>Ga0187766_10000088_pt1 | contig 43729 bp, 51 predicted proteins | sample 0216_QUI02_MP05__4_FD_132971 | JGI IMG/M metagenome (GOLD analysis project Ga0187766, IMG submission 132971) | Tropical peat soil microbial communities from peatlands in Department of Meta, Colombia - 0216_QUI02_MP05_20_MG | ecosystem: Environmental > Terrestrial > Soil > Wetlands > Peat ... | reverse complement strand
GCTGTCCTTGGATTCGTGCCGGAAAAGTCCCTGGTCTTGGTATCGATCGACAGTGGCGAAATGGGGTCGGTGATGCGTGTCGACCTGTCCCGTGAGCTCGTCGACCGGGTTGGGCATCTCGCACAAGTTGTAGCGGCCGCCGACCCAGAGGCGGCGATCGCGGTGATCGTCGACGCGGACGGCGCGCGCTGTCCGGTGTGCAACCAGGAATACCGCGAGCTGTGCACTGCGCTCACCGACGAGTTGTCGCAGCGCAACATCGTGTTGTGGGCCGCACACGTGGTGGATCGGGTAGCCCCTGGCGGGCGCTGGCACTGCGTCGACGGCTGCGGTTCAGGCGGCGTGATCGACGATCCGTCGGCGTCGCCGCTGGCAGTTGCCGCGGTGCTGGATGGCCGACGACTCTATGCGCGGCGCGCCGACCTGCAGGCTGTCATCGCGGTCGACGCGGCGCGCAGCGCTGACCTGGCTGATGCAGTCGCCGACCAGGCGGCGTCGCGCGCAGTCGCACACCGCGCGGATCCCGCCGGCTGTAGCCGCCGCGATATCGAGGATGCGATGGCCGCCGCCGCCCATCTCGCCGGCGGGGATCCGCTGTCCGACGCGGAGTTGGCGAAGCTGGGCTGCGCACTGACCGACGTGCAGGTGCGTGACACGCTATACGCTCTCGCGGTCGGGGAGAACGCCGGCGATGCCGAGTCATTGTGGGCGCTGCTATCGCGCACCCTGCCGGAGCCGTGGCGGGTGGAGGCGCTGGTGTTGCTCGCCTTCAGTGCGTATGCCCGCGGTGACGGGCCGCTGGCGGGGATGTCGCTGGAGGCTGCGCTGCGCTGCGAGCCCGGTCATCGCATGGCGGGCATGCTGGACACGGCGTTGCAGTCCGGTTTGCGGCCCGAGCATATCCGCGAACTCGCGCTCACCGGCTACCGGCTGGCTGATCAGCTCGGCGTGCGCCTGCCACCACCGCGGCGGACGTTCGGCCAGCGCGCGGTATAGGAGGCTAGACCTTCTCGACCTTGACCGCGTGTGCCATCTCATGAGGCAGAGTGACGTTCTCGTGGCCCGGTATCACGATGGTCACGCCGCCGCCCGGGTTGGTTTCAACGGTCACCCGTGCGTTGGGGACGACGCCGGCGTCCTTCAGCCGGGTGATCAGATCGATGTCGCCTTGGACATGTTCGGTCAGTTGGCGGACGACGACCGCGACCGGCGCTCCGGCAGGCAACTCGGTCAACCGCACGAGATTCGCGTCCCCGGCGCCGAACCCCGGTCCCACGCCCAGGTCCTTCAGCCCCGGAATCGGGTTGCCGAACGGGGATGTGGTCGGGTTGTTGAGCACCTGCACAAGCCGACGCTCGACGTCCTCGCTCATCACGTGCTCCCACCGGCAGGCCTCGGCATGTACTTCTTCCCACGGCAACCCGATGACGTCGAGGAGCAGCCGTTCAGCGAGCCGATGCTTGCGCATCACGGCGATGGCCAGCGCCCGACCCTTATCGGTGAGCTCCAGATGGCGGTCGCCGGCCACGTGCAGTAACCCGTCTCGCTCCATCCGCGACACGGTCTGGCTGACGGTGGGCCCGCTCTGGTCGAGCCGTTCGGCGATCCGAGCCCGCAGCGGCGTCACTCCCTCTTCCTCGAGGTCATAGATCGTCCGCAGATACATCTCGGTGGTATCAACCAGCTCGTTCATTCCGCATCCTCCATCGCCGCTGAGTCTACTTGCCCAGCTGCGTGAATGGTCTGCTAACACACAGGCAGCAGTATGCCCGGCGGGCATACTGCTGCCTGGTCTCAGCTGGCGTAAGAACGCAGCCGATCGGCGCGCTCGCCGTTGCGCAGCTTGACCATCACTTCGCGCTCGATTTGGCGAACTCGCTCACGGGAGAGACCGAATAGCTTGCCGATCTGGTCGAGAGTCCGTGGTTGCCCGTCGTCCAGGCCGAAGCGCAAGCGAATCACCTGATGCTCGCGCTCGTCGAGGGTGGCCAGCACGCTGCGGATGTCGGTGTGCAACAGTTCGGCGATGACCGCGTTCTCCGCGGACATCGCTTCGGCGTCCTCGATGAAGTCGCCCAGGGGGGCCTCCTCCTCGGAACCGACCGGCATGTCCAGGCTCACCGGGTCGCGACTGTGCTCGAGCAGGTCGTTGATCTTGTCGATCGGAATGCCGGATTCCGCGGCCAGCTCCTCATCGGTGGCTTCGCGGCCCAGGTTCTGATGCATTTCCCGCTTGATCCGCGCCAGCTTGTTGACCTGTTCCACCAGGTGGACTGGCAGCCGGATGGTGCGGCTCTGGTCGGCCATGCCACGGGTGATGGCTTGACGGATCCACCACGTGGCATACGTCGAGAACTTGAATCCCTTTGTGTAGTCGAACTTCTCCATCGCGCGGATCAGACCCAGGTTGCCTTCCTGGATGAGGTCCAGCAATGGCATTCCCCGCCCCGTGTAGCGCTTGGCCAGCGAAACCACCAACCGCAGGTTGGCTTCCAGCAGATGGCGGCGGGCCTCCTCACCATCGCGCACCGCAGCCGCCAACTCGCGCCTGCGGTTCTCACCGAGGCGCTTGCGGGTTTCGAGCAGATGCTCGGCGTAGAGTCCGGCCTCAACGCGCTTAGCAAGTTCGACTTCGTCAGCGGCATTGAGCAACGCCGTCTTACCGATGCCGTTCAGATACACGCGCACCAGGTCCGCAGCAGGGCTCTGCGCATCCAGATCGCTCTCGACCCGGCTTGTGGTGGCATTTGCCATAGCGGCCTCCTGATCGGCTTGAACTGTCAGTTGGTCCAACGACCACACCGAGGCAAGAGTTCCCAGCCGGGTGCGATCTCACACCCGTTGACGTGCTGAAATGTGCCGGCGACCTGAGAATGTCCTGAGAAGTGCCCTCGGCGAGCGGTTAATTGGAACCGTCGCTGTCCACGCCTGGCGAGTCCGGTTGCGGCGCCGGGTCTCTTCGGCGCTCGAGAGCCGGACGTTCGGCCGTCGGGAACAGCGGGGTGCGTCGCCGGGCGTTATCGAACCGTCGGGGCTCGTCGGCGCGGCGAGGGGGTCGGTCGTTGGCGATCAGTACCGCCATCCACGGCAACGGGATCGAAACCGCAACTATCAGCAGCGAGATCAAACCGTTGTGCCACGCACCGTACGCGATCGCGGCTAGGATAAGAGCCGGAATCCGGAACGCCATCAGGGTCAGGTATTTACGCACCCGCTCGCGATGCTGTACCTCATACGCGGGCGCGGCGGCGGTGATGAGCACTGGCCGACCGTCGTCGTCGAAACCCGGCTCGGAGCCGCGCTTCATTCCTCCACTGTCCCACACTTGGTCGATTCCGGCTCGCTCGGTTTAGGGGCCGGTTCCTGGGGCACAATGTGAGGCATGCAGACGCAGACGATCGAACGCACCGATACCGACGAACGCGTCGACGACGGGACCGACAGCGACACCCCGAAGTACTTCCACTACGTCAAGAAGGACAAGATCGCCGAGAGCGCGGTAGTGGGCACTCATGTCGTCGCGCTGTGCGGTGAGGTATTTCCCGTCACGCGAGCGGCCAAGCCGGGGTCGCCGGTCTGCCCGGACTGCAAGCGGATCTACGACAGGCTCAAGAAGGACTGATCAGCCTGGGCCTCTCGCCGCGAGACGAGCACTGCATTGCTGCTGCGGCCTGAGCGCCGTCGCCGTTTATGGTGCGCCCGTGACTTCAGCCAGCTGTGCAGCCGCCGGGCATGAGTGGCTGGTGCCGGCCATTCCTCCTGGATGGCAGCATTGAGTTCGGCGCCCAGCATGATCGCGAATCCGCCGAAGAAGGCGAACAGCAGGAACGCGATTGGTGCGGCCAGCGCGCCGTAGGTGTAGCCGGTGCTATGGATCCACCTCAGATAGATCCGCAGTCCCAGGGTGGCGATCAGGAAGACCACCGTCGCCAGCACCGAACCGACGATCAGCCGATGCGACGGCAGCGCTTCAGGCAGCGCCACGCGATACAGGATCATCACCGCGATCATGAGGCCGACAACCAGCGCCGGGTAGTAGCCGACGCGCAGCAGGTTGTCCCAGCTGTCGGGAAGGAATTCGCTGAGCTTGCGCGGGCCCAGCACCACGAAGGGCGCAGTCGCGCTCACGAACACCAGCATCACGACGTACAAGAAAAGTGCGAACAACCGCTGCCGCACTGGATGGCGCAGCGCGGTCTGGTCGTGCGCCTCGACCACAGAATCGACGAATGCCGAGATCGCCGACGATCCTGCCCACAGCGAGATTACGAAACCCAGGGACACCACCTCGCCACGGGCGCCCTTATCGATGTCGCTGATGGTGGGGGCGATGATCTCGTTGACCACACTCGGGGAGAAGAAGCTGTGCGCCGTCGACACCAGGCGATGTTCAATGGCGGGCAACGTGTCCGGGCCGAATAGCGGTGCGACATAGGCGAGACTGCCCAACATTCCCAACAGCAGGGGCGGCAGGGACAGCGCCGACCAGAAAGCCGCCTGGGCCGACTCGGAGAAGATCGAGTCGGCCCAACTCTTCGACAGTGTCCGGCGACCGATGCGCCAGACGTGACGATGGGGCGCCCTGGGGACCTGCTTACTCATACCAGTCCAGCATTACCCACCAGCAGTCACGCTGCCGGGATTGTGGGCGGGCGAGTTGGCGTATTTACGGCTCCAGGGAGCCGCTGACCTCCAAGACCGCGGCCAACTCGATCAGTTTCGCCTCGTGCTCGTGGGCGTGATGCTGGCAGAAAAGGAGTTCGCCACCTGAGGGCAGCTTGGCACGCACACGGGCGGCAGCGCCGCACCGATCGCACCGATCAGCCCTTGTCAACTCCGGACTGGTCAGCGTCGCGTTCATGGCTTCTCCGTTTCTGGCCTATCTCCACTCTCTCAGACGTCAGGGCTTTCGGCCTTGTTCCTCGAGGGGTACCCGCTGTGTCGTTTCTCACGCTGGATCGGGCAGGCTGGTTCACATGAGTCCCTCGCCCGCGGTGCTGCTGCACCTCTGCGGCGCCGAGGCGTGGTCGCGTGCCAGGGCCTGCGGCGAGCTTCGCCCCGAGTCCCTCGACAGCACCGGGTTCATCCATCTTTCGACGCCTGAGCAGGTACATCTGCCGGCCAACAGGCTCTACCGGGGGCGTGGTGACTTGGTGCTGCTGTACATCGATCCCGCTGCACTCGAGTCACCGGTGCGTTGGGAAGCCGGGGTGGCGACGGATCCGGAGCCGATGCTGTTCCCGCATCTGTATGGTCCGCTGCCGGTCAGCGCTGTGATCAACATCACCGCCTACCGACCAGGTTGTGACGGCATCTTCCCGCCGGTCGCGACATCGGGTGCAGGGTCGGCTCGGGACTCTAGGTAGGCGTCGGCTTCGATCTCGACCAGCAGATCGGGCGCGATGAGTGCGGAGACCTCGACCATGGTGGCCACGGGCCGGATCTCGCCGAAAATGTCGGCGTGCACCCCGCCGACCTCACGCCAGCGCGAAATATCGGTCAGTTAGATGCGCGTGCGGACCACGTCGGTGAGTGCTGCACCCGCTTGTCGCAGTGCAATCTCGATGCGGCGCAAAGCTTCTCGCGTTTGAGCGGCAATGTCATCGGCCGGTCCGGTGCCGGTTGTCCCGGCAACGACTACGTGTGGGCCAATACGCACCGCGCGCGAATAACCAACGGCTGATTCGAACTCGGATCCGGACGAGACGACGATACGGCTGGCCGGCATGCGGTCACAGTAGACCAGCAGCATCGTCGTCGCAGCTGAATTACCTGTGCAGCGTCTTTGCTTGGGCGGCGAAGGATCTGTATTCTCGCCACACTGCGAGTGAAAAGCGTTCGGGCAACCGGTAACGGCCTGCTCGAAGATGTCATCCAGGTGGGCGCGCAGTAGCGCTGATCGCGGGACGCCACCGGGCCTAAGCGCAGACGTCCCCCGGGACCCGCACTGGCCCAACAGCTTCGCGGATTCGGCCTACAGTAGCACGGTCCGCACAACAACCGCCTAGAGGCGATTTGGGCACGTTATGAACGAACCTCAACCAAGCCCTGACCGAGCGGTTCCGTCACCGCATGCCTGACCACGCCCCGTTTGGACTTGCCTGGGAGTTGCCGCCCTCGGTGACCCCGAAGATGCGGGTCGAGAACCGCGTTAGCGCCATCCTTCCGGAATGAAGGGAATGAACAGAATCGACGATTCACCAGCCGGGGCGTCCCAACAGGTCCAGGCCACAGTTCCCGGACAGGGTTCTGCGTGTTGTGCGGTGCGAGCTCAGTCCAGGTAGTCGCGCAACACTTGAGAACGGCTGGGGTGGCGCAACTTCGACATCGTCTTGGATTCGATCTGGCGGATGCGTTCGCGGGTGACGCCGTAGACCTGGCCGATCTCGTCCAGGGTGCGGGGCTGGCCATCGGTGAGCCCGAACCGTAGCCGTACTACACCGGCTTCGCGCTCGGACAGCGTCTCCAGCACCGACTGCAGCTGGTCCTGCAGCAGCGTGAACGACACCGCGTCGACGGCCACCACCGCTTCGCTGTCTTCAATGAAGTCGCCGAGCTGGCTGTCGCCCTCGTCGCCGATGGTCTGATCCAAAGAAATCGGCTCGCGTGCGTATTGCTGGATCTCCAGCACCTTCTCCGGTGTGATGTCCATTTCTTTGGCGAGCTCCTCCGGCGTGGGCTCGCGGCCCAGATCCTGCAGCAGCTCGCGCTGGATGCGGCCCAGCTTGTTGATCACCTCGACCATATGCACGGGTATGCGGATGGTGCGGGCCTGATCGGCCATGGCGCGGGTGATGGCCTGGCGGATCCACCATGTGGCGTAGGTGGAGAACTTGTACCCCTTGGTGTAGTCGAACTTCTCCACTGCGCGGATCAGACCCAGGTTGCCTTCCTGGATCAGGTCCAGAAACGCCATCCCGCGGCCGGTGTAGCGCTTGGCCAGCGACACCACGAGCCGCAGGTTGGCTTCCAGCAGATGGTTTTTCGCGCGATCGCCGTCGCGACAGACCCACAACATGTCGCGGCGCTGGGCGACGGGCAGCTTTTCGCCGCGTTCGGCCACCTCGGTCATCAACTGGGTGGCGTACAAGCCGGCTTCGATTCGCTTGGCCAGCTCGACCTCTTCCTCCGCGTTGAGCAGCGCCACTTTGCCGATCTGCTTGAGGTAAGCGCGAACCGAGTCCGCCGATGCGGTAAGTTCGGCATCCTTGCGGGCCTGACGCAATGCCTCGGATTCGTCTTCGTCCCAGACGAAATCGCCGGAAGCCTTGTCCATTTCGGTGGGCTCAGCGATCTCTTCGTCGTCATCGGCGGTAGCGCCGCTGTCCGCTGCAACTGAGACGGTGTCGAGAGGCTCGGTGGCGCTCGGGTCGAGGTCGGCCTCCTCGGTGTCGGGCGCCACGTCCTCAAGGTCGTCGAGATTGAGGTCCGCGGCGTCGATGTCGATATCCTCGCCAGGCTCAGCGTCGAGGTCTGGCTCGGCGTCGAGGTCCTCGACGGCAACGTCGGTATCGGCAGTGTCGGGGGCAACGGCCTCGACATCTTTCGGCGCCGTGGTTTTCTCAGCGCGGTCCCGGGTAGACGCTGACTTGGCGGTGGTGCTCTTGGCCGGGGCACGGCCCTTTTTCGCGGTGCCGGCACGGGTGGCTGAGCCGGTCTTGGCGGCCCGTGCCGCTCCCTTGGTGGCCCGGGTGGCTGTCTTGGTGGCCCGTTCGGCGGGGGCGGAGCCATTGGCCGACTTGGCCGCGGATCGCTTCGCTCCAGCTTTGGCGGGGGACTTGGTGGCGGTGCGTTTCACCGGCTCATCGGTTGCCGGCTTTGCCTTGGTCGCTGCCACGTACACCCCTTCGGTCGGACTCACTCTTTCGGTGCGTCTGGGCGTGCTTGACCGAAAGTGTCCGCTATGTCGAATGTCGGCGTGGATACTCGCCGCTATCGGTTGGGCGGTCGCCGCTGACCATTGTAACGACAGCACGAGATCGCACTGCCCGAGCGGGCAAAATTCAGTGCGTGACATCGGTGGTGGCCGCCATCGCCGCCCCGACGATCCCTGCGGTGTTCAGCAAGGCGGCCGCCACCACGGGAGTGCGGTTCTCGAGTAATGGCAGCCATTTGTCGGCCTGGCGGCTGATGCCACCGCCGGCGATGAACAGATCGGGCCAGATCGCGTTCTCAATCGCGACCAGCACCTTTGTCACCTGCTTTGCCCACTTTTTGTAGCTCCAGTCGTTCTGGTCTTTGACCGATGACGCCGCCCGGTGTTCGGCCTCCATACCGTCGACCTCGAGATGCCCGAGCTCGGTGTTGGGCAGTAACTTCCCGTTGTGGATGACCGCCGACCCGATTCCCGTTCCGAACGTTAGGACTACGACCACGCCGCTGTTGTCCTTGCCTGCCCCGTAGCATACTTCGGCCAGCCCGGCCGCATCGGCATCGTTGAGAACGGTGACCTCCTGACCGTCCAGTTCTGCGCTGATGACGTCGCGCGCATTCGTGCCGATCCACGACCTGTCCACGTTGGCCGCGGTCTGGGCGACGCCATCGGTGATGACGCCGGGATAGGTCACCCCGACCGGACCGCTCCATCCGAATTCGTTGATGACCGCGGCAATGGTCTTGGTGACCGCCGACGGAGTGGCTGGTTGCGGGGTCAGCAGCTTGAACCGGTCGCCAATCAACTGTCCGGTGCTCAGGTCGACGATTCCGCCCTTGATGCCGCTGCCACCGACGTCGACGCCGAACCCACGGCGCTGCGGCGTGGTGCCCGCCACATCGGTTCCGGACGAGCCCCTGGTCGAGTCGGTGCTGGTCATCGAAATCTCCTCGGCGAGACTTGGGGATCCGCCCACACCTTAGCCCGACGACGATGCGGGCCGGTACGGCCCGAGGTGGGGCACCGCCCGCTGGCCGGGGCTAGTCGGACAATTGCGCCTTCGTGCGTCGGCCCGAGTCGGCGGCCATGTCACCGGCCGTCTACCACCGCGAGATCGAATGCTGCGGCGACTGTGATGCGATGGACCGGTGACATCACCTGACAACGAGCCCGCGCACCTGCGTTGGGTGGCTGAAACGCTGGCCGCTGAGGCCGCTACGTTCGTGCGCCATCGCCGTGCTGAGGTGTTCGGCGCCGACGCGCACGCTGCGGGGAGCGGCGCGGTGCGGACGAAGAGCACTCCGACTGATCCGGTGACCGTGGTGGACACCGAAACCGAACGGCTGCTACGTAGTCGGTTGGCGCAACTGCGGTCCGGCGACCCGGTTCTCGGCGAGGAGGGTGGCGGACCCGCCGATGCTTCGCCCACCGATGCTGGCACGGTCACGTGGGTGCTCGACCCAATCGACGGCACGGTGAACTTCGTCTACGGCATTCCGGCCTACGCGGTGTCTGTCGCGGCCCAGGTCGACGGCGTGTCGGTGGCCGGTGCGGTCGCCGACGTCGTCGCGGGCCGGGTGTATTCGGCCGGGGCTGGGCTCGGCGCGCACCTCACCGACGAGCACGGAACCCGCGCGTTACGGTGCACCGCGATCGACGATTTGTCGATAGCGTTGCTGGGCACCGGATTCGGATACTCGAGGCGGCGCCGCACCGCTCAGGCGGCGCTCTTGGCTCGGATGCTGCCGGTGGTCCGTGATGTTCGTCGTATCGGTTCTGCGGCCCTGGATTTGTGCATGGTGGCCGCGGGCCGGCTGGATGCTTACTACGAGCACGGGCTGCAGGTGTGGGATTGCGCGGCGGGCGCGCTGATTGCCGCTGAGGCGGGGGCCCGCGTGTTGTTGCCTGCGCCGGGAGGACCGGCGGGTGGTGCCGGCCTGGTGGCCGCCGCCGCGCCCGGAATTGCCGACGAACTTTTCGCAGTGCTGGAGCGATTCAATGGACTAGAGCCGATGCGGGAGGAGTAAACCCGCCCGGCGACGATGCAGGCCGTGGCGCGGCCGGAGGTGGGGTAGCGTCCGGTTGCGGGGGAAACTCGGGCAATCGGGCCCGCGATCAGCAGCTGTTGGCGTGGATCTTCGACAGCAGCGCAGGGTCGGAGGGCTCGGTGGCGCCAGGGCGCAGGCCGGCAAGCACCGCGTCGATGTCGTCGCTGTGCGCCAGCGTGGTGAATTCGGTGCCGAGCGCAAGGTCGACAGAGTCGTCGGTGCGGCCATCGCGAAACAACTCGGTGCACGGCGCCACCAGCCACACCGCGGCCGCCGCGGCTTGACCGGCCTGACCGAAGCGGATCTGGCCCTGGCACGTCAGGCGGGAGTTGGCATAGATCGGGTCGTTGGCGGCGGTCGGCTGCGCGAAGCCCAGGTCATGCAGTGCGTCGGCGACGTCGGCGGCCTGACCCCCGCGACCGCTGGCGTTGAGAACCCGGACCTTGGTTTCAGTGAGCTTGGCGGGGGTGACGTTCGTCATCTCCGTCCGCGGCACCTGCTCACCGAGCTTCGGCGCTGCCGGATCGGTCGGCTCTGGGGGCGGGTCGCACACTACCGCCTCACGGACGTCGGCCGGGCGCGTCAGCGCGATGGTCCACACCACGCCTGTCACCACCACCAGGACGATGAGGACGCAGATAGCCGGCCGGGCGTTACGTCGTCGAAAGGGCCGACCGTGCTTGTCGAAAGCGGTGCCCTCGGTGATTTGCGTGACCACATGGGAACTCTAAACGCAGTGTTTGAAACGGCACATGACTGTAAAACTATGGGTGTGACGCAAATCACACTTGAACAGGCGCACATATGGGCACGAATCGTTTGGTGGATGCGTTCGACGCTGGTACAAAACGTTGCTTGCAAGGTAACGAGGGGATGGTAAGGGGAGAGGCCGATGCCTACCGATTATGACGCCCCACGGCGCACTGACACCGATGACGTCTCCGAGGATTCGCTGGAGGAGCTCAAAGCCCGGCGAAACGAGGCAGCCTCGGCCGTGGTCGACGTCGACGAATCTGAATCCGCTGAGTCCTTCGAACTGCCTGGCGCTGACTTGTCCGGTGAAGAGCTGTCGGTTCGCGTGATTCCGAAACAGGCCGACGAGTTCACCTGCTCCAGTTGCTTCTTGGTGCAACACCGCAGTCGGTTGGCCAGCGAGAAGAACGGCGTGATGATCTGTACCGACTGCGCGGCCTAAGCGGGTTTAACTTCGCAATGCCGACAGCACCCGTCCTGGGTGACGGCAGCTCACCAGCCAATATGGTGTCGGGTCGTCCGGGTCATCGAGAACGACCAGCACCATCGGTCCGACCCACGCCCGATGCAGCACATACGCGGCCGGGTCGAGCTGGCGCCCGAGCGCCGTTGACTTGGCCGAGCGCGGTACTTCGGCGGAGCGGGTGATCGCGCTGAGGGGCAGATGCGCTTGCCCGGCCCATAATTCGACTCCGGCGTCGTCCCCCTCGGTGACTCGGATCTCGACCCGACCCAGCCACAGCAGTGCTCCGGCGGCTACCGCGAACAGCGCTGCGAACGGCAGCCAGTCGGGGAGGCCGGGCACACCCCGGTTGACTTCGAGCGCGATGAGTGCTGCCAGCGCGAAACCCAGCGGCCACCACCACCACGGCACCCACAGCCGCTCGCGATACCGCACGCTTTGCGGCGCGACGCGCGTACCGGACACCCGGTCAAGGGTAATCTGTGGCCCCGTGTCGACCAGTCTGGCGGTTGTCCGCCTGGACCGCGGACTTCCGTTGCCCAGTCGTGCCCACGACGGTGACGCCGGGGTCGATCTCTACAGCGCCGAAAACGTCGAACTCGCACCCGGGCAACGTGCGCTGGTGCCGACCGGCATCGCCGTCGCCATCCCCTTCGGAATGGTGGGTTTGGTGCACCCGCGCTCGGGATTGGCTGTGCGGGTGGGGCTTTCGATCGTCAACAGCCCGGGCACCATCGACGCGGGCTATCGCGGCGAGATCAAGGTTGCGCTGGTCAATCTCGACCCGGCCACCCAGATCGTCGTGCACCGCGGCGACCGCATCGCCCAGTTGCTGGTACAGCGGGTCGAGTTGGTCGAATTGGTCGAGGTCTCGTCATTCGACGAGGCCGGGCTGGCCGACACCTCCCGTGGCGACGGCGGCCACGGTTCCTCTGGCGGACATGCGAGTCTGTGATGGCATTCGGTAAACGCAAAAGCAAAGATGACCATGAACCTGCAGCCAACGGCCCGGCGGGTGAGCACCCGGAACCGGAAAACGCGCTCGAGCCCGAGCCCACCCAGGAGCTAGAAGGCCCTTTCGACATCGAAGACTTCGATGACTCCGCGGCCGCGGAAGAGGCCCGCCTCGACCTCGGCTCGGTGCTGATCCCGATGCCTGCGGCGGGCCAGGTTCAGGTCGAGCTCACCGAGACCGGTGTGCCGAGCGCGGTGTGGATCGTGACACCGAACGGTCGTTTCACCATCGCCGCCTACGCGGCACCGAAGAGCGGTGGTCTGTGGCGTGAGGTGGCCGCCGAGCTCGCCGACTCGCTGCGCAAAGACTCGGTCAAGGTCGACGTGACCATCCAGGACGGACCGTGGGGTCGGGAGGTGGTCGGCAACGCTTCCGGTGTGGTGCGGTTCATCGGGATCGACGGCTACCGCTGGATGATCCGTTGCGTCGTCAACGGTGTGCACGAGACCATCGACGCCTTGACCCAGGAGGCTCGGGAAGCGTTGGCGGACACGGTGGTTCGTCGTGGTGACACACCACTGCCAGTGCGCACACCATTGCCGGTGCAGCTGCCCGAGCCGATGGCGGCGCAGCTGCGCGAGGCCGCAGCCGCGCAGCAGGCCGGCTCGCAGCAGCCGGGTGTCAGCTCCCCGGCCGCTCGCCGCAGCGCGGCCGGATCGGCGATGCAGCAGCTGCGCAGCAGCACGACCGGCGGCTGAGCCGGATTGCCCGGCTGAGTCCGGCTATCTAGACATCGTCGACGTCGCCCAGCGCGGCCAGACAGGCAGCGCCGAGCGTAGCCGGGTCAGCGCCGATCTGATCCAGCGTGACTGTCCGCAGCGCCGCGTGCGGCGCCGCGGCTGCCCATGCGGCACCAACCTCCAGCGGGTGAATCGGGTCGTCTACTGCGGCAACGATCCCCAGTGGCGCGACCAGCCGCTTCAGATCGGCGCCGCTGGGTGCGACATAGGCGGCCGCCTCCTCCATGGCGTCGGGCAGCTGCGGCCACTGACCTAGCCATGACCGAGCCAGCTCCTCGGCCAACCAGGGTGGACTGGATGCGCGCATCTGCTTCGTCGCCGCCGCCAAACCGCCGCGACGCAGCAGGACTGCCGAGTGCCGTGCCGCCTGGGCCGCCGGAGCGGCCCTAGGCTCCCCGGTCCAGGGCGGCAGCGCGGCCAGGACCGCGACGGCGTCATCGGGGTGGGCCAGTGCCCACGCGACCGCCACCGCGGCACCGATCGAAACACCGCCGACGGCGATCGGACCCGAACGCGCGGCGTTGTCCAACGCGGCCAGATACCCGTCGACCAAGTGTCCCGGCTGTGGCGGCTCTGCCAGCACCACCGCGCCGACCCGGCGTAACGGGTCGGCAAACGCTCGACAGACGTAGTCGTCGTCGGATCCCGTTCCGGGCAACAACGCGGTCACGACACCGGACAAATCGACAATCATCCCCTGATAGTGCCCGGTGGTTATGGGTACCCCATCGCCACCCCGTGGGTCTGCGTGGCTTTGCGGAACCAACGGGTCTACGGTGTCCGTTGGCATAAATGGAGGGCGTCCAATGGATGAGCTTCATAACGTTGCTGAAGTGTCAGGAGAGGCCATGGTGGCGGCCGAACGTTATCTGCGCCGGCTCACCCGTCGGTTGACGGAACACTCCGAGCGACGCGATGTCGAGGAGTTACCCGACGAGGCCGTCAACACCGACGTGCAGCGCGCGATCGACTGCCAGTGCGGCCAGAGGTCACGATGGTGGGTACGTTGCGCAGCGTGGAAGCCAACGCCAAGGGTTGCGCCGGGGGAGTCCGCGCCGAATTGTTCGACGGCACCGACACCGTTGCCCTCGTGTGGTTGGGTCAACGCCGGATACCAGGCATCGACTCCGGCCGGACGCTTCGGGTGCGGGCCCGGCTGGGAAAGCTGGGTAACAAGGCAATTTACAACCCGCACTACGAAAGTCAGCGGTGACCGTACCCGGTGATAGGTCGCGAGCCGGCCCGAATTTGGAATCCGCACCAGATGGCGCTAACCGAGCCGGCGCCGAGCGCCTGCTGGGCCGGCTGGGTGGTGTGAGCGGGCTGATCTACTCATCGCTTCCGGCGGTGGTGTTCGTGCCGACGTCCAGCGTCTTCGGCTTGAAGCCTGCGATCGGCGCCGCCCTCAGCGTGGCCGCGCTGATTCTGCTGTGGCGGCTGATCCGGCGAGAGTCCGCGCAGCCGGCGGTGTCCGGGTTCATCGGGGTCGCCGTCTGCGTACTGATCGCCCACCTGCTGGGGGAGTCCAAGGGTTACTTCTTGCTGGGCATCTGGATGTCGTTGTTGTGGGCGGTGGTGTGCGCGCTGTCCGTAATCGTCCGCCGGCCCCTGGTCGGGTACCTCTGGAGCTGGGCCAGCGGGCACGATCACGGCTGGCGCGGTGTGCGCCGCGCCGTCTACGCCCTCGATATCGCCACTCTCGGCTGGGTGCTGGTATTCGGTGCGCGGTTCGTGGTCCAGCGGCTTCTCTACGACGCCGATCAGACCGGTTGGCTTGGGGTGTCGCGCATCGCGATGGGCTGGCCGCTGACCGCGGTGGCCGCGGTGGCGACGTATGCGGCCGTCAAGGCCGCTCAACGCGCGATAGCTGCCAGCGGCAACGCGGCGCCCGCCGAAATCGAACCCGACACCGCCCGCGAGTAGTTCGGGGGCCAGCCCCACACGGCGTACCAGCGGGGCCCGTGCATGCCATCGGCGTGTGGCCGGGGCTACTCGGTCGGCAGCAGCAGCTGACGCAGCTCCGCCTCCACCTCGGTGACGGCGACGAAGAGCAACTCGTCGCCACCTTCCAACGGCTCGTCGGCCTGCGGCACGATGACCCGCGGCCCACGCAGTATCGTCACCAGTGCGGCGTCCCTCGGCAACTGCAGCCTACGTACCGGCTTGTCGCCCCACGGCGTATCGGCGGGCAGCGTGATCTCGACCAGGTTGGCCTGACCGCACCCCATCACAACTACTCGCACCTGATGTCCTTTCGGCTGGGTGCTGCTCGTCGGGACCTATCGGCAATCAGGTTGGCCAGCCGATTTAAGTCCAGAACGTTCCCGTCGAGGGAACGCGACCGCCAATCACGCGTGGGCTTACCCTTGGCTCTCGTGTCCAAACTTTCCACCGCGGCGCGCCGGTTGGTTTTGGGCCGGCCGTTTCGCGGCGACCGGCTGAGCCACACCCTGCTGCCCAAGCGGATCGCGCTGCCGGTGTTCGGTTCGAATGCGCTGTCCTCGGTGGCTTACGCTCCCGAAGAAATCTTCCTGATGCTCTCGGTGACCGGTTTGGCGGCGTACTCGTTGACGCCGTGGATCGGCTTGGCGGTGGCGGCGGTGTTGCTGGTCGTGGTGGCCAGCTATCGGCAGAATGTGCACGCTTACCCGTCAGGCGGCGGTGACTACGAGGTGGTCACCACTAACCTGGGTGCCAACGCAGGGCTGGCGGTCGCCAGTGCCTTGATGGTGGATTACGTTCTCACCGTGGCGGTTTCGACAGCGTCGGCCATGTCGAATATCGGCTCGGCAATCCCGTTGGTGGCGAACCACAAAGTGTTGTTCAGCGTCAGCGCAATCCTTTTGGTAATGGCGATGAATCTGCGCGGGGTCCGCGAGTCCGGGGTAGCGTTCGCCATCCCCACCTACGCGTTCATCTTCGGGGTAGCAGTCATGCTCGTCTGGGGGTTGTTCCGGATTTACGCGCTCGGAAATCCGCTGCGGGCCGAATCCGCCGGTTTCGAAATGCATTCCGAACACGGCAAGATCGTTGGTCTTGCTCTGGTGTTCCTGGTAGCGCGGTCGTTCTCCTCAGGGTGCGCGGCGCTGACCGGTGTGGAGGCCATTAGCAACGGGGTACCGGCGTTTCGGAAACCGAAGTCGCGCAACGCGGCAACGACACTGCTGATACTGGGCACGATCGCGGTGAGCTTGTTTATGGGCATCATCGTGCTAGCCCAGAAGACCGGGGTTCAGGTCGTCGACGACCCCGAGACACAACTGGGCAGTATCCCGCCGGATTATCATCAGAAGACTTTGGTCGCACAGATCGCCGAGGCGGTGTTCGGCAGCTTCCACATCGGGTTCTTGCTTATCGTCGCGGTGACCGCACTCATCCTGGTGTTGGCGGCGAACACCGCGTTCAACGGGTTCCCGGTACTCGGTTCGGTGCTGGCACAGCACAGTTACCTTCCGCGCCAGCTGCACACCCGCGGGGACCGGTTAGCATTCTCCAACGGAATCGTGTTCCTATCGGTGGCGGCCCTGTCGGCGATCATTGCGTTCCGCGCAGAGGTCACCGCGCTGATCCAGCTGTACATCGTCGGCGTGTTCATATCGTTCACGCTGAGCCAGATCGGCATGGTGCGGCACTGGACCCGGTTGCTGCGCACCGAGGCCGATCCGCCGCTCCGGCGCAAGATGATGCGCTCCCGGGTGGTCAACATGATCGGTTTCCTGTTGACCGGCACGGTGCTGCTGGTCGTGCTGATCACCAAGTTCGTTGCCGGGGCATGGATTGCCGTTGTCGCGATGATTTCGCTGTTCATCCTGATGAAGATGATCCGCAGGCACTACGACTCCGTCAGCAGGGAATTGCAGGAGCAAGCCACTGCCCAGGACAACGAGGTGGTGTTGCCCAGTCACAATCACGCCTTGGTGCTGGTGTCGAAGTTGCATCTGCCGACACTGCGCGCACTGGCCTACGCGCGCGCGACCCGCCCCGATGTGCTGGAAGCCATCACGGTGAGCGTCGACGACGCGGAAACCCGTGAGCTGGTGCACAAGTGGGAGGACAGCGATATCAGCGTGCCGCTCAAGGTCATCGCTTCGCCCTATCGCGAGATCACCCGCCCGGTACTCGATTACGTCAAACGGGTAAGCAAGGAGTCTTCGCGCACGGTGGTGACGGTGTTCATCCCGGAGTACGTCGTCGGCCACTGGTGGGAGCAGTTGCTGCACAACCAGAGCGCGCTGCGGCTCAAGGGCCGGCTGTTGTTCATGCCCGGGGTGATGGTGACTTCCGTTCCCTGGCAGCTGACTTCGTCGGAGCGGCTCAAGACGCTGCTGCCGCACGCGGCCCCCGGCGACGCCCGTCGGGGGATCTTCGATTGACCCGGAAGTGAGCTCCCGATTGAACGACGTGACATCTGCAGAACTGACGGTAGTCACCGGCGCCCCGGCGAACGGGGGCAACTGCGTGGCACGCCACCAGGGCCGGGTGGTGTTCGTCCGCTATGCGTTGCCCGGCGAGCGGGTGCGAGTGCGGGTCACCGCGGAGCGAAATTCCTACTGGCACGCCGAAGTTATCGAGGTGATCGAGCCGTCGCCCGATCGGATCGCGTCGCTGTGCCCGATCGCCGGGGTAGACGGTGCCGGGTGTTGCGACCTGGCCTTCGCCGATCCGGAGGCGGCGCGCGCGGTCAAGGCGCAGGTGGTCGCCAATCAGCTGGCGCGGCTCGGCGGTCATCGCTGGCACGGCGATGCCGAACCCCTTTCAACGACCGGCTCGACCCGTTGGCGTACCCGGGTCCGGCTCGAGGTGGGGCCAGACGGTCGCGCTGGCTTTCACCGTTACCGCAGCGAAGAGCTGGTCACCGACCTGCGCTGCGGGCAGCTGCTCGCACGGATGCTGGACGGTCTGGCGGGCACCGACTGGCCACCGGCCACCCATCTGCACGTCGCCGTCGACGACGACGGTGAGCGGCACATGGTGCGGACAGTGCGGCAGGGCAGGCGGACGTCGACCAATTTGGTGGAGGGTAAATATCAGGCGGTGCAGCGGGTGGGCCGGCGCAGCTGGCGGGTGCCGGTAACGGCGTTCTGGCAGCCGCACCGCGACGCGGCGCGGGTCTACAGCACCTTGATCAGGGACTGGGCGCAGCCCAATGGCGGCATGACCGCGTGGGATCTCTACGGCGGCGCGGGCCTCTTCGCGGCGGTGCTGGGCGAAGCGGTGGGGGAGTCGGGACGGGTGGTGAGCGTCGACACTTCCCGGGCGGCGTCGCGGGCCGCGCGGGCCGCGCTGGTCGATCTGCCGCAGGTGCATGTCATCACCGATTCGGTGCGACGAGCACTCGGAGCGCAAACCGCCCGCGCCGATGTGGCGGTGCTGGATCCGCCGCGGTCGGGAGCCGGGCGCGATGTCATCGACCTACTGGCCGCCGCCGAGGTACCGCGAGTGGTGCACATCGGCTGCGAGGCCGCGTCCTTCGCCCGCGATATCGGCCTCTACCGCGGTCACGGCTATGTCATCGAAAAGATCCGGGTGTTCGACTCGTTCCCGCTGACCCACCACGTGGAATGCGTGGCACTGCTGACTCACGCCCGGTGACGATGCGGGTCATGCGGGGGCACCACCCGCTTGCGGGGGCGAGCCGGGCAATTGGACTTGGCGCTGTCAGGCAAGAATGAAATAGCGCACCCACAGGTGGACCGCGGTGAGCGCGAGGGAGATCGCCGTGACCACCGCGCCCTTGCGGGTGAATTCCCAAAAGGAAATGGGATTGTCTGCGCGCCGGGCGATTCCGATGATGATGACGTTGGAGCTGGCCCCAATGGCGGTGAGGTTGCCGCCGATGCCGGTGCCGAGAGCAAGGGCCCACCACAGTACGTCCGGGTTGACGTGACCCAGCATGGAAGGGGCCACTCCGCCGACGATCGGCGCCATTGTCGCGGCATATGGAACGTTATTGATGATGCCGCTGATTACTAGGGACACGGCGAGAATCAGCATCGTCGTCAACAAAGCATTGCCTCCGGTCGCCGTGGTAGCCGACTGCGCCAGCTCGTTGACGACACCGGTCTTCACCAAAGCGCCGACCATAACGAACAAGCCGGCGAAAAACAGCAGCGTGTCCCATTCGACGCTGGACAGATAATCTGACCGCTCCAACCGGGAGATCACGATCAGGATGCCGGCGCCCAGCAGCGCCACCAGGGACGGCTCCATATGCAGTGGCGAGTGGGCGATGAACGCGGCGAACACCGCCACCAGGACAACGGCGCACTTGATGAGCAGTCTGGGATCGCGAATCGCCTCTCGCTCTTCCAGCGACATGACGTCGGCGACGCGCTCGGCATCGACCTTGAACGCGCGGGGGAACAGGCGCGGCAGGAGTGCGACGAAGACACCGATGACGATGACGACGATCGGTGCCAGGTGGATCAGAAAGTCGTTGAAGGACAGCCCCGCGCGGCTGGCGATGATGATGTTGGGTGGATCGCCGACCAACGTTGCCGTGCCGCCGATATTGGACGCGAATGCTTCGGCTATCAAAAATGGTGCCGCCTTGATCGCGAGTCGATCGCAAACGAGCAGCGTGACCGGGGCGACCAGCAACACCGTGGTGACGTTGTCCAGCAAGGCCGATGCGAACGCGGTGACCAGGACCAGCAGGATCATGATGCGCAGCGGGGAGCCTTTTGCGCGTTTCGCGGCCCAGATCGCAACGTATTCGAAGACACCGGTCTGGCGCAGCACGCTGACGATGATCATCATGCCCAGCAGCAGAAAGATCACGTCCCAATCGATTCCGGTCTCGTGGGAGTAGAACACGTCGTCGGAATTGATTACTGGCAAGGTGATTACGATCGCCGCACCCGCCAGTGCCACCACCGTCTTGTTGACGCGGTCGGCGGCGATAAGTGCGTAGGCGACCACGAACACCGTGATCGCGACAGCGTTCATCGGCGCCGGTCCGCCCGACCGCCGGTCAATGTTTCAGTGCCGCGGCCAGCAGGCGCGATGCCGTGATCACTCCGTGCAGCGACCCATCCTTGACTACCGCGATCAGCGGGCTTCTCACGCGCGCCATTGTGGCGGCCACTTCGATGATGGTGTCGTCGGCGTTGGCAGAAGGCACGTTGAGCAGGTGCTCGGGCAGCACATCGCGAACGGTTTTGCCGCCCAACTTGTCCGCGGCCCGGTCAGCCATGGATTCGTTGAGCACACCGGCCAGCGAGGAATCGTCCTGCACATAGCGGGGCACGATGAACCGGACGACCTGGGAGGCCGGCAGCACCGCGTACGGCTTCCCGGACGTGTCGGTGACGACGATTCCGGGCAGGCGATGCTCGGCCAGCATGCGGGCCGCATCGAGTGCGTCGGAGTCGATGGTGACGACCGGGAAGTCCTCGGCGATTTCCTCTGCACGCATACGGCGACGATACGTCCGTGTCGAGGGTCGGCGGTGAAGCCACGGTGCACTCCTGGGTCGGATGGACGAGGACGCCGACCAGGCTTCCCGGCTCAACGCAGACCAACGCTATCAAGATCTCTTCAGCTCCGCTTTTCGGATCGGCGGCGATCGAACCGCGCGGCATCAAGCGCGCGGCATCAAGAGAGGGCCGGTGTTGTTCCCGGCTTACCGGTATCGACCTGGCGTCCCTGCGTACACTGACGGGATGCTCGAACAGATCCGTGGGCCCGCTGATCTGCAGTACCTTTCCCAAGCGCAGCTACGGCAGCTGGCTCACGAGATCCGCGAGTTTCTGATCCACAAGGTGGCCGCCACGGGGGGACATCTGGGGCCCAACCTCGGCGTCGTCGAGCTGACGCTGGCGCTGCACCGGGTGTTCGACTCACCGCACGATCCGATCGTCTTCGACACCGGTCACCAGGCGTACGTGCACAAGATGCTGACTGGACGCTGCTCGGATTTCGAAACCCTGCGCAAGAAGGGCGGGCTGTCGGGCTATCCGTGCCGCGCCGAGAGCGAACACGACTGGGTGGAGTCCAGCCATGCGAGCTCGGCGTTGTCGTATGCCGACGGGCTGGCCAAAGCGTTCGAGTTAACCGGGCACCGTAACCGGCACGTGGTGGCGGTGGTCGGCGACGGCGCGCTCACCGGCGGCATGTGCTGGGAGGCACTGAACAATATCGCTGCCGCCCGCCGGCCGGTGGTGATTGTGGTCAACGACAACGGCCGCAGCTACGCGCCCACCTTCGGCGGATTGGCCGACCACCTGGCCACGCTGCGGCTGCAGCCGGGCTATGAGCGGGCGCTGGAGAAGGGCCGCAGCGCGATGCGCGGCATTCCGGTCGTCGGTGAGCAGTGTTACCACGTCGTGCACAGCGTCAAAGTCGGCATCAAGGATGCGTTGTCCCCGCAGCTGCTGTTCACCGATCTCGGGCTGAAATACGTCGGACCCGTCGAGGGTCACGACGAGCACGCCGTGGAGTCTGCACTGCGCAGGGCCCGCGGCTTCGGCGCCCCGGTCATCGTGCACGTCGTCACCCGTAAGGGCATGGGCTACGCGCCGGCCGAGGGGGATGAGGCCGAGCAGATGCATTCCTGCGGGGTGATCGACCCGGTGACCGGGCAGGCCACCAAGGTGGCCGGGCCGAGCTGGACGGCGACCTTCGCCGACGCGCTCATCGCCTACGGTGCCAAGCGTCGCGACATCGTGGCTATCACCGCGGCCATGCCGGGCCCCACCGGATTGACGGCGTTCGGCCAGCGGTTCCCCGACCGGTTGTTCGACGTCGGCATCGCCGAGCAACATGCGCTGACGTCGGCGGCCGGGCTGGCGATGGGCGGGCTGCACCCGGTGGTGGCGATCTATTCGACGTTCCTCAACCGCGCGTTCGATCAGATCATGATGGACGTGGCGCTGCATAAGCTGCCGGTCACCATGGTGCTCGACCGGGCCGGAATCACCGGTCCCGACGGCGCCAGCCACAACGGCGTGTGGGACCTTTCGATGCTGGGCATCGTGCCGGGCATGCGGGTGGCCGCACCCCGCGATGCCACCCGGCTGCGCGAGGAGCTCGGTGAGGCGCTTGACGTCGACGACGGGCCTACGGCCATACGGTTCCCCAAAGGCGATGTGGGCGACGACATTCCAGCGCTTGAGCGGCGGTCGGGTGTCGACGTGCTCGCGGCGCCGGCCGACGGGTTGACCGATGACGTGCTGCTGGTGGCGGTCGGGGTGTTCGCGTCGATGGCGCTGGCGGTGGCCAAGCGCCTGCGCAACCAAGGCATCGGGGTAACGGTGATCGACCCGCGGTGGGTTTTGCCGGTGTCAGACGTAGTTCGCGAACTAGCGGTCGCACACAAACTGGTCGTCACGGTGGAGGACAACGGCGTAAACGGCGGTGTGGGTTCGGCGGTGTCGGCCGGATTGCGGCGCGCGGAGATCGACATCCCCTGCCGCGATGTCGGACTGCCGCAACAGTTCTACGACCACGCATCGCGGGGTGAGGTATTCGCCGAGCTGGGCTTGACCGAGCAGGACGTGGCCCGCCAGATCACCGGATGGGTCGCGGCGATGGGCAACAGCGCAGCAATCGGGCGTGAGTCCGAAGTCAGCGAGCACCTCGACTGACGCCGGCGATGTCCAGATCGACGCCAGCGTGGTGGTCAGTCGAACTTTTCCGCGCTGCCGTCGATCTCGGTGGTGGTAGTCGGCGCCAACGCTGCGGCCAGCACGAGAGCCACGAGCTCTCGCTGCCAGGCCCGGGCCTGGCAGCCACGCAAAAACTCGTCGATCACCACAGCCGGGTCGTCGGCGTCTTCCCAGTCCCAGCACAGCCGTCGCACCATCTCTGGTGACACCAGGTTCTCCGTCGGCACCGAGACCCGCCGCGACAACTCCGCCAGCGCGGTGCGGACGGCGTCCAGCCGCGCCGCGGCCTCGGGTTTCCGTTTGCCCCATCGAACCGCGGGCGGCGGACCGTTCGCCGGCTCGGCCTCGTCCGGGGGATCCGGGTTTTCCCGGGCTGCTTCCAGCGCCGCCAACCACACGTGAGCGTTGCGGCGCTGGTTACGCCCGCCGAACACCGGCAGGGCGATCAGGTCATCGACCGTCTTCGGGTCGGCGATGGCGGCGTCGATGATGGCCGAATCGGGCAGGATGCGGCCGGGCGCGATGTCGCGGCGCTGGGCGGTGCGGTCGCGCACAGTCCAGAGCTCGCGAACCGCGGCCAGACCACGCCGATTGTGCACGTTGTGGATACCTGAGGTGCGTCGCCAGCGGTCCCGCCGGGCGGGCGGCGCGACGAAGGTCCGCAGGTATTCGAATTCCTCTGCCGCCCAATCTGTTTTGCCTTGCTCGGCCAGAACTCCCGCGACTGCCGCCCGCAGTTCGATGAGCACCTCGACATCGAGTGCTGCGTAGTTCAGCCATGCCGCCGGCAGCGGGCGCTTGGACCAGTCAGCCGCGCCGTGGCCCTTGGCCAAGCCCAGACCGAGTAAGCGCTGCACCATGGCCGCCAGGTTGACCCGCTCGAACCCGGCCAGCCGTCCGGCCAGCTCGGTGTCATACAGCGCCGGTGGCCGCATGCCGACCTCGGCCAGACACGGCAGATCCTGGTCGGCAGCGTGCACGATCCATTCGTCGCTGCTGAGCACCTCGGCGACCGGCCGTAGCACGGTCAGCGGATCGTCGCCGTGGCTGACCGGGTCGATGAGCACGGTGCCCGCACCCGCGCGTCGGATCTGGATCACGTAGGCCCGGTTGAAGTAGCGGAAGCCCGATGCCCGCTCTGCGTCCACCGCAAACGATCCATGGCCGGCGTCCAGGATTTCTGCGGCCACCTCGATCTCGACGGCAGTCACCGAGAGCTCCGGAACCCCCTCGGCGGGATGCAGCAGTAGGATGGGGACGGGCTGATCGGGGGCAGCTTCGCACATGTCAGGCGCGTGACCGCGAGCCCAGGTCAGTCACCCCGACCGGTGGTAGTCCTGCGGCGTGCTCAAGCACCTCGCAGAACGCCTCGACGTGGGTGCCGATCTCGGGGGTGGTCGCGGTCCACGATGCCCGCAGCTCGAGCTGGTGGGCACGCGGTGGTCCGTAGATGTCGCCGTAGCGCACCGATGTGGTGGCGGTGACGGTACCGCCGAGCGCGGTGACGTGCTCGGCGCGCGACTCCAGCGCCTCGGACAGCCAGCTCCACGCCACCTCGGGCAGCAACGGGTCGACGGCCTCACTGGAGTCCAGGTCGGCCTGGATGTAGGCGACCAGCCGCATGGTGCCGTCCCAGGCGTCGGACCCATCCGGGTCGTAGAGCAAGATCAGCCGACCGAACGCATCGCCCTCGGATCGCTCCGGGACGATGTCGAGCTCGGGATGTTTGACCTCGGCGCCCAACGCGTAGCTATACGGCGCGAGGCGTTGCGGCGGCCGGATAGGGCCGAGCTCGATCTCTGGCCGCACGGTGGCAGCATTCATCGCCGCCACCGCCTCGCGGAATGGGACCGGTTCGACGGAGGTCACAACGTTTGACGGTAGACCTATCCGCCGACACGCGGGGGCAGGCACGCCGGTTCGGTGGGGTCGGCCGGCAGCCATTGCACGCCGGTTCGGTGTGGCTGGCAGCGCACCCGCAGCCAGCACGCCCGTTCGGTGCGGCCGGGAGCCCCGCGGCACGCTCGGCGCGCCCCTATTCATCGTGGTCGGACCGCGTTGGTCTCGGCTCCGGCGGTAAACCTCGCCGGGCGCTTCTCGCGGTGTGCGACCAGTCCCTCCTGGACATCGGGGCCGCTGAATCCGATGAATTCCAGGCCCAGCGCCGTTTCGAACGCTGGCCCGAACATGCGGTACCAGTGGTTGAGGCTGTGCTTGGTCCAGCGGATCGCGGTTTGTGCGCCCCGGGCGAGATCCTCGGCGAGGCGCGTTGCCGTCGGAAGAACCTCGTCATCGTCGACGCAGACCGAGACCAGGCCGATCCGCTCGGCTTCCTCGCCGGAGAGCGGCTCGCAGGTGAGCAGGTAGTACTTGGCCTTGGCCATGCCGACCAGCAGCGGCCAGCAGATGGCGGCGTGATCACCTGCCGCCACCCCGAGCTTGGTGTGCCCGTCGATGATTTTCGCGGTCCGGCCTGCCACCGAGATATCGGCGAGCAGTGCCACCACCAGACCCGCGCCCACGGCCGGGCCGCGAATCGCCGAAATCACCGGCTTGTCGAAGTTGACCATGTTGAGCACCAGGTCGCGCGCTTCCCGCATGATGCGGATCCGGTCGGCAAAGCCGCCCATGGTCTCCTCGATCAAATCGAAGCTGCCGCCGGAGGAAAACGCCTTGCCTTCCCCGTGAACCAAGACGACGCGCACGTCGGGGTCACGATCGATCACCGGCCAGATGTCGGCGAGGTCTCGGTGCATCTGCGGGCCGACCGAATTCAGGCCGGGCGCGTCAAGAATCAGCCGCAACACGCCGTTGTCGCTGCGTTCGAGTCGAAGGCTGGGGAACTCGGCATAACTGACTGAACTATTGACTGGCATCCCGGCTCCTGACGGTCGGTGGACTCATGCAGCGCACGCCACGCAGACCATTACACGGCGCCGGTTCGTGATGTTACGCAGCGACTGCCGGCCCGTCCGGATCGGCTGCTGACGGCACCGGCCTTGACGTCGCGGCGAATGATGCGCTGCGCCAGGCGCGGGCAGGCATCTCGCGGCCGGTGCTGTGGCGCTGGACTTCGGCAGCGGTTGGCCGGCTTCGGCTCGGACTGCGAAACGTGCTGACTGCCTGCCGTGGCAGCATTGAGCCCGATGAGCACCCGCCGCGAGCTTCCCGAGTCGCCCTACCTGGCGGCGGCCGCCGGCCGCAAACCCCATTGGGTGCCGGTGTGGTTCATGCGGCAGGCTGGCCGCTCGCTGCCCGAATACCGGGCGCTGCGCGAAAAGCACAGCATGCTGGCGGCGTGTTTCGACGCTGAATTGATTTGTGAGATCACTCTGCAACCCGTGCGTCGTCATGGCGTCGACGCGGCGATCCTCTTCTCCGATATCGTCGTGCCGCTGCGCGGCGCCGGCATCGACCTGGACATCGTCCCCGACGTCGGACCGGTCATCGCGCACCCGGTGCGCAGCGCGGCCGATATCGCCGCTTTAAAACGCCTTGACCCGCAAGCGGTCCAGCCGGTATCGGATGCGGTTTCGTTGCTGCTGCCCGCGCTGGGCGATGTCCCGCTGATCGGTTTCGCCGGTGCGCCGTTCACGCTGGCGTCCTACTTGGTCGAGGGCGGTCCGAGCCGCCACCATGCCCGCACCAAAGCGATGATGCTGGCCGAACCGGTCAGCTGGCATGGGCTGATGGCCAAGCTGACCGACCTCACCATCGCGTTCCTGCGCGCTCAACTCGCCGCCGGGGTGGACGCTATCCAGGTCTTCGATTCATGGGCGGGAACGCTGTCGCTGGCCGACTACCGCCAATACGTGCTGCCGCACAGCACGCGGGTGTTCGGCACCTTGGCCGAGTACCGCGTGCCGATGACGCACTTCGGGGTAGGGACCGCCGAGCTGCTGGCCGCGATGTCAGCGGCCGGTGCGACGGTAGTCGGCGTCGACTGGCGGACCACGCTGACGGATGCCGCCGCCCGGGTCGAAACCGGCACCGCGCTGCAGGGCAACCTCGATCCGGTGGCGCTGCTGGCGGGTTGGCCGGTGGTGGAGGGCGCCGCGCGCGCCGTGGTCGATGATGGACGCCGCGCCGTCGACGCGGGCGCGGCCGGCCACATCTTCAACCTCGGGCACGGCGTGTTGCCTGAGACCGATCCCGGTCTGCTGACCGATCTGGTGTCGCTGGTGCACTCACTGTGATCCCCTCGTATTGCATTGTCGGCGGTGGCATCTCGGGATTGACCGCGGCGTACCGGCTACGGGCGAGCGTCGGTGCGCAAGCGACCATCACGTTGTTCGATCCGGGTGACCGGCTCGGCGGGGTGTTGCGCACCGAGCGGGTCGGCGGGCAGCCGATGGACGTGGGCGCCGAGGCGTTCGTGCTGCGCAGGCCCGAGGTGCCGGCGCTGCTGGCCGAACTGGGCCTGTCGGGCCGGCAACTGGGCACCACCGGTGCCCGACCGCTGATCTACAGCCAAGAGCGGCTGCATCCGCTACCGCGGGACACGGTGGCCGGGATCCCGTCGTCGGCGATGTCCATGGCCGGGCTGGTCGACGACGCGACGATCACCCGTATCGACGGTGAACCCGCCCGCCCGCTGAGCTGGCGACCCGGCAGTGATCCTGCGGTGGCCGAATTGGTGGCTGAGCGGTTCGGCGAGCAGGTGGTGGCCCGGTCGGTGGATCCGCTGCTGGGCGGGGTGTATGCGGGCTTGGCTCCGACGATTGGGCTGCGCTCGGCGGCCCCGACTCTGGCGGCGGCCCTCGACGCCGGCGCGGCCAGCCTGAGCGACGCGGTCCGCCTAGCGCTGCCAGCGGGCAGCGACGCGCCGGTGTTCGGTGCGGTCGACGGCGGCTACACGGTGCTGGTCGACGGGCTGGTCCGCCGCACTCGGCTGCACTGGGTGCAGGCGTCGGTGCGCCATATCGACCGTGTCGAGCGCGGCTGGGCGCTGCACGATGACACCGGTGCCCGCTGGCGCGCCGATGCGGTTATCCTGGCCGTCCCGGCCCCACAGCTGGCGGGCCTGGTTGACCGCATCGCCCCGCGCACCGCTGCTGCCACGCGCCGGATCGCCAGCGCCTCATCGGCGGTGGTGGCGCTCGCGGTGCCCGGCGATACCCCGTTTCCGGAGCATTCCGGGGTGCTGGTGGCCAGCGGCGAACGGTTGCACGCCAAGGCGATTACCTTGTCGTCACGCAAGTGGGGTCGCCGTGGCGATACGCAGTTGGTGCGGCTGTCGTTCGGGCGGTTCGGCGATGATGTGGCCGTGAGCGCCTCCGACGCCGACCTGCTGGCATGGGCACTGCAAGACCTGACGACCGTGTTCGGTGTGGTTGTCGACCCGGTCGATGTCTGCGTGCGGCGTTGGATCGACGCGATGCCCCAGTACGGCCCGGGCCACGCCGACCTGGTCACCGAGCTGCGTGCCGGCCTGCCGCCGATGCTGGCGCTGGCGGGCAGTTACCTCGACGGTATCGGGGTGCCGGCCTGTATCGCGGCGGCGGGCCGTGCGGTCACCGACGCGGTCGGGGCGGTTGAGGCGTCCGTGGCACGATAGAGCCATGGCCCGCTTGGACTACGACGCATTGAACGCCACGCTGCGCTACCTGATGTTTTCGGTGTTCTCCGTGCGGCCCGGCGTGCTGGGAGACGAGCGCGCGGCGATTATCGACGAGACGGCCACGTTCCTCAAGCAGCAGGAGGAACGCGGCGTGGTGGTGCGCGGGCTCTACGATGTCGCCGGTATGCGCGCGGACGCTGATTTCATGATCTGGACCCATGCGGAACGCGTCGAGGAGTTGCAAGCGACCTACGCCGACTTCCGGCGCACCACAACACTGGGACGGGCCTGCACGCCGGTGTGGAGCAGTGTGGCGTTGCATCGGCCTGCAGAGTTCAACAAAAGCCACATCCCGGCTTTTCTGGCTGGCGAGGAACCGGGCGCCTACATCTGCGTGTATCCGTTCGTGCGGTCCTACGAGTGGTATCTGCTGCCTGACGAGGAGCGTCGCCGCATGCTCGCCGAGCATGGCATGGCCGCCCGTGGGTACAAGGAGGTCCGCGCGAACACGGTGCCGGCGTTTGCGCTCGGCGATTACGAGTGGATCCTGGCGTTCGAGTCCCCCGAGTTGCATCGCATCGTCGACCTGATGCGCGACCTGCGGGCTACCGACGCTCGGCGGCATACCCGTGCGGAGACACCGTTTTTCACCGGGCCACGGGTGCCCGTTGACCAGCTGGTGAACTCGCTGCCCTGAGAACCCGTCACGGCGGTGGCGGGTCCGGTGCCTATCCTCCCCATCGCCCTCCTGGCCAACGTTGCATCGCCGATAGTTTCCGTGGTGTTTCGCTGATTAGTGGGCCTGTGGTGTCTTGCACCAGAAATGAGAGGCAGATGAACCAACCAGCCAATCCGGCGAGTGCTCCGGTCGACCCCAGCCGCTTCGAAGAGATGTATCGCGATGACCGGACGGTGCATGGCTTACCTGCCGCCACGCCATGGGACATCGGCGGTCCGCAGCCGGTGGTCCAGCAGCTGGTGGCGTTGGGCGCGGTCAAGGGCGAGGTGCTCGATCCGGGCACCGGCCCCGGCCACCACGCGATCTACTACGCGTCCAAGGGTTACTCGGCTACCGGCATCGACGCGTCGCCGGCGGCGCTGGAGCGCGCCCGGCAGAACGCGCGGAAGGCCGGGGTGTCGGTGAACTTCCAGCTGGCCGATGCGACGAGGCTGGATGGACTGGAGAACCGGTTCGACACCGTTGTCGACTGCGCCTTCTACCACACCTTCGGCGAGGATCGGGAGCTGCAGAACTCCTATGTCCGGGCCCTGCATCGCGCGACCAAACCAGGGGCGCGGCTGTACATGTACGAGTTCGGCGCCCACAACGTCAACGGGTTCAGCATGCCGCGGTCGCTGTCTGAGGACGACTTCCGGCAGGTGCTTTCCGGCGGCGGCTGGGAGATCACCTACCTGGGGCCGACCACCTACCAGATCAATATGAGCGTGGAAACTTTGGAGATGATGATCGCGCGCAACCCCGATATGGCCGACCGAATCCAGCCGGTGCTGGAACGGTTCCGGGTCATCGAACCGTGGCTGATCAACGGCAGGGCGCATGCGCCGTTCTGGGAAGTCCACGCCACCCGGGTCGACTGAGTCCGGCAGCGGATTCGCCGAAACTGTAATCTGGCTCGGCGCTTATCAGCCCGTCGGGACCAGGCGCAGCGAGATCGAGTTGATGCAGTAGCGCAAATCCGTCGGCGTCGGATAGCCCTCGCCGGCGAACACATGGCCCAGATGGCTATGGCAATTCGCACACAGCACTTCGGTGCGCGTCGTGCCCATCGAGTGGTCGGGACGCAGGATCACCGCGTCGGAGCTCGACGGGTCGAAGAACGACGGCCAGCCGCAGTGCGATTCGAACTTCTCGGAGCTGCGGAACAATTCGGCGCCGCAGGCTCGGCACTGGTAGACGCCCTCAGTCTTGGTGTCGGCGTACTCACCGGTGAAGGGCCGCTCGGTGCCGGCGCGACGCAGCACGGCGAACTCCTCCGGGGTGAGTTTCTGGCGCCATTCGTCGTCGGTCAGTGCTAGGCGCGGACGCGACGGACTCTCAGAACTCATGCGTCCACGCTAGCGCGCGGCTTCTCAGGCATCAGCCATGCCGGATCGATGCCGCTATCCAGCCGGTTTTCGGCCTTGGCGTCCAGGTAGCGGAAGTAGAGCACGCAGAACACCACAATCAGCAGCAATGACCAGCCGTAGGTGATCTTCAGGTATTCCAGCGGACGCCCGATGTACATCCGGTTGAACAGCAGCCAGTGGTCCAGCGTCATGAAGCCGTAGATCCCCAGCCAGGCCGGCCAATTGCGGACCACGGAGTTGGGCAGCACCACAGTCATCAGGAACGGGAACAGCATCATCGAGTAATAGCCCTGAGCCAATGACAGCACCAGCCACGACCACAGCAAGAGCACGCCCGCCGAGGTGGTGAACCAGAACAGCGGGTCACGGTTGCGGTAGTAGCGGTACAGCAACCACAAGCTGCCGATGGCGATCGCCGTGAACAGCAACCGCAGAAACACGATCAGCCACGTCGGCAGGCCGAAGTAGACGCCGTTGCCTTCGATCGAGCTGTTGAAGTAGTCCCGGGTGCCCAGGATGTAGGGCAGCGTGCGGGTGAAGAAGTCCATCGGGTGGCTGACCAGCGGCAGCGCGGCCAGGTTGAACGCCAGCGGCACCACGATGGCAGCGACCACCGCCCGCCACTGGCGGTTCAGCAGCGGCAGCAATAGCAGCGGCCCCAACAAGGGTTTAACCACCAGCGACAGTCCGACCGCCACGCCTGCCCACCACTGACGGCTAACCTTGTCGTCGATCAGCCACCGGAAGAACAGCACCTCAAGCAGCAGGACGCAGCCGTTGATATTGGTGAACACCAGCGTGTTGGTCACGCTCTCGGTGCAGAACATGGCCAGCAGCAGGGCCGGAGCCGCCACCGAGCCCAACGTGTAGTTGAACAACCGCAGCAACAGGTACGCGGCGAGCACGATGGCTACCACGTTGCACAAGATGAACAAGTAGCGCGACGTCGCGAACGACAGGTACCCGAACGGCGCCATGATCAGGGTGCCGCCGGGCGGGTACAGGTAGTGCGGGTCGACGTAGTCGAAATGCTCGTTGTAGATGTCCCAGCCGTGCCGGAAGTTCAGCGCCGCCCGGTAGACCGGCTTGAAGTCGTCGGTGATGTTGCCGTTGGTGGTGAGCACGACGCTGCGATGTATCACCGACATGATGGCCACTGGCCACAACACCGAACGCAGCACCGTTGCGGTGCTCGGTGCGCTGGTGCGGTGACGAAACGCGGCCTGCACGGAATCGCGCATACCGGCACGGATTAACTCAGCTGCCGTCACCAGCGCACAGTACACCGGCGCCCCCACCGGATGGATCAGGCGGGACAGTATGTGTCGGTTCCGGGCAGCTTGCCGCTGTCCAGATAGCCGATGAGCGGCGGTACCGCGCAGGAGGAATAGATGCTGGCACCGTGGCCGATGCCTTGCCACATCACCCGCTTGCTGGCCGCACCCGCGTTGATGATGGTGGCGGCCGTCGCGGCGACCCCTTCCGAGCCGGCGATCGGGTCGTTCTGCACACCCAGCAACATGACGTTGACCTTGAGGTTCTTCGGCGGCTGTGGCGGCGAGGCGCTCGGCCAGTGCACGCATTTGACCAGGCTGAGCGCGCCGACGGTGCCGAACTGGGGATAAAGCTTGCCCCAGGCGACCACCAGCTGACGAACGCGGTCCGGTGTGGGGCGGTTGAGGGAGTCGCTGCACGAGTTGATGAACTGGCCGTCGGTGTCACGGGTGGCCTCAGCCCGGTTGATCAGGTTGGTCAGCAGGTTGGTGTCACCGGAACGGGCGGCCGCCAGCGCCTTGGCCAGGTCCATGGTGTTGCCGACGCGGTCGCCGGTGGGGAAGCCCAGGGCGGTGGCGATGGCGTTGGCCACTGACGCCACCGACGCACCCGCGGGGCTGTGGCCGGCTCGAGCGGCGGCCAGCAGCGAGTCGACGGCTCCCTTCGGGTCGGGGCCCAGTGGACAGTTCACCGCAGCGCACTGGGCAGCGAACGCGTCGAGTGCCGCCTGCCGGCCCTTGACCTGTTGCTCGGCGGCGGCTTCGGCGCCCACCCCTAACGGGACAGGGGAGTCGAGGATCAGCCTGGCGACCCTATCGGGATGCGACCCGGCGTAGGCCAGCGCGACTTGGGCGCCATTGCCGATACCGACCAGCGCGAGTGCGGGTACGTCCCACATGCTGCGCAGGCGCTCGATATCCGTGGCGGCGTGCGTGTCGTCGTAGGCGGAGTCTCCGGGCGCGATGGTATCGGTGCAGCTGGTGGTGGCTTTGTCGGTGATGTCGCTGAGGGTGGCCACCGGGTCGTCGCCGGGCTCGAATTGCGCCTGATCGCGCATCTCTTCGCGGTCGATCGGGTCGCGACAGTCCACCGGGCTCGACGTGCCCATGCCACGGCGGTCGACGGCCACGATGGGGTGGCTGCGGAGCACGTCGGCGCCCGCGCGGGACAGCCAGACCGGTAGCTGTACCGACGATGGCAGATCCGAGCCGGTGGTGAAGATCAGCGGGCCGGCATCGGGTGGAGTCTGATCCGAGCGGGCGCGGACCGCGCCGATGCTCAGTGTCCCGGTCGCACCGTTGACCGGGTCAAGATCGGCGTCGTAGCTGGCGCAGTCCAGGTGGACGCCCGGTGCGGCGGGGACCGCCGCGTCCCCGAACACCCGCGACGTGCAGTCGCGCCACGACAAGTCGTTCTTCGGCGCGGCGATCGGCGGCGGACCGCTCGCGGGCGGTGTTGTGGTGGCCGCACGCTTGGGACGGGCGCCGGAATTGGTGGCGAAGCGGGGGTCAGCGGCCAGGCCGGGGACGCAGCCGGCCAGCAACGCGGTCACCGCGATCAGGATCGTGGCGGACATGATGTGCCGGCTCATGGCGACCACAGTAGCCATCCCGGCGCGACAGCCCCGATTGCCCGGCTCCTCCTCGGGCCGTCCCCCGCAAGCGGGTGGTGCCCCCGCGTGGCCCGCATCGTCGCCGGGTTGGACCCGATTGCCCGGCTCCTCCTCGGGCCGCTATGCGGCCCGCATCGTCGCCGGGCTCAGACTTTGGTGTAACGGGTATACAGGTAGCCGGCCTCGTCGGTGAGAACGTGGACACAGCGCATTCGGGTCAGCACTTGGCCCGGGCCTGTCGTGATGCGCTGGGCCTGACCGCCGACAACACAGGGTGCGATCGTCAGACACAGCTCATCGAGGAGGTCGCGCTCGACGAACGAGCTGAGCAGTGTCGGGCCGCCTTCGGTCAGTACGCGGCACAGGCCGCGACCCTCGAGTGCCGCGAGTAGAGCGGCCTCGTCCACCCGGCCGGGATCATCGCCTGAGCAATCGATGACGTCAGCGAGGCCAGCGAGCCGGTGCCGTGTCTCGTCGGCAGCCGCCGCGCAGGTGAGCACTAGCGGTGGCACCTCGGTGCGGGTGAATACCGGCATCTCGCGGTCAATGTGACCGGACTTGGTGACGATCGCCAGCAGCGGGACCTCGCTTTGCCCCTGGGCCTGTCGGTGCTGGCGCTGGGCGACAACTAGGTGCGCGCCGGAGTAGCTCTCGATCCGCACGGTGCCCGCGCCGACCAGGATGACGTCAGCGAGTTCGCGTAACAGGCTGAACAGAAATCGGTCGCCAGGCCCCCCGAGTCCACCCGTGGTGCCCTTGACGCTAGCGGCGCCGTCGAGGCTGGCGATGAAGTTCGCCCGCACCCAAATGCCCCGTTGTTCGGCCGGATATCCGTAGAGCTGGTGTAGTTCGCTGTCATCGAGGTCGCGGACCGACCCCAGCAGGGTCAGGTGCGTCCCACTGGGTCGGCCAGCTTCAAGGTCGGGCATGGGCATGATTGCAGCACGTCGATACAGTTCCTGCATGCATGGCCCCACCTCCGCGGATGCCACGGCCGGGTGCGTCATCTGGTGGATCGGCATCCGACCGTCTCGCGGAGCGACTGATCGCTCAGCTGAAGCCCCGCCGACGTCCGCTGAGGTGAGCTCGCGACGTTACCGCCCCGGTCCGGCTGAGCCGACCCAGGCTGCAGCGGTTTAGGCCTGTCAGGAGTTCTGCCGTGTGGCCGTCGAGCGGTGAGCGGGCCGCGAGAAATCGTTCGGCAAACGGGTTGTGTCGCCCCGTGTCGGGCTGGACGGTGGCTTCGGGATCGGCAAACCCACTGTCGCCGGGCTTAGTCTGAATGCCCGGCTTCTCCTCGGGCCGCTGAGCGGTCCGCATCGTCGCCGGGCCCAAACTCGCGAACCATGACGTAATCGTTCTCGACGCCGGCCCCCAGCCGAAACGTCCTGGTGCCGTTGACCGTAAAGCCTTGCTTGGCGTAAAAGCGTTGCGCACGTTGGTTTTGCTGGTTGACGCCCAGCCACACACAGCGTGCGCCCCATTCAGCGGCGGCGGCCAGTGCGGCGTCCATCAATACCGTCGACACCCGCTGACCGTGACGGTCGGGCAGCACGTACATCTTGGAGAGCTCGACGGCGGGGCGCACGCTGACCGCCTGCCGCACATCGGCATCGTCGCCGACGCCGCGAACAAGCATGGCGTAACCGATAATCCGATCGTCCTGCTGTGCGATGAGGATCAAGCGTTTCGGATCGGTCAGATACTCGGCAAAGCGCACGGCGGAAAGGTTCGCGTCGATGAACGACGCGATGTTCTCGGGAGTCACCGACGACGGACATGCCAGCGGAAAGGTGCGTGCCGCCACTGCCGCCAGCTCTTCGGTATCGACGGAGTCCGCAGTCGCGACGCGTACAGCCGGCACGGCTGATGTCAGAGGTTCCATTGCGCGAGGTGCACGCCGGTCTTCCTCTTGGGCAGGATGACGTTCGAGAGCAGCTCGCGGTAAACGTCGCAATACACGCCGCCGTGCACCGTCGAGCCCGCCGGTGCATTCGTGAGCGCGGTGTCCAGCGCGTCGGGTGCGTCGGATGGCCGGGACTTGTACGCGTCGGCGAACGGAGTGACGCCATCGAAGGTGAAGTCGGTCGCCAGCTGGAACGGAGTGGGCGCCTTGATTGGGTGGACTGTCACGTCAGCACGCCAGACTTGGTCGTTGAGGGGGCTGCCATAGACGGGGTGGAAGCCGAATCCCGGCGGCGTGGCGACCGGTACGAGGCTGCTGACGGTGACGCCGGCGATGACCTTGCCGGTATCCACGCGCAACGTGTCACCGAGCCGGCCGATCGGCGCGTCGCCGGCCGACGCGGCAGGAGTGGCGACGAATGATGCGGCGACAATGATCAGGACAACCAGCCAGCGATCCATGTTCCCTCCTCGGCGACCATCGCATGGTCGCACACGGCCATCCCGCATATGGATGGGTTGGACCACGCCAGGGGTGGTCAGGCCGCCTCCAGGGTGAGCAGCGCCGCCTTGGCCCGGGCTCCGCCGGCGTACTGACCGGTCGCGCCGTCCGAGCGCACCACCCGGTGGCACGGGATGACCACCGGCAGCGGGTTGTGTGCGCAGGCGGTGCCGACGGCGCGGACGGCGCGGGGGTTCCCGACGGCGGCGGCCACGCTGGCGTAGCTTTCCCGTTGCCCATAGCCGATGCTGCGCAGGTGTTCGATGACGTTGCGGCGGAAGCCCGTCACCAGGCGCAGATCGACCGGGAGTTCGAAGTGCGTGCGCCGCTTGGCGAAGTACTCGTCGATCTGGCGGGCCGCGGCGTCCAGGCGCGCGGGGGCCCGCAGGATGCGCGGGCTGACCGACTGGGCAAGCGTGGCGAGCACCGCGGCGTGGTCTTCGATGTCGTAGGCGACGCGCACCAGGCCGATATCGGAGGCCGCCAGCAGCAGCACACCCAGCGGGGTGTCGACGGTGCGGTATGCGACGTCGAGCAGGCGGTGCTCATCGGCGCTGCGTTCCAGTCTGGCGTGAAGCCGGGCCAATGTGGCGGTTTCGTCAGGGTTGGTGGGAAAGATTTTGGGGTTCATGGTGTTTCGCCTTTCAGGTAAGTCTTGCGGAGTGTCTTGATGCCGTCAGCGGCGGCGCGGCGAGCGGCCTCGGGGGAGTTGCCGAGCAGATCGGCGATCTCGGCGAACGGCAGCCCGGCGATGTGGTGGTAGGCCACCGCCATACGTTGTTTATCGGGCAGATGGCCTAGCGCCGTCCACAAAGCGTCGTCGCGGGCGGCGGGATCGCCGTGGGTCGCGGGCCGCTCCGCGATGTCGTCGGTCGGAACCGGCCGCCGGGACCGCGCACGGCCGGCGTCGAGGGCGCGGCGATGAGCGATCGTGACCAGCCACGCCTCGACATTGGTGTCAGGGGGCAGCTGCGGATAGGCGCGCAAAGCCGACAGAATCGTCTCCGACCAGGCGTCCTCGGCGTCGTCGGTGCCGACAACCGCCCGGCACACCCGCAGCACGGTCGCCCCGTGCTCCGCCACCACGTCCTCGAACGGTCTCATCGCTCCCACATTGGGTAGACGCCGCGGGCCGTCACCATGTGAGATGGCCGTCAGTCGCCGTTGGCGTCGCCACCGGAACCGGCCGTGCCAATCCCACCGGCGCCTTGGGTGGCCATCGACTCCAGCACGGAGACCAGGTCGGCCTCGACACGTTCTTTGTTGATACCGGCCCGGTGCAGCGGTCCGCCACCATCTTCGAGTTCGAGCAGCGCCAGCAGCATGTGTTCGGTGCCGATGTAGTTGTGGCCGAGTCGAAGTGCCTCACGGGAGGTCAGTTCCAGCGCCTTGCGCGCCGGGCCGCTGAACGGGATCAGCTCCGGGAACTCGTCGCCGGCCGGGGGCAGTGTCACGGCGGAGCGGACGGTCTCGGCATCGACCTGCTGTGCGTTGAGTAATGCGGTGGCTAGCGCGGTGGGATCACTGAGCACGCCCAGCAGGAGGTGGTCGGGTGTGATCTCGCTGTGGCGGGCTTCGTGCGCGGCATTCTGGGCCGCGACGACGGCATTGCGAGCCCGCGGAGTGAAGCGATCGAAGCCCTGGTTGGGGTCAAGTGCTGTCAACTCCGCTCGCGGGACGAACCGCTTCTGGGCGGCCTGCTTGGTGACGCCCATGCTCTTGCCGATGTCAGTCCACGAGGCTCCCGAGCGGCGCGCCCGATCGACGAAGTGCCCGATCAGGTGGTCGGCGATCTCGCCGAGATGCTCGGCGGCCAGGACGGCATCGGTGAGCTGGTCCAGCACATCGCTGTGCACCCGTTTGATGGCGTTGATCAGCTCGTCGAGGCGGACGGGATACGCGATACGCGTTGGCTCTGGCATGCCGTCAACCCTACGTTGACGATGTGCCCCCGCGTAACTGTGAGTTGACGGAGATGGTAACTGCATCGTCGAAGGTCGTGCCGGCTCGAATCGGCCCTCGCTGGTCGGGGGCGGTGGTAATTGAATCTTTACAATTCCGTGCTGCAGTCGCGCAGTGTCGAAACCTGTCGTCAACATTTCGCACATACGGTTTTGCTGTCAACACCGGCCCACGTTTCGGGAGGAATATGGACTTCCTCCAGGAACAGGTCGTCGATCCGTTCAATAAGGTCCTCTACACCTACATCTTCATCTATTTGCTTATCGGCGCCGGCATCTATTTCACGGTGCGGACCCGCTTCGTCCAGGTCCGCTATTTCGGGCGGATGCTTCGCCAACTTCGTCGGTCGCGCCGCCGAGACGGCGGGGTTTCGTCGTTCCAGGCGTTCTGTGTCGGCCTCGCGGCCCGAGTCGGCACCGGCAACATCGCCGGTATCGCTGTCGCGCTCACTGTCGGTGGTCCCGGCGCGGTCTTCTGGATGTGGGTGGTGGCCGCAGTCGGCATGGCGACGGCGCTGATCGAGGCCACGCTCGCGCAAATCTTCAAGGTGCGCTCGAATGACGGCGCCTTCCGGGGCGGCCCCGCGTTTTACATCGAGCGCGGGCTGCGCTCACGGGCAGGCGGGATCCTCTTTGCTGTGCTGCTGGTGTGCACGTTCGGGATCGCATTCAACATGGTGGAGGCCAACGCGGTCAGTGACGTCTTGAAGACGTCGCATGGAGTCGCGGTGGGTTGGACTGCAGTGGGTCTCGTCATGCTGGCCGCCCCGGTTCTATTCCGCGGGATCCGCGGTGTCGCCAAGGTCGCGGGATTCGTGCTTCCTGTCGTCGCAATCGCGTATGTGTTGCTGGCACTCGTGATTGTGGCGGTCAACCTCACCAACCTGCCGGGGGTGATCGAGCAGATCATCGGCAGCGCGTTCGGGATTAGGCAGATGGCAGGCGGTTTCGGCGGCAGTATCGCTGCCGCGATGCTCAACGGGGTCAAGCGGGGCCTTTTCGCGAACGAGGCGGGCATGGGCAGTGCGCCCAACGTCGCGGCCACCGCGACGGTGTCCCATCCGGTCGAGCAGGGCTTGATCCAGTCGCTCGGCACTTTCGTCGACACCATGCTGGTGTGCACGTCGACGGCGTTCATCATCCTGGCTTCCGGTCCCGACGTCTACGACCCGGCTCACCCCGGTGCGATCGCCGGCGCCAGCCTGACACAGTCGGCGATTTCCGCCAGCCTCGGTTCCTGGACCATCGGATTGGTGACCATCGTGGTGTTCGTCTTCGGGTTCTTCTCCGTGCTGGGCAACTACGTGTGCGCTGAGGCGAATCTGTTTTTCCTGGGCGCCAGACGCCGAGTGATCACCGGACTCAAAGTTGTGACGCTGACCGCGGTCGCGTTTGGGGCGCTGTGCAAGCTGGCAGTGGTTTGGGCGCTCGCCGACGTCGGGATGGCGCTGGTGGCGATCGTCAACCTGGTGGCAATTTGCTTGCTGGGCGAGTGGGCGTTCGCCGCGCTGAGGGATTTTCACCGTCAGTCCGGAGAAGGCAAGTACCCGGTCTTCGTAGCTGGAGAAGCCGGATTGCCCGGCGTAGTCGATGGTGACGTCTGGGAACGTCCCGAGCCCCGACCTGTCGGCAGCGACATCCTCGCCCGACCATCGCCACCTGTCACGGCCGCTACTTGAGAGCGGCGTCCCATTGTTTTCGGCGCGGGTGGCGCGATGCGTCAGCACGTGTTTACTGGCCGCTGCAGGGGCTGGTGCCGCCTCCGGCGGTGTAGGAGCGTTTTCCGGTGCTGACTAGCCGTCTGCGAGCCACGACCCGGATGGATTGGTTGGTGAACCAGTTTTCGAAAATTTCGCGGGTGCCGGCGGCGTAGCGGGCTTGGGCGGACAGCGTTGTGCCCGACATGTGGGGGTCCGAGGGCCGTACACGTGGCGGAATTGTTCGTCCCATTGTGCGGATCGTCCACGCTGGGGAGATTATGGGCTCATGAGACTTCGACTCGTGGTGCCTGCTGTCGCGGCCATGATCGGCTTGGCGGTGCCAGCTCACGCCGATTCCGCCGACGACGATGCAAACTTCCTCGCCGCGCTCAAGAACGCCGGCATCAGCTACAGCAACGCCGATCGAGCGGTAGCGGCCGGCAAAACGGTCTGCGACCAGTTGGGCAACGGGGCCAAGGCAACGGACCTCGTCAAACAACTGACGGATGTCAACCCAGGATTCACGGCGAACGGCGCCGTCAAATTCGCGGGCATCGCAGCGAGCGTTTACTGTCCCCAACAGCTAGTGGGCAGCGGTGGCGGGGGCGGCACATAGCTTGGGTTAGCTTGCTTGAACAACTGCTACTCGACACTGTGCCGGGTAAGCACCTTTGTGTGAATGTTATGACCTGCGCCGGTGTGACCTGCGGATTTAACGGAAAGCGCCAAGAACCTCTAACTCCGCAGCAGGTTGTCCTTCATCCCGAACGTCACTGTCTGCCCGCTTTCTCGACCATCTCCATCCACTCAAACGCCGGCTGCATGTCGCGATCGGTGAAGACGATCCTGTTGTTGATGATGACCACGTACATGTCCCGCATGGGGGGCTGGCGCGTGAGGTAGATGCTCCCTCGCGGCCCCGCGTAGACCGCCCACCACTTGGTGTCGGCCTCGTTGACGAAGGTGGGGATATCGCGGTCGGGGTCGAGGGTTAAGGGATTGTAGACAGCGCCGGTGAGTTGCCTCTTGGGCTTGTCGCTTTGTCGCTTGCGCGTCACGGCACCTCTTTCGACGGCCCGGCAAGGCTGTGAGCTGGGGGCTGGCAGGTGGCGTCCGTGGGGTGCGACTCGCAAGGGGGTTCGCTGCCGCCGGTCGGACAATCGATTAGGGTAGGTGTACCCGACGCGCCGCCGCCCGGGCCGAGAAAACTCAGTCCGATGCCGACGGCATCGCTGGCGTAGACAAGGTGTCGGTTCGTGGTCATGGTTCGACCTCCCCGGTTCAAACCCCTCGTTTTGGCAGTGTATTTACGGCGCCTGGCATGCGTCTGAGACGACGCTGACAATGTTCTGTTCGTGGCCGCGGCAAATCGATTCGCAGCACGCTCGCAACAATTCCGATCCGTTACTTCACGGGTCTGCCCGGCGTTGCTCAGGTGCCGCCGCTGGGCTGAGCGCGGTTTGCCGCGGCGCCGGCGCCCGCTCGGGGTGACCGCCGGTCGGTTGCATCGCACCTACCGACTGCAACGGCCATAAAACCTACCGACTGCAACGGCCATAAAATGGAGTCGGGTACGGCGACGCCGTTCCCGTCCTCCTGAGTGGAGCAGTGGTAGGGGCCTGGCCTCGGGTGTGATGCCCGGGCCGGCCCCGCCCCGGTGCGCTGGCCGGGACGGGCGTGACGCCCGACAACAGAATGCAGGGTGGTGCAGATCGACCGCCCGGACGTGATCGGCGTGAGGCCGAAAAACAGAATGCAGGGTGGTGCAAATTCGGCCAGCTGGACGTGACCGGCGTGAGGCCGGAAAACCTAACTCGGCAGGCCGAGCCTGCACCCCCGGCGGAATGTGACGCCAGGCTTCCAGGTGGGATATCTGTTGAGCACGAACAACATTCAAGAACCACAAGTTAATGGAGCTTGCCATGAGTGCACCGTCTACCACCGAACAGGCCGTCGAATCGCTGCGGCCTAACGTCTACACGTTCCCTCCGCAGGACCTGATTCCCGACGCGCTCATCATCGCGGCCACCACCAAGGTCGCCGAGGTCGAGGGCGATGCGCCGGTCGCCAAGGCCCCGTACATCGACGTCGGTGAGGCCGGGTTCATGCCCGAGGGCGACGAGATCCCTGAGAACGAACTCGATTCGTTCGAGGCCGTCATCGCGACGGGCAAGATCGCGATCCTCACGAAGATCAGCCGCGAGCAGTACAAGCAGACCGGCGGGCGCCAGCTGCTGACCGATGAGCTCAAGCGCGCCGTCATCATCAATGCCGACTGGGCGCTGCTGACGCAGGCGGCGCCGCCGGCCGGGAAGATCACACCGCCGCCGGGGCTGCTGAACCAGGACCACACCACCGGCGATGAGATCGAGGACAACCTGGACCCGGTGACGGATGCGATCACGCAGATCGAAGCCCACAGCGGGACAGCGGATCTGGTGATTGCCAGCCCATTGTCGTGGGCGGCGGGTGGACAAGCTGAAGGAGTCCGACGGGTCCAACAAGTCGCTTCTCGGCGACGGTAGCGAGGCCACCGAGCGCCGCGTGAAGGGCGTGCCGGTGCGTGTGGCCGCGTCGATGCCCGACGACGGGCCGCTGGTGGTCGACCTGCGCGCGGTGCTCTCGGCCTACGGCCTCCTGGAAGTCGCGGTGAGCGAGCACGCGGCGTTCACTCGGGACGCCCTGGTCACCCGGATCACGTGGCGCATCGGGGCGACGATCAGCCACCCCGAGCGGGTCGTCTCGTTGAGCGTGCCCGGCGCCACGCCGACGAAGGCCGCCGCAAAGAAAGCGCCCGCAGGGAGCTAGGCCGGCCCGCGCCCGCCCCGTTCTGACCGGGGATTGTGGTTGGAGTTGCCGGTCAGGCGCGGCGAGGCGGCGGGAACGGGGTTCGGCGCCGCGCGGCGTGTTTCCTCCTTCGGCTGCGTGGCGTCGAGCCCCGCCCCGCGAGTGGGCGGGCCCACCTGTATGAGCGGTTCACCGTCGACCACGGAGATCGTCACCGTCCGGCCCATCTCGGCGTACGCCTCGCGCAACTTCTCGATGAACTCCTCCTCGGGGGTCTCCCACCAGTCGGGGACCGCGAACCTGATTGGGATGCTGTCGTCGGCCAAGGCGCTCTGGCGCATCTCCTCGAGACCGGGGTCATCGAAGGGCTCGGTAGGGACGGTGTACAGCAACCGAAACACAGTGGTGCTCCTCTGCGTGTGCGGAATGTGGTTTGAGCGAGAGTACGCTCACACCGCCGCGAGGAGCAACCCCTACCTACACCTGTATGGTGCGCTACACCTGTGGTGATGTGTACCCCCCACCGTGTGCTGGCAAACTATACGCTGAGGGGGTCACATCAGGCCGGTTTTCGGACCGATTGGGCATTTATTGGGCACGCCGCACCGATCTTGACTGAAAAAGCGGCGTTGACCTGTGGCGATGTTGGTGCGCGGTACTGGGATTGAACCAGTCGATGCTTGCGACAGGCTGGACGCGCACCAGGGGGCATATTAGCGACCTGTTACTAACCTTCGAACCGCGCACCATCATCTCATCGATGCGGCGCAGGACAAGGGCGCTGGGCATACGGTGACCAGTCCCGCGCCTCGCGGCACCAGCGTCCACCCAGCACCCAGCGCGGCACCCGCACCGGCTCGCGGACCAGTTCGGGCTCGCTTCACCGCGTTCTGCCAGCGGTTCATCCGGGTGCCAGCCCACCGCCGACTTCGGGCCGGTGTTTACGCGATACTCCAAAAATGGCAATCAACACGAGCGACTGGTGTAACAGCTTCTACATCTGGTGGGCGAACGATGATGACCTTCAAAGACCTACCGACGGCGAGGACCGAATGAAGATCATGGACGGCGGCATGCTGCTCTTCGAGGCGAAGCCAGGTGGACGTGGAGCATTTCTCGTATTCGCGCCTCACGCCTGGAGAGGTATTCATACGCCCTTCGACTTCCGTCCTCATACGCGTGACCGGCACTGCGGCCTCGACCACGCTCAGGCCGTCTGTGCCGACGGTCTCGCCGATCACGGTGGCCTCCTCCGGGTGGGCTTCAAGTCGACGATCCGATGTCGCCGGCGCAAGACCATCGGTCAGAACATGTAAATGAAGGGACGAGGGATTGCATTTCCGATCCGCAAGCTGGGGAGATTTGCGCGTTTCTTCAGATATTTCGACGCGTCCGCTGGCCGCACGCTGGCAAGCATGAGCGCTCGGTCTTCCGTAACTGCTGCTGTCTGATCAACTTGTACGGGGTGCGTCGGCGGTTCCGGTGAAGGAACGTTTCGTCCTGTGTTACGCCTGCGTCGTATTGATGAGGGCCACCGGCGACGAACTCCGCACGCGACGCGCCAGGGAATCCAGCCGAGGAAACGAGAACCGACCGATGACAACGGAGCTCTACCTGATCCGCCACGGCGAGTCCGTCGCCAACGTTGAACCGATCATCGCCGGCATGCGAGGCGACATGGGGCTGACCGACCGCGGGCGCGAACAGGGCCGCCTCCTAGACCGAAGTTACCGCCGCCGACATAGGTGAATACCTGGGTTGACCTGGGTATTTGGTGGTTTTGGTTGGGGTTTGTTCTGGCTATGCGGCGATGGTCAGCGGGATGGGGCTGTCGAGCAG
>Ga0187766_10000087_pt1 | contig 43830 bp, 45 predicted proteins | sample 0216_QUI02_MP05__4_FD_132971 | JGI IMG/M metagenome (GOLD analysis project Ga0187766, IMG submission 132971) | Tropical peat soil microbial communities from peatlands in Department of Meta, Colombia - 0216_QUI02_MP05_20_MG | ecosystem: Environmental > Terrestrial > Soil > Wetlands > Peat ... | reverse complement strand
GGTCGCCAACGACGATGCACCGGAAGCGCTCGGAGAACTCGTCGATCGCCTTGTCAATCGGCTCGGGCCGCCGGCGGTATGCCGGCTGATTCCGGTCGAGAGCCACCTGCCCGAGCGCGCGCAGCGTGCGACATCGCCCACCTGCTCCACGCCCGAGGCCGTGGCGGGATGGCGGCAAACCCAGCCCCGCCCGGCGCGCCTTTTCGCACAGCCCCAGCCCGTCGACGCCATCGCCCCGGTGCCGGACGATCCCCCGCTTCTTTTCCGCTGGCGCGAAAAGCTCCATCGGGTCCGAAAGAGCGATGGGCCCGAGCGCATCGCAGGCGAATGGTGGCGCGGAGGCATGCCCGCCACGGCCGAGATTCGCGATTATTACCGGGTCGAGGATGAGGACGGGCGGCGCTTCTGGCTTTATCGCGAGGGTCTCTATCATCCCGCGAAGACGCCGCGCTGGTTCCTTCACGGACTGTTCGGGTGAGCGAATCTGCGCAGAAAAACGATGCCGATACCCAAGGCGGTGCGGCGATGACCGATTACGCCGAACTCCACGCGACGAGCAATTTCAGCTTCCTTCGCGGCGCTTCGCATCCGGAGGAGCTGGCCGAGACCGCAGCAGCGCTCGGCCATCGCGCGCTTGCGATCACCGACCGCAATTCCCTCGCCGGCGTGGTGCGCGCCCATGCGGCGGCGAAGCGCCTCGGCTTCCGGCTCGTCGTCGGCGCGCGGATCGATCTCGAGGACGGCCCAAGTGTCCTCGCCTACCCGGACGACCGTGCCGCTTACGGTCGCCTCGCCAATCTCCTCACGCTTGGAAAGCGCCGTGTGGACAAAGGCGAATGCCGCTTGGTGCGCGCCGATCTTCTCGCCCACGCCGAAGGGCAGCTCCTCGCGGTCCTCCCACCCGGCGATCCCGGCGAGGATTTCGTGCAAGCGCTCACGGAACTCAAAGGACCGATCGGGGATCGGCTTTATCTCGCGGCCCATCATCTCTATCGCGGCGACGACGGACGGCGGATCGGGCAGCTCGCCGAACTCGCCGCCCACTGCCGCATTCCGCTGGTCGCGACCAACGACGTGCACATGCATGTGCCGGCACGCCGGCAGCTCCAGGACGTGCTTACTTGCGTGCGCGAGAAATGCACGATCGACACGGCCGGCTTCCGCCTTCAGTCGAATGCCGAGCGGCACCTCAAATCGCCCCGCGAGATGGCCCGGCTTTTCCGCAATCATCCCGATGCGCTCGCGCGCACGATCGAGATCGTCGAACGCACGCGCTTCTCCCTCGACGAGCTGCGCTACGAGTATCCCGTCGATCCCTGCCCCGACGGCCTGACGCCCCAGGACTATCTTGCGCGGGAAACCTGGGCGGGTGCGGCCGAGCGTTATCTGGACGGCGTGCCGGCGAAAGTCCGCACCCAGCTCGAACACGAATTGTCACTCATCGGCCGGCTCGGCTACGCACCCTATTTCCTCACCGTCTACGACATCGTGCGCTTCGCGCGCTCCCGCGGCATTCTTTGCCAGGGCCGCGGCTCCGCCGCCAACTCGGCCGTCTGCTACTGCCTTGGCATCACCGCCGTGGACCCGAGTCGGCTCGATCTTCTTTTCGAGCGCTTCGTGAGCGCGGAGCGCAACGAGCCCCCCGACATCGACGTCGATTTCGAGCACGAGCGGCGGGAAGAAGTGATCCAATACATCTACGCAAAATACGGCCGCGAGCGCGCCGGCATCGCGGCGACGGTGATCTCCTATCGCGCCAAGAGTGCCGTGCGCGACGTGGGCAAGGCGATGGGCCTCTCCCTCGATACGATCGGAGCGCTCGCCGACACCGTATGGGGTTGGAGCGAGGATGGCATCGACCCCGCCCATGTGCGCGAAATCGGCCTCGATCCCGATGCGTCCCGCCTGCGAACGACGCTGTCGCTTGCACGCGAGCTGATCGGCTTTCCGCGCCATCTCTCCCAGCATGTCGGCGGCTTCGTCGTCACGCGAAGCCGCCTCTCCGAAGTGGTGCCGATCGAAAATGCCGCGATGCCCGAGCGGACCATGATCGAGTGGGACAAGGACGATCTCGACTCGCTCGGCATCCTCAAGATCGACGTACTAGCGCTCGGCATGCTCACCTGCATCGGCAAGGGCCTTGGACTCCTTGCGCACCACAAGGGCCTGCAATACACCCTGGCGACAATTCCAGGCGAGGACCCGGCGGTTTACGACATGCTGTGCAAGGCGGACTCGATCGGCGTGTTCCAGGTCGAGAGCCGCGCGCAGATGAGCTTCCTGCCGCGCACGAAGCCGCGGGATTTCTACGACCTCGTGATCGAAGTCGCGATCGTGCGGCCGGGCCCCATCCAGGGCGACATGGTGCATCCTTACCTGCGCCGGCGTAATGGCGAGGAAAAGGTCGATTATCCGTCCGAGGATTTGCGTCAGGTCCTCGCCAAGACGCTCGGCGTCCCGCTCTTTCAGGAGCAGGCGATGAAGATCGCGATTGTCGGTGCTGGCTTCACCCCATCGGAAGCGGACCAGCTCCGTCGCGCCATGGCGACCTTCCGCAAGACCGGAAAGATCCATGGCTTTCAGACGAAGATGGTCGAAGGCATGGTCGCGCGCGGATATTCGCGCGCCTTCGCCGAGCGATGTTTTCACCAGATCGAGGGCTTTGGCGAGTACGGCTTTCCCGAAAGCCATGCCGCGAGCTTCGCACTTCTCGTCTATGTCTCGGCTTGGCTCAAATGCCATCACCCGGAAGTCTTTGCGGCGGCCCTTCTCAACAGCCAGCCGATGGGCTTTTATGCACCCGCCCAAATTGTGCGCGACGCGCGCGATCACGGTGTCGCCGTGCGCCCGGTCGACGTCAACCGCAGCGACTGGGATTGCACCCTCGAAAACGCCGATACGCCCGCGCACCTCGCCCTCCGCCTCGGGTTTCGCCAAGTCAAAGGCTTGCGCGAAGCGGATATGGCGCTTCTGGTCGACGTGCGGGGCGAAGGCTATGCCGACCCGCATGAGCTGCAACGCCGCTCCGGCCTCGGGCAGGCAGCCCTCGCCCGCCTCGCTGAGGCCGACGCCTTCGGCTCGATGGCGCTCGATCGTCGTGCTGGGCTTTGGGCCGTGCAGGGCCTCGGCGAGGCCCCTCTTCCGCTCTTCGCCGCCGCCGATCGCCGCATCGCAGCCCCCGAGCCGGCCGTAGCACTACCGTCATCCTGGCTGGGCGAAGAGGTGACGGCGGATTACATGACACTCCGCCTCTCGCTCAAGGCCCATCCGCTTGCCCTTCTCCGCACGCGACTCCGGCGCGAGGGCATCCTCGCTCACGCCGAACTCGGCACGATCGAGAACGGAAAGCTGGTCACGATCGCGGGCCTCGTTCTGGTGCGCCAGCGGCCTGGCAGCGCACGCGGCGTGATCTTCGCGACCCTCGAGGACGAGACGGGTCCCGCCAACGTCATCATCTGGCCGGACATCTTCGATCGCTTTCATCGCGTCGTCCTCTCGGCACGCCTCTTGGCGGTGACAGGGAAGCTCCAACGCGAGGGCATCGTCATTCACGTCATCGCCGAACATCTCGTCGATCTCACCCATCTCCTCGCCGGTCTTGGCACCCCGACCGAGGCGCTATTTGAAGCCATACTCGAAGCACCGCTCTTTCGGAGCGACGTGATCAAGCACCCCCGTCACGACAAGCGCACCTTTCCCTCGCGCGATTTCCATTGAGAGGTTGAATTCCCGTCCCTCATTCGGCGAGCCGCGTCACAATAAGCGGCTTCGACCGGAGCGTGCGGTGCACGGGGCACTTCTCCGAGATTTCGAGGAGACGCTGGCGCTGCGCCTGATCGAGGGGCCCCAAAAGCTCGATGCTGCGCTCGAGCCGGTCGATCATGCCCTCTTTCGTCTCGCATTCCGCGCAATCGGCCGCATGGATTTTCTCTTGCGTCAGGCGCACGATGACCCGCTCAAGCGGCAAGGCCTTGCGCTCGGCATACATCCTGAGCGTCATCGAGGTGCAGGCGCCAAGGGCCACGAGCAGGTAGTCGTATGGGCCGGGTCCGCGATCGTTGCCGCCGACCGATTCCGGCTCGTCGGCCTCAAGGCGATGCCGCCCGCTCGCGACGATCTGGCTGTAGCGACCCTCCCTCGTTTCCGCCACGACGACCTCGCCGGGCGAACGCGGCTCCACTGCGGAGAGCGGCGATTTAGCATTTCGTGCGGCGGTAGATACCGGGGCGATGTAGCGCGACGCCCAAGCCGACAGGACATCGGCAACGTATGCGGCATCGGCGCGATCGCTCAACAGATGATCCGCGCGGTCGAGTGAGATGAAGCTCTTCGGATGCCGTGCCGCGAGGAAAATTCGGGACGCGTTGTCGATGCTGACGGTATCGTCCAAAGGCGAATGAAAGACGACGAGCGCCTTGCCAAGGTTGTGAAGTGCGTCTTCGAGCCGGTGCTGGGCGATATCCTCGAGGAATTGCCGTTTGACGCGGAAGGGGCGTCCGGCAATCACGACTTGCGCCTCGCCTTTGGCCTCGATCTCTGCGCGTTTATCGGCAAAGAGGTTGCCAAGGTGTGCTGCGTCCGCCGGTGCTGCAATCGTGGCGATCGCCACCGACTGCGGTAACCGAGCTGCCGCGGCGAGCACCGCCGCCCCACCGAGACTGTGGCCGATCAGTATTTTCGGCGCTTCATGACTGCGCTTCAGAAACTCGGCCGCCGCGACGAGATCCTCGATGTTCGAGGAAAAATTCGTGTTGGCGAACTCGCCCTCGCTTGCGCCGAGCCCTGTGAAATCGAAGCGCAGCACGGCAATTCCGCGCTCGGCCAGGCCGCCCGCAATTCGGGCTGCTGCGAAGATATCCTTCGAGCACGTAAAGCAATGGGCAAAGAGCGCATAGGCACGCGGTGTTGCGTCGGGCATCTCCAGGAGTCCAGCCAGTATTTGCCCGTCAGCACCCGGAAAATCGACACGCACTGCCCGTCGAGCCATGACACGTCCCCTCCTTCGTTCGGTCGATCATACCCCATCGTCCCCATTGGGCGGAGACTTTGCTTTTGCAGCCGGGCGACTATGATGCCGCGTCGCTATCTGGAAGAGGACGCGCCGTGGAACCCGTGAAAACAACTGATGACGTCGAGATCGTATCCCGTGAGGTTCTTTGCGAAAGCTATTTCCGGCTCGAGCGTTACCACCTGCGCCACAAGCTGCACCGCGGCGGCTGGAGCGACGTGCTCAGTCGGGAGATTTTCGAGCGCGGCAAGGCCGCGGGTGTGCTCCTCTATGACCCGGCCCGCGACGCCGTCGTTCTTATTCAGCAATTTCGCGTCGGTGCGCTCGCTGCCGGGCACGATCCATGGCTTACGGAACTTGTCGCGGGTGTCATCGACGATGGCGAGAAGGGCGAGCGTACGGTGGCGCGCGAAGCGGTCGAGGAGGCCAACGTGACGGTCAGCGATCTCGTGCCGATCAGCATGCACCTTACCTCGCCAGGTGCCTGTTCGGAGACAGTCCAGTTATTCTGCGGGCGATGCGACTCCTCGAAGGCTGGTGGCGTCCACGGTTTGTCCGCGGAGCATGAGGATATTCGCGTGCTCGTCGTGCCGTCAGCGGAAGCATTCGCGATGCGGCGGCGCCACCTGGAGATTTTCGATTCAAGCACGCTCCTGGCATTGCTTTGGCTCGAACTCGAACGGGACAATCTGCGCAAACGCTGGTCTTGAATCCGCCGGCGCGGTGGGTGTTATAAATTACGTCGGCAGCACCGCGAATGTTGTAAGCGACTACGCTCTCCCTTGATTGTGCGTTGGGGCTCCAGCTACTGTGCCCGTGCTTAAGGGAATTAGAACGAGTTCGGACGGGAGCGCTGAAGGACGGCAGGAACATGATTTTTCGTGACGGATTCGTCGCCGCGATCGGCAATACGCCGCTTATCAAACTGCGCCGCGTCTCAGAGCTGACCGGCTGTACAATCCTCGGCAAGGCGGAATTTCTTAACCCGGGAGGCTCGGTCAAGGATCGCGCGGCGTGGGCGATCATCAAGGATGCGGAGGAGCGCGGCACGTTGCGTCCCGGCGGCGTCATCGTCGAAGGTACTGCGGGCAACACGGGGATCGGCCTGGCGCTTGTCGGCAACGCGCGGGGCTACCGCACCGTCATCGTGATGCCCGAAACCCAAAGTCAGGAAAAAAAGGACATGCTCCGCCTGTGCGGCGCCGAACTCATCCTGGTCCCTGCGGTACCCTATAAAAACCCGAACAATTATGTGCATGTGTCGCAGCGCAAGTCGGAAGAACTCGCGAAGACAGAGCGCGCCGGCGCGATCTGGGCCAACCAGTTCGATAACACCGCGAACCGGCGAGGCCATTACGAGACGACCGGCCCCGAGATATGGGAGCAGACCCAGGGCAAAATCGACGGCTTCACTTGCTCCGCCGGCACAGGTGGCACGCTTTGGGGCGTGGCCACATTTCTCAAGGAGCGGAATCCGAAGGTCTCGATTGGACTCGCCGACCCCCTTGGCTCGACCAACTACGACTGGTTCAAGAATCATGAAATCAAGGTCGTCGGCAATTCGATCACCGAGGGCATCGGTCAGGGGCGGATCACGAAGAACATCGAGGGAGCCCCTATCGATTTCCCATGCCAGATCCCCGATGAAGAAGCGCTGCCGATTATCTTCGACCTCCTCACAGGCGAAGGCTTGTGCGTGGGCGGCTCTTCGGGCATCAATGTCGCCGGTGCAGTTCGACTTGCCCGCGAGCTCGGCCCCGGCCATACGATCGTGACGGTGCTGTGCGACTACGGCACGCGCTACCAGAGCAAGCTTTTCAACCCGGAATTCCTGCGCTCGAAAAATTTGCCCGTACCGGGCTGGCTCGCTTGAACCCTAGGTGCTGTTGGCTGAAGGCAAGAAGGAAGATCGAATGGATTATGTGAACAAGGACGCCCTCGTGTCGACCGCGTGGCTCGCCGACCATCTTTCGGCACCCGATGTGCGGGTCGTCGACGCGTCATGGTACTTGCCGGCCTTGAAACGGGACTCCAAGACCGAGTACGCAGCTCAGCACATTCCGGGTGCTGTATTCTTCGATATCGACGAAATCGCCGATACGGACAATCCGCTACCCCACATGCTGCCGAGTGCAGAAAAGTTTTCTGCCCGCATGCGTAAGTTGGGTTTGGGCGACGGCAACCGCATCGTCGTCTACGACGGTGGTGCGATGTCGAGTGCCGCACGGGCGTGGTGGACGTTTCGCGTCTTCGGCCATAACGATATCGCAGTACTCGACGGCGGCTTCCGGAAATGGCTGCGCGAGGGACGGCGGGTCGAGACTAGCGCACCAAATCCGCGCGAGCGTCACCTGACCGCGCGCTTCAACCACGCGCTCGTCCGCGACGTGGAGCAGGTTAAGCGAAACGTCAATTCCGCGCGGGAGCAGGTGCTCGACGCGCGGCCCGCAGCCCGATTCTCGGCATCCGAGCCGGAGCCACGACCGGGATTGCGGGGCGGCCATATTCCGGGGAGCCTCAATCTGCCCGTCAATCTATTGGTCGACCAGGAGAGCGGTACAATGAAGCCGGCAGACGAGCTTCTTCGCCTCTTCAAAGATGCCGGGATCGACATGCAGCGGCCTGTCGTCACGACGTGCGGGTCCGGCATTACCGCCTCGCATCTAGCGCTTGCACTTCATTTGCTCGGCCACAAGGACGTGGCGGTTTATGACGGCTCATGGAGCGAGTGGGGTAGCAGGTCCGACACGCCCGTTGAAACGGGTGCCGCACCTCGCAAAGTAAGCTAGCCAATCAGGATGCGCATACGCCGTTATCGCGATGATGATCTCGGGCGTGTCGAAGCCCTCTGGCGCGCGTGCAATCTCGTCGTCGCCCACAATGATCCCGCGAGCGACATCGCCTTTTGCCAACGCTCCGGTCATGGCGACGTGTTTGTGGGCGAAGACGAACGCCGAAAGCTCGTCGCGACGGTCATGGTCGGACACGACGGTCATCGCGGATGGATCTACTATCTCGCTGTCGATCCCGCACATCAAAAAAGCGGGTTGGGTGCCGAGATCGTCCGACATGCCGAAGCGTGGCTCAAGGCACTCGGCGTGCGCAAGGTCCAGCTTCTCGTACGTGAGAGCAATGCGGGCGTGGTGGCCTTCTACGATCGTCTCGGCTACGAGCGCTCATCCGTCATCGTCATGCAACGCTGGCTTAATCCTCCCCAAAATTTGGGAGATTGACGATGTCGATCATCCCGCCGCCAGCACCCGATGGCAAGCTCACGGTTACCGTCACGTATCTCGAGATGACCGGCGCACCCCGGCGAGCGCCGCATCCGACCCCCGCGCGCAAACTCGCCTTGCTGCGCGCGGACACGGTTCCCATCCATTTCTATCGCTATCTCTACAATACCGTCGGCGAGCCGTGGCTGTGGTACGAGCGTCGCGTGATGAGCGATGAGTCGCTCGCAACCATCGTACAGGACCCCTCAATCGATATTTACGTGCTTTATTCGGAAGGTGCTCCCGCCGGCTACGCCGAACTCGATCGGCGAGGCCAGAAGACGGAGGAGAATGAGATCGAAATCGCCTACTTCGGGTTGATGCCCGAATTTATCGGCCAAGGGCTCGGCCGATATTTACTCGATTGGACAATCGACACCGCATGGAGTCGCCGGCCAAAGCGCTTGTGGGTCAATACCTGCAATCTCGACCATCCCCGCGCCCTTCAAACTTACCAAAAAGCCGGGTTTGCACCTTATAAGCAAATCACGAAGATCATCGACGACCCTCGTACGACGGGAATCATTCCACATAAGGCTTGAGCGAACCTCCGGCATCCCCCATCCCCCTAGCGCGCCAAGACCGAGAATGACAAGATGGTCCTCGACAATGGGGAAACGCCACTCAACTCACGAGAAAGAAGGCAAACCAAAGCAATGAAAAAGGAAACCTTGCTGACCACCGCCGGGCGTCGCCCACGGGAAAATTACGGCATCGTGAATCCACCCGTCTATCATGCTTCGACGATCGTATATCCATCGGTCAAGGCCCACGACGAATCCCGAAAGAACAAATTCGCCGGGGTCAGTTACGGCCGCGTCGGCACGCCCACGACCTTCGCCTTCGAGGAGGCGGTGGCAACGCTCGAAGGCGGTCACCGTAGCGTGTCGGTCTCGTCGGGACTGAATGCGCTCACGACTGCCGTGCTCGCGGTCGTCAAGGCAGGCGACCATATTCTTGCAAGCGACAGCGTCTATTTCCCCTTGCGCGTCTTCTGTACGGAGATGCTGACTCGATTCGGCGTGGAGACGACCTTCTACGATCCACACGTGGCTGGCGATATCTCCAAGCTTATTCGCAAAAATACACGTCTCATCTGCATGGAATCGCCGGGATCGGTCACCTTCGAGATGCAAGACGTGCCGGCGATCTGCAAGGTTGCGCGCGATGCCGGCGTGCTGACCATGATCGACAATACCTGGAGCGGCGGTCTCTATTTTCAACCGTTCAAACACGGCGTGGACTTCTCGATTCAAGCGGCAACCAAGTATATTACCGGGCATTCCGACTCCATGCTGGGCACGATCACAGCGGCCAATGAAGAGCATTGGCTCTTGGTCAAGCAAACCGCGACCAAGCTCGGTACCCATGCGGCACCGGACGACTGTTATCTCGGCCAGCGCGGTATTCGCACGCTCGCCGTCCGCCTCAGCCAGCATCAGGAAAACGGGCTCAAGCTTGCGCGCTGGCTACAAGGCCGGCCAGAAGTGGCGCGCGTCGTTCATCCGGCCCTGCCCCAGGATCCCGGCCACCGGATTTGGAAGCGCGATTTTACCGGCGCCTGCGGGTTGTTCGGCATCATGCTGAAGCCCTATGGGAAACCCGCGGTCGATGCGCTCATCGACTCGCTCGAAGTCTTCGGTCTCGGCTACAGCTGGGGCGGCTATGAGAGTTTGATCGTCCCCTCAAATCCCGCCTCGATCCGGACTGCGACACAGTTCGATGGTACCGGGCCCTATCTGCGACTGCATGCCGGCCTCGAGGATTCCGAGGATCAGATCGCGGATCTCGAGCGCGGGTTCTCGGTGTTGAATCGGCACGCCTGACGGGAGCGCCAAGCGAGCGATGGACAAGGCAAGGGACAAGGCGGTCGGGGAGGTCGTCGGCAAGCTGAAGTTCAATCGTGACGGCCTCGTTCCGGCCATCGCCCAGCAATTCGACACGGGCGAAGTGCTCATGCTTGCTTGGATGAACAAGGACGCCGTCGAGCAGACGTTGCGCACGGGCAAGGTCACCTATTGGTCGCGATCCCGCAAGGCGCTCTGGCGCAAGGGTGAGACCTCCGGGCAGGACCAGGAGCTGATCGAATTACGCTTCGATTGCGATGGAGACACGCTCCTCCTCGCCGTCGATCAGACCGGCGTTGCGTGCCACACGGGGCGACGGACCTGCTTCTTCACGGCATTTCGCAACGGCAAGCTCGAGGAAATTTCCGAGATCAAATCCGATCCCCGGGCCCTTTACGCCGATTAAACTGTCCCGTGACCTTCACTTCTCCCCCAGTTGGAGGAGAGGGTTGCGGTGGGTTAGCGAAGCAATGTCGAGCGTCCGAGTGGGCCGCATGCGGTCGAGAGACGGGAAACGCCGGAGCGGACCAAAGGCAAAACGCACTGCCAACGATGATTACGCCCACGCCATTCGAAGTCGAAGCCATACTCCTCAGCCTTCGGGTCGCGGTCTGGTGCGTGGTGTTGTGCCTTCCATTCGGGATTCTTGCCGGCTGGTCGCTGGCGCGGCGTGATTTCCCGGGCAAACAATTGCTGAACGGTGTTGTGCATCTTCCGCTCGTCGTCCCCCCGGTTGCCGTCGGCTATCTTCTTCTGCTTCTTTTCGGCGCGCGCGGTCCCCTGGGCAAATTCTTTCATGACGTATTCGGCCTTACGATTGCCTTCACCTGGAAGGGTGCGGCGATTGCTTCGGCCGTCATGGCATTTCCACTCATGGTGCGCGCAGTGCGGCTTTCGATCGAGGCCATCGATCGCGGCCTCGAGGCCGCCGCGCGCACGCTCGGCGCAAGCCCGCTCCGCGTTTTCCTCACGATCACCCTGCCGCTCACATCGCCTGGCATTCTTACGGGCACCATCCTTGCCTTCGCCCGAAGTCTTGGGGAATTCGGCGCCACGATCACCTTCGTTTCGAATATACCCGGTGAGACGCAGACACTGCCGCTCGCTCTTTATACGCTCAGTCAAACGCCCGACAGGGAGGCCGGCGCTCTCCGTCTCGTTGTGATTTCGATCCTGCTCGCCATGGCGGCGTTGATCGCATCGGAGCTTATCGCGCGCCGCTTGAGCCGGCGGCTCGGTGCGTAAACGTGCTCGAAGTCAGGGCCAAGCGTCAGTTCAGCACCTTCACGCTCGATGTGGAATTCGTTGCGACCGCCTCGGGAATCACAACGCTCTTCGGCCGCTCGGGCTCGGGCAAGACGCTCACCGTCAACGCACTTGCCGGCCTCGTTCGCCCAACCGAAGGCCGCATCGCGGTCGATGGCACTGTCCTATTCGATGCCCGACTTGGGATAGACCTGCCGCCTGAAAAGCGCCGGCTCGGCTACGTCTTCCAGGACGGCCGGCTGTTTCCGCACATGAACGTTCGTCACAACCTCGCCTACGGTATGAAGCGTCGAGTCGACGAAAACGGTATCGATTTCGACCACGTCGTAGCCCTTCTCGGTCTCGAGTCGTTCCTTGAGCGAAGACCGCGTGAGCTTTCTGGAGGGGAAAAGCAACGCGTTGCAATCGGCCGGGCACTCCTTGCAGCGCCAAGGCTTTTATTGATGGACGAACCCCTTGCCTCTCTCGACACTGCGCGCAAAGCGGAAATCCTGCCTTACATCGAGCGCCTGCGCGATGAGCTCAGTCTGCCTGTCGTCTACGTCAGCCACGCCATGGACGAGATTGTGCGCCTTGCGGATACGGTCGTGCTTATGTCAGACGGCCGCGTCATTGCGGTGGGACCGGTCGAATCGGTCATGAGCCGACTGGACCTGCGTCCGATGACCGGCCGGTACGAAGCAGGTGCTGTCCTCAACACGACGGTCGAAAGCCACGACGGGAATTTTGCCCTTACGACACTCGCCTTCGCGGGCGGACGGCTTTTGGTGCCCCACATCGAGGCGCCCGTGGGCGGACGGATTCGTGTGCGCGTTCGCGCCCGCGACGTATCGATCGCTCTCACGCCCCCAAAAGGGCTGAGCATCCTCAACGTGTTTCCGGGCAAGATCGTCGAAGTCGGAGAGGACGACGGCCCGCAAATCGATCTCCTGCTCGACGTTGGAGCGCCACTCTGGGCACGCGTCACGAGGCGCTCCTATTCCGAACTGGGGCTCGGTGTCGGTAAATCCGTCCATGCGCTGGTCAAGGCTGTGGCGATTGACCGGCATAGCCTGGGGCGTGGGAGCCGGTGGCGATTCCGCGAGGATCACGGCGGAGGAATATGACCGCCGGGCCCGTGAAAAGGCGCGCGTTGTTTTTGGCGCAAGCAGGCCTATATCAGAGAACGTCGGAATTGAACCGAACGGGGTGCGGCGATGCCGCCGAGTGAGGTTCGCGATGAAAATTTTTCGGACCATGACAAAGATTACGAGCGTCGTCGCTTGGCTCGCGTTGCTGTTTGCGTCACCAAATTTGATGGCACGGGAACGCTATCTCGCGCCGCAATTGGGCACGCTGCAATTGGGCACGCCGCAGTTGGGCGCGCCGCAGATTGCATCGCCCGTCGAACCCGGCAACGTGATCTCGTCTTATCGCTACAACCCGGCGCCCAAGCAGCTGTCGCCCGCCCAGGACCAGGAAGTGCTTGAGTACCAGCAGCAATTGCAAAGCCAAGAGCGGAACCTCGAGGAGGGTCAAGCCCAAAGCTCGCCCAATCCGTTTCAGCGCCAGCAACTGATGGATACGCAGAGTGAACTCAATCGGGTGTATAACGTTCTTCATCCGTGACGGTGAGATTGCGACTCGCTGCGAGCAAACCTCGGTTCTCGCTGATCATTGCGGTGACATCGCCAGCACGGCCTCGATTCCGACCGTCTCGCCCTGAATGTTCACGGGCAGCGGGCGAAATGGCGCGGTGTTCTGAATAGCGTCCATACCGGCCCGATCGAGCGCTGTCGAGCCCGACGACTGCACAAGACGGAGCGCGCGTAAATAGCCCCGTCGGTCGACGATCATCGCGTACTTGGCGACACCCGAGGCACCTCGCGCGGAATTTGGGTAGATCAGATTACTCAAGATGTCATCGCGCAGTGCGTTGAGATAGCGGTCGCCCCCGCCCTCGCCACGCATGTTGCTTTCAACTTGGACCGGCGAGGAGTCTTGGTTCGACCGCGGCGACGCGAGGGACGGTTGACCCTTGTTCGATGACGACGGAGGCAGGGCGGCGACTTGGGGGGCCGTTTTGTCCGGTGCAGCGGGCGGCGTCGGTGCGGGTGCTGGCTCCGGCGTCTTCGCAAGCTGCTGCGGCACCGGGGCGGGCGGCTGTTTCGCCTTCGGCGCCGGCGGCGGCAGAGTCGGTATGGGAATCTCTTCGACGGGTTGTTGCGCTTCCTTGGGCGGTTCTTGCGTTGGCTTCGGTGCTTCCGGTTCGCCCGGATTCTCCGCAGGCTTCGGGGCCGGCGGTGCTTCCGCAACTTGTTTGGCTGGCTCGGCCGGCTTTTCCTGAGGCTTCGGCTCCGGCGGCGCTTCTGTCGCTTGCTTGGCCGGCTCGGGTGGCTTCGTATCGGGCCGCTGCCCCGGGTTGAGGTTCGGGTCGCCGCCCGATTCGGGATGCACGAGTTCCGGACTCGGCTCCGGCGGCTTCTGAACGAGCGGTGGAGGCGTCGGTATCGGTGCCGGTGCTGGCGGCGGGGGCGCAACCTTGGCCTTCGGCGGCGGCAGCATGACGAGGTCGACGGGAATTGTCGGCGGCTCCGTCGGCTGCGTCCCAGTCGGCGGATGCACGAAAAAAAGAACGATCACGGCGGCGTGCAAAAGGAACGATACCACGCGCGCGATCATGCTGCGCCATTCCGCCCAAGGGTCGCGCGAGGATCTCTGCGACAGTGCGTTTTCAGTTGACCGCGCGTTCGCGGGGTCCATGGATATTCTCACCGATGCCGTAGCCGCCGCTCACGGCTCACAAAGGGACCGCAAGACTATATCAAATCGGTCCTACTTACAGTGCATCAAGTACGAATCTTGCGCCAAGCAGCCTGTGCTCCATTCACAAGATATTCCCTTGCCTGACAGCACAATGGAATTACCATCGTATGGAATTGGGCATGCTGCCTAATTCCACTACTGGGGGGAGTTCCGAATGACCACTGTCAAGAACGCAAAGGCGCGGCGCATGGCGCCTCTCGAAACGCCAACGGGTCTTAAGCCCATTGCAACGCGGGATATTTCCGCGGCACTTAACGTCCTGCTGGCCGATATGTTGGCACTTTACCTCAAGACGAAGAATTTCCATTGGCACATCTCGGGGCCGCATTTTCGTGACTATCATCTTCTGCTCGACGAACAGAGCGACCAAATCTTTGCGACGACCGACCCGATCGCCGAGCGGGTACGCAAAATCGGCGGCACGACACTGCGCTCGATCGGTCAAATTGGCAGGATTCAGCGCGTTCTGGATAACGACGCCGATTTCGTCACCCCGCTCGACATGCTTGCGGAACTTCGCGACGACAACTTGCAATTAGCCACGCATATGCGCGAGACGCACCTGCTGTGCGACGAGCATGGCGACGTCGCGACCGCGAGTTTGCTCGAGGTATGGATCGACGAGGCAGAACGGCGAACGTGGTTTCTTTACGAATGCACCCGGCATGGCGAAGGCGGCAACTGAGGGCGCAATCTGCGCAAGCGCCCTCATTCCCACGGCGAAACCAAGGCCCGTTGATTATTGATTGGCGCCGCCGTAGCCGAAGTGGTTGAACGGTCCGAACACAAAGCGTGTTTCGTCGGGATCGAACGTGCTGCCGTGAATCGTACTGGCGGACGGGCTTTTGTCCGTCTTGCCGTCGAGCGGGGGAAGACCGAGCACGGGCGCGGAGCTGCCCGCTCCGTTCTCATTGGGCTGGGTGAGCGACGCCCGATCGCTCGGCTGAGCAGACTGTCCGCCGCCATCCAAATGAGCGCTCGGGGCTGTTTCCGTGCCGAAAGCAACCGCCGGCATCGGCAGCACGAAACATGCGATCGGCAAAACCGCAAGGCAAAACGACAGGCATTTCATCGCCGACATGCGCGTTCTTTCTATCTTTTTGGTAGGGAAATTGCGCGACGTCCGGATTTTGCCGCGCGATGGTTAAGATTCGATTTGCAAATTCGCCGGCCGCCTCATTTCCGCCCAAATTGCCAGCGCATAATCGACGCGCTGGAGATGCGTCAGCCGGACGCTTATTGCGGCATTCGAGAGCGTCCGGAACTTTTTGCCCCGCTTTTGCGGGGCTTTTTTTGTTTGGAACACAAGGAATGCATGAAAGCGCGCGAAAACCCTGCCTCCACATCGGGCGTCCCGTCATGGAAGTCGACGAATGCGCGGCTGTTCGTGGCTCGGCGTCAGCGTCTCAATACGCGAAATCGCATTTGAACGACGATCGACGCCCGGCCTTGCTCAACTGTATATTGAAACCTATCGAACGACGCGCTTACCCGTCCCGCATCCGCCTTATTCTGCCGGACTCCAGGAGTCGTCGGGATCGTACACGCGCAGGGTGTCGACGAGGGACGCTGTCTCCTCGCCCAAGTCCTTTTGCATGACATGCCCGTCTTGATTGACCATGAAGGTCATCACGCCCGAATTTCGGTATTCGGCCGGCCAGGCGACCATCGCGAAGCCTCCGGTCATGGCGCCGTTCACGATGTAACTCTTGGCGCCACCCTTTGCGTGCGGTCCCTGTCCCGTAAGAATGCGGAAATAATACCCCCTGAACGGATCCCCCGGCTTGCGCCCGCGAAGGAACTCGCTTTGCTTCTTGGCGAATTCGTCGAGAGGGCTCGGACCAGCGACCTTGGCGGTAGCCTCGTTCCACCAGAGTCCGTCCGTATCGCCGGGCGTACTCTGAACATAGCGCGCGTAATGCACGGGCTTGCCAGCCGCCTTTAGCCGCATTGCGTATTCCCGCTGCGCCTTTACAAATGCTTCCAGTGCCGCGATCGCCCCGAGTTCGCCATATCCGATGCGGCGCGCGAGCATTTCATCGGCCCCCGCCTCGGCATCGAAAATCCATTGGTCGCCGTCCCGGACGATCGGTATCGGCATCGGCCACGCGTCTTTCCCGACGACCAGCGTAATGTAATCGTCGCTGTCGTGACGCAGGACGAGCTTTTCCTTGGCGTGTTTGTACACCTCCTTCATCCGCGCTTTGGCATACGCCAAGTCGGGACCGATAATGGCGTCCTCATAATCATGGCCGACGAGATCGAGCAGCGCATCGGTATCGCCTTTTTCGAGAACTGGCATAAGCGCATGGGCCGCCTGCTCCGGGGTCGCAAAGCGCTTCGGGCCTTGCGCGGCCGGCTCGGGATTTGCCGCATTATTGGTGGGCGCCGTTTGCGCGACGGCAGCCGCCGTTGCGGCCAATAGCATCAGGACCGATCCGATCGTAAAGATGAGACGCCGATAAAGAGTCGTCATCGAACGCGATCCCTCCTACCGCCGGCGAGCACCGCCACCACCGCCACGCGAGCCGCCCCCGCCACGGCCCCCGCCAAGGCTCTGGTTGCCCCGGTTGCTTGCCCGGTTTGCGCTGCCGCCGCCGCGATTGGCGCCGGAAAACGCCCCTCCCCGCTGAGCATTGCCGACCTGGCCACCTCCACCGCCGCGATTTTGAATGCCTCCGCCCCCTTGCGTGCGCCCGCCGCCGGCGAGGTTGCCGGCTTGAGCGCCACCACGATTTTGAAGTCCGCCACCTTGGGCACCGCCACGATTCGCAACCCCGCCGCCCTGAGCGCCACCACGATTTTGAAGTCCGCCACCTTGCGCACCGCCGCGATTTGCAAGCCCGCTCTGGATTTGCCCCGAGGTCGGCCGTGTCGCAGCACCAGCACCCCCGCCACGCTGCCCTTGGCCTCGGGACACCGAGTTTCTGTCCGCCTTCCAACTATTTTCGGGATTGCGCGTGATGTTATTGGACAGGTTGCTGCGCTGTATGTTGGACGTGCGGTTTCCCACGTTGCTCACATTGACGTTCCGATTGACGTTGACGTCGCCCGAATAAATCCCTCCTCCATTGTTCCAGCCGATTGCATACCCGATGGCGGCGCCGAACATCGCACCCGTGAAGAAGGTCGCGGCGGGCGAGTAATAGTAGGGATAAGGTGGAGAATAATAGTAAGGTGGCGGATAACCGGGCGCCGGCGGAGTGACGATGGTCGTCGTATTATACTGCGGCACATAAACGACATCCGGGTTGGCCGACTCGATGACAATCTTTTGGTCGGCCTCCGTAACCTTCTGATGATCGTCCGATTTCAGATTGCCGGCTTTCGCGACCTTCTGCCGAAATGCCTGGATGGCGTCGAGGACTCCGGTCTGCTGACTGATGACCGAAGTGCCCAACTGTTCGGTCCAGGTGAGGTCCGCGTTCATCAATTGGATGACTTCCGGATAATTGAGCAGCCCCACGACGCTCGGATCCCAGGACTTCGGCGGCTGCGCATTGGGATCGGTTTTACGTTGGTCGAGCAGACGCTGCGCCTGCACGATCTGCACAGGTTGCGTGGATGCCGGCAGGACGAGGGCCAATAAGTCGTCCGGGTAGAGCGCGATACGGCTTACAAGAGTCTCGAGCTGGTCGGGCGATAGGTTCTCGTCGGAGCCCGAAAAGGTCGTCGTGGTCTCAGCCCCACCTTGAGCTGCCCCCGACGCCCCCGGCGCGGGTGCTGCCGGCGACGGCGGCGGTGCCGCTGTCTGGGCCGCAGCCGGCACACCGAGCGGAATTGCCACAGCCAGGACTGCGAGGGCAATGACCCATTGCCGCAGCGAAGCCAAAGCGCCCGCGGCTTCACCCCAAAAAGCGTGCGATTGACGGAAGTTCATCGCCCGGCGCGTCCCCCTCGGCGAACGGAGCTAGTCCTATTATCGCTAAATTAGCGTTATAAACTGCGGGATGGCTAGTGCGCATTTTGCGAGTCAAGTTTGGCGACACCCACCCTATTTGAGAACCTCACCGGCGGCTGCGTCAAAACTGGATATTCACCGGAAAACGAGGGGCGTGTAGGCTTTGAGGCGTCAGGCTTGAGGATTTGCGATGAATGACGTCGTAAAGATCGCGTCGATGCCGCTTTATATGAACCTGGATCGCATCGCGAGAGGGTTGGCAGACTTTGGGATAGGCCCGACCGATCCGATTCCGCCCGCGCAACTCTTCTCGCTCGACCAGTGGCACTATCACGGCACCGAGGCGATCGGCCGCGCGGCTGAGCGCCTTGGACTTGGGCCCACGAGCAGGGTGCTCGAAATCGGCGCCGGCGTCGGCGGCCCGGCTCGCTACCTCGCGCACACGGTCGGCTGCCACGTTACAGCACTTGAGCTGCAGCGCGAAGTCCATGCGATTGCCGCCGATCTTACCGAGCGCTGCGGTCTTGCCGACCGCGTTACACATATCTGCGGCGACGCGCTCACCTGTCCGCTTCCGGATAAGACATTCGATGCGGTCGTCAGCTGGCTCGCATTCCTGCATATTCCCGAGCGCCCGCGTCTATGCGGGCGACTTGCGCAAACGCTGCGCCCCGGTGGCTTATGTTACATCGAGGATCTCACCATGCGCGCGCCCTTTAGTGCCCACGATCTGCGTGAAGCGCGCGAGATCGTCTACGCCATCACGCTTACGGACATCGAGGACTACAAGAGGGATCTTCGGGCCGCCGGTTTTGCGGACGTGTATGCTGTCGACCTGACGGATGAATGGGCGCCCTACGTTGCCGGGCGGCTTGCCGCGTGGCGGGAGCGCCGCGTCGAAAAGTCGCGCATTTACGGTGAACAAGCCTACCTGGGACTGGAGATGTTCTACGATGTCATGGCGCGTCTCTTCGAAAGCGGCAGCCTCGGCGGAGTCCGAATGATGGCGCGTGCCCCCAACGCGATGCCGAGTGCCCCTTAATCCGAATCGCCGGTCTGTCAAGCGGTCGCTTCGCCATGGGGAGATGGCGCGAAGACGAGACCCAATGACCAGCCGAAAAAAAATCGCACATCGATGAAAAACTCGGATGCGCTGTAGATTTGGAAATGTCGGAATTGAGTAAATCCGAGGACCCAATCGGCGAGCAGGACGACCGTGAGCCAGAGCGCACCGACAACGGCCACCCGACGCGCACAACGCGCGAAGGCGCGATCCCTTGGTTCTTTCGTGACTTGCCAATAGCCGAGCGCCTGGATCAACACGCCCGGCACGGCCTCAACGATGATTGTCTCCAGAGGCCAGGAAAACAGCCAACCGGCAACGAATGTAGAAAGGAATGCGGCGATCCCGATGGGAATGGCGAGAAACCGTGTTCCGACGCTTTCCCAAGCAAGCGTCACGGCGAACGGCACGATCGCCCACGCCGTCGCGAGAGAGACCCCTTCCGCCACCCCCTCGTCGTGAACGTAGGCCGACATCGCCTCGTGCATCGAGACGGACGCAAGTGCAAATGCAAAGCTCAGACTCGCGACATATAGCAGGTTTCGCGGCCTGCCGTCGGGGGGTTCGACGTGGCGGGCCCGCTGCAGCAGTCTCTGCACGTGCTCCATCGCGGGTTCGATGAAAAACGCTAAAATCAAGCCGATGAGGATTGCGGGGAGAAGACTCTCCCAACTCGGATCGGCCAACTCGATCCGCAGGCCTCGCCATATGAATTCGGGCGACGCGGCGCAAATCCCGACCCAGAACGAGGCAATCAGCGCCGAGGCGGCTGCGAAGCTGGCAGCGCCCACGCGGGACGTGAACGATCGTGGAGCGCGCTCGACCATGGCACACCATCGCTTGACACCCAAGGCTTAGCCGAGCCGCGGCCGTGCCACAAGCAGCGTCTTCGGCACCGGCCCGTCGCTTCCTCTCGTGGAGAGATCGCGTGCTTGGCCTAAGTCGAGCGACGAAACGTGCCGCCGCCGATCATTGGGTGATGCCAAGTCGATTCAGCTCCCTCGCCAACATCTCGGCGATCAAGCGGTGTCGCCCGGCGCCGAAATGATCGTCATGCGGGACTGTCCGCTGGTCCGGCGGAAGCAACGCCGCGGGCGCTTCGACCTCTCTATCCCATCTCTCCTTGCCGATGCGATCGATGAAGGCACGCTGTGACGCGGGCAGCTCGTCCAGCATATCGGGTGGATAGAAATTCTCGGAATCGAGAAAAATCACCGGCACGCGCGCAGCCTCGGCCAGCCTGCCGAGATGTGCCAATACCGCGCGGCGGATCGCCGTGTCGTCGACGCCGACGGCTGCAAAGTCGTGACCGAATCCAGAGACGATGCCGGCCAGGGTCAGAAGGTGCTCAACCTGCAGCACCGGCCGTGAGACGAGGAAATAATCCCAACCGGTTTCGCCGGGGCCGATCATGCCACCAGGAAGGACGCCCCATTTTGCCCACGCGGCGATTCGCCCCGGGGGTGGGATCACCAGTTCCGCCGCCGCCGCACCCGGCGGTTGCCAATAGCAGGGCTTCAGGATGGCGGTTGGGCGGTACGGCCCACGACAGGCATCGCGCGTCCACATGCCATTGTCGAGATAGACGATTGCCTTGGGCTTGATCCGCGGAACCCAGCGCTGCGCCAGAAGCAGCGCCTGCGCCGAGCTGTAGGCGGGACTCGCCGCCGTCACCACGGGCAGGTGACTCAAGCGCTCAAGCTCGCCGGCATAACTCTGTTCGAACGTCACGCCATAGCCGAACGTGTAGGAGTCCCCGACCGCCATCAATCCGCCGACAGAAGTCGGCGCACCGGGGCGGGCTGCACGAAAGCCGTTTGCATCCGTGTAAACGGGCGATTCGAACCAAGGCGTTCGCGTGAAAACGCCGCGTCCGCCGAGGCAGCTCTCCACTGAAGGCGCCAGCGTCCAGCCAATCTCATCGTCGAGACGGGCGAAAGAGCCGCAGGTATAGGCGCTATAGGTGAGTTTCGCGAAGGCGTAGTAGCCGAGCACCAGCAGCAGCAATCCCACGAACGGAATTGCGATGAGTGCCGCCCACATGCAAAGGAGCTTCGCCCCGCTCGGCACAGGCCGATTTCCATCGACGATTGGCGGCGCTTGTCGCAGCTTGTCGAATTTTCCGTCAGGCATTCACGAACTCCAGCATGTCGGAACCGAATCGGGTCATCCGACATCGCCCTTGAAATTGGAGGCGCTTTTCTACAACGTGATGCGACAAATTGAAAATGATTGAAGCACCGCTGTCACGGCGGACACGACGGTCGAACTCATGGTAGGCTATGAATCGCTTCCGGGCCGACCGGACCGTTTAGGAGAAACATCATGAAACACACTGCGGGTTATCTTCCTGCAATCGGGCGATTATTGCTGAGCGGGCTGTTCGTCTGGGCTGGATACGCAAAGCTTATGAATTCCGCTGGAACCGCGCAGTATTTCGCCGACAAGGGTGTCATTCTCCCCACTTTGACGGTTTGGATCGCGATCGCGGTCGAGCTTTTGGGCGGCTTGGCCATCCTTGTTGGCTTCAAGACCAGGTGGGCGGCAGCAATACTCGCGATCTGGTGCCTCATCACCGCCTTTCTCGTTCACCTCCCGGCGGGTATGGGTTCCGGCGACGCCGCCGCTGCCTATGACAACATGATCCATTTTTACAAAAACTTGGGCATGGCCGGTGGCTTGCTATACGTCCTCGCGTTCGGCGCCGGGGGGCTCAGCCTTGACAATGGCGCTCGCGTGAGCTGACCGTCGAACGTGCGGTGCCCAGCGGCTCAATTTCAGATACCGCGCACTGACCGGACTCTCGTCGGTAATACATGACCGCTTCGCGCGAGCTCACGGTCCTAATGCCGTGCCTCAACGAAGCGGAAACGGTCGCTCGTTGCATCGATAAAGCGTGGCAATTTATCAGGCGCAGCCGAGTCGATGGCGAAGTCGTTGTCGCAGACAGCGGCAGCACGGACGGCTCTCAATCGATATCGAAAGCGCATGGCGCCATATTGATCGATGCCCCAAACAAGGGCTATGGCAGTGCTCTCATTGCGGGGATCGGGGCGGCACGCGGCCGCTTCGTCATCATGGCCGACAGCGACGACAGCTACGATTTCAATAGCCTCGATCTCTTCCTGCAACGGCTGCGTGAAGGATACAAGCTCGTCGTGGGCAACCGCTTCAAGGGCGGAATAGAACCCGGCGCCATGCCCCCACTCCATCGCTATCTGGGCAATCCGGTGTTGACCGGCGTCGGCCGCGCGCTTTACGGAAGCCCGTGCGGCGATTTCCACTGCGGTCTCCGCGGCTTCGAACGCGACGCAATCCTCGCCCTCGGTCTTCGGGCGCCGGGCATGGAGTTTGCGAGCGAAATGATCGTCAAGGCAACGATAAGAGGCCTAACTATCGCCGAAGTGCCAACCAGGCTTTTTCCCGATGGGCGGTCGCGTCCGCCGCACCTCCGGCCTTGGCGCGACGGCTGGCGGCACTTGCGGTTCTTGCTCCTGTTCAGGTTGACGCGGTTTCGCAACGAACCATAATCCCGACGCTGAATGCAAACTGCCCCAGCCAAGGGGCCCCGTATCTCTTTTTATCGTTGCATCCGCGTCAGCACGTATATCGCTCGGATCGAATTTGCCGTAGCGTCATTGTACGCACGTTCGCGCCGCGCCGGTGTAAATGTCCTGTGCTAATCCGGCTCGGCTTCCTTTTCCCCGCTCGAACTCCACTTGGGTTCGGCGGGGTTTTTTTGCGCGCACGACGTTTAGGCCGGCTGCCAGGGTCGCCCGCGGCACGACGGCGCATCGGCTCGTAAGCCCTCAAAGAAATTGGCGCCGTTCTGAATGATGTCGTGCGATGCGCCGATGTCACTCGGGCAACCCAGCAGTACGCAATCCCTCTTCGTATCTCTCGACGTCTTCCCGGCGTCGATAGGGCCCGAGCGTATCCCTTAAATTCGAAACACGCAGCGCGGGGGCGAGTTGGCGCAATCGTGAAAGGGTCCTGCGGGCTTGATCCAACTGCCCTCCCAACGCGTTACTCGCAATGGCGATGCGCAATGCAACGATGTAATCGGGCCGGTCCCGCAGCGCCATCTCTGCCCACGACGACGCTTCGTCGTAGCGGCGGGCAAAGAAGTGGGCGTGTGCGGTCGTGGCCTGCATCCAACCGATGAGCGGATCGAGGGGGCTCAAGCGCATGGCATGCGCGAGATGCTCGATACCAGTGTCCGTATCGCCGAGCCAAATTTTCGCCCAACCGCTGTAATACCAAGCGGTGGCCAGGTTAGCATTGAACGTGAGGGCTCGATCGATGAAAGCAGCGCCCACGTCGAGTTCGTCAACGACGTAAGCAAGCGCATACCCGCCGCTCGCAAGGACAGCGCCATCGTCCCTTCCCAGCGCCACACCTCGCCGGGCGAGCCTCGCGGTTTCAGCGACTTCCCGTGCGCGGTCTGTCATCCAGCCGCTGGACTTGCGCCAGCAATAGCATAACGCGGCCATGCTGTGCGCCGATGCGAAGCCGGGGTCGAGCTCGATGGCCCTGTAGAGCAGCCCCAGCGCCTCGTTCGTGCCCTCCCACGTCACCTGATAGTGGCTCGCCATCCCGCGCAGATAGTAATCATAGGCGTCGAGGCTCGCGGTGGGCTTGCGCTCGGCTCGCTCAATCTCGGCCTGCTCGAGCCTCGGCGCAATCGCACCCACGACATTCGCCGTCACCTTATCCTGCAGGTCGAAGATATCTTCGGGTGCACCTTCGAAGCGGTCCGCCCACAAGTGGGCGCCGGTCGAACCATCGATGAGCTGACCTGCAATGCGGACGCGGTTCGCCGATTTCCGCACACTTCCTTCGAGCACATAGCGCACACCGAGTTCGCGCGCTGCCTGCTTTACGCTCACGGCGCCGCCTTTATAGGTGAAGCTCGAGTTCCGGGCGATTACGAAAAGCCATCGGATGCGCGACAGCGCCGTGATGATGTCTTCTACGATACCATCGGCGAAATATTCCTGTTCGGGATCTCCGCTCATATTTTGAAACGGCAGCACGGCGATCGACGGCTTGTCGGGCAGACTAAGCGCGAGTCTGGCGGGTTCCGCTCCGCCAGTGCCGTTCGAGTCCTTCGACTGTCCCCAGTTGACTCGAAAGACCCTGAGCGGCCTCGCGATATTCTTGACCGTGAGCTTCCCCAAATCCTCGAAGCTGAACGGCACCTTGTCGCGAACCTCGTCGCGCACCATCCGGGACACGCAGATGCCGCCCGGTGGAGCGAGTGCTTCAAGCCGTACCGCGACGTTGACGCCATCTCCATGAATTTCGCCGCCCTCGACGATGATATCGCACAGGTTGATTCCGACCCGGTAGGCGATTTGCTGGTCCTCCGGCAGTTCGGCGTTGTGCATACTCATCGCCCGCTGCATTCCGACTGCGCAGCCAACGGCCTCGACCACACTCGGAAACTCGATCAATATGCTATCGCCGGCGGTTTGGACGATTCGTCCGGCATGCTCGTCGAGCTTCGGTTCAATCAGGTCGCACCGAATGGCCTTGAGGCGCGCAAGCGTTCCGGCCTCGTCCACGCCCATCAGCCGGCTGTAACCGACGACGTCAGCGGCTAATACGGCTGTTAGTTTGCGTTCGACGCGTTCGGCCGGCACAGGCAATCCTCCTCGATCCTAGAACTGAAACCTCATACGGGCCTAAAGGTCGGCGTATTGACGAACGATCAATCGACAGCGCGCACCTGCAAGGAACTCGCCTTGTCCAATCAACCGATCGGAGACGGTTACAGGATAATGTCGATGCGCGGCAACACTGTTTTCTTTTTCGATCCAGCCTGCGCGCCATCGAAGCAACACGATACGTCGACGCGCGTCGGCGAACAGAACTTTGTCCAACGCGTCGCGGTCATAAAGAGTGCCCCGTCATCGACAAGCCACGTATCGAGCGATTTACGCTCGATCGCGGTTTGCGATTTGGCTGGCCCAACGAACCGTCCACGGCCCACCTGACGATGACGTCCTCCGCATGCTTTCGAGGTTTCGAAAGTTTATTTATTCGCGCAAGATACCGATGTGTATCCGGGCAAATACTTATTAGACTCGTGGAACCGTGACGAAGAATTCCGTTCGATCGATGGGGATAGCGGTGTACCCATTGCACTTAGGAGAATATCAGTTCGGTTTTGCCGCTGACTCGAGCGTGATCACCATCCGAACCAGATCGGAGAGTGAACGCGCCTGCATTTTTTCCATGACGCGCGCGCGATGAATCTCGACAGTTCGAAAACTTATGTCAAGGCGCTGCGCAATGGCTTTGTTGGGTTCGCCATCGACCACGAGTCGCATGATTTCATGCTGGCGCGGCGTGAGCGAATTGATCCGGTTCGCAATCTCCTCCAGAGCCGCGCTGCGGCGGCGGACCGCTTCATCCTGCTCGAACGCTCTTTCGACGCTCTCGAGCAAATGATCTTCCCGCAAGGGTTTCTCGAGAAACTCGAAAGCGCCGGCGCGCAGTGCGTCGATCGCGATCGGAATTGAGCCGTGGCCCGTTATGAAAATCGTCGGGATCCGCCACCCGCGGCTGTTGAGCTGCTGTTGCATCTGCAGACCGGTCATGCGCGGCATCCGCACATCGAGAACAACGCACCCGCGACGTGCCGGATCGTACTGCGAAAGGAAGTCGACGGCCGATGCAAATGTATCAACGGTGTAACCCGCCGTCCTGAGTAAGAAACTCAATGCCTTTCGCACGCCTTCATCGTCATCGACCACGAATACCGTTTTATCAGGCATCGCGACCTCGGTTCATGCCGCTCGATCGCAGCGTGAATATGAACCGCGCACCCCCGCCTGGGCTCTGGGAAAAGCTCAGTTCACCACCGTGCGCTTCGATGATGGTTCGGCTAATCGTTAGTCCAAGCCCCATGCTGTCTGGCTTGGAGGAGATGAAGGGATCGAAGAGATGGGACGCAATGTCCTCCGGCACCCCGGGTCCACTGTCCGTCACCTCGATTTGGACCATCGTTGCATCGCTCATGCGCGCCGCAATATCGATCAAGCGCACTTTGCTCTTGACCGAGGCAATCGCTTCGATGGCGTTCTGAACGAGGTTGACGATCACCTGCTCGATCTGGGTCGGATCGCCAAGAACGATCGGAAGATCGGGAGCGAGGCTCACGCGTATGTCCACCTCATTTTGCTTCGTCTCGGGCTGCATGAGGTTGATAGCGCCCTTGATCAATTCGCCGATCTCGATCCCCGTGCGTTTCGTCGATCCGTTCTGCACGAAATCACGGAGCTGGGCGATGATCGCGCCGGCCCGCTCGGCTTGCTGGACCACGTGCTCGACTCCCTCGCGGGCGAGACGGACATCCGGCGTGGATTTGTTCAATAGGCGACCGCAGCCGCGTGCATAAGCCGCAATCGCCGTAAGGGGCTGATTGAGTTCGTGGGCGAGTGCCGACGCCATTTCGCCCGCCATTGAAAGACGAGAAACGCGCGCCAGCCGCGTTTGGTGTTGACGCATCAGGGCCTCGTTTGTCTTGCGCAGTGTAATGTCGCGAATAACCACGGTGTAATGCCGGTTGGCATCGATACTGAGCACGCCCGCGGTCAGCTCGATCGGAAAATTGCTGCCGTCATCGCGCCACGCAGTCAACTCCATTCCCGGTGCATCGGTCGTGGCTGCAGCGAGCATGCCCTCTATGCGAGACAACAGTTCCGCCGCAGGGATGAAATCGGCAATGTTTCGACCGACTATGCGTTGATGATCCAGTCTGAGCTGACGCTCGATGGCGGCATTGATGGACTCGATATGTCCCTGCGCATCGATGGTCATCACGCCGTCAGGGGCGGTCTTGAGGATCGTTGCAAGCTGGCTTTCGCTCACATGGAGCGCCTGCACCGTTCGCCGGCGCTCTCTCACCATTGCGCCAAGGATCAGGCCGGTGATCGCAAGTGTGAGCATGAGAATTTGGAAGGAGCGAACGGTTTGCGTGGACTGGTCTTGCAGCTCCAGTGCGACGAGCAAACCCCCTTGTATGCCAAGTGCTGCCCAAGCCGCGCCCACCAGGCCATGTTGCATCGCGATCCATATGAGCGGCAAAAACAGAAGATAAAACAGTCTAAAGGGCTCGTGTTCGGCGCCAGGACCGAACAGGAAAATGAGCATGGCGACAATGCTGAACCCTTGCACCACGATTTCCGCCAAGTGGCGCTTCCAAGTATTGCCGTGCGGCGCTTCCTTGTGTCCGAGGCGCGCAATGCCCAGGAGGAGCAACGGGGTCAGCGTGACAATGCCGATGGCGTCGCCTATCCAAAACTGTAGCACCCCTTCCCAGTAACTGGCGTGTGGAATGATTCCCACCAATACGTAAGTCGTCACGAAGCCGAACGACACGAATGCCGACGCAACAAGGACGGCGGCGATCAAGCAGGCCATGTCATAAGAACGATTGAGCCGGATGTCGAAGCCCAACCAGATCCGCAGGATTGCGGCACAGCCCGTATAGCCGACCGTGGTCGCGAGCGCCGTACCCAGTGCTGCCGCCAGCGGTATATTTGCGGCAGGGACGAACACGCTCGCCAAAAAATCGGCTACGAAGACCACGGGCGCAAAACCCAATCCGATCAGGAGCAGCGCCAACGTGAGGCCCGCAGGTGGATTCCAGGGCGTGACCTCAACACCATAAAGAGGATGGATGAAACTCAGCCAGTCGAGCGCGATATAAAAAACTATAAAGAGGGGAATCCATACGACCGGGAGCAACTGAAACTTGCTCGTCGCACCAAAGATCGCGTTGGCCGCGGCGCCCTTACTCATAACCTCGTTCTCGTCGATTGATAGCTGCCGCCACCGCTTCACGCGACTCTATTGCAAGGGGAAGAACGCTCACAATACGTATGAATCCTGACATCCTGTCAATCCCGGTGGCAGGGATTAACGGGAAAGCATTCCCATCGACGGCGACCGATTTTCTCCGCAGCCCATCGCCAAAAGGCCGCGTCACCGGATGGGGATAAGAACAATGGCTCCCTGGTTGCTTGCGGTGATGACCGTGGCTGCCATCAGCGAAGATATTCCCGCCATCTTCCTTGTCGAGCTGGGGAACAGGCTGACCCGATATCCAGATCGCCTCATTCCAGTCGATTGTCGTAAACCAATTGAACCGCTCGCCGCCTCTGCCTGCGGCGGCTGTCCACGCGTCAGGGCGCGGAACGATGCCAAGCCAGAGCCGGAGCCATTGGCTGCGGCCGGTAATATACCATGGTATGCTATCCATAGTCGGGTATAACGGCGAGGGGCTTTGCTACACCTAACTGTCATCGATTTGCGCTAGGCTTCTTCTCCCGACAATCACTGCAGAGAAACCTTATCGCCATGACAAAACAGGACAGCGAATTAGACCTCGCTTTCAGTCGCCGCAAGTTGCTTGCCGCAGCCGGCATTGGTGCAGGGGCTGTGATGGCTGCTTCCCTCATCGGTGTTGGAGAAGCCGAGTCCGCATCCCCGGAACGCCGATCGTCCGATCCGGTGGCAACGCCACCGATTGCCGGATTGCATCTGCAGTTCGGCGCCGATGCATCGTCGGAGATTGTTGTCTCGTGGCACACGCTGCAACCCGTTCGGCGTCCTCGTGTATTGCTCGGGCGTCTGGACGGCAAACTCGAGCAACACGCCGAAGCCAAGGAGACGAGCTACACCGACGCCAAATCAGGCCAAGTCGTTTATGCCTATCATGCCAAGCTCCATCGATTGCAGGCCGACGCCCCTTACTTGTACGCGGCATTGCACGAGGGTGCGGTGCCGGAGTTCGGTACGTTCCGCACCTCGCCCAGGGGTCGTGCAGCCTTCACGTTCACCAGCTTCGGCGACCAGGGCACGCCGACGGTCGGCAAGAAGTATGTGCCACCCACGGGGGTGACAATTCCGAACCCACCATTTGTGAACGACAATCTTGGCTCACCGGCGGCGAGCGACACCACGCTCGGCGTCGAGCGACTGCAGCCGTTGTTCCATCTCTTCAACGGCGATCTCTGTTACGCCAATCTCGCAGACGACCGGGTTCGCACGTGGTGGGATTTCTGGGAGAATAACAGCCGCAGTGCCCGGAACCGTCCCTGGATGCCATCCGCAGGAAACCACGAGAACGAGCTGGGTAACGGACCAATCGGATATCAAGCGTATCAGACCTACTTCTCGCTGCCGCCGTCGACCGGTCAGACCGACGTAACGCGTGGGCTTTGGTATGCCTTCACCGCGGGCTCGATGCGAGTGATCAGCATCGCCAACGATGACGTTGTGTATCAGGACGGCGGCAACTCCTACGTCCGAGGCTATTCCTCCGGCGCTCAGAAGACGTGGTTGGAAAAGGAATTGGCTGCGGCGCGGCGCGATCACAATGTCGATTGGGTCGTAGTCTGCATGCACCAGGTCGCAATCTCCACAGCCGACATGTTCAACGGCGCGGATCTCGGGATCCGCCAGGAATGGGTTCCGTTGTTCGATAAATATGGCGTCGACCTCGTGGTGTGCGGGCATGAGCACCACTACGAACGTTCCCATCCGATCCGCGGCCAGGAGACGAACGCCACCCTGACTCCGATTCCGACGGATAAAGCCACTGACATAATCGACACCACGAAGGGAACAGTACACATGGTGATCGGCGGCGGCGGTACATCCGTTCCGTCGAACCAGCTGTTCTTCAATCCGCCGGCATGTCGCGTCATCACCGCAGTCGGCGAACCCGACGCGGCGACCGGTAAGCGCGCGCCAATCTATGTGAAGGAGGAAGCACCCTGGTCCGCGACGCGCAACGCCGCGCATTCCTACGGTTTCGCGGCATTCGCCCTCGATCCGGGATCGCATCGCGGAGATTTCACCACGATCAAGGTCACGTATTACGACGTGGTCGGGACGGACGGTCGCCTAACCCCGTTCGAGACGTTCACCCTGCGCCGACCCCGCCGGGACTAGTGCGGCGAATCGGGCGTTCGCTAGCTTAGCCCCATTTTCCCCCACGGTTGGCGGGGTTTTTCTTTGGCGGCGGTCGTCTTACAATGTGGGCCGGCTTTGGCAGGTTAGACGTGAAAGCATGCTTGAGCATTTGAAAGCCAACAATCGCGCCTGGGCAGCGCGCATGGTCGCCGGAGATCCTGGCTTCTTCCGCCGCCTTGTTGCGCAGCAGGCTCCCGAATATCTCTGGATCGGCTGTTCCGACAGCCGCGTTCCCGCCAACGAGATCGTCGATCTCGACCCGGGTGAACTCTTCGTACACCGCAATGTCGCCAATCTGGCGCCGCCGCAGGACGCAAATTACCTCTCGGTGCTCCAATTCGCGGTCGACGTGCTGAAGGTGAAACACATCCTTGTGGTGGGACATTACGGTTGCGGAGGTATCAGTGCTGCGGTCGACGGCCGACGGCGCGGGCTCGTCGATCACTGGCTTCATCCGATCCGCGAAGTGCGCGAAGAGCATCGTGATTCACTTGAGGCGATTGCCGATCCGCAGGCCCGCCTCGATCGCCTTTGCGAGCTCAACGTTATTCGGCAGGTCCGAAACGTCGCGTCCGACGTTTTCGTGCATGACGCCTGGCAGCGCGGTCAAGATCTCCGCATTCACGGCTGGGTCTATTCGTTGGCAAACGGATTGGTGAACGACCTGAACGTGACCGTGGGGCCACGCGACCGCGCACCCTAATGAAAGGCGCTACCGGACTGACGGCGAACCCATTGGACGAAGGCGGTTGCTATCGGCGTTCAGGACGCGCCCGACCCGTTCGGCTCACCTGCCCCGCCTCCTCCCTCCTGTGATGCAGGCAGGTTCGACGCGCGATGGAGGTGCCGGCCGTCTTTCACGCGGGCCTTCTCATTCGACTTCCTGGGCCGTCACCCAGTCGAAAGCACTCCGCTCGACGACGAGTTGGACATGCGCGCTGATGACGACGTGACCGCATTTCACGCGGATCAGCTCGCCTGCCTTCGGTGTCCGCCCGTCGATGATGGAGTTGGAACTGACCTCACTGCCATCCTGCCGTTTCACGGTGACTTTGTAGGGCATTGCAGCCGCCTCCCTATCCCGCCCGAGAGCTTAGCACGCCTCGACGACGGCCTGGGGGGCGAAGGTGGCGCGAGTGGGGACAGGCAACGCTTTACGGCAAAGGGGGCAAAACGCGGGTAGCGCTTATCTCAAAAGCCTCTTATGACGAGCGGCTGGCGCTTCGCGGCGAGGCCGGGTCCGACGCGTTGGATAGAGGGGCGAAGTCGGCGCTCGTGCGGGATCGCCTCGGGCGCGCATCGGCGTCGACGACGAGCCGTTTGGCTTACGCACCGTGATCGCGGTGGAATCGAAATAGACGGCTTTGGCGGTGTCGCCTCCTTTTACCTTATCGAGATTATGGAAATTATCGCTGACTCGAAAAGTTACTGTCGATCTGTCGGACCGCTTTAGGGTCGCCATGCGAGTCTGATAGTCGACCGCTTCAACTGCGGCGGTAACCGTTCGTGTGTTAAGAATGACGACTTGAGGTCTCGATCCTTCCTGGGTTCTTCCGTCATCCGAAGCGCGGTAAGGCTCAGCCCAAACAAGGCTATGAAAGCGGTAATTCTCCCGCTGAAACGGGGATTGATTGCACGTGTTTTCATATGGTCCCCCTTTTTCCCGTGAGGCGACCTTATACAGGGGCAACCAATGCAAGCATGGTGCTGCCCACTGGCAACCCATGCGTGCTGGAGGTGCATATACCTATTTGACCTTATCCAGAGAGAAAGTGTGATCTGGGCATTTGACCTCGTCGGTATGGTAGATAACCGTAGCCTTATCCCCAGAAAATTCGCCCGTTAGCCTCCCGTGATTTCCAGTGACCTTACCGTCGGGCGCCACGTGGCCTGCAATATTGCCCGGGGAACCGCCCGGGAGGATCCGCTCTCCGGTAATGGCGCCATCGGCTATGTTGAGCGTCATCTCTTCGGTCGGGCACCCGCCCGCTCTTTCTGAGTGACTTTTGCCCTTCCATTGGCCGTCAAACGATCCAGCCGCGAGGAGAGTGCCCGCTTGGAAAGAGGTCGCTATTATGACTGCGTAAATTGCGCGTCTCATCGTCCCCATCCCTGGTTGTGATTCGGCATATGACCAATAAGACCGGGGCACAGGAAGGTGATTCCTGAATACGCACTGCCTGCAAGTCGAGTATGCGCCGACTCCGGTCCATCAGCAAAAGAAAAGCCCCGCCGACTGTGGGTCGAATGGAGGGCGGGGCAAGGGTTTTTGTGCGGTTGCAGTCTATTGAGCACGACGGATGCGGTCACGCAGCCTGCCCATACAAATTACTACCTTGCTATCGTGTCTTCAGGCTAAGCAAGGAATGCCCCGCTGACCAAGAGGAAAGGCAGGGCTAGGTCATCGTCATCTCACCGCTTGAGGGGATGCTTGACAGACGACGGCAAGTCTCTCACGCGCGACCCGAATGCCAGCGAGTTTATTCAAAAAGTACAGCCCCGCCGAAGCGGGGCGGCAACTCCGACTTTTCACAAAATCCCGAGGTCGGGCTTTCACGTTGACGGTATATCCCGGCTGACCGATGTGCCGGATGCGGGCCTTGTGGTAGCGCGGCATCTGGCTCGCGTTGGCCGTCCATGTTAATAAAATCAACCATAATGTGCGGTCGAAAAAATTAACATGCGGACGCCGTGATCGAAACCGGCGCAATGCATAGGCGACTACAGTCTGATGGGCGTAAAAAGTGGCTACCTTCATGGGGTTAGCGGCATCCCGGACAGATCGACTAAGCTTCTCGAACCAACTCTATCCTGTGGCCCTTCTTCTCGAATGTCAGAGCAAGCGAGCGTCGGTGTTCGTCAAACCACAGGGCACCATTGACAAAGCTCTCGAACGAGTACCCCCTTCCCTGAATCGTCCTGCGGGCGATCCTGGTGGATTTCTGGCTCAGCGATCGCGCCGAGAGCGTGGCGAGCTCGCCGGTATAAGGATCGATGATGTGCGGATGATTCAATATTTCGTCATTCCAAAAGTTGGCGCTGATTGCATCGCCGGGAACGGTCCGTTGACCAGTTGGACCGGTCACCAGAAAGTTGCCGCTCTCGTCGCGTTTTGCCATGACATGCGACGTATCGCCATCGTCGTTGGTAATGTATTCGAAGGCGACTAACTTGCCATCCTTCCAGTCTTCCTCTCCGCATTGCTGGAACCGATAGAGCGTCACGAATGCCAGTCCCACCCTAATATTCAGTGACGACAGAACAGTGAAGCCCTGCTCGCGGGGGACAAATTCAATGTTTTGGGTGCCACTGCGCGATCCATCCACGAAGGCTAGATAGCGCAGCGGCTTCGGCGTCTGGTCGTTCGATGCCGCATGTCCGCGCCCGGCAAGGGCCATTGCGCCGCTTAGGGCGAACATGCTCAGCACTCGTCGGCGATCCAATCGATGCGTATGTCGATCTCTTCCGTGGGCCGAATGCGTGGTGTCCATCGTGGCTTCCATCGCAGTTCTCCAAGATATTGCCGATTCAAGCTCCAGGGTGGTTCGTATGCCGCACGCTAAGCGCCTATACTAAATACCATGATACGACTTGAACGCCCCTTGCCTTGGACAAGAGTACGCCACCCAGCGCTCCGGTCGCCACACTCGTGTCCTCGGACATGGGGACCAACATCGTTACGGCCGATCAGTACATTGCGTTTGTCCTTCCAGGGCGGATGTTCAAGAGCGAGTTCCAACGACGAGGATTGGGTCCTGTGGTGCTGTCGCGCGCCGTGGGGGATTTCGCAATCTCCACGTCCGCATTGGTTCCGTGGAACAGCCGCGGCGCCTACATGGCAGCGGCATTGGGTGTGGCTACATTCATCCATACACCCTTCGCGACATTTTCCCGCCTGATCCTGCTGCTAACGACCGCCATCGCGTTTGCTTGAATACGGACGTCGCGGATTCCTATGACAACCGCGCAAACCACGACGAATTCCGTTGCGTCAATGCCGCCGCCCCGTGATTGAGACGACCGTGTGTCAAGTTGCGAACTTGTCACGTTGCTGGCGACGCTGCTGATGCGCGAATCATGCACGCGGAAGACGTGTTCGATCTTCTGATCGAAGGAGGCTATTCTATCTGAATGATGCGCGGCAACGCGAAACATGATCGTCACGTGCTCGCACTCCTCGGCCTGATGACCGCGTCGCTTGCGGGACTACTGCTGCTGCCGCCGATTTCGCAGGATCAGAGTTATCATCAATTTGCCGACCAGCGCACTTTGCTTGGCGTACCGAACTTCTGGAACGTTGTTTCGAATCTTCCCTTCGTCGCGGTTGGCGCGGTGGGGCTGGCGCGATTTCATCGCCGGCCAACAATCGTCGCACTCTTTCTAGGAATATTTTTGACCGGATTCGGCTCGGCCTACTATCATTGGGATCCGAACGATGGCACTTTGTTTTGGGACCGTCTCCCGTTGGCGCTCACCTTCATGGCGATCCTCGCCATCGCGATCGAGGAGCGGGTGAATGCAAAGGCGGGGGCCGTTCTGCTATGGCCGCTGCTCGCTATCGCCGTATTCAGCCTATTACTCTGGCGCTGGACCGGCGACTTGCGGCTTTACGGCTGGGTGCAGTTTTTTCCCTGCCTCGCACTGCTACTGCTGTTCCTTCGGTTTCCGTCGAAATACAGCAATTCCTATTACTGGTTTATCGCTGCGGCGCTTTATGCACTTGCCAAGTTGTTTGAGTTCCTTGACGGTGAAATTTATTCCGTCGGGTCCGCTCTCAGCGGACATACCCTGAAGCACTTTGCCGCAGCTGCGGCCTGCTTCGCCGTCCTGAGCTATTTCCAGACGCGCCGACCGATCGCCTGATCGCACCTCGCATTCTTCGGGGTGTCTGCGCTTTTACCGGCCCCCAATCGTTGATCCAGTTGTTAAGTTAGTCGAATATTGTTTTGGAGCTTGCCCCCAATGCTGGACCAGCCGGCGGGAGAATTTTTCGGCTGTTGGCCGTCCTTACACAGAAACCGCCTGCCGTTAAGGGGGCGCATCATGCGGAGCAGATCGATTCCGAGTATGAGTAGCCGGACCTTGGCGGTATGCTCGACGATCTGAAGCGCACCGCCAGGAAGGACGCAAACGTTCGAAGCACTGCATTAATCGGCCATGGCCCGGATGCCGACGAAACACCAGACGGAATCCGGGCCATTGCCCTTGTCACGCCGTCAGGGTGCCGGCGCGAACACTTGGACGCAGCTGCACCCACCGTCGCTCGAACCGACCGGAAGGAAGACGTGTCCGTCCGCTTCGTTCGACGCAACCGAGTGCGGAGTGCCACCCGTGGTCGCGATTTTCTGCACCAGCCTATTGCTCGCCGCGTCGATCACGCCCAGGACCGGGCCGCCCTTCATGGCCCGGGCGGCGATGTAGTACTGATTGTTCTTCCTGTTGTAGTTGACCTGGTCGGCGCCGCCGATATCGGGGACATTGGCGACCACCTTGCCGCTCTTCCAATTCATCACGACGATCGTCTGGTTGTCTCCATGGGTGTTGCAGCCCAGCACGAGATTGTTATTCGGCCCTTGAGCCATCCCGGCTTGCTTGCAATTGTCCACCTCGAACGTTTTCAAAAGCCGGATGGTGCGCGGATCGATCACGGCCACGCCGCCTTTCTTATCGTCGTGCCTGAGTTCGGGAATCGCCTGATAGACGAGTCCGTCAACCGGGTTGTACATGGGGTGCTCGAGGCCGTCCGTCGCATCGGGGAAGCTGAGCTTGCCGAGGGCTTTATGGCCCGGTTTGGCCGAGACCATCGTCATGAACGGCGGCTCGTCGTCGGCATTGTCGATGATGACGATCTTGTCCTTGGCATCGTATTCCACGTTGTCGGCACGCTTCTTGCCGCCGGTGGAGATGGTGTCGACGACCTTCATCGTCTTTAGGTCGATCACCTTGACGGTGCTGTCGCCATCGCCAGCCCATATTTCGTTGCCAACCATGGCGAGGCCGTTCGGACCCGAGATCGAATTGTCGACTTTGCCGTTGGCCGTCCTGACGCCGATGAAGACGGCGAAGCGCCCGAGAAACTGATTGGTCTTGGCATCGATGATGTCGATGGCCTTGTTGCTGCGATCGGAAAAATAGTAGCGCTGGGTCTTCTGATCGAGGTAGCTGATGTCGAACCACGCCATCGGCTCCCCCGGTACGGAGATTTCGGCGATCTTCTTGAGCTCCTGGGCATTGACTGGGATCGCGAGGCCGGCCATCGCGGCACACGCGATTATGAGGTTTCGCGCCATGCTCATGGTTTCCTCCCTTGCCCGTTGCGGGCGATTGTAAATACGCGCCAACCAAGATTTACCTGCAAAGAAAAGCCCCGTGTCCAGAGCGGAGAAGCAGGGGCCTTACTGTTGCACTTCAAGGTCTAAATGCCTCCCAACTCAATTCGCCGTGCGAAATCGGCTAGAAATAATTGCCGCGAACTCCGATTGGTCTCATTATTCATTTGCGGCTGGCGCCAACTGATTGTCCATCCTTCGCATGCAAAATTAGAGACCCATCTGGCCGGATCTCGAAGTGGCTAACCTCTCCAAGGATCCTCAGGAACCGCGCCTCCTGGTCCATGAGGGGTTGCGAGCACATCATCATTGATGATCCGAGTTTCGAAATGGTCAAACCCTCTCCAGTGAGCACATATGGCCCAAAATACCTGTTGCAAGAGGCATTGCCGCTCAACTGACGGTTAGAACCGAAGTTCAACGTAACTTCCGAGGCGTCGGCAACCGGTCTTCCGTTGATTTGCTTGACTGCCCATTCGCCTCGCAACAGCACTTCTGGCTCGCCACCGCAGCCAGTGAACAATTTTGCTGCGACTTCAACGGCGACCGACGCCGGGTATGGCATGCCACTCATCGAATCGACACAGATTTCGTTTGTGATTGTTAGCGTGAAAGGCTGATCTTGAGTTGTCGACTGATAAATCTCGACGCCACCCGACTTTTGCACGACGGGAAGTGGCGAGATCGTCACAGTTCTCCCGTCCATCAGTCGGAAAGTAATACCCGCATCGGTCTTATGAATGCTCCAGCTGGGTTCGTTGCCGTGAGCACGAAAATCGGATGATTCTGCCGCAGCCGCGGCCGAGGCAATCACCGACAGCGCGAATGTTATGCCGATTCGTTTGTATACAAACATGACGCCAACCCTCTTCTAATAGCCTTCCACTCCGACCGCAGTTTCGCTTGATTATCCAATGAGATGCCCCGGGTCCTGCCGGAATCGGTGATTCTGATCGAAGATACGCGCTCGCTCAACTGCGAGGTGCCCATGGCTATGCCTTTCGCGGTGGCCCCTGCCGCCGACACCCGCGCGGTGACCCTGGCCACCAACGAGACAATCGAGAAAAAGATCCGCGCGGAATCTGAGTCCTGGCTGTGGTTACATCGCCGATGGCCTCCCGGCTCGCCCCTGCGTGGGGTGTGACACTGATGGTTGCCAAAATATAAGCCCGGCCTCCAAGAGTGGATAAGAAACGGGACTAAGAGAGGCGATAGATGACTGTGCGCTCGGCGGGCGCTCTGAGTATGTGCTGTTACCGGCTCGCCTGCGAAAGAAAAAGCCCCACCGCTCAGGGAAGAGGCGAGGCAAAGGTCGCCACGTCGAACAATGCCCATAGTGTGGCACATCGCCGATTCACGTCCGATATTCTGCTACTGCTGAGAGGCGCCTGAGCGGAAAAGAGCCGCTGGTGTTACCCAGCGGCTCTGATGCGTATCTTGCCCACGGGATGTCGATGTGAGGATAACGCATGGCCGATGCTATATTCTGATCGTTCGCAGCTGACTCTTTCGAGAGAGATACCAGAGCACGATAGCGACAATTAGTAGTGCAGGCACGTCGCCAACCAAGTGACCTACCTCGTGTCCGTCATATAGGGCTTGTATTGCCATGATGCCGGCGTGCACGACGCTCGACCAGACCGTGAACGAGATTAGGCTGCGATGTTCGGAGGGATTGCGCGCGGCGGCGATAAGATAAGCACCGAGAACCGCATAGATCCCGCAAATCATCAGAAAGTAATATTGGCCCTGGCCACTCTGCCATTGCCATCCCGACGGCCAAATGAGGCTGAGCGGGTATACGGTGAAGAAGATTATACCGAATGCAACCAAAGCAATCTTGAGAAGTTTTTCCCGCGTGACGTCGTCCATGCTGAACCTCCTGTCTCTAAGCGTGCCAAGAGCAGAATGGAAGGGAGCGACGTTGCATATTCAAGGAGGAATTAAAGATGCGTGTCACAAAAGCAACCACTTTTCTGCTCTTATCGGTTTTGCTGCTCATGAGCGGGTGCTCGAGCCAACTGCAACCTGTTCAAAGCGCGGGATCCAACGCGGCCGGTAATTTGGCGCCGTCGGAGACCCATGCAAATACAATGCAATACATCGCCGCCGGCGTTGACTTGACGAGGTTCACCGCATTCATCATCGACCCCGTCGAGATCTATAGTGGCGCTGACGCGCAGTTCGGCAACGTTTCTGTGCCGGACCAGCAGGCCATGGCAAAATTCATGCATGACGAGTTCGTTAGGGTGCTGGGTACGCGTTACAAGATTGTCAATTCGCCTGGCCCAAATGTTTTGCGCATTCGCCTCACTCTGGCGGGAATCGACGTGACCGTGCCCGCCGCTGCCGCCGTCACCCGCGTATTACCAGTAGGGCTCGTAGTCAATTCGGTGAGCGCTGCCACGGGTCAGAGCGGGACTTTCTTGGGTTCCGTCGCTTATGCGGCGGACTTTTATGATTCTGAGACCAATGTTCTCGTTGCAAAACTGGTGACGAGGCAAGAACCAAATGCGATGGACGTCACGGTCGTACTATCGAGCCTCGATGCAGCAAGAGCTGGTGTAACTCAGGGTGCGCAAAGGCTTCTTGCCGATATAAACCGAATACACGGAAAGACGTGACGATGCCGTTCGTCCGTCTCCGACGGCCCGAGCATCAGCCGCATCTCGATCAAATTCACCACATCATCCGCATCGTGGGCGTGAAATGCGGCATGCAGAAAGCAACCATGTCCGACGGGTACGCGCGCAAGGTTCAAGCCATGCACGATACCGCGGTCGAGGCCGGTGCTTTGTGCGATGACCCGCGCCGCACCGACAACGAGGACGAGGACAAGGCCACGAAGGCGCTCGACAACGTCTTTAAGTCGGGCCGCATTCCGTCTCGATTTGGTCTCGACACGCGCCAGCCCTCGAGATATTGAGCAATCTCAATCGAGACCCCTCGGGTTGGATGTTGCCGGGTAAGAGAAACAGAGCACGGCTTATCAATATCCAGAAGCCTTGGGATAGGCTCAGTGCACGAGCGAGCGTGAAGCTATGGAGTACTAATACTAACCCGCAAATCTCGGGCTTGATTGAAAAACTGAGGCAGAAGCTAAAGCGGGAACCCACGGCAGCCGAGTGCCAGAAGGCGGCAGCCACTGCCGGGATTTCCCTGCCCCCTCACCTACTTGACGCGCGAATTCGCGATCTCCGACATAGCTTCGCCAGTGTGGCCGTCTCAAGAGGTTTGAGCCTGCCCATCATCGGAGCACTTCTTGGGCATTCCCAGCCCCAGACAACGCAGCGCTATGCCCATCTCGCCGCCGATCCAATGAAGGCAGCCACGGAGAAAATAGGCGAAGCGATTGTCGGGATGATGGAGGGCAAGAGCGCGACAGCGACGCGGGCCAAGAGGGGATAGGAGTTGACGCTTAAATCATTCCGCGTCAGCCTCACACGAGATTTTGGAGCAGATGTTCTAGGGCCGCAAATGTGATCTGGACGAAGCACGAAACGACGACGCCTCGGATCCGCCAATTTTCACCGCATCACGCCTCGGAATAATGAATGTCACCGACCGTAGTGATCGCTGCCCTCGCCGCTGTAATCGTCTGGGGCGGATCGAACGTTGCAACCAAAATTGCTGTGATGAGTCTCTCGCCTATGATCGTGGTGCTCACCCGCACTGTGGTGGGTGGTGCGGCGGCGTTGCCTCTCGCCCTTGTTCTTCGTGTGCCGCTTCCGTCAAATCCCCGGCAGCGGACTTTGCTCGCCGTGTCTGGCTTCTGCGGGTTTATCGGATTTCCGATGATTTTTTCCTACGGTCAGCAGCTCACATCGGCAACGCACGGTGCTTTGATATTCGCCGCCTTACCCATCTTTACCAGTGCCTATGCAATGGCCTGGGACCGCCGTTGGCCGGCAGCAAAATGGTGGCTGGGTTGTTCACTGGCACTACTAGGTGAAGTGGTTCTCGTCGGAACGCGGCAGGGTCTGTCCACCGACAATGCCGGCCTCCTGGGCGATGGGATAATGTTCGCGTCGACCCTTCTAGCGTCGTTGGGTTACGTCGTGGGTGGTAAGCTTCAGCAAGCAGGCTATCCAAGCGCCGGCACGACTTTCTGGGGTGTTATCTTTGCTGGGATCGTTCTTTTGCCACTGCTGATGTGGATTGCTCCGAATGTTCCTTGGCAGAATATCGAAACCCGAACCTGGGTTAGCGTCGCTTATCTGGCGATTGGTGTGACGATAGTCGGGTACGTTCTATGGTACTGGGCGCTTGGCCACGGTGGGATTGCTCGAATCGGCCTCTTCCAATTTCTCCAGCCCATATCCGGCGTTCTTCTTGCCGCCTTGCTTCTCGACGAGCCTCTCACCTTGGGCCTTCTCGCCGCGACGGTGATCATCCTGACGGGTGTCGCAATCGCGCAACGGGCCCGGTAGCGGTGCACAAATCCTTCGCTGTTTTCTGCTTTAGCGAAATTCGAAGGGCGATGCCGATCTCCATCTTGGTCGGGGGCATTACGTCGAGGCCGGATACGTTGATGCAAACTGATCAACGCCGGCTTGACATAGCGCTTGCGGACGTGGCGGCCCTTGCGTTCATAATGGTTGCGCAACGCGGGACAGCTCGCGTGCTGCCCAACGTCGAAGCATTACCCAAGGACCCTCGCAAGAGAGGAGCGCTGTCATGGATTGGCAAGAAGTCTGGAACACCGTAAGCACGCAACTGACCACCTTCGGCCTCAAGATAGCCGGTGCGATCGCCGTCTGGATTATCGGCCGGTGGTTGATCGCCCTAGCCACGAGGCTCCTGTCAGCAGCGATCGATAAACAGCGCGTCGATCCGACGCTCCGGCGATACATTTGCAGCATCGTCGGCGTTGCGCTGAATATCGTGCTGGTGGTTGCCATCCTTGGCTACTTTGGCGTCGAAACCACGTCCTTCGCCGCGTTGATCGCGGCCCTCGGTATCGCCATCGGAGCTGCCTGGGCAGGACTCCTCGCCAACTTCGCGGCCGGCGCCTTTCTGATCGTGCTGCGACCCTTCAAAGTCGGCGATTACGTCAAAGCGGGCGGCTGCGAAGGGACCGTGGAAGAGATCGGGCTCTTTGCCACGACGATCCTCACGCCCGACAATGTCAAGACCTTCGTTGGCAACAACAAAATCTTCTCCGACTCGATTCAGAATTTCTCCGCCAGCTCCTATCGCCGCGTAGACCGGCTCGCCCAGCTGGCTCACGGCGTCGATGCGCGTCAAGCCGTCCTCAAGCTGAAAGAGGCACTTGCCAAGATTCCCAACGTCACTCACGAGCCGATGCCCGATGTAGAGATCGTCGATTTCAACGAGCGCGGCGCGGTGCTGGCGGTGCGCCCGTACACGCATACCGATCATTATTGGCAGGTCTACTTCGATACCAACAAGGCAATCAGCGACACCTTCGGTGCCGCGGGCTATCCCGTGCCCGAGGCGTACGTGCGCACGAGGCAGGTGGCATAGCGCAACACGGGTTGCTGTCTCTCTTGATGCAGGCGAAACCCGATTCGGAGCATGCTCGTGACGCCGTTTCCCGCCCTTGAGCCTGTCAGCGTAACGGACTACCCACGTCTCGCGCGGCTCCCCCTTATAGACCCATTTGCGCTTGCGGATGCTCGCCACGAATCCCCCAAAGAGCCTTGCGCTTTTGGTGGGATATATTAACGCCGATTAATGGGCGTCAGCGAGGAAATGCAGGGTGGATGGAAGGGGACTGGGAGCGACGTTGCTCCAGCAACCAAGTCAATCGCTCGCCTTCGCGGCTTTCCAGTGATTATTTTGCGCGCGCGCAAGCCGCACTGCTTCCTGTGCCTCATCGTACCTCTTAAGTTCGGCTCGATCAGTGGAAGTCAAGTTGGCCTGGGTCACGTTCACGCAAACAGTCGGACAGCGTGTTACACCCTTAGCCCGGATGAACTCGGCAATTGCCATCTCATCGTCTTGCTGCGACATTCCAATTCTCCAGCTAATTCACGCCTTGCTATGACAGCAGGAGGATCGTTAACAAATTCTCAACGCGCTGGTCGTTTCTTGAGCATGGATTCAATTTCCAGCGAAAATTCTGGGAGGCAGGTGCAAGGTCGCTGTGGACGGTTTCTCTCGCTGGGGGCGTCGGCGGTGGTCCGCCATCTGGGCAACAGACGCCGCATCGCTTCGGGTGCTGATGTGATGCTGTAGCGACCGCACGTAGAATTTCCGCCCTCAAGAATGAATAGGCGGCTAACTCTATAAAGAGGCGCTGTAAACTGTAAAATATCAGCAATGTCTCACATAACAAATTGAAATATCGTAGTTTTTGCTACTTTCACGACCAACAGTGTGCGTACACTTTTGAGTCGCTACGACGGCATGCCGGATATTGCCTTTAAATAACAGATAATTAGCCGTCACAACTCGCTGGCATGCCCATTGCAGCTTCGATTGGTCGGCGCGGCACAAGAAGCCGCGTTAACCAAACCCGGCTCGACAGGTATCGAAGCGCGTCGGGCGGGCACTTCGCGCAAAAAAACAGGGGCGACAAACACAACCACAAACTTATGGAAGGAGAACACGATGCGTAAGGTTCTTTTCGCGGGAATTTCCGCGATATCTCTGGCGGTCGCCTTCGGCTCGACGGCGTCGGCCAATCCGTTTGAAAATTCGAACATCTCGGATGGAAGCACTGTCTGGGCCTTTGCCGGCTTCATGGGTGACATCACCACGACCAAAACGACGACCAATATAATTACTACAACGGTAACGGCTGACCAGTGCTTGGTTCAGGAGAACGTCGCCAGCGGCGTCTACATCGTGAATGCTGGCGGTGACGGCGGCGACGCCAATGGTGGCAAGGCGAGTGCGAAGGGCGCCAATGCCCATTCACGTGCTGGCGGCAGTGCTGCTCTTGGTGGGTTCGCGGTTGGTGTTGGCGGCGACGCGAACAGCTCGTCAAACGGCGGCAACGCGTCGAACAGCAATTCCGGCGACGCCTCTTATGGTGACATCCATCAAAAGGCTAAGGGCGGCTCGGCCCATGCTGGTGGTGGCCAGGGCGGCAACGCTGGGAGCAACAACGGCGGCAGCGCGTCGTCAGTCGGCGGCAACTCTAGCGCGGCAGGCGGTATCAACGCTGCGGAAGGCGGCAATGGCGGTAATGGTGGCGGCGGCGGCGGCGCGACGTGGGCGACCGGCGCTGTTAGCATGGCTCTTTCTAATACCGCAGGTGTTGCGAACCTGAGCGGCAGCTCGGGCCTTGTGAACAACTCGGCAGCAATGACCAACATTGCGGCCAACGCATCAATCACTTTCGCGAAGTAAGCCTAACGGTCGCGGCCGGCGGACTTC
>Ga0187766_10000086_pt1 | contig 43955 bp, 36 predicted proteins | sample 0216_QUI02_MP05__4_FD_132971 | JGI IMG/M metagenome (GOLD analysis project Ga0187766, IMG submission 132971) | Tropical peat soil microbial communities from peatlands in Department of Meta, Colombia - 0216_QUI02_MP05_20_MG | ecosystem: Environmental > Terrestrial > Soil > Wetlands > Peat ... | reverse complement strand
GGCCTGGTCGGCCAGCGGCGAGTAGCCCGTCCAGCCGGTCGGGAAACCTCCGAGGAGGACGCTCGAGAGAAGCACAGGGATGGCCGTGAACAGGGTCCAGAAGCTGAGTGCGTTCACGCGCGGGAAGGCCATGTCGTTGGCGCCGATCATGATCGGCACGAAGTAGTTCCCGAACGCAGCCGAGACCATGATGATCGTCGTGACGATCATCACCAGCCCGTGCATGCCGACGATCGTGTTGTACGCGGCCGGGGTGAACACCTTCGCTCCGGACCGCGCCTGCTCGAGGCGGATCATCCACGACGCCAGCCCGCCGACCGCGAACAGCACCAGCACCGTCACCAGGTACTGGATCCCGACCACCTTGTGGTCGGTGCAGAAGCGGAAGTAGCGCCACACTCCCTCGTTCTCGCCGGCCAGCTCGAGCTCCTGTTCGTGCGTTGGGTCCGGCCGCCCGAGCCCCCACCGCACGGGGTAGTTGGCGGCGCCGATGCCGATCATGAAGAAGATGAACCAGGCGACGTAGCCGGCGACGAGCGTGGCGTCCTGCCGGCGGGCGCTGTGGACCAGGGCGTGCACGATGAGCGCAACCACGACGGCGCCGACGACGCCCAAGACGAGCCCCGAGACGATGCTCGGGACCGGCACGCGCCGCCGGCTCGCGGGCGGGCTCGTGCTCTCGTCGCCGGCTGCGATCGCGCTCATGACGTGCCTGCTTGAAGACCGGCGGGGCTCAGGCGACCGCCGCTCGCCGCCACCCATGCGGCGAACTCAGACGACGAGACGACCTCGACGCGCGACCACATGTAGGTGTGGTAGAGGCCGCACAGCTCGACGCACCGCGTCGTGTAGTTGCCGAGCTTGGTCGGCGTCACGATCGGCGCTGTCACCCACACACCCGGGTTGGCGTCCATCGCGACGCCGAGCCCGTTGACGACGAACCCGTGCAGCACGTCATCAGACGTGACCCGGAACTCGACCGGACGCCTCACGGGCAGCTCGAGCACGTTGCTCTGCACACCGAGCGATGGATACGAATAGGTCCACAGCCACTGCTGTCCGGTGACGTTCACCACCAAAGGATTGGCCGGTGGGTCGGTCGTCTGCTTGTAGAACCCGAACATCCCCCAGCCGACCAGGAAGATCGCCAGCGTACCGGTGACGGCAAGCCACACGACCTGCTGGCCGGGCTTGGCGTCGAGCGGCGGTCCGTCGTCGAGGCTCTCGACGGACGTGCCGGCGGGCACGCGCGCACGGAACACGACCAGGCTGTATCCCACGAACAGCCACACGAACAGCCCGACAGGAATGGCCAGGACGGTGAACAGTAGATTGGTCAGGTTCGCGAACCCCGCCACCGAGGTCGCGCTCTTCGGAGCGATCAGCGGGTTGATCAGGAGCGCGATCGCGATGCAGATCACCGACAGCACGGCCCACAGCTTCAGGATCCGCCGGACGTGCCGCGGCTCGTGCTCGGGGTGGGCGGCGCCGGCGCCGGCCTCTTGAGGGGAGTCGGCGCTCACGTGACGGTCACCGTGCCCGACATGTACCCGGTCGTCGCCATCGGCCCGCCGAACCCCTTCTGACCGCCGATCCCGTCGCCCGCGAGCCCGGTCCCGCACGGAACGTAGCAGTGCCAGACGTACAGGCCGGGGGTGCCGGTCTTGAACTGGAACATGATCACGTTCGGCCGCGGATACTGCTCGCCGGCGATCGTCACCGCGTTCGGGGCGCTGCTGGGCACGCCGGCAAGCGGCACGTTCACGAACAGGAACGTCTCGTTGGCGTCGGGCGGGGTCTGGATCGTGAACGTGTGGCCCGGCGCATCGGGGCTGATCTGCCGAATCGGCCGCCCGTTCACGTACATCACGCCACCGACCGTGCCCCGGACCGTGTCGAAGTAAGGATTGTGCAGCGCGGTGGAGGTGTCGTACTGCTTGATCGTCATCGTCACCGTGCTGTACGCGGGAACCCGGATGCTCGTGCTCGGACAGTAGGTGACCCAGTCCGAGTGCGGGCCTCCACCAGGGGCGCCCGAGGTGCTGCCATGACACGGCTGGCTGTCGGGAAACACCGACAGCGACACGGCCGCGCCGGTGGTCGCGTGCGACGCCGGCGGCTCATAGCCGAGGCCGTTGTCCGAGCGGACCGCGAACACGACCCCGACGAAGACAGCGCCCGCGATCCCGAGCGCGACGATCACGCCGAGCAGATGCCGAGACCAGCCCTCTCCCATTAGGTTGCGGCAGGGTATGTTGGGAACAAACACGGGACATCCGCAGAAACTACGGACAGCAGTCCGTAGTTTCCCGGTGCGTTGACCGAGCCCCGGAGCGATAATGCCCGGACCCGACAGTCGCAGCCCGTCCGGGCGCCGGTACGCTGCCCGGTCATGATGGTCGAGTCGGCGGGTCAGTCGGAGTCGGTCGTCCGGGACGCGCTACTGCGCGACGGGTCGACTTTGCGACTGCTGGCTCCGACGCGATCGGACCTCGACGAGATCAAGGAGTTCTTCGACGGCCTGTCTCGGAAGGGTCGTTTCATGCGCTTCCACGGCTACACACGGACCGACGCGGCGGCGCGGGCGGCGGTCGACGCCGGCGGCGTTGACCGAGTCGCGCTGATCGCCCGGCATGACGGGCGTGTCGTCGCGGTCGGCGGCTTTGACGCGTTGCGCGAGCCACACGCCGCCGAGGTCGCGTGTGTGGTGGCGGCCGACTTTCAGCGCCGTGGGGCCGCGACCACGATGCTCGAGCAGCTCGTCAAGATCGCGGCCGACCGTGGGATCACACGGCTCGATGCGGAGTTGCTCAGCAACAGGGCGATGGTGGGGGTGTTCGAGGGCGTCGGATTCACGGTCCGCCGCCAGGTCAGGTTTGGGTCGTTGACGCTCTCGCTCGAGATCGCGCCGACCGGGCCGATGCGGGAACGGGTCGAGGAGCGTGACCCCCTCAAAGTGGCTTCGCTGCGGCCGGTGCTGGCGCCGTCGTCGATCGCCGTCGTGGGTGCCGCGGACACGCCGGAGAATGCGGGCCGTGCGGTGCTCGCGAACATCGTCGCCGGCGGCTTTGAGGGGGTGGTCTGGCCGGTGCACCGCGCGGGGGGCGTGGTCTGCTCGAGGCAGTCCGCCCGCACGCTCGCCGAGCTCGGCGTCGCTCCGGAGCTCGTGATCGTCGCGGCCGACGGGGATCAGGTGCTCGAGTTTGCGGCCGAGGCCGCCGCAAGCGGAGCGAAGGCGCTGTTGGTGCTGCCGGCGAGTCTCGAAGACGACGGGGTGGCGTCCGTCGAGCGGGAGGACCGGCTGCTGGAGATCGTCCGGGCCTCAGGCTTGCGGATGGTGGGGCCGAGCACGTTGGGGGTGGTCAACACCGCCGCCGATGTGAGCCTGAACGCAACGCTCAGCGGCGCGAGCGTCCGCGCGGGCGCGCTGGCGATCGGCGCGCAGGCGGTTGCGCCCGGTCTCGGTCTGCTCGGACACGTGCAGGCGCGGCACATGGGCATCTCGGTGTTGATCTCGGTTGGCAGCCACGCTGACGTCTCGACCGACGATCTGCTCGAGTGGTGTGAGGCCGACGAGCGCACGGCCGTGGTGATGCTGTATGTGGAGTCGTTCGGCGATCCGGAGCGCTTCACTCGGATCGCGCAGCGCGTCTCACGCCGGAAGCCGATCCTCGTGATCAAGGGTCGCCGCAGCGCGGAGCGGGCGCGCAGCCAGGCGCGCTCCGACACGATCGCGGCGCTGCGTGGCGACGCGGTGATCGACGCGGTGTTGCAGCACGCCGGGGTACTGCGCTTTCACAGCGGCGAGGAGCTGTTCCATGTCGCGCAGCTGTTCGAGAGTCAGCCGCTGCTGAGGGGACGGCGGATCGGGATCGTGAGCAACTCCGCGAGCGTGGGCACGCTCGCGGCCGACGCGTGCGCGACGCGCGGGCTCGAGGTCAGAGACGCACGCGGAGCGCCGTATCCGATCCTGTTGGGGCTCGGCGCCGGCGCGCGGCAGTATGCCGCGCAGGTGCGCGAGCTGTTCTCGGACGCGGGTATCGATGCGCTGATGGTGTGCTACGTCGACCGGATCGGGGGCGACCCGGACGGCGTCCTGGATGCGATCTCGGCGGTCTCGTCACGGCAGTCCAAGCCGATCGTGGCGTCCGTCGTGCGCTCGGATGGACGGCTGGCGTCGAGCACCGGCGAGAAAGTGCCGAACTACGCGTTCCCGGAGTCTTGCGTGGCCGTGCTCGCGCGCGCGGCTAAACGCCGCCAATGGCTGTCGCGGCCGCTCGGCGTGCGCCCCGACTATCCCGGCCTGGACGGTGCCGCCGCGCACGCGCTGATCAGTTCAATAATCGAACGCCGGCCCGCGGACGGCTGGATCTCGCCGGGTGAGGCGGAGGCGCTGCTGGCCACGCATGGAGTGCCGGTTGCCGCCTCGCATCACTGCCCCGATCTCGAGCGCGCGCTGTCCGCGGCAAACGAAATCGGCGGTCCCGTCGCGCTCAAGGCGGACCTCGCGAGTCCCGCGCACGCGAGCGAGATCGACGCAGTGCTGCTGGGGTTGGAGGGCGAGACGGCGCTCCGATCCGGTTGGCGCGAGCTCGAACGGCGCGTCGAAAGCGCCGGACGAGCATGGAGCGGGGCGATCGTCCAGCGGTTCGTGGCGCGCGGCGCCGATCTGCTGGTGGGGGCCTTCAGAGACCCCGATCTCGGCCCCGTGATCGCGATCGGCCTCGGCGGCCGCCAGGCCGGCCTTGGCGAACAGATCACCTGTCGACGTCCGCCCGCGACCGACCTCGAGGCCGATGAGCTGATCGACTCATGCCATGGCGTCGCGACTGTGCTGGACGGGTTCCGCGGCGCCGCTCCGCTCGATCGCGAGTCGCTGCGCGAGCTGATCCTCCGCTTCGCGGTCCTGGTCAACGAAGTGACCGAGGTGGTCGAAGCCGACCTCAACCCCGTCCGGTGCACGGCCGACAGCAGCCTCGTTCTCGACATGCGCGTGCGCGCCGAGCGCCGACGGGGGACCGAACGGGTCAAGACGCGGTGAGCGCAGTCGTGTCGCCGGCCGCGCAAGGTGCTTCCATGTACGGTCGAGCGGGTAGGGTTCGTAGTGTGACGCGATGTCGTGGCTACCGGGCCCTTGAACGCGATACCAACCACCGACAGAGCCACAGGTGACGTGATGCCACACGCTGTTACCGTCTTGCTCGTCGAGGACAACCCCGATGACGCGACGCTCACCAGGCTTGCGCTGCGGATGGGAATGCCCGCGAACCTCGAGATCGCGAGCGACGGTCAGGAGGCGCTCGACTACCTGCTCGACGACGCGAACGACCTGCCCCGGCTCGTGCTGCTGGACCTCAAGCTCCCGACCGTCGACGGGCTCGAGGTGCTGCGGCGGATCCGCGAGCACGACCGCACGTGCCTGATGCCGGTCGTGATCCTGACGAGTTCCAGTGCGCCGAATGATGTCGCCGCAAGCTATCGACAGGGTGCCAACAGCTACGTGCGCAAACCGGTCGACTTCGAGCAGTTCGCGGAGCTGATTCGCCAGATCGGCTCTTACTGGCTCGTGGTCAACGAACCGCCGTCGGATAACGGCGGCGACTAACGCGCGCGCCCGGAATCGTCGTAGCGTGGCAGCGCCGACTCGCCACAATCGTCGTCGGCGGGCGGCGCCGGCTCGTTGATCATCAGCCAGTAGACACCCAGCTGCCGGACCGCGGCGGCGAATTCGTCGAACTGGATCGGCTTGCAGACGTAGCTGTTGGCCCCGGACTCGTATCCGCTGACGAGGTCGCGGTCTTCATTCGAGCTCGTCAGGATCACGACCGGCAGACGGTGGGTTCGCTTGTCGGCGCGGATTCGCTTCAGCACCTCGAGACCTCCGACCCGCGGGAGCTTGAGGTCGAGCAGCACGACGGCCGGAAGGGGATTTGGGGCGTGGTCGTCGTTCCCGAACAGGTAGTCGACGGCCTCTTGGCCGTCATGAGCGACGTCGATCGGGGTCTTGAGGTTCGCGCGCCTCAACCCGCGCTTCGTCAGCTCCTCGTCATCGGGGTTGTCCTCGACCAGCAAGACTGTTGGCGCGTCCCTGATCATCCGCCTTGTACTCCCTGTCCTTGGCTTATGCATCAAGCGTCGAGGCGACGGTAAAGCACACCCGGCTTGAACGCATCCGACCCCTGCACGAGCGGGGACACCGGAAAACTACTGAGCCGGAGCCGAAGAGACCGAAGCGCGTCCGGCCAGCGGACGATCGGCGCGCCGCTCGCAAGCGTCAGGGACCACGCCGACGTGAACAGACACGTACACGATCGGCGATTCGCCGGCAACCTCCCAGTTCATCCCGTCAAACGTGTACGCACGTGCAGCCAGCTGACCGTGCTCGGTCGGGATCGCCACCGGCGGTTCCTCGGGCGCTCGCTCCAGCCCCCACGCATCGGCGAACCGCTCGAACGTGGTTCCGTCAACGATCCCGGCCCATGTGCGCCACGGGCGCCGCTCATTGGTGTGATCCTCCGTCAGGATCAGACCCGCGTCCCGGAGCTCGGGCGCGATCCATTCAAGTGAGCGGCCATGATTGGGGTACCGATCATATGCCGCTCTTATCACGATGTAGCGATCGTGGGCCACAGTCGCCCTCCGCGTGCAAGTAGCCGTCGGATTAATGTTATGCCGCGGACAGGCGCCTGTTTCACGGTCCGTAATCGCGTCAGTAGTTCGCCACAAGACTACGTGGTTTACTACTGAGTGTGCGCCAACCGTACGCCTGGGCGGGTCCGAGCGGCGTGCGCTGATCGGAGCGGCCGTCCGTTACGGCGGGCAGTACGGCAGCACCACAACGAAGATCGCGTAGTTCTCCCGGATCGCAACCGTGCAGATCGCCGATCGACCGGCAGTCCGGAGAGCATAACCTAGTTGTCATCATCAGGAGGCTCGTGCCGCTGTGCCCAATGCAAATGCGCCCGCCGAACTAGAGTTCGATCGCTTGCAGTTCAGACTCGGCGGGCATCGGTCCGCGCTCGCCGAGCCCGTCGGCTCGTTTACGGCCTCGCTGTCACCAGTCGCATGGAGGCGTTCACCGTGAGCAACGGTGGCTCGGACCTCGGACGCCTGCCGCATGCCCTGCACGAGCGCGGGTCGCTCGACGAGCGGTCAACCGGCAAGCGCCTCGCGGTGTTCCTCGACTATGACGGGACGCTGACTCCGATCGTCGACCGACCGGAGGACGCGATCATCTCCGAACAGATGCGCGAGGTCGTCCGCGGGCTCGCGCAGCGCTGCACGGTGTGTGTGGTCAGCGGTCGCGATCGGCCCGTCGTCCAGCAGTTGATGGGCATGGACGAGCTGGTGGTCGCCGGCAGCCACGGGTTCGATATCTGGAGCCCGCACGGGGGAGCGATCGAGCGTGAGGAGGGGACGGGCTTCCGGGACCTGCTCGAGCGAATCACCGCAACGCTGCGCGCGCAGACCGCGTCGGTGAAGGGCGCGCTCGTGGAGCCGAAGAAGAGCTCCGTCGCTGTTCATTACCGGCTCGTCGACGAGCGCGAGCGGCCACGGATCGGTGCGATCGTCGAGGAATTGCTGGCCGCCAATCCCGACGCTCTACGCGTGACGCCCGGGAAGATGGTGTACGAGATCCAGCCGAAGCTCGAATGGGACAAGGGGAAGGCGGTGCTGTACTTGCTCGAAGCGCTGGGGCTCGATCGAGAGGACGTGCTGCCGCTGTACGTCGGTGACGACATCACCGACGAGGATGCGTTCCGGGCGCTGGCCGGGAGGGGAATCGGGATTCTCGTCGCGGATCCGACGGATCCCGAGGTTGCAGGGCGGAGCACCGCAGCGGAGTATGTTCTGCGTGACACGGACGAAGTGATGGGATTTCTGGACGCGCTGGCACGGTGATCATGAGTCTTGAGGAGCGATACGCGGGGAGCGAAATCATCCTCGCCTACGACGCGTTCGAAGGCAACGAGGAGGGCTTGCGCGAGGCGTTGACTTCGACCGGCAACGGTTACTTCTGCATGCGTGGCGCGGCGGAGTGGGAGGACGCCGACGATGTCCATTACCCGGGTACGTACGCGCACGGGGTCTATAACCGGGAGTCGACGATCGTGGGTGGGCATCCGGTCCCGAACGAGGACCTGGTCAACCTGCCGCGCTGCCTGTGCCTGAAGCTGTGCATCGAGGGGGAGGATCCGATCCGGCTTGCGAACGTCGAGTTGCTCTCCTACCGTCACGCCTACGACGTTCGCTACGCGGTCGTATCGCGGGAGCTGCGGTTCCGGGACAGGGCCGGTCGCGAGACGAGCCTGAAGAGCCGGCGATTCGTCAGCATGGGCAGAATGCACATGGGAGCGCTCGCGTGGGAGCTCGTGGCCGAGAACTGGTCCGGCCGGGTGGAGGTGGTGTCCGCGATCGACGGCCGGGTGCTCAATCGCGGCGTGGCTCGATATCACCAGCTATGGGGCCGTCATCTCGATCCCGAGGGGCCCCGCACGTACGACGCCGACGTGATCGCGCTGATGGTGCGCACGCGTCAATCGCGGATCGAGATCGCGGGAGCGGCGCGGACGCGCGTCTACGAAGGTGAGGAGGAACTGTCCGTCGGTCGGACTACGCATCAGACACAGGACTACATCCAGCAGATCGTGGAGTTCGAGGTCAGAGAGCGCGCGCCGGTCCGGATCGAGAAGATGGTCGCGCTGTACACCTCGCGCGATCGCGCGATCAGCGAGCCGATCGCCAACGCCGGCAAGAGCGTGCAGCGGTATCCAACGTTCGGCGTGGCGTTCGAGGGGCACGTGTACACGTGGAACGAGCTCTGGAAGGTGTGCGATGTCCAGCTACCGAGCGATCCGCGGGTGCAGTTCCTGCTTCGCCTGCACATCTCCCACCTGCTTCAGACGTGCTCGCGGCTGACTCCTCACCACGACGCAGGAGTGCCCGCCCGCGGCCTCAACGGCGAGGCGTATCGCGGCCATGTGTTCTGGGATGAGCTGTACGTCTATCCGTTCCTGAACTTCCGCTTGCCGGAGATCACACGCGGGCTGCTCATGTATCGCTATCGCCGGATCGGCGAGGCCCGCGCAAGCGCGGAGCAGGCGGGCTACCGTGGCGCGATGTATCCGTGGCAGAGCGGGAGCGACGGCGAGGAAGAGACCCAGATCGTCCACGTCAACCCGCTCTCGGGGAAGTGGGATCCGGACTTCTCGCACAACCAGCGCCACGTCAACGCGGCGATCTTCTACAACATCTGGCAGTACTTCCGGGTCACACACGACGTCGACTTCCTGCGCGACCACGGAGCCGAGATGATGCTGGAGATCGCGCGCTTCTGGTCGTCGATTGCGCACTTCAACCCGGACCGCGACCGCTGGGAGATCCACGGCGTGATGGGCCCAGACGAGTTCCACGAGAAGTATCCGGACGCGACCGCGGGTGGGCTGCGCAACAACGCCTATACGAACGTGATGGTGGCGTGGATCTGCGAGACCGCGCAACGCGTGCTGGACCTCCTCCCGGCGAGCCGCCGCGACGTGCTGCGCGCGCGGATCGGCCTGCAGGACGAGGAGATCAGAAGGTGGCGTGAGATGAGCCGCAAGATGTTCGTTCCCTTCCATGCGGACGGCATCATCAGCCAGTTCGAGGGCTACGACGACCTGCGTGAGCTCGACTGGGATGGCTATCGATCCAAGCACGGAAACATCCAGCGCCTGGATCGAATTCTGCGGGCAGAGGGCGACAGCCCCGATTACTACAAGCTCGCCAAGCAGGCGGACACGGTGATGCTGTTCTTCCTGTTCTCCCACGAAGAGCTGCGCCGGCTGTTCACGCAACTCGGCTACGAGTACACGGACGACACGGCCCGCAGGACGGTCGACTACTACGAGCGGCGCACCTCGCATGGGTCGACGCTCAGCTTCGTCACGCACGCGAACGTGATGGCCGAGCTCGACCCCGACAGCTCGTGGAAGCGGTTCCTGGTCGCGCTCGAGAGCGACGTCGGCGACATCCAGGGCGGCACTACGAAGGAGGGGATCCATCTGGGGGTGATGGCCGGCACCCTGGACATCGTACAGCGCGCCTACCTCGGCACCGAGATCCGCGATGAGGTGCTGTACTTCGCGCCGAAGCTCGTCGATCGACTGGACGGGCTGAGGCTGCCGATGCAGTTCCGCCGCACGCCGCTCACCGTTTCGCTCCAAGGCGGTGAGCTGACGGTCGCCACCCCCGCCGAGGGCTACAGCGCGCCGATCAAGGTCGGCGTCGGCGACGCCGTCCGCGAGCTCTGCGGCGGCGAGAGCACCACGTTCACGATCGCGGGGCCCGCGGTGTCGCCCGGACGATCGCGCAACAGGGTGGTCCCGACCGCGCGGCCGGAGTTCCTGGGCGCGATCTTCGACGTCGACGGCGTGCTCGTCGACTCGCCACACGAAATGGCTTGGCGCGAGACGCTGCGCGAGCTGATGGAGACGCGCTGGAGCGGGGTCCGCGACCAGACGACCTGGTCGCCGGATGGGTACACGTCGCAGGTCTATCAGCAGCTCGTGGCGGGCAAGCCGCGCATGAGCGGCGCGCGCGCGGCGCTCGAGCACTTCGGGCTACCCGACGCCCAGGAACTGGTCGACGAGTACGCCGAGCGCAAGCAGCGAATGGTCGTTGCGCTGATCGAGGCCGGCAAGTTCACCGCGTTTCCCGACGCGCTGCGATTCCTCCTCGCCGTGCGGAGCGCCGGGATCCTCGTGGCCACGGCGTCGTCGTCGAAGAACGCGGGGCTGCTGTTGAAAGGGGTCCGACTCGACACGTTCGCCGCCGAGCACGGCCTCGACTACGACTTCATCCGACCAGGGCAGACGCTGCGCGAGATCGTCGACGCCGATACCTCCGGTCGCACGTTCAAGCACGGCAAGCCCAATCCGGAGATCTTCCTCACCGCGTCACAGGAGCTCGGCGTCGCACCGCAGGCGTGCTTTGTCGTCGAGGACGCAGTCTCGGGCATCACCGCCGCCAAGGCGGGTGGGATGGCCGCGCTGGGGATCGCCCGAGCGGACGACGCGCTGCTGCTGACGCAGGCCGATGCCGACCTCGTCGTCACCACGCTCGACGACGTCGACCTCGATGCGCTCCACGCAGGGCGGCTCGAGCATGTCGCCGGAGGCGTGTCCGCCCAACACCGGTCGCTAAGCGCTTAAGCAATCAGGGAAGGCATCGGCGGCCGGGGCGGCGCCTGGTCGACGCGGACCCGTGCGTCGAGAATCAGAGCGCCGTCGGGTCCGCAGATCACCGGGTTGAGATCAAGCTCGACGATCTCCGGGTGCGCTTCAACCATCGCGCTCGTTCGGACCAGCAGATCTTCGACCGCCTTGGCGTCGCACATGGGTCCGCCATCCGGACGGGCGAGCAGAGTGAGGATCGACGGCGAGCGCAGCATCTCCTGGGCGTCGAGGTCGGTCACGGGCGTGATCCGCACGGCGATGTCCTTGACGAGCGCGGCGCTCGCGCCGCCGGGGCCGATCGCCAGAACGGGGCCGAAGTTTTGATCGTTGACCATGCCGACGATCAGCTCGCCCCCGCCTGGAGCCATCCGCTGAACAATGAAGCCGTCGAACTCGTGGCCGGCGGCCGCGACGGCATCCTTGAGCTCGGCAGCGGCGGCGCGGATCGCGCCCGCGTCCTCGAGCCCGAGTCTGACGCCGCCGACGTGGCTCTTGCGGACGAGTCCGTGAGCGCTGGACTTGAGCGCGATTGGCATCCCAAGCTCCGCGGCACCGGCGACGGCGTCGTCGGCGTCCGCGGCCACGCGCGTGGCGATGACCGGCAGCCCGTAGCAGTCGAGCAGCCCGATCGCGTTCGCTGTCGAGAGCCAGCCGGCTCCTCTGCCGAGCTCGCCGCTGATGATCGCCGCGGCTTGCTCGGGGCGTGCGTCGGTGGGCGCGAAGAGCTTGCTCTCCGGACGAGCGCGCCAACGACCGTGGCGGGCGGCAAGCGCCACGGCCCGAGCGGCATCCTCTGGAAACGCAAACGCCGGCACGTCCGCGTGCGGCGAGCAAAGCTCCGCCGGTGGCCCCGCGCTCGTCATGAACACCGCGGCGATCGTCACCTCGTCGGTGCTCTCCGCGACTTCGCGGATCGCCGCTGCCACGTCCGTCCCTTGCGTCACTCTGGGCGGGACGAAGATCGTGATGATCACATCGGCCGCGCTGGAGTCGAGCAGGATGCGCAGCGTGCGTCGATAGTCCTCGGCGGACGCGGTCGCCAGCATGTCGACGGGGTTGCCGACCGACGCGGCCGCGGGAAGGAATTGCGCGAGCCGCGCGCTGATGTCCGCTGCCAGCTGGGGGACCGCGACACCGCCGGCCTGACACGCGTCTGCGCACATGATGCCTGGACCCCCGCCGTTGGTGACGATCACGACCCGCTCGCCTCGCGGGACCGGCTGCTTGGTCACCAGCGCCGCGACGTCGAACAGCTCGTGCAGCGTGTCCGCACGGATCACGCCGGCTTGCTCAAACAGCGCATCCACGGTGACGTCGGAAGCCGAGATCCTGGCGCCGGTATGCGAGATTGTCGCTCGCGCGCCTGCTGCCGTCCGGCCACTCTTGACCGCGAGAATCGGCTTGTGCTTCGCGATTCGCCGCGCCAAGCGTGCGAACTTGCGTGGGTTGGCGACCGACTCCAGGTACAACAGCACGACATCGGTGGCGGAATCCTGTTCCCAGTACTGCAGGAACTCGTTGCCTGACAGATCGCACTTGTTACCGACCGAAACGAACGACGACAAACCGACATCGAGGCGGTCCGCCGCCTCGATGATCGCGATTCCGAAACTGCCGCTCTGCGACATGAACGCAACGCGGCCGGGTGTTGGAGCGCCCGGGGCGAACGTGGCGTTCATCCGCACCTCGGGTGCCGTGTTCAAGACGCCGAGGCAGTTTGGCCCTACGAGTCGCATCCCGTGCTCGCGGCACAGCTGCACCAGCTCGAGCTGCCGGCGCGCTCCCTGTTCACCGGACTCACCGAAGCCACCCGAGATCACGAGCAGGGAACGAACCCCGACCGCGGCACACTCGCGCGCTACCGCGACGACGCTTTCGGCCGGCACGGCGATCACCGCCAGCTCGATCGCCACGGGAATGTCGGTGACGGAGTGGTGCGCCTGGATCGACTGCACAACCTCGGCGCGGTTGTTGACCGGGTAGACGGCCCCTCGGAATTCCGTCGCGAGCAGGTTGTGCAGAACGTCGCCACCGACCGTCCCGCGCCGTCTTGAAGCCCCGATCACGGCCACCGACCGCGGCGCCAGGAACCCGGCCGCGGCCGCAATCGCCGCGATCCGGTCGCGCTCCTGGAAGCGCTCGACACCTTCGGGCGACAGCGACGTCGGCAGCTCGATCTCGATCGCGTCGGGCGTCGCGCGCATCGCGACCGGGTAACCGCTCTCGCGAAACACCCCGATCATGCGGTGGTTGTGCGTCAGCACCTCCGCCACGAACGTCGTGATCCCGTGTCGCACGGCAACCTCCGCAAGGTGAGCGAGCAGGATCGTCGCGATCCCGTGCTCCTGCCAGGCGTCGGCGACTAAGAACGCGACCTCCGCCCTGCTCGTGTCCATCCGCACGTACGCGGCGTGAGCAACAAGCTCCGGAGGATCGCCGGTGACCGCCACGAGCGCGAACCGATCGGCGTAATCGACCTCGATCGACCACCTGGTCGCCCAATCGAGATTCGGCGAGCCGAAGAACCGAAAGCCGATCGACTCCGCCGACAACCCGTCCAGAAACGCCCGTACCGCGGCCTTGTCCTCGACACGAACGGGTCGCACGTGGATCGTCGCGCCGTCGCGCAGCGCGACGTTCGTCTCCCGCTCGCGCGGATACCCGCCGCTCGGGTGGGTCGTAGTCATGGCCGAAGTATCGATCACCGGACCCGAAGCGACATCGGACGTCGACACCGATCAGAATCCGTCCTGAGCCCCGATCCTGGCTTGCTCGTGGAGCGCTTAGATGCTCGCACGAGGCCCCTACCCTCAGGTGGACCGCGATGACTGGTGTGTATCTCGCTGAGACTGAACGTTCGTGCGGAAAGCCGGCGGTCGCGCTCGGTGTCCACGACTTGATGGCCCGCAGGTTCGCGCGGCTCGGCGTGTTCCGTCCGGTGGTGGGCGCGGACGCGCCCGACCTGCTGCTGTCGCTGTTGCGCTCCCGCGGGGACGCCGCCGCCCCTGAGCAGGCCTCGATCGGCGTCAGCTACGAAGACGTCCACTCCGACCAGGACGCCGCGGTCGAAGAGATCGTGGCGCGTTATCGCGCGCTTGCGCGCGACTGCGATGCCGTGCTCGCGGTCGGGACCGACTTCACCGACGTCGGCGCGTCCGGAGAACTTGCGCTGAACGCTCGCGTGGCCGCGAACCTCGGCCTTCCCGTGCTGTGCGTCGTCTCGGGCGCCGAGCGCTCGGAGAACGACGTGATCGCCGCGGTCGAGCATGCGCTCGAGTCGATGCGCGAGGCCGACTGCGACGTCGAGGCGATGTTCGCCAACCGCGTCGAGCCGGAGCTCGTGGCGCCGGTGTGGCGGCGGCTGAAGGGCCACGAGCCGCCGGTGTACGTGCTCCCGGAGGTTGGGTTGCTGACGGCGCCGACCGTCGGCGATCTCCAGCGAGCCTGCTCGGGTCGGCTGATCGGCGGCGACCCGGCGGCGCTCGGACTCGAGGTCCGCGCGTTCGTCGTCGCGTCGATGACGCTGCCGAACCTGCTTAACCGCCTGTCCGACGGTGCGATCGTGATCACCGCCGGGGACCGCGCGGATGTCATCCTCGGCGTGCTCACGGCGCACGCGTCAGGCGCATTCCCGGCGCTGTCGGGCGTGATCCTGACCGGCGGGCTGCGCCCGGCCGACCAGATTCTGCGCCTGATCGAGGGGCTCCACACGACGCTGCCGATCGTGCTCACCGAGCACAGCACGTACCCGACCGCGCACCTGGCCGGCACCGCGGCCGGCCGGATCGCACCCGAGAGCACGCGTAAGATCGACACCGCGCTGAGCGTGTTCGACGGGCACACAAACCGCTCGCAGCTGCTGCAGCGGATCGCCGGCGCGCACCCCGAAGTGCGCACCCCGCTGATGTTCCAGTACGAGCTGCTCGACCGCGCGCGCGCCGACCCTAAGCACATCGTGCTCCCGGAGGGCACCGAGGACCGGATCTTGCGCGCCGCCGACACGCTCCTGCGCCGCGAGGTCGTAGCGCTGACGCTGCTCGCCGATCCGTCCGTCGTACGCGCGCGCGCCGCGCAGCTTCAGCTGGAGCTCTCGGCCGCCACCGTGATCGACCCCGACAGCGACGAGTTACGGGAGCGACTCGCGGAGGAGTACGCGATCAAACGCGTGTACAAGGGCGTGACCGAGGACATCGCTCGCGATGCCGTCACCGACGTCTCGTACTTCGGCACGATGATGGTCGCGCTCGGACTCGCGGACGGCATGGTGTCCGGGGCGATCCACACGACGGCGGAGACAATCCGCCCCGCATTCGAGCTGATCCGGGCTCGGCCCGGTGTCTCGAGGATCTCGAGCGTGTTCTTCATGTGCCTGCACGACCGCGTGCTCGTATACGGCGATTGCGCCGTCAACCCCGACCCGACCGCCGAGCAGCTGGCGGACATCGCGATCTCGTCGGCGCAAACGGCGTCGCAATTCGGGATCGAGCCGCGCGTTGCGATGCTGTCGTACTCGACCGGGGAATCGGGCCGCGGGGCCGGGGTCGAGAAGGTACGGCAGGCGACCGCGATCGTCCGCGAGCAGCGCCCAGATCTGTCGGTCGAAGGACCGATCCAGTACGACGCCGCGATCGACCTCGCCGTCGCCCGGAGCAAGCTTCCGGACTCCGAGGTCGCCGGGCGCGCGACGGTATTCATCTTCCCCGACCTCAACACCGGCAACAACACGTACAAGGCGGTGCAGCGCAGTGCCGGGGCCGTCGCGATCGGACCTGTGCTCCAGGGCCTGCGCAAGCCGGTCAACGATCTCTCCCGCGGCGCGCTCGTGCAGGACATCGTCAACACGGTCGCGATTACCGCGATCCAAGCCCAGAACGAAGGCAACGAATGACCCCGATCCGCGAGCAACCTTGAACGTTCTCGTCGTCAACGCGGGCTCGAGCACGCTGAAGCTGGCACTGCTGGCCGGTGATGACCGGATGCTGGCCGAACGCGAGCTGGAGGTGCCGGGGCTGGAGATCGGGGCCGACGCGCTGCACGCCGCGCTGGCCGCAGGACTCGGGTCGGCGGACGTCGTCGGCCACCGGATCGTCCACGGCGGCGAGCGCTTCAGCGAGGCCGTGATCGTCGACCCAGCGGTCCACGACGCGCTGCAGGAGCTCGTGGACCTCGCGCCGCTGCACCAGCCAAAGTCGCTCGCGGCACTCGCCGCCGTGTCCGAGGCGCTGCCCGATGTGCCGTCGGTCGCTTGCTTCGACACCGCGTTTCACCGCACGATGTCCGACGCGGCCGCGACGTACGCCCTGCCGACGGCGTGGCGCGAGCGCTGGCATGTGCGCCGGTACGGGTTCCATGGTCTCTCACACGGCTGGATCGCAAAGCGTGCACCGGAGCTGCTTGGCGTCCCGGCGGCGGGGCTGCGACTCGTGAGCTGCCACCTAGGCGCGGGCGCCTCGCTGTGCGCGATCCTGGACGGGCGCTCGGTCGATACGACGATGGGCTTCACACCGCTCGAGGGATTGGTGATGGCCACCCGCTCGGGCAGCGTCGACCCCGGGGTGATGCTGTGGCTGCTCGAACGCACTGGGATCACCGAGCACGAGCTCGCTCACGCGCTGGAGCACGAATCCGGCCTGCTCGCGCTGGCCGGCACGGCCGACATGCGGCAGGTCCTCGGAGCGGTGGACCGCGGCGACTCCCGCGCCCGGCTCGCGCTCGCGGTCTACGCGCACCGGCTGCGGGCCGGGATCGCCGCGATGGCCGCGGCCATCGGTGGCGTCGACGCGGTCGCGTTCACCGGCGGCATCGGCCAGCGCTCGCCCGAGCTACGGGCCGACGCGGCCGCCGGCCTGGACTTCCTCGGGCTGGCGATCGACCCGGAGCTCAACGCCAACGGGCGGGCAGACCGGGAGGTCACGGCCGCCGGAGCGCGCGCGAGGACGCTCGTGATCGAGGCGCGCGAGGATCTCGAGATCGCACGGCAAGCGCGCGCCGTCATCCGAGCGGCGGTCTGAACCCACCGGCCGCGGTGCGCGCGTGAGACTCACGTCTCACTCCTTCGCAACCGACGCCGATCGCGCTCATCCCGCACGCCCCGAGCCGGCTGACGCGTCTGCGGCACGCGCGGCGCGCGTGAGCACCAGCAGCGGGCAGCGAGCAGCGCGCGCGAGCTGCCCGGAGGTGCTTCCGTGCACGAGCCGCCCGATCGGGCCGTAGTCGCGCGAGCCGACGATCAGCAGGTCGACCGAGGCGCTATACAGCGTCAGCTCCTCGATCGGGTTTCCGTACACGGCGTGTGGCTCGATACCCCCCAGCGCCGCGATCCGCTCGCGCGCGGCGTCGACGAGCTCCTGGATTGCGCCGTCGATCGGTCCGCCGCCGGCCAGGAACGCATACGTCGGCAACGAGACGGCCTCGAACGCCGACACCTTCGCGCTGTGCTCGGCCGCGATCCTTCTCGCCACCGAGACGGCGTGCTCGCTCTCGGGCGAGCCGTTGTAGCCGACGCCGATCTCGCGGATCGCAACCGGCGCCTGCGCGTAGCCGGCCGGCGCGATCGCAATCGCGCACGGCGCGCCGTTCAGAGCGGCGTGGGTGTCGTCGCCGATCAGCACCCGGCCTACCAATCCGCGCCGAGAGGAGCCCACGACCAGCAGGTCCGCCCCTGTCAGCTCGCACAGCTCGTGCAATCCGCGCCCAGCCGACGAAGACTCGCGCCACCGCAGCTGCGCGTCGACCCCGGCCCCCTTCCGGGCGCTCTCGAGTAGCTCCACCGCCCGCTCTCGCTCGGCCAGATGGTGCTCGCTCGGCGACCCTCGCCAGACGCGTACGTCGCCGGAGTAGACGTGGGCGAGCGTGAGCTCGCCGTCAGAGGCGAGCAGCGTCGTTGACAGGGCCACCGCATCGCGACCGCCGCCGTCACGATCTAGACCGACGAGGACGTTCTCGAACATTGTGCTCTTCCCTCCTAGCGCGTTGTGCGCGATCTCGGGCTGCTGTCGTGGCGCCTCGTGGGTGGAGCCGGCAGGCCCGAGCTTCCACCCGTGGGTGGACGATCCAGATCGACCCGCAAGCCGATGACAGCCCGGCTGCGGGCGACTAACCTCCCACCCCCGCACTCACGACTCGGGTCAAATATAGCTACTCGTTCAGATGACAGAGTTCAATAGCATAATCGGCGTAAGCTGGCTGATCTTCGTCGTCTACTGGCTCGTGTCAGCTGCCCAGTCGAAGCGGAATGTTTCATCCGGCTTCAGGCGATTTGCCGGCGCACGTATCGCGATGCTGGTCGTGGCCGTGGTCGTTTTACGTGTCACAGCCGGTCACCATCTGCTCCAGGATATGAGCACTGCGCTACTCGTCATTGGCGGGATCATGTTCTTCGCAGGTCTGGCGCTCGCCATTTGGGCACGAGTGCATCTGGGCAGAAACTCCGGCATGCCGATGTCGAAGAAGGAAAATCCGGAACTGGTCACGACTGGCCCGTATCGGTTCATTCGACACCCTATCTACACCGGCATGCTGCTGGCGATGATCGGGTCTGCAGCTGGCAACGTGTACTGGCTGTTGGTGTTCGTCGTGTCGGGCGTGTACTTCGTCTACAGCGCCAGGCAAGAAGAGAAACTGATGGCGCAAGAGTTCCCCGAAGAGTACCCGTCCTACATGCGCAGGACGAAGATGCTCATGCCGTTCGTACTGTAGTCAGGCTACAGATCGAGCGCGACCTCGCTCGCGGGCTGAGAGCAGCAGATCAGCGCGCTTCCGGGCGCGGGTTGCTCCAGCGGGTCGGGCCGGTAGCTGACCTCGCCGCTGACGAGGCCGGTCTCGCAGGTGTGGCAGACGCCGGTCCGGCACGACCACCTGACCGCAACGTCGCAGGCCTCGGCGAGCTCGAGCAGGCTCGCGAACGACGGGTCCCATGGGACCGACAGATTGCTGCGGCTGAACGAGATCAGCGGACCGGGGCCAGGCTCGCCCGCGGGCGGATGCGGCACTCGCGCGCGTGCGCCGACGACGCCGGGCGTCTGCGAGTCCCCCGGCCCGAACACCTCTCTCGGTCGAGCAACTCACGAAACGACCCCTGCCAACCCTCGCTGAGCGCGGGGATCCGCAGCGCGCGAATGAGATCGCGGCGTGCGCGGTTCGGCAGGTAGAGCAAGCCGTCGATCTCCGCCACGGTCATCTCCTGGGGGCCGCGTGCGACGCACTCGATCCGGTCCGGCCTTCCCACTCGATGTCCCGGGGCATGCCGACGTTCACCGACAGCACACGCCCGGCAGGCATTGCTACGGTTTAGCACACACCGCGACCCTGACCGGTTGGAGCCGCGGGCGCCTCTACACGGCACGGCCGTTCGCGCCTCGGTATGATCGCCGCCGCCGTCACAGTGTCATCAAGCTGCCAAGATGAGCACCTAGTCCGAGCGGTGGCGCATTTACCAAATCGCATATGCCGGCGTCGTTGCTGACGGTCTGGATGTGATCGGCGCCGTTGATCGAGGAGCTGAACAATGCAGGAGAAGACCGAACCAGTCACGGTGAGCACGTCCGCCATCGAGCACGCCGCGATCGTCGGCGGTGGCTTCATGGGCTCGGGGATCGCCGAGTCGGTCGCGGTTGCGGGCTTGCCCGTCGTCGTTTGCGACGTCGATGAGCGGGGCATTGAGCGAGCCCGCGGCCGGATCGAAAAGTCGCTTCAGCGCGCGGTGAGTCGCGGCAAGCTCGACGCCGCGCGCGCGGACGCGGTTCGGGGCCGGATTGATTTGACAACCGATCTACAGGCGATCGCTCCGGCGAACCTGATCGTGGAATCGGTGCCTGAGAACAGGGGGCTGAAGCTCGAAGTGATGGACGCGATCGACGGCATCGTCGCGCCTGACGCGATCGTCGCCTCGAACACGTCGGCGATCCCGATCGCGGAGCTTGCACAGGCAGTGCGCGCCCCCGGCCGTGTGCTCGGGATACATTTCTTCTCGCCGGTGCCCGTGATGTCGTTGGTCGAGATCGTCGTCGCCCTCGACACCGCCGAGGAGACCGTCGCCAGAGCGAAGTCGTTCGCCGAGCAGATCGGCAAGTACCCGATCGAGACCAAGGACCGCTCCGGCTTCATCGTCAACATGCTGCTGGTCCCGTACCTGATGGCGGGCGTGCGAATGTTCGAGGAGGGGTTTGCGTCGCGCGAGGACATCGACGCGGGCATGAAGCTCGGCTGCGGGCACCCGATGGGACCGCTCACGCTGTCCGACTTCATCGGCCTCGACGTGCTGTATGCGATGGGCAACTCGCTCTACGACGAGTTCAAGCGCAACGAATACGCCCCGCCGCCGCTCCTGAAGCGGATGCTCGCGAGCGGACGCCTTGGCCGGAAGTCGGGGTGTGGGTTCTACACCTACGAATAGAATCACCTACGGTCGCCGGCGCTGACGTGCCTCCAGCCGTGCTGATACTCGGCGTCATGCAGCCGGTAGAGCTGGTGGGCGTAGTGGTCCAGGCGATCTGCTGCGGTTTGGGCTTCGTGGTAGTCCTTGCCGTGGTCGCGAGCGGGCGTGTTCTCTTCGGCGCGCTTGCGGACGATCCGCAGCTCCTCGCGCGCCAGCTCCGCGACCTTCTCCAGTGTCTGTTCCAGATTCATAGCTCCCTTTCGCTCCGATAGCCGGCGAACTCGTGAACTGCGCCGAGCGCAGGACGACGACGTCGTCGAACCCTGCGCCGAGCGTCTTCTCCTCGGCGAGGTTCGCACCGTAGCTACCGGGGCTGGTCGGCCGCAAGCTCCGTGAGCCTGCGCAAAGCGCTATCTCGGTCCGGCCCGCTGACTTCTAGCAGGATCACGTTTTCGCCCAGGTCGTCTCGGACGACGAACCCGGCGCGCCAGTGGCCGTCGACTCGCTCAACAGCAACCTTCCCTCCCCGCCTCGCCGCCTCCGCGTTCAGCCTGGCAACGAGCTTCCTATAGCTCGCACCATCGACGCTCATGATTACGCCCGAGGCTTGATGAAGTATTGGATTGCCGCCGCTTGGGGTTGGCCGCGGCTAACAGGGGTCCGAGACGCCAACCAGAGCCGTGCCGGGTAGGTGATCAGGCGGGCAAGCGCGTTCGCAGGATGAGAGCTCGACTCGATGCTTGCGACGCCGGGCGTCGCTTCCGCGGTGCGGTCAGCACCCGGATCGGGCCGCGTCGCGCTCATCGCCTCCTGCGGCCCAGGTGCGCCGGGCGCGAAGCGCGGCGTGTCCAGGTTGCGCTACAGCCCAGGCTCATCGCTGCTTCGCGGATTTCCTGTCGGCATCGCCATGATCATACCAAGCATATTACGAATCCGATATACGCTCATCGACGACTCCCTGGACGGGATCCGTCTTCGCGCCGTCTCGAGCACGATATCGCGGATCCGTAATACGCGTATGCCAGATCAAATATCGCTACGATTTTGGTGCGTGCCCACACGAAAGTCCGAGCCGAGCACCTCCGAGCCGAACACCGCGATGCGCGTGTCCGCGATCCGGTTCGGGACCGACCTGTGGCAGGTCCTCGAGACCGAGGCCGCGCGCGTTGGTGTGAGCGTCTCGCAATACGTTCGCGAGGCGGCACTCACCCGGGCCGCGGCGGCTGCAGCCGCCCGCGGCGAGGACCCATTTCAACTGCTGGCCGTGCCCGCCCCGGGCGTTGCGCCCGCGCCGCTGGCGCGCCTGCGAGTGCCGGCTCCCGCGTCGGGGCACGACGCCGGCGCAGCCGTTTCCGGCGCCCGGGCCCACACAGCAGGCTCGCGTGACACGCTCGACGCCGCGCGCGCGGCCCTCGAACGAGCGCAGGCCGCCTTCGACGCCGCCGTCGCGGTCAGCGCCGAGAGCGAGCAGACGAGACGCCACTCGCGCAGGACCAAGAGCACGAGCCACGGATTCGCCTGATCTGCACGGCCGGCAACCGGCTGCGGCCAGATCCGCCTCAGTCGCGACCGAGCGCGAGATCGGAGATCGATCCACCTCGACGCCGCCAGAGTCCTACGCGCCTCGGCGCTCGTTCCGGTTCATTCACCGCACGGGTTCATTCACCGCACGGGCACGCACAGACGAACCGCGCCGCGACCATCGGCCACTACGGGCAGGCCCGTCTCGGCGTGATTAATCGCCGGAGAAATCCGGCGGCAGCCGGCGACGGAAGGCCGGCTCGGTGTAGTAGTCGTACTGCGCGTCAAGCCCGCTGCGAATCAGCTTCGCTCCCACGCTGTATGGCAAGTTGAGCAGCAGGCCGAACACCCCGGCCCTGGCGAGATGCACGTCACGCCGGAGACGTCGCTCGAGTTCACGCTCGAGCTCGTAGTCGGGCGTGTCGCTGGCGCCGTATTGCTCGCGCAGCTCGCTGCGGTGCCGTTGCCGATGACGCCACTCGCGCTTCTCCTCTTCGCTGGGCCCGGCGAGCCAGGCCTCGCGCCGTTTCCTCTCGCGCTCCGCCCATTCTTGAACTTCTTGCTCAGTTGGCTCAGCGGCCACAACGCCCATCCTTTATCGCTGTTCGTCAGCTACCCATGCATTCGCACCCACCCGGACGGCTCGCACCACACCCGTAGGGTATCGCTAATGCGCGCTTAGCCTATCCCAACGAGCACCCACATTCAAGCTACGATACGCGGCGCCGGCGAGGGACGAGCGCTCGGCGCGTCGCCATTTGCGGCTGGTGCAGTCCTCGCCCGCGGGACCCGGGGTTCCTCGTGACCTCTGGACGCAATCCACTCCTCGTGACCTCTGGACGCAATCCACCACTGCCTACCGCGGACCAGCCGGTCTCCCTTGACAGCCGCTGACGTCTCGACCCGATTGCCTGTCCGAGATCCTCCCGGGTCGCCTGCTCGATGAAGTCATTCCCGCGCCTGATCCACATTCTCGTTGCCGTCTGCAAATACGGCATTGGCCCCGAGCTCAAGCTCACGCGACTTCGCCGGGTGCCGCGAGAAGTCCGGCTACGCCTCGCGTTCGAGGAGCTCGGGGCAACCTGGATAAAACTCGGTCAAGCCCTTGCCTTACGGTTCGACCTCCTTCCCGCAAGTTACTGCTACGAACTGTTCCAACTTTTCAACGACGTCGCACCGTTCCCCTACGCTGATGTCAAGCGCATCATTCGGAGTGAGTTTGGGCGCGACGTCTCCGACGTCTACCTGCGGTTCGATCCCGAACCGTTCGCGGCCGCGTCAATCGGCCAGGTGCACCGAGCCACGCTCCCGTCAGGGGAAAGCGTCGCGGTGAAGGTGCAACGGCCGGGTATCGAAGACCGAGTCGAGATGGACCTGCGGCTGATGTATCGGCTGGCCTTTCTGCCAGACCTGATGCGGCTGTTCGGTGGCACACGCACGCGCGCGGTGATTGACGAGTTTGCCAGCTGGCTCGACGACGAGCTCGATTACGTAACCGAGGCGATGAACGCGTATACGATTCGCGAGAACGCGCGGTTCGATCCGATCGAGCACAACCCGAAGGTCTGGCTCGACTATTCGACGGCGCGTGTTCTCACGCTCGAGTACATCGACGGCATCCCAGTGAGTGCCATCTTGACGGATCTTCGCCGTGACCGCGGCGCGTGTGTTGCCCGGCTGCGAGCGCAGGGGTGCGATCTCGATCAGGTCGCCGCCAACATCGTCTGGAACTTCCTCAATCAGGTGTACGTCATCGGTCTGTTTCACGCTGATCTGCACCCAGCGAATCTGCTCGTGCTCCCGGGCAATCGAATCGGCTACGTCGACTTCGGCATCACCGGCCGCCTTCCGGATAACGTGCGCGCGTCGCTCGCCCTGTTTGCAAGGCGCCTGCTCAGGGGCGACGTGGATGGCGCGATGGTCGAGCTCACCCGGTGGGTGACGCCCTCCACGAGAACCGTCCAAGGCGACGCGATGGACGAGCTCAAGGAGCTCGCCCGCGGCTTTCTGTTCGAGCTTCGCGCGACACAGCAATCCAGGCAGGCCCTCGCCACCGGGTACCAGATCGCCCTACTGGGTGCGATTCGACGCCATCACATGACCGTGGATCCCGTCGTCCTGAGCTACGTGAAGGCGGTCATAACGGTGGACTCGATCACGACCGAGCTCTCACCGACGTTCGACCTTGTGAAGCACGAACTGCGGTTCTTCAGCGCGCTGACGTTGGACGAGGTCCACGAGTCGCTCAAGCCGGCCGAGCTGATCAACACCGTCATGGACTACCGCTATCGGATCGACCGTGCCCTCGACTTCGTCGATAAGGTCATCAGCGAGGAGCGGGCCGTCGGCGACATCCTCGGCACCGCGAGGAAGTGGATCGAGCGGCTGGCCCTCGTGGGCGTGCTCGGCGTGCTGGGGGTCTGGCTGGGCGAGCGTTACACCGGCCACACGCACGGGATCTTCAACACCAACGCCGGATTCCTGGTGCTTGCCGGCGGGGGGGTGTTCTTGATCCTGGTCCTTCGCCAGACTCGCAAGCTCCCAGACACGGGAACCCGAGGACGCCGGCGGCGCAAGCGGGGACGGCGACGGACAGCTCGCGCGCGAACCGGTTGGCCCTCACAGCGAGCGTCCCCGGCACAGTCGAATGGATCGGCAACTCGAGCGGCGGCGCGGTCGGAGTCACAGCACAGACAATGAAGTCCGCCTCCCCCGGCGCCCGCCGGCCTCTGATCCGGCCGGCGCGGTGAGGCCGGTGCAAGGTTTCCGTGTAAGGTTTCGCCAACGCCATTCCGGCGCGGTGCAACCAAGGTCGCGATGATTTTCACAGCCCACGCTCGCCATTTTGGACGCTTCGGCGCTCCTCAGCTTCGCTTGGGGGGAGGAATGCAGGGTGGATGAGCGACTCGTGCGCGAGTTCGACGGGCTCGACCGCGAGCGATACGACGCGGTGAGCGCGCGTCTGGGGCCCGACCCCGAGAGCGAGGAATCCGACTGGCCCGTCTGCCTGGGGTCCCAGGCGGGCACGGCGAAGCCGGCAGCCGAGGTCTTCGGAACCTCGGAGACGCCTGGCGTGCAGGGGCCGCTCGTGGACGAGCGCCACGAGCGGGCAGGCCAGCAAGGTCGCGAGTGCCACGTCGGCACGCGTCGAATGACTCAATCAGACGTCCCCCGTCGCGCCCGGCGCCCGCGGGACCGAAGCCGGGTCAAGCCCCACCGGTCGTTCGATCCACAGCGCGCGGGGCAACTCGAGTCCGCCCTGTGGGTCGCGTACTACCGGCGCGAATGGATCGCGTTCCTGCGCTCTGCAGTGCTCGTCACCCGCAACGTCTTCGGACTGCCGTGGCCGGCAACGCTCCGGGGCTCATGGTCTTTGATGCGCGCCACTCAGCTGTGGGCACCAAATCCCGACAACGACCCCCGCGCGGCGCGGCTTGCGATGGAGCGCTTCTACCGGCTGCTCAGGCAACACACCGACGAGCCGTTCGACCCCGCGGAGGCCGCGCGGCTCGAGGTCGAATGGTGGCATGTGCATCGCGAGCATCAGCACCACAACCCAGACGTGGACGAACAGGCGCTTGTCGATGCGTTGGCTGCGCTGTATGCGTGCACATTCGGAGTGCCAGACACAGCCGTTCGACTCGCCGCCGAGCAGCGTGCGCTGGCGATGTGCTACTGCGATCAGTGGGTGCGAGCGGGTTGCGACCTTCAGAGCGCGCTGATCGCTCACGGACGCACGGCTCTGGTGCGCTCTTACGAGGGACTGCTGGCAGCCGTGACGAGCGCGACATAGCGCGCGTTTCGCCCGGGCTAGGTCTTGGGCTAGGTCGAGAGCAGCTCGACGATCCCGAACGTCAGGATCCCGATCCCGATCGTTGCGGTGACGGGTCCGACGACCGCCGGCCAGTGCGCGGATAGCCAGTCGCCCGCCGGCAGGAGGATGCGCTCGGCTCGGCTGCCCATCACCGCGCACACGACCGCGATCACGATCAGCGGCAGCGTGTAGACGACGCAGTACAGGACCAGCAGCGACAGCTTGGCGGCGTTCGAGACGCCCGATCCGACGATCAGCGCGATCGCGCCGAAGTACGGAAACGCAGTCGGCAGCTCCAGTCCTGCGACCCCGGCTCCGATCAACGCCGCCGAGCCGTGCGCCTTGTCCCGATCACGGGTCGGGTCTGAGCTCGCGAGCGACCGCCGGCGGATCACGACCACGGCGCCGCCGACCAGCAACACCAGTCCCGCCGCCGCGATCAGCGCGTACTTGACCGTCGCGCCCGGTTTTGGCACGAACGACAGGATCAGGTCACCCAGTCCGAGCGCGAGCGCCAGGCCAAAGAGGAATGTCACCGTCCCGGCGGCCAGAGTGAACGCAGCCGTGCGCCGCTTCGGCTGTGGACCCGCCGCGATGAACAGCTCGCCGCCGATCAACGACGGGTTGATGCAGTCTGGCAGCGCGATCGCCACCACGGTCAGGGCGAGCTTGAGCACGAGCAGAGAAACGAGGGCGGCGAGAGTTGACCCCGAAGCGGACCCCGACGACCCCCGACGGCTATCGATAACGGGGTCGGCGTGCCCGACCATAACTTGCGTTCGTAGATCGACATTGGCTCGGCGGACGCTACTTGATCGAGCCAACACTGACCTTGCTCCGGAACGGTATGGCTCGAGGTTTCCATCGGTTGTGGTGGGTCAGCTGCGCGCCGTAGCTGGGACCGGCGAGCCGAGTGCTCGCACGTCCGGCGCGTCATCGCTGCTGGTCGTCGGGTGGGCGGGTAGGAGCACCAGCGCCATCACGGCACCCGCGGCGGCGACGCCGGCGGCGAGGTAGTTGGCGGCGGTGAAGCCGTGGAAGAACGCCGAGTTCGCGGCGCTGTGGATGGCCGACGCGAGCAGCGGATGGCCGGCGTGACCGAGCTGTGCGGCGACGGTGAGCGCGGCACCGACGGACGCGTGCGCGGGTCGAGCGACGCTGGAATCGCCACCAACCTGCTCGCCGACCGGCTCCGCGAACTCGCGCACGCCGGCGTCATAGCGCGCGAGGACGCGCCGCCACCAATCGCGACGACGCTCTTCCGCCTCACCCCACGCGGCGAGCAGCTCCGGCCCGTGCTCGAGGACCTGACCCGCTGGGGCCTGCCGCTAATGACCGACCAGCGCCCCAGCGATGCCGTCCGCAGCCACTGGCTCGCGGGAGCACTCGAGCTGATGCTCGCCGACCGCCAGCCCGACGCTTCCCCCGTTACGATCGCGCTTCACACCGGCGATCAGCCGATCGCGATCGAAGCACGCGACGGCGCGATCCACATCCGGCTCGGTCCAGTCGACGACGCCGACGCGACGCTCACCGGGCCACCCAAGCCGATCATGGGACTCCTCCTCGGTCTACTCGAACTCCCCGACGCCAATGCAAGCGGAGTCGACTACCAAGGCGACCCCGCCATCCTCGACCGAATCGGCGCCCAGCGAACCCCGACCGCGCGCTAGACGGCGGCCCGACTGATGGCTTACGCGCCTGGTGCTCAGTGATGGTGTGCGAGCTCGTCTGTCGGGTGTTGGTCTCGGCGTAGTCGGTTGACTCGTAGTGCTTGCCGGATGTCGGTCGTTGACACGATCCCGACTGGGTGCTGCGCGGTGGTGATCACGACCGCGTGTCCAGTGCGCGCGAACGCTGGTCGCTCGAGCAGCTTGGCGATCTGTTCGTGCTCGTCAACGAGGATCTCCGGATCTCGGTTGGCGATCTCGCCGACGCGCGTTGTGTGTCGGTCGGCGGGCGCTGTGTGCTCGAGCTGCTCGATGCCGAGGAGCCCCACGACGCGGCCCGCGGCGTCGATAACTGGCAGAGCCGAGCGGCGATAGCGCTCAAACGTGCGCTGCGCATCGGCGAGCGTGCTGTCGGCACTGATCGTGATTGGCGGGGCGGACATCAAATCGCTCACGGCGACGTCGGCAAGCGCGGCAAGCACTTGGTCCTGCGCCTGCTCGGCGCTGGCGGCCATCACCACAAAGCCGCCGATCATCGCGAGCACTACTCCGCTGGGGGCACCGTCAACGAACGAGAGCACGCCCAAGACGATCATCAGCCAGCCGAACGCGCGTCCGAGGTTGGCCGCTGTCCTGGTCGCGGCGGTGAGATCGTGACGGCGTCGCCACAAGACCGCTCGGGTGATACGACCGCCATCGAGCGGGAACGCCGGTACGAGGTTGAGGAACAGCAACACCAGGTTGACGTAGACCTGATAGTCGACAACGGCTCGCAAGGCCGCTGGAGCTGAAGCCGGCAGCGCCAGCGCGAGCGCACCGAAGAGGATCGCGATCACGGCCGTGACGGCAGGCCCGGCGGCGGCGTAGCGGAGCTCGTCGCCAGCGTCCTGCGGGTGCCCCTTCAGGCGCGACACGCCGCCCAGCAGCCACAGGTCGATCTCCTCGACCTCGATTCCGTGACGGCGCGCGACGAGCGCATGGCCGAACTCGTGCGCGAGGACGCTCGCGAACAGCAGCAGGATGCTGAGCAGACCCAGGCCGTAGGACGCCACCGGGGAGATCCCGTGAACCTCGGCCGGGTAGTAGCTGTCCCCAAGTATCCACGTGAACAGCGCCACGATCAGCAGCCACCACGCGTTGATTCCGACCGGGATGCCGGCAATCCGGGCAACCCGGAAGCTGCGGCCAGGCATACATCACAAGCTGCCACGCCGCCCGCACGATCACATCGGTGGTTCGCCCACTTCCGACTCGTGGCGGGCTACTGAACAGAGAGCCTCGACTGGCATGCGGACGCACGGTCAGCTGGCGTCACGATCTCGCTCGCCGACGCCTCGCTGCTGGCGCCGGCGCGCGGCCGCCTCGAACCAGCGCCGGTGATCGACGAGCCGCGCGTTCATCGCCACATGATCTACGGTCTTGCTGACAGCACGGCAGACATTTCTAGCGATCGAGTGGAGGACCCGTGCGGAGGGTGATCATCATCGGCGCCGGCGGACGCGACTTTCACAACTTCAACGTCGTGTTTCGCGACGACCCGCGCACGGAGGTGGTGGCGTTCACCGCGACGCAAATCCCAGGGATTGCCGATCGCGTCTACCCCGCTTCTCTCGCTGGCCCCCGGTATCCGGACGGGATTCCGGTTCATCCCGAGCAGGAGCTTGACGAGTTGATCCGCCGGCACTCGGTCGGCGAGGCGATATTTGCCTACTCGGACGTGTCTCACGAGCACGTGATGCATTTGGCGTCACGTGTGCTCGCCGCCGGCGCGGACTTCACCCTGCTTGGCCCTGATGCGACGATGCTCCCCAGCAGCAAGCCGGTGGTCGCCGTGTGCGCGGTGCGCACGGGCGCGGGCAAGAGCCAGACCAGCAGGCACGTCGGGCAGGTGTTGCGCCACGCGGGACTGAGGGTCGCGATCGTGAGACACCCGATGCCATACCACGACTTGGAGGCGATGCGGGTGCAACGTTTCGCGAGCATCGAGGACATTGATCGCTCGCATCCCACGATCGAAGAGCGCGAGGAATACGAGCGCGCGGTCGGACAAGGATTCGTGATCTACGCAGGCGTCGACTACCGCGCAATCCTCGACGGCGCACAGGCGGAGGCCGACGTGATCGTTTGGGACGGGGGCAACAACGACTGTTCGTTCATCCGGCCCAATCTGCTGATCGTGGTAGTCGATCCGCTGCGCTCAGGCCAGGCGCTCGCCTACCACCCGGGCGAGACCAACCTGCTGATGGCCGACGTCGTGCTCGTCAACAAGCTGAACAGCGCGTCGGCCGAGCAGATCCGCGAGCTGATGGCCGACGTAACGGCCGCCAACCCCGAAGCTGCGGTGATCCGAGCGGCCTCCGAGGTCTCGCTCGGGGCCGGGCCGCCGCTCGCTGGAAAGGCCGTGTTGGTGATCGAGGACGGGCCGACTGTCACCCACGGCGGGATGCCGTCCGGCGCGGGCACCGTCGCCGCCCAGCAAGAAGGAGCGCGCATCCAAGTGGACCCGCGCCCCTGGGCAGTCGGTTCGATCGCGGACACCTTCAGGCAATATCCACACATCGGGCCGGTGCTGCCCGCAGCGGGCTACTCCGATCGGCAGCTGCGCGAGCTGACGGACACGATCGACGCAGTCGACTGCGACGTCGTGGTCGCCGGGACCCCGGTCGATCTCGCACGGCTGATCCACTGCCGCCATCCGATCCGGCAAGTCAGCTACGAACTGCGAGAGCTCGGCGCACCGACGATCGCGCAAGTGCTCGCCCCGATCATCGCGAGCCGCCGCAAGCCGCGGGCATGACGGCCACGAACCAGTGGGAGGGTGTCGCCAGACTTCTCGACGGCTGTGCGCGGTCGGCACCATGGTGCCCAGGCCCACGGCGTTCAGCCGCGTGAGCAACGTTGTGCTTCCCGTCCAGGGATGCCCCGCCGGCTGCGCGCTCAGTTCTGCGTTGCCGCTGTTGCGGCGGTGCTGTCGAGCACCACGTGGGTTACAGGAACTTCGAGCTCACGGCGCAGACGCTCTAGCTCGCCCCGCTCCTGCCAGGTCTCGCGCTCACGGGGATGCGTGACGACGATGACCTCGTCAGCGCCGAAGTCGCGCAGCTGATCCTCGAGCGCAGTCGTCGGGTTGGGATCTCCGACCTCTCCTCTCGCGGAGATGCGATGCTCGCGCGCCCAGGCCAGCGAGCGCTCGAGTCGTGTCTGTGCCTGGGCGACCTCGCGGTCGACGTCGGACATGACGTAGTGGAGCTGCGAGGTGAGCACCGGGGCGAGCACGTCGACCTCGACCGGCTTACCATCCGGGTGGGCGATTCGCTTGGCGAGCTCGTCCCCTACCAGAGTCTCATTGGCAACCACGAGCACGTGGCGCGTGCCGGTCGGCGCTCCGTGGGGATGTCGCTCGTGCTCCGCGTCGCGCAGCGGCGTCCCCTGGTCGGGGTTGCCGGCCCGCAGGTACGCAATCGCCGCCACCACGAGGGCCAAGGCGAATGCCGCCGCACCGACCCAGGGGGTGATTACGAACCCGAGCAGCACCGAGATGCCGATCACCGCCGCGCCCGCGAATACGAACCGAACCGCCTCCGCTTCCGATCTGATCGGCATCCGCATCTTGCACGCAACGTAGGCCGACCGGCTGGGCGCTGCATCCGGGAAAACCACGTTCTCAGATCCGGGGTTTGCCTCATAGACTGCAGGGCGCTGCCCGCGGGTCGCGTCCGGGCCGCGCGCGGGCCGACCGCTTGCGCTCAGCCAGAGCACACGGACCCCGCTCGACAACCTGCACGACCGGCGCTAGTGGGTCGAACCGCAACGTTTCGCCCCACTGACGCACGCGCGCACAAGCGGACATCAGTGCGCGCGGGTGGACCGTGATGGTGGGTCGCCGACGAGCGCGAATTGCAGGCCCGGTGCACTTGCGACGATCTCGTCGACCAGCGACCGGCGCGGTATGCCGAACCTTGTGCGCGGATGCGGGATCCCCATCACGATGTGGGTCGTCCCGCGTTGCCCGGCCACTCGTATGACGGCGCGTGCGATGTCGTGGTCGCGCTCGACGATCAGCTGGGTACCGAACACGGTTGCGAGGCGGCGGAGGTCGTCGACCTTGCGGTTGCTCTCGGGGGTGTCGTCCTGCTGTGGAGACGCGATCCAGAGGAGGTCGAGTTTGCCGCCGAGTCGCTCGCTCGCCTCCCAGGCGCGACGGACGATGCGGTTGGCGGTCGGATTGGGCTCGACGAGCGCGAGGAAGCGGTGTTCGCGCTCGGCGGCGACGTTCGAGATCAGGCGGTCCCCGTGCCCGAGCATTTCGGCCGTGAGCCTGTGGGCCTCTACCTCTTCGACTACCTGGAGCAGCGCGATCTCACGCAGCACGTCGAGGTTGTCCTTGGTGAAGAACCGCTCCAGCGCGACCGGCACGCTGCCAGCTGGGAACACCTTGCCTTCGAGGATCCTGGCGCGGAGCGCTTCAGGGGTCAGGTCGACGACCACGACCTCGTCGGCCTGATCGACGACCTCGTCGGGCATCGTCTCCTCGATCACAATTCCGGTCTTGTCCGCGATCCGCTGGCTGACGCTCTGCAGGTGCTGGACGTTGACGGTCGAGAACACGCTGATCCCCGCCACGAGGATGTCTTCGACGTCCTCGTAGCGGTGACGATGTTCGAGCCCGGGTGGATTGGTGTGCGCGATCTCGTCGATCAGGCAGACCTGGGGCGCCCGCTCGATGATCGCTGGCAGGTCCATCTCCCCGATCACCGTGCCCTGGAACGGCACCCGTCGGCGGGGGATGAGCTCGAGTCCGCTCGCCATCGCCGCCGTCTCCGGCCGGCCGTGCGTCTCGAGGAGACCGATCGCGACGTCGCTGCCGGCAGCGAGCATCGAGTGCCCTTCCTGGAGCATCCGGCAGGTCTTGCCGACGCCGACCGCCATCCCCAGGAAGACCTTGTGCTCACCGCGCGGCATCGACTTGCTCAGGCGCCCAGCACGCCGTGCAGGAGCAGGTCGATCATCTTGATCCCGATGAACGGGGCGATCAGACCGCCGACGCCGTAGATCGCGAGGTTTCGGTAGAGCAGCGCGCTGGCGCCGATCGGCCGGTAGCGGACGCCGCGGAGCGCGAGCGGCACCAGGGTCGGGATGATCAGCGCGTTGTAGATGATCGCCGACAGGATCGCCGAGTGGGGCGAGCCGAGCGACATCACGTTCACTCGCGCCAGCGGACCGTGCCGGGCACCCGCCGCGGCATACGTGGCGACGAACACCGCCGGCAGGATCGCGAAGTACTTTGCGACGTCGTTGGCGATCGAGAACGTCGTCAGCGCGCCACGGGTGATCAGCAGCTGCTTGCCGACCTCGACGATCTCGATCAGCTTCGTCGGGTCCGAGTCGAGGTCAACCATGTTGCCGGCCTCGCGCGCGGCCTGGGTACCGGTGTTCATCGCAAGCCCCACGTCGGCCTGCGCCAGCGCCGGGGCATCGTTTGTGCCGTCACCGGTCATCGCCACGATTCGCCCGCGTGCTTGCTCGTCACGGATCAGCGACAGTTTTCGCTCCGGCGTCGCCTCCGCGAGAAAGTCATCAACGCCCGCCTCGTGCGCGATCGCTCCCGCCGTCCGAGGGTTATCGCCGGTGATCATCACCGTCTTGACGCCCATCCGCCTGAGCTCCCCGAATCGCTTCTGGATCCCCTCCTTGAGAATGTCTCGCAGGTCGACCACGCCGAGCACGGTGTCATCACGGCAGACGGCCAGCGGAGTCCCGCCCTGACCGGCGATCCGACCCAGCTCCCGGTCGAGCTCGGCCGGGACGCGGCCAGACCGTTGCTTGACGTGAGCGATGATCGCTTCGCCGGCCCCCTTACGCAGCTCGTGGCCGTCGAGGTCGACCCCACTCATCCGCGTCTGCGCGCTGAACGGGACGAACGTGCTCTCCGCCAACAAGCCGCGTTCGCGCTGGCGCAGCCCGTAGCGCTTCGCGAGGATCACGACCGAGCGCCCCTCCGGGGTGTCGTCCGCGAGCGACGCCAGCTGGGCGGCGTCGGCGAGCTCCCGCTCCTGTACGCCGGGCATCGGGACGAACGCCGCCGCCTGGCGGTTGCCGAGGGTGATCGTTCCCGTCTTGTCGAGCATCAGCAAGTTCACGTCACCCGCGGCCTCCACCGCCCGGCCCGACAGCGCGAGCACGTTGCGCGCCACGAGCCGGTCCATCCCCGCGATCCCGATCGCGGACAGCAGCGCCCCGATCGTCGTCGGCGCGAGCGCGACCAGCAACGCGATCAACGTCGCGAGTGAGATCTCGGTGTGTGAGTGGCTGGCGAACGGTCCCAGCGTGACCACGACCGACAAGAACACCAGCGTCAGCCCCGCGAGCAGAATCCCTAGCGCGATCTCGTTCGGCGTCTTGCGCCGCTGCGCGCCCTCCACCAGCGCGATCATGCGCTCCAAGAAGCTCTCGCCAGGACGCTGGGTGATCTCCACGACGATCGCGTCCGAGAGCATGCGCGTTCCGCCGGTGACGGCCGTCCGGTCTCCGCCGGCAGCTCGCACGACAGGCGCCGACTCCCCGGTGACGGCCGATTCGTCGATCGAGGCGACCCCCTCGATGATCGTCCCGTCGCCCGGGATCATCTCGCCCGCGGCGACCTCCACCACATCGCCCGGCCGCAGCTGCGAGGACGGCTTGCTCGTCCCGTCGCGCAGCCGGGCGGGCGTATCCGTGCGCATCGCACGCAGCGCATCGGCCTGCGCCTTGCCGCGGCCCTCGGCGAGCGCCTCGGCAAGGTTGCCGAAGTACGCGGTCAGCCACAGCCAGCCCGCGATCGATCCCGTGAACCACCGAGGATCGCCCGCCGTCCCGCCCACCTGAACGCCCGTCAGCTGCGCGAGCCAGAGCAGCGTCGTCAGCGTCGCGCCGACCTCGACCGTGAACATCACGGGGTTATGGATCATCAGCGTCGGGCGAAGCTTCCCGGCCGCCGCTCGCAACGCGGGCAGGAGCACCTCGCGCCGCAGCACGTGCAGGCGTCGACCGCGTGTCACCGCGCCTCCAGATCGTCGAGCGCCAGGTTTGCGGCCAGCACGTTCACGGCGTCCGGCCCGAACAGTCCTCCACCAGAGTTGACGGTGTGCTGTGAGATCACGCGCAGGACGACCGCGAGCGGGAGATGCCTCAGCGCGGCGACACGGTGCGCCTGGATCCGCGCGTTCGCCACCGAAATGTCAGGGTCGACCCCGGACCCGGACGCGGTGACCGCGTCCGCTGGCACGACCGCGGCGGTCAACCGGGGGTCGTAAGGTCGCTCGCGGCCCAGGTAGGCCGCCACCCGCGCGCGGATCTCGTCCCTCAGTTCCGCAGAGTTCGGACCAAGGTTCGAGGCCGCCGTCTGCGCCGGGTCAGACTCGCTCGCCGACGGCCGGCTCTGGAAGTAGGCGGCATCGCCGGCGAAGTCTTGTCCTAGCAACGACGACCCGACGGTGTTCCCACCTCGCTGCACCCTGCTGCCGTTCGCCTGCCGCGACCAAACGAGCTGCGCCACGCCCGTGATCGCCAGCGGGTAGGCGAGGCCGAGCAATGCGGTCAGCACCACGACCGCCACGACCGCCGAGCGCAGCTGGCGGAGCATCAGAACACCCTTCCCGTCAGCGCCTGCACGAGCGGGCCGAGCATCAGCGCCGGAGCGAACGTCAGCAGCCCGACGATCGAGATCGTGGCGATCAGCAGCACCCCGAAGATGACGGTGTCGGTGCGCATCGTCCCCTCGCCGGCGACGATCGTTCGCTTCCCCGACAGCGATCCTGCAACCGCGAGCGCCAGCAGGACCGGGACAAAGCGCCCGAACAGCATCGCGACGCCGCCGGCGAGGTCGGCGAACGCGACCCCGCTCGCGCCCAGATTCCCGCGCGCGTGCGGCTGCACGAACCCAACGTACCCGGCGAACGCCGAGCCGTTGTCGTTCGCCTGCGAGGTGTACGCGTACAACGTCTCGGAGAACCCCTGTGGTCCGGCGTTGAAGATCGAGCGCACCCCGTAGCGCGTGCTGATCGCCCACGCGGTCATGAACAGCACGATCAGCGGCACCACGATCACCCCGATCGTTACCAGCTTGATCTCGCGAGCCTCGATCCGCTTGCCAAGGTACTCCGGCGTGCGCCCGACCATCAAGCCGGCGATGAACACCGCCAGCAGCACCATCAACAGCATCCCGAACAAACCCGAACCCACCCCGCCGAAGATCACCTCCCCGGTCATCATGTCGGCCATCGGAATCGAGCCGCCCAGGCCCGTGAACGAGTCGAGCGCCGCGTTCGTCGTGCCGTCGCCCGACGCGGTTCCGGTGACCGCCATCAGCGTCGAGCCGGCCGCCTCGAAGCGCTGCTCCTTGCCCTCCATGTTCACTCCGAACACGCCAGCGGCGCGCATCGCAGGCGAGGGCCGGCTCTCCGCCGGGTACGCGACAGCCATCGCACCGAGCATCATCACCGCCATCACCCCATACAGCGCCCAACCCTGCCGGCGGTCGCCGACCATCCGCCCGTAGGTCGAGGTCAGCGCCGCCGGAATCAGCACCGTCATCAGCGCCTCGACGAAGTTCGTCAGCCCGGTCGGGTCCTCGAACGGCATCGCCGAGTTGACCGCGTAAAAGCCGCCGCCGTCGGAGCTCAGCAGATTGATCGCTTTCTCCGACGCGACCGGCCCCAGCGCCAGCGTCTGGTGGCCCCCGGCCAAGGTGGAGATATGCGCCGCACCGGCGAGCGTCTGGATCGACCCCTGCGCAACCAGGAACAACGCCACCACCGCCGCCAGCGGCACCAGCACGTACAACAGCCCGCGAATCAGATCGACCCAGAAGTTGCCCAGCACCTTGCCCGAGCGATTCGCGAACCCGCGCACGATCGCGATCGCGACCGCCAGCCCGACCGCGCCGCTGAGAAACGAATGGACCGTGATCCCGGCCATCTGCGAGAAGTTCGACAGCGTCGTCTCGCCGCCGTAGAACTGCCAGCTCGAGTTCGACACAAACGACGCAGCCGCGCTGAACGCCAGATCCCACGGCGGCGAGCGAAACCCCTGCGGGTTCAACGGCTGGATCGACTGCGTGCGCAGAATCACGTACAGCGCCACAAAGCACACACCGCTGAAACTCAGCGTGCTCGCCGCATACTCCTTCCACTCCTGGCCAGCCGGCTCCGGTCCGGCCACCAGCCCGGTCAACCCCCGCTCCACCGGACCCAGAGCTCGCGCCAGCAGCACCCGCTCTCCCCTGAACACGCGATCGATGTAACCCCCGAGCAACGGCGCGAGCGCCGTCAGCACAACCACCAGCAGCACGATCTGCAGCCAGCCCGAAACCATCACCTACAGACGCTCCCCGCGGATCAACGCGAACACCAGATACACAAACAGCGCCGCCGCAACGACCAGCGCGATCACGTCCGCAACGGTCACAGCGCCGACGGCCCTGACGGGAGACTCGACCAGGCCTGCGCCCTTGACGTGAGGCTCGGCCAAGCGCGCGGCTGTGGCGGAAGCTCCCGCCCGGGCTCGACGAGCTTCCCGCTCCTTGCCCAGCAGCTCACAAGCGATCGCAATCGCGGGCGACTGCGGTTCTTGCGCAGGCCCACAGTTGGCTTACGCGTCCGGGGCACGAGCGGCGCGCGTCAGCACCAGCAGCGGGCATCGCGCGGTGCGCGCAAGCTGAGCACTGGTGCTTCCGTGAACGAGGCGGCCGAGCGGGCCGTAGTCGCGCGAGCCGACGATCAGTAGATCCAGCGAGGCGCTATACAGCGAAAGCTCCTCGACCGCAGCTCCGTACGCGGCGTGCCCTTCTACGCCACCAAGCGCATCGATCCGCTCTCGAGCGTCGCTGACGAGCGGATCGATCGCGTCGCTCAGCAACAATTCGCCGCGCCCGAAGGCCGACGTCGGAACCGACACCGCCGTACACGCCGACAGTCTGGCATTCCATTCACGCGCCAGATCTCTGGCTACCTTCAAGGCGTGCTCGCTCTCAGGCGAGCCGTCGTAACCAACGCCGACCTCACGCAGGACCACGGGGCGCTCCGAATAGCCGGCGGGCGCGATCGCCACCGCGCACGGAGCGCCGTTGAGGGCAGCGCGGGTGTCATCGCCGATCCGGACACGCCCGATCAGGCCCTGTCGAGAGGAACCGAGGACGAGCAGATCCGCCCGCTCCAACTCCGCGAGTTCGTGCAGGCCGCGCCCGACCGAGCGCGAGCGGACGCAACGCTGTGTGACCTCGAGCCCGAGCTCATCCAGCTGCGCTTGAGCGCTGATGGTCTCCAGCAATGCAACCGCACCCTCCTCCTCGTGTTCTGCGACCGCGAGGGCCAGCTCGCCCGCGGCGTACCGTGCGCCCGCTCCGCGGTAGGCATACGCATCGCGGGCCAGTACGTGAGCGATCGTGAGACGTCCGCCCTTCCCGATCAAGTTCTTGGCGAGAGCGATTGCGTCGCGGCCGCCCTCCCGATCATTCAAGCCCACGATTATCTGGCTGAACATGTCTGCGCCTCCTCTTGGGTTCGTGCGTCACTACGTCGCGAGCGGCGCCTCGCCATCGGCACTGGACCCCGGGTTCGAGCTACGGAGTTTCTACGCGTCACTCCACACCCGTAAAGCAGGACTTCACGGGCCGTCCGCCGCGAGTACTCCACGCCGGTTGCTCGTGTTCTGACCAATCCGAGGTGAGGGCGTGCGGGCTGACCGTCGCCGATGTCCGTAGTTTGTCACGTTGAGCGTGCGGCAACGCCACGATGCTGCCACCCGTCCGCTCCGGCATGCTGGCGATGGGTAGTCACGATCAGTCACAGGAGCGCATCATGGACGCAATCGTTGTGTATGAATCGGTCTACGGAAACACCCGCGCGATCGCAGAAGCGATCGCTGAGGGGATCGGCAGCGTGCCCGTGTTTCCCGTACAAGAAGCACCCCGCGGCCGCGAGACAGTCGACCTCCTCGTCGTCGGGAGTCCAACTCACATGTACGGGCTTCCCACGACTCTCAGCCGTCGACTCGCCGCGGAGGCGGCCCAAGAGGACGGTGAGAGGCACGCCGAACCCGTCAGCACCGACAAGCCGGGGCTGCGGGAATGGCTTCGCGACCTTACGCCGAGCGCAGCACACCACGGAGCCGCTTTCGACACGCGACTGGACAAGTCGGCTTGGATCACCGGCGTAGCCGCTCGCGGCATCGCGCGCCGCCTTCGCCGCCACGGCATTGACGTGGTCGCGACCGAGAGCTTCCTCGTCGAGGAGTCCGAGGGACCGCTCGAGGCCGGCGAGCTCGAGCGAGCACGCGAATGGGGCGCCCAACTGAACCGCTCACTCCCCGTACCGGCCAAGAAAGCCGACGAGGCCCGCCCGTGACCCTCATCTGGTTCGTCGTCTGGCTGATCGCCAGCAACGTCGGTGGCCACGTGCGGCGATGATGTCGATTCCGGCGTACCCGATCTGGCGCTGACGCTGGTCGCGGTCTACGTTGTGGTCGATGGCCTCGCCGCGTACGGCGGCCAGCCTGAGCTTACGGAGTGAGTCCCCTGACCGGCACGGCCACTCAAACTTCTCCGAGATCTCGCACAAGCCGGCTAGTAATCGACGAGGCCGTGCTCGTGCGCGTACGCGACGAGATCGGCTCGCGACGTCAGGTGGAGCTTGTGCTGGAGGTGCGCGCGGTGCGATTCGACGGTGCGTTCGGCAATGCCGAGCTCGTCCGCAATCTCTGAGTTCGTGTACCCGGAGACGAGCAGCAGGAATACCTCTAACTCACGTTCGGTGAGACCGTCAGGCGGGCCGCTCACGGGCGGGGTTGCGGCCGCGATTCGCGCGCCAAGTTCCGGGTCGAGGTACCTATGCCCGTTGGCCACGGCTTGAACGGCGTTGATAAGCTCGATGTCGGCCGCTTCCTTTGGCACGAATCCGTGTGCACCCGAGCGCATCGTGGCGTGCGCGAGTTCGGGTTCACCCTCCATCGTGAGCACGAGAATCGCGGTGCCTGGCGAGACCTTCCGGAGTTGTGGGATCGCCTCGAGCCCCGACCCGCCCGGCATGTTGAGGTCGAGCAGAAGCACGTTTGGTTTATACGCCCGCACCTTGCGGACTGTCTCGCCAATGTTGCCCGCCTCGGCCACAATCTCCATCCCGCCTTCGTCCTCGAGCAACGCACGCAGAGCGGTGCGGACCAGCCGATGGTCGTCGGCGAGCACGATCGTGGTAGCGCGGCCGGGGGACTGATCGATCGCGATCCGGTCTGCGAGCCCAACACCATTCGTTCTCGGGCCTGTTGACTGATCGCATGTCGCTTTCCGTATCATCGCCATGCACCTCCTTCAACTAGTCGGGCTGCTCACCGTTACCGGCGACGAGCCTCGCAGATCGGTAACCGAAGCGTGGGATCCGACTCCAAGGAACGCCAGAGGCGACGGCTGATTCGCTTTCGTTTGACCATTGGCCTCTTCCGTAGCAGAGTTAGAGGCTCAGTCAACTAAGCACCATCCAAGTCCTGCGACCTGGGAAATGCCCGTTATCTGGATGTCATCTCGACGCCGCCCTCGCGAGCGAGGCGTCAACCCCAAAAGACTATCCTTGCAATGAGGCCTCGCCATCCGTACAGCTCCCCCGATGGGTTCAGTGATCGCCACCGATTGGCGCTGTCGCCGCGCAACCGGGTCGAGGAAGTCGGCTTTGATCGTCAGGTGGAACAGTTGACGGATCTGATTCACGGCGGTGCGTCTGGGATAACGTACGATCTCACGGACATCTTTCACTCCGGCTGACCCGCGGAACAAATGGTCAGCCGAGCACAGTGGAACCGACGAAACGCTGACCGATAGTGGAGCCGCGCGCGTGCCCGCCGGGCCTTTGGCAGTAGAGCGGACGCGCCTGATTATAGCGACTTGCCCGCGCGGGTTCGGCCGTACGCCCCGCCGCGGCCCGAGCAAGCTCGTCCGGCCTGCGGCGTACGCCGCACCGCGGCCGAGCAAGCTCGTCCGGCGGTGCGGCCGGACCTCCCCGACAGAGCGATCCGCTGTTGCGGGCGACTACGGATCGTGCGGCCCGCGGGGTTTCCGCACCACTAGGGGCGGACTATTGCCGATGACGGACCCGCCTACGCGGCGTAGCTTTCGGGAGGCCATGAGCTCAACAAGAGCGGATCATGTCGATCTTGTCCCGCCCCGAGAGCGGTAGCCCTCCGCGGGTCGTTGCCGATACCGGCGCCGCCGCCGATTTCGCGGGTCTGGAGAGTCGCTATCTGACCGACGGCATCAATCTATACCGGTGCCTCGGTCGGATCGGCAGCGGCAGGGGCGAGATGATCGGGCTCGAGGACTGCAGCTCACTCGAGCTCATGCTGCTGCCCATGAGGGAGCTGCGCGCGCGGCGGCTGCGCGCCGTAATTCCAGCGAGCGGCGAGTGAGGAGGCCTGGCTGCTGATGGAGAGCACTATTCTCGAGGCGCGGCGAAGCGGTAGGCACGCACCGATGGCGCTTTCCGCATGCGATCCGTCCTGTTCGCCCACGGCGGGGGCCCGTTCGCCGGCTCGCCCGTCTACACGTGCTACCACCGCCCCGATCGTTCTCGTGATGCCCGGGTACGAGCGGTTCGTATCGGCACTCGCGCGCGGGTCGTCTAGGCATGCCGCGGTCAAGCGGTTCCCCAACGGCGAGCTTCACGCCGGGGTGCCCGAGCCCGTCGAGGCTCGTCGCTGCGTCGTCGTCGGGTCGATCTCTCCCCCGGCCGGCAACCTCGAACGCTTCACGCTCGTCGCGCATGCTTTGCGCCGCGCGGGCGCGGGTCGGGTGACGGCTGTGCTCCCGTATCTCGCCTACGCGCGCCAGGACCGCGCGGTGCGCACGGAGAGCCTCGGGCTGCGGTGGGTTGGCGAGCTGCTGCGCGCGAGTGGGGTCGACGAGGCGCTGTGCGTGGATGTCCACAGCACGCGCGCGGCTGACGTGCTTGGGCTCATGCTGACGTCGCTCTCACCGGCCGAGCTGCTGGCCAGCGCCGTGCCGGCACCGTGGCGCTCCGAGGTAACGTTCGTGGCGCCCGACGAGGGCGCTCTCGATCGATGCTCCGCCGTCGCTCGTGCCGCCGGCGCGGATCGGCCTGTCGTCTGGGCGCGCAAGCGCCGCACGCCGACCGGGGTGGAGCATCTCGGTCTGGTCGGTTCGCCGGGGAGTCGCGCCGTCGTCGTCGACGACATTCTCGACACTGGCGACACGCTCGTGTCCTGCTGCCGGCAGCTCCGCGAGGCCGGCGTCGCGGATGTGGGCGTGGTCGCGACCCACGGACTGTTCACAGGGAACCGGTGGCGCGCGCTGCTGTCTGAGGGCGTACGGGAGATCTGGATCACGGACACGGTGCTCTCCCGGCGACGCCCGCCGCAGGCCCACGTCGTGGCGGTCGCCCCGCTGCTCGCACCGGTGCTCGAGATAGGCACCGACTGAAAGAGGTTCTGATGCTGGAGACAGTTACACGCAGGTTCGCCGACCGGCACGCCGCCGGACGCGAGCTGGCCGAACGTCTGCGCTCGCTTCCCATCCAGGAGCCGATCGTGATCGGCCTGGCGCGCGGCGGGGTGCCGGTCGCCTACGAGGTCGCGCGGGCGCTCGGGGCGCCGCTGGACGTGCTGGTTGTGCGGAAGATCGGCGCCCCGGGTAACCCGGAGTACGGTATCGGTGCGATCGCCGAGGGCGACGTGCGGGTGCTCAACCAGGATGCGCTGCCTCGTCTGCTGGTGAGCGTCGAGGAGCTGGAGGCCGCGGTCGCTCGCGAGCGCGCCGAGGTCGAGGCGCGGGTCCAGCGCTACCGGGGAGAGCGCGCGCCGCTGGAAGTGAAGGGCCACACGGCAATCGTCGTCGACGACGGCCTGGCGACAGGCGGCACGGCCCGAGCGGCGCTACGGGCGGTTCGCGCACGCGATCCGCGCAAGCTGGTGTTCGCCGTGCCGGTTGGTGCGCCGGATACAGTCGAGTCGCTGCGCGAGGAGGCCGACGAGGTGCTGTGCCTGCTCGAGCCGGAGCCGATGTGGGCGGTAGGCCTGTGGTATGAGCACTTCGAGCCGACCTCGGACGCCGAGGTCGCCAAGTTGCTGGCGGGCGGCGCCGCCGATCCGCCGCCGCGCCTAACAACGAGCGCCCGCGGCGTGCGGATCCCGGTCGAAGGTGGAGCCGAGATCGTCGGCGATCTGGTCTCGCCCGCGGCGGCCCGAGGTCTGGTGGTGTTCGCGCACGGTAGCGGCTCGAGCCGCCACAGCCCGCGCAACCGGCAGGTCGCGCGAGCGCTGAACGAGCGTCGGCTCGCAACGCTGCTGCTCGATCTGTTGACCGTCGAGGAGGAACCCGACCGCGCGAACGTCTTCAACATCGCGATGCTCGCCGGTCGTCTCGTCGCAGCGACCCGCTGGGCCAGGAGAGAGCCGCTGGTCGCGAAGCTACCGGTCGGCTACTTCGGCGCCAGCACGGGGGCGGGCGCGGCGCTGTGGGCCGCTGCGGAGCTGGGCGACGAGGTCGGCGCGGTCGTCTCGCGCGGCGGACGGCCCGACCTGGCAGCGGCCCGGCTGCCGGAGGTGAGCGCGCCGACGCTGCTGATCGTGGGCGGACGCGACGAGCTGGTGCTCGAGCTCAACCGCGAGGCGCGCGGGCGAATGCGAGCACTGTCCGAGGTCGCGGTCGTCCCCGGTGCAACGCACCTGTTCGAGGAGCCCGGGACGCTGGAGCAGGTCGCGCGGCTGGCCGGCGATTGGTTCGAGCGTCACCTCACGCACGTCACCCTGGCAAGCGGATGAAGCTGGCGCGGTGACTCTGATCGACTCGTCCTCGATCGGTCTGATCTCAGTTCACCAGACGTCGCTCCGAGCAGATCGCCGAGGCGTAGTGCGATGAGCCCGCCCTGAATTAGTCACGGGCGCGTGTCACCGCGCACCCTCGCCGGTGGCGAAGATGGTCGAGGCGCTCGCGCCCGCCGTCGACGAACAGCTGCCGTGGAAAGCTCGCATGCGCAGTCTGAGCGGGAGTGTGTGCTGCTGGCATAGCGGTTCGCCGGCAGCCGTGTGCGCTTGAGGATCGAGCCGGACGGCGTCGAAGCCAGTGCCCACCCGCCGGTACACGCGCTGAACCCGGCTCGAGAGTCCGTCGAGCTGACCCGCGCGGCCCAGACGTTCGAGCTCGCCCACGAGGGGCGTCCCGGAGCGTGCGACCACTATCGAGAGCTCACGTGCGAGGGGTCCGTCCCCCGAGGCCCCGGCTGGTGTACCGCCCGGATTGCCCAGGCCATCTGCGAGTCGGCGGGAAATCCCGACGCCCATTGGAGGGACGCGCTGCCCGACGCCTGCCAGCCGCTGGCGTC
>Ga0187766_10000084_pt1 | contig 44612 bp, 48 predicted proteins | sample 0216_QUI02_MP05__4_FD_132971 | JGI IMG/M metagenome (GOLD analysis project Ga0187766, IMG submission 132971) | Tropical peat soil microbial communities from peatlands in Department of Meta, Colombia - 0216_QUI02_MP05_20_MG | ecosystem: Environmental > Terrestrial > Soil > Wetlands > Peat ... | reverse complement strand
GCAAACAGCACGCCCCCACCGGCAACAGCGCCCCCAACCGCGACCACCCCGCCCCAACCGCGACCACCCCGCCCCAACCGCGACCACCCCCCCCCCACCGCACTCACGACCTGCCCCCACGCCCCCACCCCGCGGCCCGCATCGCGATCCAGGGCGGCTGTGGTCGAGCTGGCACCGTTGCGAGAGCCCGGCTGGCGCCTGCTGATGAATGCGCACGCGGCCGGCGGCGACATCACGTCAGCGCTGGACGCGTACGGGCGTTGCCGGAGCGCACTGACGAAGGCGCTCGGTGTCGGGCCGTCGGTTGTGACCAGACGGCGCCACATGCCGTTCCTGTCGCAGGCGGGCTGAGCCGCGCACGCCGCACCGCTGAGCCGGCATGCCGCAGGCGGAATGATCCCCCCACGACGAATCGGGACCGGACCGTTGGCGACGCATGCCGCCGCCGCCGCAGCCACAATGCGCCCGGTGGAGCACATCCGGTCCCGATTCGTCGTCCTTGCCGCGGCGCTCGTGGCGATCGTCGCGGTCGTCGGCGTTGTGCTTGCGCTCTCTTCCGGGGGCTCGCCGGCGGACGGATCACAGGTCACGACCCGAGACCATGGCTCGTCGGCGGCGGCGCACGCTGCCAAGCCTCCGGCCGGCACGACGGCCGTCACCGTCGGCAACGCCGCCGTCAGTCGCGCGATCCAGCCGGGATTCGTCGGCCTTTCGCTCGAGTTCTCCGCGATCCCGGCGTACGCTGGGACCGACGCCTCGGCGCTCGATCCAGCGTTCGTGCAGCTGATCCGCAACCTGGCGCCGGGTCAGGCCCCGGTGCTCCGGATCGGCGGCGACAGCACCGACTGGACCTGGTTCCCGGTCGCCGGAATGCACCAGCCGCCGGGCGTGAACTACACGCTGACGCCCGATCGGCTGAGCGTGATCCACGCGCTTGCCACGACGCTCGGCGCGCGCATGATCCTCGGCGTGAACCTGGAGGCCGACAGCTCGGCGGTCGCTGCAGCCGAGGCGGATGCGCTGAGCTCGGCCGTCGGCGCGGCCAACGTCGCGGGCCTGGAGCTGGGCAACGAGCCGGAGCTGTACGGAAGCTTCACCTGGGGTCGCTCAGGGATCAAGGGACGTCCACGCGGTTATGACTTTGCCGACTTCAAGAACGATTTGTCGCGGATCGGCCGTGCGCTGAAGGGCCTGCCACTCGCGGGTCCCGCGATCGGCGCTCCTGAATGGTTTCGCTATCTCGGCCAGTTCCTGACGGCCGAGCCGCGCGTCCGCATCGTCACCCTGCATCGCTATCCGCTCCAGCTCTGCTATGTCCATCCGGGCGAACCGAACTTCCCGACGATCGGCAACATGCTCTCGGCGCGATCTTCGCAAGCGATGGCCGAAAGCGTCGCGTCAGAGGTTGCGCTGTCCCACGCCCGCGGGGTCGCACTGCGGATCGATGAGATGAACACCGTCTCCTGCGGAACCTCGCCCGCCGTGGCCAAGTCGTTCGCGTCCGCGTTGTGGGCGCTCGACGCTTTGTTTCAGATGGCCCGCGTCGGGGTCGACGGCGTGAACATGCACAGCTACCCGGGCGCCACCTACGAGCTATTCACGTTCAGCCACGCGAACGGGGGCTGGCAGGCGCTCGTGGAGCCGGAGTACTACGGCATGCTGCTGTTCGCCCAAGCCGCGCCCCCGGGATCGCGGCTGCTGCGGGTCTCGGGCAGCGGCACGCTGAAGACGTGGGCGACCAGGGCGACGTACGGCACGATTCGCGTCGTCGTGATCAATGACGGCGACCGCGCCCGGACCGTCGCGCTTCAGGCGCCCGGACACGCGGGCGCCGCGACTCTGGAGCGGCTCCAGGCGCCGAGCATCACCGCGCAAAGCGGCGTCACGCTAGCCGGACAGAGCTTCGGCGCCGAGACCGCGACGGGTCTGCTCGCCGGCACGCCGCAGACGCTCCCGGTCACCCCGGTCGGCCGCGAGTACCTCTTCAGAGTGCCCGCGGCGAGCGCCGCGATGCTGACGCTGAGCACCGGGTAGATGAAGCTCGAGCGGTGCGTTCCGGTCCTCGAAGGGATCCAGTCGCGGGATGACGGGCGGTCGGGGTCGCGTTACCCGGGATTGCGCCTGGCAGCGTGGAGCGGCTCCAGCCGGCGATCGTGGTCCGCGGCTTCGAATGCGGCGCGACAGTGCTCGGAGCAGAAGTACACCGTCTCGCTGCCGATTTTCGTCGCGACTGCGTCTTCGCGGTCGACCTTCATCCCGCACACCGGGTCGGTGGCGCCACGGCGGCTCGTGAGCCAGAAGAACGCGACAAAGATCAGCAGCCCGAGCAGATTCAGGACGAACTTGTAATTCACCTGCAGGGACCCGAACACGTCCGCCCGGGTCGGACGCGGGCCGGTCGGGATCGCGCCGAACACGCTGAACAGACCATTCACGACCAGCGCCGCGAGCACCATCGTGACGAACATCAACACGGTGATCCGGATCGCGTACTCAGCGCCGTAGTACTTGCGATAGATCGCGACGATCGGCAGCACGATCAGGTCCGCAAACAGGAACGCAAGCACACCGGCGAAGCTGATCCCGCCCGACCACAAGACCGCGGCCAGGGGCACGTTGCCGACCGAACAGACGAAACTGAGCACGGCGATCACCGGCCCGACAACCACGTTCTCGATCGTCGGGATCGGCTGCGGCGCGTGGCGCATGAACAGCGACTCGAAGAACCCGTTGCCGAGCTGCGCGATGAACCCGGCAAGCACGAAGCCGATCACGACCTCTTTCCAGACCATCTGCCAGTCGTTGCGGAAATTGGCCGCGACATCCGACCAGGCGCGGACGCTCACCAGCCGCTCACGCCACGCAAGACGCACCGAGGCGGCGTGATGCTGGTGCCCGGTGTCTGCCGTCTGCGCGTGCACCCGCGCCTCACGCTCGAGCTTGCGGCTCACGAACAACCGCAGCAGCAGCGTCATCAGCGCGATCATCACGATCCCGCCGATGTACTCGGCGAGCGTGAACTGCCAGCCGATCAGCACCCATAGGACCAGGCCGAGCTCCCACACGAGATTCGTTGACGCGAACTGGAAGGCAAGTGAGCTCGCCGCACCAGCACCTTTGCTGAACAGCGACTTGGCGATCGCGATCGCGGCGTAGGAGCATGACGACGACGCGGCTCCGAGGCCGGTCGCAAGCGCGACCGGGCGTGGTCCGGCGCCGCTGAGCGAGCGCTCCACGCGCTCGCGCGGGACCCATGCCTGCACGATCGCCGACAGCGCAAACCCGAGCACCAGTGCCCACCAGACTTGCCACGCCATCAGACACGCATCCCTGAGGCCGTGCCAGATGAACTCGGTCGCTTCGTTCATGATGTCTCAGTCTACCCCTAGGGGGTAGCGGTATCTGATATTGTCATTCGGGATGGTAGAAACGAACTCGCCCACTCGCGGCTACACCGCCACCAAGGACCAGCTGCTCGCGCGTCTGCGCCGGATCGAGGGGCAGATTCGCGGCATCGAAGGAATGGTCGAGGAGGATCGCTACTGCATCGACGTCCTCACCCAGATCAGCGCAGCCCAAGCCGCGCTCGACAAGGTCGCACTCGGACTGCTCGACGGCCACGCCCGTCACTGCGTGATCGGTGCCGAGTCAGCCGACGAGCGCGACGAGAAGACGGCCGAGCTGATGGCGGCGGTCGGGCGCCTGATGCGCCGCGGCTGATTCTGCGCCGTCGGCCGATTCTGCCCCGTCGGCCGACGCTGCGCCATCGGCTGATGCTGCGCCGTCGGCTGATTCTGCGCCGTCGCCTGATCCTGCTCCGTCGGCCGATCGAGCCGGGTGCGTCCGGAGCGGCCCGCCCGGGCGACCGGCGGCGCGAAGCGGCGCAACATCGGAATCTGCGGCGACAACGCAAGACAGGGCGAGGTGCAGGCGCGCGTAAAACCTGCATCAGATCCCAAAGTGAGCGGCGGATCGGGGCCTTGGGGTGCCATACATCGCATACATGAACGGGATCCCACAGCTTCGGGAGCCGTGTGGGTTTGGGGCCTGGTACAGGTCGGAGGACCACGGCCGGCCCACGGAGGACGACGGCCGGCCCACGAGCCCTCGCGCCGCCGCCGCGCGCACCAGCGCGACCCACTCAGCGGACGCTTTCTAAGATCGAGGAATGCTCCTCTCCGTTCTCGACCAGTCTCCGATCCCCGAGGGATCGACCGGGGCCGACGCGTTGCGCAACACGCTCGACCTCGCGCGCCTTGCCGATGGCCTCGGGTATCACCGTTACTGGGTCGCCGAGCATCACGGTGGTCCGATGCTGGCGAGCGCCAGCCCGGAGGCCCTGATCGGCCCGATCGCTTCCACGACCACCTCGATCCGCGTCGGCAGCGGCGGCGTGATGCTGCCGCATTACAGCCCGTTCAAGGTCGCCGAGACGTTCACGGTCCTCGCGGCCTTGTTCCCGGGACGGATCGACCTCGGAATCGGTCGCGCCGCCGGTACCGATCCGATCACGACCTACGCATTGCAGCGCGACCGCCGGGACGCCTCGCCCGACGACTTCCCTGAGCAGCTCGCCGAGCTGCTCGCTTACCTGGAGAACAAGCTGCCCGCCGATCATCCGTTTCATCACCTGGCCGCGACCCTGCCGGGCCTGCCCGAGCTGCCGTCCATGTGGCTGCTGGGATCCTCGCCGCAGAGCGCAATCTGGGCGGCTCAGCTCGGAGTCCCGTATGCGTTTGCCGACTTCATCAATCCGGGCGGCGCCGAGATCGCAGCGGCGTATCGCGAGCGGTTCGTGGCGGCTCGCGGCCTTCAGGCGCCGCGGACCGCGGTCGCAGCGTGGGTTCTCTGCGCCCACACCGACGAAGAGGCGCAGCGCCTCGCCGCGAGCAGCCGGATGACGCTCGCGCTGCTGCGCCGTGGGCAGCTGATCCCGGTCCCGCCGCCCGAGAAGGCGCTCGAGTTCCTCGCACGAGAAGGCAAGCCGACGAGCGGGCTCCCTGGCAGGAGAGGAATCATCGGTTCCCCGCCCCGCGTCGCCGAGGGGATCGACCGGCTCGCAGCCGAGTATCAGGCCGACGAGGTGATCGTCGTCACGATCACCCACGACCACGAGGCGCGCCGGCGTTCGTACGAGCTCGTCGCCGACGTCATGGACCTGGAACCGCGCGAGCTCGCGACCTCGCCGGCCGCTTAGTCTCACGCCCCAGGCGCGCGGGACGTTCTACGCCACATGATGTTCTACACCACCACCGACAGCCCGATCGGCGACTTGCTGCTCGTCGGGGACGATCGGGCGCTTCACCGGCTCGACATGCAGGCGGGTCGCCGGCCGCTCGCGGTCGACCCCCGGTGGGAGCGGCGCGAACAGCCGTTCACGGCCGCCCGACGGCAGCTCGTCGAGTACTTCGACGGCACGCGACGCGTGTTCGATATTCCGATCTCGCCCACCGGTACCGCGTTCGAGCTGCGCGTCTGGGCGGCGCTGCGCAAGATCCCATACGGGGAGACCGTGAGCTACGGGCAGCTCGCGCAGCGGATCGGGGATCCGCATGCCGCTCGAGCAGTGGGCCTCGCGAACGCCCGCAATCCGATCGCCGTGATCGTGCCCTGCCATCGCGTGATCGGCGCCGACGGAGCCCTGACCGGCTACGGCGGCGGCCTCGATCGCAAGCGATTGCTGCTCGACCTGGAGGCGGGCGTGATACCGCTGGCGCTCGGAGCGCAGCTCTACTAACCGCCGGAACTGCAGGCTGGCGCCCGAGCGTTACAAAACGGCGCGACCGCCGCGTCGATCGTCACGTTCGGCCTCCAGCGAGCCGCAACCAGACAATCCTCCCCGCGCGCGCCGACGCGTTTGTCACGCTCCCGTCGCCGGTACGACGCGCTCGAGCAGCCGACGGCACAGCGCGGGGCACGTAGTCAGCTCTGGCGAAGCGCTCTCACGGCCGCAGTCACGAACCCGTGTGCCAGCGTGTCGCCGACGCCGCCGAGCGGCAGCAGCCGCGGCACCGAAAGGCTCGCACCGAGCTCGAGCTGGATCCGAGTGTCGCCTCCGCCGGCAAGCCGCCACGTGACGTCGAACCGCTCCGAGTCACCGGCGTGGTGCGGAATCCGGTCCAGCTTCACTTTCGCCGGCTCGACGATCACCGCAAACACGAGATGGAAGTCTCGGACCAGCGGTCCGACGGACACGTGGAGCGTCGCGCGGGCCCTGGTCGCTTGCCCACGACCGTCACTGTCGAGCACCTCGACCTCGGTGACAACGTCGGGGTACCAGACGGGGTAGCGCTCCACGGCGGCGAGCAGCGCGTGGCACTCCGCCAGCGGCGCGGAGATGATGCTGGTTGCGGTTCCGTGCAGCTCCTTCATCGCCTCGACATCGCCGCGATCCTACCGACCTGCGACCGCGCGCTCGTCGGACGCCGCTGCACCCGACCGGGCGAGCCGGCTACGCGGCGGCCGCAAGCCCGATCGCGTCCGTGAGCGTGAGCGCGAGCTGCGACCAGCTCTCGCCGGCGTCGTCGGTGAGCATCAGCGTCCCTCCGCGCAGGCCCGCGAGCAGCACGCCGTGCTTGCCCGGCAGCGTCGTCAACGCGTACGGCATCCGCCTGAGCCCTTCGCCCCAACTGTCGACCCGCGCCCAGCCGTTTCCCTGGCTGCGCATCAGTCGTGACTGGGCGTCCCCCGGTCCGTGCGCGGCGGACGGGGATCGGCTCACCGCCACGTACCAGAGCTCCGGATCGAGCGGGTCGATCGCCGCCGCCCACGCGTAGTGGCGGTCCAGCCCGACCTCGCGCCGCTCCCAACTCGCACCGCGGTCCTCGGACAGCGCGATCCCCTGGCCCGCTGCCTCGTACACCCGCTCGGGCGCGATCGGATGGGTCAGCAGCACGTGTGCGTCGCTGAGCGCCTGGGGGTTGTGATCGATCCACGACGCGCCTCGATCCGTTGACCGCATCACGCCGCCGAGCTCGATCCCGACCAGCAGCGCGTCGGGGTCGTGCGGATGCAGTGCGATTGTGCGCACGTGGTGGGTCCACGGGCGCCCGGGAAACGACCAGCGAGGCTCGCTTGGCAGCTCGCGCAGCGCGGGAACACGCCGCCACGCGTGCCCGCCGTCCTCGGAGCGGTACAGGTTGCTCGGCTCGGTTCCGGCGTACACCGCCGAGACACCCGACGGACGATCGCTCAGCGAGACCGCAACCGCGAGCACGCGGTCGTCCTCGAGGCCGTGCTTCGCGGCGGTCCACCTGTCGCCGCCGTCGTCGCTCGCGAATAAGCCGCGGTCGAACGTGCCGACATAGACCCGCCGTGGGTCGTGAGGATCGACCGCCACGCATCTGGCGCCGGCGCGAGCGAGCACCGTCTCGGCGTCGCTCGCCACGGATCCGTGCAGCCCGAAACGGACCACGTCGTCCCCGGTCACGGCGAAGATGTTCGCGCGTTCAGGCATCGGCGCTCCGCTCAGGCATCGGCGCTCCGCTCAGGCATCGGGACTCCGCTCAGGCTTGGCGCTCGGCAGCCTCCGGCGCGCGCGCTCGGCTCGCTCGTACGCGAGCCGGAAGAGCCCGATCGCGCGGTCGACGTCCTCGGGCGAGGTGATCGGGAACGTGATCCAGCCGGAGTCGGGCAGCACGTGGTGCGGGCGCGCCCGGCCGCTGCCGACCAGCTCGTCTCGAACCTTGCGCGGGAACGGAAGATCGGCGATGCGGTCGCCATGCACATGCCCGAGCTCCCGGCGGCCGACCCGGAACTCGATCCCTCCGAAGCGATGCGGCCAGACCTCTACACCGGGCCATGCTTGCACCGCCGCCCGGATCCGCGCACCCGCACCGCGCTGCTCTCGTCTCACGGTTTGCATCCTCCGAGCGTACGACCACCCGGTCGCAGCTACCAGGCCCAATTGGTCCTAGAGGACCGGCCTGCGCGACACAACTGCGGCCGGACCGGCATGATTCAGTCATGCTCGCTGTGTTCGCCTCCAACCTCGACCGCAACGATCCGCTTCGCGGCCTCACGATCGGTGACCGGCCGAAGCCGTCGCCGCCAGACGGTTGGACGACGGTCACCGTCAAGGCAGCATCGCTGAACCACCACGATCTGTGGTCGCTCAGGGGCGTCGGCCTCAGCCCCCAACGACTTCCGATGATCCTCGGCTGCGATGCCTCGGGCGTCGACGCGGACGGCAACGAGGTCGTCGTGCACTCGGTGATCACCGATCAGGACTGGCGCGATGACGAGACCTTCGATCCGACCCGCTCGATCCTGTCCGAGCGCTACCAGGGCACGTTCGCCGAGCAGGTGACCGTCCCTCGCCGCAACGTCGTCCTCAAGCCCCCGCAGCTGTCGTTCGAGCAGGCGGCCTGTCTACCGACCGCCTGGCTGACTGCCTACCGGATGCTGTTCACGCGCGCGCGGGTCGTGCCGGGGATGACGATCCTCGTTCAGGGCGCGGCCGGTGGGGTCGCGACGGCGCTGACCGTGCTTGGCAGCGCTGCGGGGATCCGCGTGTGGGTGACGGCGCGCTCCGAGGAGAAACGCGAGCAGGCCCGCATGCTCGGGGCCGACCAGGCGTTCGAGTCCGGCGCGCGCTTGCCCGAGCGGGTCGACGCGGTGATGGAGACGGTCGGGCAGGCAACCTGGAGTCATTCGATCCGCTCGTTGAAGCCCGGCGGGACGCTCGTGGTCTCGGGAGCCACCACCGGCGACGCGCCGGCGGCGGAGCTGAGCCGCGTGTTCTTCCTGCAGCTGTCGATCGTCGGCTCGACGATGGGCACGCGCGACGAGCTCGAGCGTCTCGTGCAGTACTGCGTCGACAGGGATGTGCGCCCGGCGATCCATGCCACGCTTTCCCTCGACCAGGCGCGTCAAGGGTTCGAATCGCTGCTCCACGGCGAGGTGCTGGGGAAGATCGTGTTCACGCCCTAGCCGAAGGCGCGCGCGAGCAGCTCCTCCGCGATCGCGAGCGACGAGGTCGCGCCGGGCGACGGAGCGTTGCGCACCCAGACGACGCCGCCCGCGACGCTGAGGCGGAAGTCGTCGACGAGCGACCCGTCGCGATCGATCGCCTGCGCACGGACCCCGGCCGGCGCGCGGACCGCGTCGTCCGCCGTCAAGGCCGGGACGTAGCGGCGTGCCTCGCGAATGAACAACCGCTTGCGCGCCGAGCGGGCCAGCTCACCCGCTCCGGCCCGCCAGTGCCGGCGGATCATGCGCCGCGTCCCCGGCCAGCTGATCGTCTCGTACGCGTCGCGTAGGTTCACCGCCCCGCGCCCGTAGCCCTCGCGCGCCAACGACAGCACCGCGTTCGGCCCGAGCCACACCGAGCCGTCGATCTTGCGGGTCAGGTGAACACCCAGGAACGGCAGCGACGGATTCGGGACCGGGTATATGAGGCCGCGGACGAGGGGCGCACGGTCGGGTGTGAGCATCCAGTACTCGCCACGGAACGGCACGATCCGAGGCGCGGCGGGCTCACCCGAGGCACGCGCCAGGCGGTCGGATTGCAAGCCTGCGCAGACGACGATCCGATCGGCCGCCAGCGCCGAGCCATCTTCCAGCTGGACGCTGGGATGGCGGCCGTCCACCAGCACCCGCGCGACCGCCGTCCGTGTCCGGACCTCGCCGCCGCCGCTGACGACGTCCGCGGCGAACGCGCGCGCCACCGCGACGAAATCGACGATCGCCGTCTCGGGCGAGTGCAGGCCCGCCACCCCGCGCACGTGCGGCTCGACCTGCTCGAGCTCACGACCCTCGAGCCACCTGAGGCCGGGGACGCCGTTGTCGGCCGCGCGCTCGGCCAACCGCTGGAGCGGCTCCAGCTCCCGCCCCTCGGTGGCGACGACGACCTTGCCGCACGCCTCGTACGGGATGCCACGGGCGCTGCAGAAGTCCCTCAGCATCGCGAGCCCGCGACGGCACAGGATCGCCTTCAGCGAGCCGGGTGCGTAGTACAGACCCGCGTGGACGACGCCGCTGTTGCGACCCGTCTGATGGTAGGCGAGCTCCGGTTCCTTCTCGAGCACCACGACCTCGGCACCGGACGAGCGCGTCAGCAGCCGGGCGGTGGCAAGCCCGAGGATGCCCCCGCCGACGACCACAACACGCATCAGGCCGGCTCCGCCTCAATCACCTGGCAATGAGCGCGGACGCAAGCCAACCATCGAACAGGCGCAGCGCTTGTTCGCGAGCACCGGCCGCGTACGCGGCGCCCTGCACAGCGAGATCCTCCGGTGTGAGTCCGGCCTCCGACAGCTCGGGGTCGGCCCGCGCCCACTGGGCGACGAGTGCCGCGTCCGCCTCTGGATGAAACTGCAGCCCGAGGTGCGGACCGCTGCGGAACGCGGCGGTCCCGGCAGGGCTGCGGGCAACCTCGCGTGCGCCAGGCGGCACCCGCATCAGCTCGCGGTGGTATTGCAGCCACGGCCCGCCGGGCACGATCGGATCGACGCTCTCAACGGCGATCCAGCCGATCTCCGGCGCGCTCAGCGGATCCGTCCCTCCGCCCAGTGCCACCGACAGCGCCTGGCCGCCGAAGCACAACCCGAGCACCGGGACTTCTTCTTGCACGGCCACCCGCAGCGCCTCGATCTCCCGCGGGATCCAAGCAGGCTCGTTCGCGCCCGCCGATTGGTCCGATCCGAGCGCGGCAACGAACGCAAACTCGGTCGGGTCGGGCGGCGCCTGCTGCCAGACTCGGTGCACGACGAACGGCAGCTCGCGCTCGCGCAACCACTCACCGAGCCGCGCGGGCGGCCCGTACTCGCCATGCTGGAGGATCAGAGCAGGCTTTGACGTCATGGCGGAGGGACTCTAACGTCCGGCAGGTGAGCGTTCGATGAGCGTACAAGAGGAGCAGGAGGTGAGTGAATGAGGGCAGTGCGGTTCGTCGACCCGGCCGGTGAGACGCGGATCGGGGCGCTGGACGAGCTTACGATTCACGACGCGGGAGCCGCGCCGGCGAGTGGCTTCGTGCCCACCGCGGATGCTTGGTCTCGCCTCGAGGACGCTCGCGGAACCGCCTACGCCGTCGATGAGGTGCGGCTGCTACATCCCGTCGTGCCGGAGAAGGTGCTGGGGATCGGCCTCAACTACCACTCCCACGCGCAGGAGACCAAGGTGCAGCCGCCGTCCGTCCCGGTGGTGTTTGCAATGTTCCCGTCGGCGCTGATCGGCCACGGAGAGGAGATCGTGATCCCGCGCGAGGAGACCCGCCCGGATTACGAGGGCGAGCTCGCGGTCGTGATCGGCCGCCGCACTTATCGCGCGGACCGCGCGAGCGCGCGGGCGGCGATCGGCGGCATCTCCGCGATCAACGACGTGTCGGGCCGGCGCGCGCAGCTCGAGACGCCGATGCGCCAGTGGACGCTGGCGAAGAGCTTCGACACGTTCGCGCCGATGGGCCCCTCGATCGCATCGCTCGACGGCGTCGAGCTCGACAACATCGACGTCCGCACGACGGTGTCCGGCGAGCTGATGCAGGACGCCAACACGCGCGACCTGATCTTCTCCGTCGAGGATTTGATCGTGTACGTGTCGAAGGGGTTGACGCTCGAGCCCGGTGACGTGATCGCGACCGGCACCCCCGGCGGCGTCGGCGACTCACGCAAGCCGCCGCGCTATCTGCGCGAGGGCGACACGGTCGAGATCTACGTCAGCGGCGTCGGCACGCTGTCCAACGGCGTGCGCATGGAGCGGTAGCGCTCACGCGACTGCCGCGACGTCGGCGAGCGTCGCCTCGGTCGCCGCGAGCAACTCGTCGATCTCTCGCTCCGAGACGATCAGCGGGGGCGAGTACGCGATCGAGTTCGAATACGGGAGCGCCCGAGCAATGATCCCGCGGGACAGCGGCGCCTCGGAGAACGCCTGCGCCTTCAGCTTCGGCGAGAGACCGAGCGCCTGCATCAGGCCCTCGCCTCGCACCTCCACGACGCCCGGGCGTCCGACCAGCCCCTCGAGCCCGGCCCGCAGCCGACGACCGCGCTCACGCGCACGATCCGGGAGCTGCTCGGAGCGCAGGATCTCGAGGTTCGCGATCCCGGCCGCACAACACGTCGGATGGCCGGCATACGTGCCGCCATGCGTGAGGATGTAGGTGTCGTCAGCCTCGAGCCAAGCCCGCAGGCGTGCGCCGACGATCACCCCGCCGAGCGGTAGGTAGCCGCTCGTAACGCCCTTCGCGAACGTGATCACGTCCGGTGTCACACCGTAGTGGTGCGCACCGAACCACGAGCCGAGCCGGCCGAAGCCGGTGATCACCTCGTCGAAGATCAGCAGCGCGCCACTCTGGTCGCACAGCTCGCGCGGGCCCTGGAGGTAGCCCTCAGGCGGCGGGAACACGCCGCGGGCGCCGACCACCGGCTCGGCGATGATCGCCGCGATTCGCTCCGGACCGTGGTACTCGACCGCGGCGCGCATCGCCTCGAGGCTGTCTCGCTCGACCTGGAAGATATCGGGCCAGAGCGGGCCGAACGGGTGTCGGTTGGCGGGCAGTCCTCCCGCCGAGGTGCCACCGAGCATCACGCCGTGGTATGCGTACCGTCGGCTGAGGAACACCGTTCTGCCGCCCTCGCCGGCCGCCTTGTGCCCAGCGCGCGTCAACTTCAGGGCCGTGTCGACCGCCTCCGAGCCACCGCAGGTCAGGAACACGCGCGCATCCAGAATCGGCTCCAGATCCACCAGCAGCTGCGCGAGCTGCTGCTCGGGCCGGTTGGTGAACCGCGTGAACGTGTGGTACACGTCCAACTGCAACATCTGGGCGGCGACGGCGTCGGCGATCTGGCGCCGACCGGGGCCTGCGTTGCAGTACCAGAGCGATGCGGTGCCATCGAGGTAGCTGCGACCCTCGGCGTCCCACAGCCGGCAGCCGTCGGCGCGCACGATCTCCAAGTAGTCCGCGGCCGGTCGGGTCGTCGCGGCGAATGGGTGCAGCACGCGTGGGACGCTCATTGCGTCGAGCCTAGCTACTTCGGAACGTCGCGCGCGCGTGCGCTGCGGGCCAACTGCCGCGCGCAGCGCAGCGGCGCCGGCGTGCGGTAGCCGGACGTCGCGCGTAACACGATCTCCACCGCGACCTCGACGGTCGTCCGCCAGCCCGCATGAATCGCAAGCGGTCGCGCGCCCGCACGCGTCCGGAGCCACGCGGCGACGTGCTCGCCGTCAAGCAGCAGCGGGGCCGTCGCGCCGCGTTCGTCGTCGGGCCAGCGCCCAGTCGCGAGCAGCGGTCTGTGCGTGACGCCGACCGTCGCGATCCGCAGCACGGCGCCGAGGTGAATCGCGAGGCCCGCCGCACGCGGATGATCGCGGCCGGTCGCGTCTACCAACAGCACCTCGGGTGTTGCCTCGAGCAGGCGCACTGCCGCGTCGAGGCTCGGCCCCTCGCGGAGCGCGAGCAGGCCTGGGACGTATGGACCGCCGGCGCCGGCGACCACCGTTGCACTCGCGAGTCGCTCGCGTCCGCGCAGCACGGCGGCAGCCGCCCAAGCGGGATCGCCGGTCGCGCCGCGACCCATCTGGTGGCGCGCAAAGCAGACCGCGCACGCGCCGATCGCGAGCGCCCCGGGTGGTGGGCGCCATGGCGGCGGCGAAGCCGTCGCGAGCAGCCGCTGGAGCTCCGTCAGCTCCTCGGGCGAGTCCGGCCATGAATGCTGCGCGCCGCTAACCCTCCAGCTCGGCAGCAAGCCGGTTCAGGGTCTCCACATAGATCCGGTGCAGCGCACGCGGCGCAAACAGACCCTCGAACATCCCGCCGATGCCGCTCGCGCCGTCCCACGAGCCTTCGAGCGCGACGTCGGCGCCGGCGCCGTTGGGCGCGACCGTCCACGTCGAGACGAATGACGAGAGCTGATCGCGCTCGCGCAGGGCGCCGTCGGATTCCTCGACAGTGAGGCGATAGTCGCGCTCGCGACGGCCGGCCGCGAAGTGATAGGCGACTACCGTGCCGCCGCCGTCGCCACCGGCCTCGACGCGATAGACGCTGTAGTTGCTCGGGAGGATCCGGGGGCGCGCATGGCGGTAGTCGCGAAGGAATTCGAGCACTCGCTGCGGCGAAGCGCCCAGCGCCTTGCTCGCGCTGGCGGTTACCTTTGCCATGGTGGCTATTTTCGCACCGCCCGGCCGGCGCCGTCGGTGCTATGCCGCGCCGGAGGCCTCGGCGGCTTCGCGCTCGAGGTCGAGTTCGGTGTGCACTCCGAGTCGATTCAAAGCCTCGTTGGCATCCTCGAGGCTGCTCGCGGACGCCACCGCCCGGGCAAGCTTGCCGCAGGCTCGCACCGTCGGCTCCACGTCGAGGTACAGAGTCAACCCGGCGAGCGAGCTCAACTCGAACGTTCGCTGGCCGCCCCGGATCGTCGCGGGGCCCGATGCGCCGCGAAACGTGCGCACGGCGTGCGCGCTCGCCTCGGTGGGAACGACCGCGATCGCCCCTTCGAGCCGGTCCGCCACCGATCCCGTCAATCCGCGTGCACCGCAAAACCCACCCACGCTCGCCACGTCTGCCAGGCGGCTGAGCACCTCGTCGGTCGTCAGCTCGCCGTCGCAGCCGATCCCGAAGATCGCGACGAGCACTGGACAGCCGGCGCGCCCGAGCAACCACGCCGCGGCGAGCATCACCGCGTCGCAGAGCGGACTGCGAAGTCCCGGTTCGTCGCCCTGGGCGAGCACATCGCCGCCCACGTCGACGAACACGACCAAATCGCGCTCGAGCGACACAACCGCCTGCGCGAGCCCCTCCGCGATCGCTGCCGGACCGCCGTGAATGTCGACGAGCACCGTCTGCCGGCCGAGGAACTGGGCCATCCGGGATTCGGCGAAGTACACGTCGGCGCCGCGCACCCGGGTATCGGGACCAGCGAGCAGAACGCCGCGCGCAAGCTGCTCAGCGCCTTCGATCTCGCCCACGCTTCGCGGCCCCGGCGCCGGATCGATCGGACGCCGCTCCCACGTCAAGCCACCGACGATCGGGTCGGCTCCGTCGTACAGGCGCGCAAACTCGGCCGTTGCGAGCGCGCCGACGACATCGCCCCCGCCACCCATCCCGAGCACCAGCGGGTGTCTGGCACGGCGAAGTTCGGCCTCGGCGTCACGCACTCGGAGATTTTTAGCGACCCGACCACGCGCGCCGGGGCGAAATGAGTCGCCGCGATCGCGGCGCGGTCCCGCCCAGCGGGGGGCAGCTCGAGCGCGTCCTCGAGGCGTTCGTAGCGCTCGGCAAGCGGCGGGAACCCCCAACCGTACAGGCGGTGTTCGCGTTCGTACCACGCTGCACCGATCCCGCAGATCGCGCGGCCGCCCGACAGCACACCGAGGGTCGCGACGATCTTCGCGCGCTGAGCGAGGTTGCGATATGTGATCCCGGTGAACGAGCGTTCCGAGTCGGATCCGACCAGCACCACAGGTCCAGGGCGATCTACAGCCGCGAATCGCTCCGCGCCCAGTTGCTCCGCGACCCCGGCGGCAGCCTGCAGCTGCGAGCTGACGACCTTGGGCGGAACGGGCGATCCCCGAGCGCGATTGCGCGCGTGCACCACGCTCTCGGGCTGATCGAACAGGACCGCGTACGCAGGCACACCATGACGCTGCGCGAGCGAGCACCACTGCGCGCGCCGACGCGCGTCGAGCCCGGTCGAGTCGATCACGGTCGTCAATCGGCTGTTTCCTCGAGGTAAGGAAGGGATCGACCGCCATCGGCAGCGTGAGTGTCGCTCCTGCACCGGGTCGACAAGAGGACGCGACGCGCGGTTCGGGGCGAACAGGACAATGACGCGATGACGCTCAATCCTGAGGGTGGCGTCTACGGCACGGTCGCGATCGGAACGATCCTGGCCGCCGAGAGTGCGCAGAGCGAGACCTACCCCAAGACCGTCGCCGCCGTCGCGGTCACGTTGCTGCTGTACTGGCTCGCGCATTCGTACTCCGACTACTCGGGCGACCGCTGGCGCGACGGCGAGAAGCTGGAGCTGGCCGGGCTGGCGCGAATGATGGCGCGAGAGCTGTCGATCCTGATCAGTGCCGGGGTGCCGCTCGTCGCCGTGCTGATCTGCTGGGTCGTCGGTGCCGATCTGAACAGCGCCGTGGTCGCCGGGCTCTGGACCTCGGCGGTGATGATCGTGGTGATCGAGGTGGTGCTCGCGGTGCGCGCGGAGCAGTCGGGACGCGACCTGGTCAAACAGGCGGCGCTTGGCGGGTCCCTTGGGCTGCTCATAATCGCGCTCAAACTGGTCCTGCACTGAGCTCTGGGATCGGCGCACTGCGCATGCGAACGGGAGTCGGGTCCCAGGCCGCGCGCTCGGGCGGCCGCCCGCTTTGATTGGGGTCGAGTGGGCCGACGCGTCCTAAGTCACCCTCGCTGGAGGTATCGTGTGTCCGTGCACCGGCGCGGGACCCCGACGCAAGGGGCTGGATGAGCGGCGTTTCCTCGCCGACGTCGGGGCAGTCCAACCCCGGCGGCGCCCCGCGGTACACCGGCATCCGCACGTTCGCCAGGCTGCCGCACGTGGAGCTGCCGCGCGAGGGTGTCGACGCCGCGGTCCTCGGCGTCCCGTTCGACACCGCGACGAGCTTTCGCCCCGGCGCCCGCTTCGGGCCCGAGGCGGTCCGGTCGGCCTCCGCGATGCTCCGTCCCTACCACCCGCAGCTCGACGTGGACGTGTTCGGCACGCTTTCGCTCGTCGACGGCGGCGACATCGAGGTCACGCCGGGCAACGCGCTTCGCAGCACCGAGCAGATCGACGCCCGGCTGCGCCCGGTCCTGCGGGCAGGGATCGTGCCGCTGGTGATCGGCGGCGACCATTCGATCGTGCTCGGCGAGCTGCGCGCGCAGGCAGCGGTGTATGGACCGGTCGCGGTCGTGCTGCTCGACGCCCATGCAGATACGTGGGATCAGTACCACGGCGAGCGGTACTTCCATGGGACCCCGTTCCGGCGCGCGGTCGAGGAGGGACTCGTCGATCCCTCACGCTCGGTGTTCGCGGGGATGCGCGGCACGCTGTACGCGGCGGCCGACCTCGACGAGGCGCGCGAGCTGGGGTTTGAGGTGATCACCGGCGACGAGCTGCAAGCGCTGCCGCCGAAGCGGTTCGGCACCCGCGTGCGCGCGCGCGTCGGCCAGCGCCCCGCTTACCTGTCGTTCGACATCGACGTGCTCGACCCCGCATTCGCCCCCGGTACCGGGACCCCCGAGGTGGCGGGCATGTATCCGCGTGAGGTGCTGGCGTGCCTACGCTCGCTCGCCGGGATGTCATTCTCGGGCTTCGATCTGGTCGAGGTGTCCCCTCCATACGACTCGCCGGGGCAGCTCACGGCGCTCCATGCGGCGATGATTGCGTACGAGCTGCTTGCGCTGCTGGCGGTGGCTCGCGAGGGTCGATCGTGAGCGCCGCGGGCGCCTGCGACGCCTGAGCCGTCAGCGCGAGTTCCTCCCGATCGCGTACCCGATCGCGCCCGACACGAGCGCGAGGCCGGCGGTGGCCAGGAGCGGCGTACGCGGGCGGCGCAGACGCCCGGCGATCACGCTCGGGCGATCTGACCGACCGCGAGCGAGTCCTGGCGGGGCGGGCCGCGCGGGCGGGGGCGGCGGCACGGCGGGCGGGGACGGCGGAGGCGCCGTGGCGGGCCGCGAGCCGGCCGCGGCTGGGGCGGGCTGCGAGCCGGCCGCGGCTGGGGCGGGCTGCGAGCCGGCCGCGGCTGGGGCGGGCTGCGAGCCGGCCGCGGCTGGGGCGGGCTGCGGGGTGGCGGGCGGCGGCGTCTCAGCGACCGTCGTCAGCTCGGCTGTCCTCGGTTCAAGCATCCCCGCAAGGTTTGATGCAAAGGTTACGATCAGGTCCTCTTTGGCCTTCGCCCGCATGGTCGCCCGGCGGGCCCCGTCGTCTCGCTCGACGATCTCGACCCGGCCGCGATACAGCATCGAGATCGGGCCGAGCTTCACGTTGACCCCGGGGCCGAGCTTCACCTTGACCCCGACCTTGTACGTGTCGCCGCCGACGCGCTCGAGCACCTCGGCCCCCGGCAGGCAGGGTGCGACGCGCTCGATGTCCATCAGCGTCGCCCACACTTCGCTAGCGGATGCGCCAACGGTCAAGGAGTTCTCGAACTCCATCGTCTATCTCCTCTCGGTCGGCCAACCGGCTGCGATCGCGTCGGCGACCGCCGACAGCGCGCGCAGGTTGTGGCCGCTTACGAACGCGTCGCAGAACGGCTGCGCCGCCGCCATGGATGACGGTCGAGCAGCTTCCACACGCCCTTGTCGCCGTGCAGCGTCGCGAGCTCGTGTAGTCGGTCTCCAGTCGGGCACCTCGAGCGCGGCCGGGATCAGATAACCATCAGCGACCCGCCGAGGCAACTGCCGTCCTCGTCGAACGCGATCAGCTCCATCAACGCCATCCCGACCCCGTCGGTGAGACCGCCGGGGACCTGCCCTTCGATGATCATCGGATTGATCCGGGTGCCGCAGTCGTCGACCGCCACGAACCGCCGGACCTTCTCCCACTCCAGATCATCGGCAGCAACCTCGAGCATCGCGGACGCGACGATCCGCGCTTTGTCGCGCACCTTGCGGGCGGCGAGCGCAGTCGCCGCCCCGTTGACCGGCATTGACCGCGACCCGTAAGTGCCGAGGCCGTACGGCGCGTTGTCGGTCTCGCCGTGGATCACGTCGATGTCCTCCGGCGGGATTCCGAGTTCCTCGGCAACGGTCTGCGCAAACGTCGTCTCGTGTCCCTGGCCCTGTGTCTGCACGCTCAGCCCGAGCTGCGCCCGTCGGGTACACCCGCAACGCCGCGCCGTCGTTCATCCCGAGCCCGAGGATGTCCATGTGCTTGCGCGGCCCGGCACCGACCGCCTCGGTCCGCCGCTAGCCCGGCAGTGACGAGGCCGAGCACATAAGCTGTGAGCGTGCGGGCGATCGTGTTCGAACGCAACGGCGGACCCGAGGTGCTCGAGCGCCAAGAGGTCGCCGACCCCACCCCCGGCCCCGACGAGATGCTGGTCGACGTCGACGCGGTCGGCGTCAACTATCGCGACGTTTACGAGCGCGAAGGAGGCGGGTACGGATCACCGGCCCCGGCGATCATCGGCGCCGAAGGCGCCGGCACCGTGGCCGGGACGGGCGAGCGCGTCGGCTGGGTCGACGTGCCCCACAGCTACGCCGAGCGCATCGTCGCCCGGCGCGGCAAGTTGGTCCCGATTCCGGACGGCGTCAGCACCGAGCTTGCGGCCGCGGCCCTCCTGCAGGGCATGACCGCTCACTATCTGGCCTCTGATTCCTACCCGATCGAGGCCGGCGATTGGGTCGTGGTGCACGCCGCGGCAGGCGGCGTCGGCCAGCTCCTCACTCAGATCGCCAAGCTGCGCGAGGGGCGGGTGATCGCGACCACGTCGTCGGCTGAGAAAGCCGCGCTCCCGCGCCGCGCGGGCGCGGACGAGGTCATCGATTACAAGGGCTTTGGCGAGCGCGTGCGCGAGATCACCGGCGGCGAGGGCGCCGCCGCGGTCTACGACGGGGTCGGCAAGGCAACGTTCCTGGAGGGGCTCGGCGCGCTGCGCCCGACCGGGCGAATGATTCTCTACGGCGCGGCGAGCGGCCAGCCCGACCCGCTGCGGCTCGCGATCCTCGCGCCGGCGGGCTCGCTGTACGTGCAGCGACCGACCTTGCAAACGTACACCCGCACGCCGGAGTTGCTGCGCGAGCGCGCCGGACAGCTGTTCGAGCTGATCTCGAGCGGAAAGCTCGAGATCAGGATCGGAGCGCGCTATCCGCTCGCGCAAGCCCGCCAGGCGCACGAAGACCTGGAGGCGCGCAGGACCACCGGCAAGCTGTTGCTGCTGCCACGCTAGCCGAACGCTAGCCGTGACGCCGTCGACGCGGAGCCGGCCTCGTCGACCACGAACGGCTTCCCGGCGCAGGTACGATTGCTGCTTGGGCTCCGGCTCACGTTTCGCAACACTGCAGCGTTCATCCGTGGAAGTTCGGATTCGGCTCGGCACCGAGATCGCGCGTTTCGCGCCGGCTCCCGTGCTGACGCTCGAGTTGCCCGAGGGGGCAAACGTCGCGGACGTGCTCGAGCGGCTCGCCGCTGAGAACCCCGAGCTCGCGCCGGCGCTTCGCAGCGCGCTGCCGATCGTCCACGGCGCGCATGTGGAGCGAGCGACGACGCTCGCGCACGGCTCCGAGCTTGCGCTCCTGACGCCCGCGGCAGGAGGCTGAGACCCGTCCCGTCGAATCGATCACAAGGGAGCAATTGATGGCCACGCAAGAACTCGGGACCAGGGAGGTCCACCGGACTGTTTTTGTCGACACGTTCACTAACGGCCTGCTCGGGCCGGACGTGGCGATGCTCGGGCCGGTCGCCGACGGCGGCCACATCGTCTGGAACTCGACGCCAGGCTGCTGGGGTCCGATGATCACCCCTTCGATCCGCGGCGGTCATGAGGTCAGTCAGCCGGTTGCGGTCGCCGATGCGCGTGTCGGCGACGCGATCGCGATCCGGATCAAGGACATCGAGGTCACGTCGCTCGCGACCGCCTCTGGCAACGACCAGCCGATGGAGGGGCGATTCAACGGCGATCCGTACTGCGCTCCGGTGTGCCCGGGCTGCGGGACCGAGTGGCCCGAGACGCGGATCGAAGGGACCGGCCCGGAGGCGGTGCGCTGCGCGGCTTGCGGCGCAGATGCCACCCCGTTCACGTTCACCAACGGCTACACGATCGCGTTCGACGAGCTGCGCACCGTGGGGTTGACGGTGCCGGAGGACGCTGCCGAGTCGTTCGCGCGGGCGGCCGCGCAGTTTGCCGCGCTTCCCGACAACTCCGTTCAGAACCCGATCCTCACGTTCGCGCCGCACGACATCGTCGCGCTTGCGACCCGTCTGCGGCCGTTCATGGGCCAGCTTGGCACCACCCCGTCGGTCACGATGCCTGACTCGCACAACGCCGGCGACTTCGGGTCGTTCTTGATCGGGGCGCCACACGCGTACGCGCTCACCCCGAACGAGCTCCAGGACCACAAGACCGACGGGCACATGGACGTCGACGCCGTTCGGGCAGGGGCGATTCTGGTGTGCCCGGTGAAGGTCGACGGCGGCGGCATCTATCTCGGGGACATGCACGCACTCCAGGGGGACGGCGAGATCGCCGGGCACACGTGCGACGTATCCGGCACCGTGACGCTCCAGGTCGAGGTGCTCAAGGGACTCGCGATCGACGGTCCGGTGCTGTTCCCGCTCGTGGAGGACCTGCCGTTCCTCGCCAGGCCGCTGTCGGCCGACGAGCGCATGCGCGCGCTGGCGCTCGGGCGCCGCTACGGCGTCGCGGAGCTCGAGCAGTCGCTGCCGATCTCCGTGATCGGGACCGGACCCGACCTCAACAGCGCCACCGACAACGGCTTGCTGCGCGCCTCGGAGCTGCTCGGCCTGTCCGTGCCCGAGGTCAAGAACCGGGCGACGATCGCGGGCGCGATCGAGATCGGCCGCCACCCGGGCGTAGTGCAGGTCACGCTGCGCGCCCCGGCGCATCGGCTCGAGGCGTGCGGGCTGATCGGCTACGCGGTGGAACAGTACGGCGAGGGCTGACCCCACGCGCGAGCTGAGACGGCGATGAAGATCGTGCCGAGGAGGCAGGGACGGCCTTCCACGGATCGAGCACCTCCGCGGACATATCGGCTCGCTGGAGACGTTGATTCGTTCGGAGATAAGAAGTTCGAACGGTTGCTCGTCTGCACGGTTGGCACACGGCAGCGTCCAGGCCACGTCTGGGTCCGCGCGCCGCTCAGCAGGGGCGCCGGTTCGCGGTTCTTTTGGAGATGGGAACAATGAGCGCAGACGATGCGATTCGGGGGCTGATCGGTCTGGACGACGGGCCCCGCGTGCTCGACAACTTGCGTCCGTCGATCCGCGACTACGCGATGTTTGAAGAGCTCAGCTTCGTTCGTCGGGAGACGCAGATCGAGGCGAACCTGGCGTATGAGGCCTGGCGAGAACGACCGTGCGGCGACGCGTACACGGTCTACCTTGCGGCTCAAGACCGAGCTGACGCAGCCCAAGACCAGCTCGCGAGCTGGGTGCGGACGATCACGCCCTAGTCCTGGTCTGTCGAGCAACCTCCGGTCGAGCGGTCGGCGCGCCCGCGAACACCAGCAGGGTGGCCGCGCACAACCCGGCGGCAGCGATCACCGGCACGCTGTCGCCGGCCGCCTTGGCGACCGCGCCGCCGCCACCCGCGCCGAAGATCTGCCCGCCCGCCCACGCGAGGTTCATCAGCGCGGCGGCGAGCGCTTGATCGAGGCCGGCGACGTCGGCGGCATCCGCGAGCATCGCCATCGCTGGGGCCCAGAACGCGGCCAGCGCGCTCGCGAGCGCGACGATCACGACCGCCAGCGGGAACGGGTTGTGGGGGAGCAGGAAGCACACCAGCAGACCGGTCGCGGCGCCGAGCCCGAACCGCAGCGGCACGATCCGGCCGCACCGGTCCGACAACCTGCCGATCACGGGGGAGAGGGCCGCCTCGCCCGCGGCGGCGGCGAGGAACGTCGCCCCGATCACCGCCGTGCCCGCGCCCAGTCGATGCAACCGTAGTGGCCCGAGCACGCCCAGCACTCCCGATGCGACGGCCGGCAGTGCCACCAGCCACATGCTGGCGAGCAGCCCCGGGCTCGAGATCGCGTCTCGGAGCTCGCGCAGACCCTGCTGCGAGCCGACGTGACTGGAGGGCAGACGCCGCGCCTGGGCGATCAGCAGCACCGCGAGGAATACGACCGCGCTGAACGTCGGCCCTCTGCCGGCGGCGTTCGCGACGGTCCCGATCACCGGTCCGAACAGAGCCCCCGCGATCGCTGCCCCGAGCGCGGCACCGATCAGCCCGCCGCGGCGCTCCGGTGCCGCCTCGGCGACGATCCACGCGAGGCCGCCGGCCCACGAGCACGCACCGCCGACTCCCTCGACAAACCGCGCCGCGTCGAGCGCCGCAGCGCTGTCCAGCCATCCGAAACAGAGCGTCGAACAGGCGAGCAACGCCAGCCCCGCACACACCGTGAACTTCGGACCCGCGCGTGCCGCGAGCAACCCGCCGGGGAGCGATCCGATCAACGTACCGAGTGGATAGCTCGCCGTCATCAGCCCGGCGGACAGCTTCGATAGGTGCAACTGATGCGCCAGCGTCGGCAGCAGCGGAGCGATCGCCGCGTAGAACATCGTGTCGACGAACACGATCGCTCCGATCACCCGCACCAGGCGCCGCTCGGTTGCATTGGCCGAGGGGTCCATGCTCAGCACCGTAACGGCTGGGGTGGCCGGCGGGGCGAGGCCGCCGGCTGCGGTTGCCCTCGACGCGCGGTCGTGAGAGGATGCGCGCGCAGCCGTGCTGCCGGGCGGGGGAGTCCGCAAGCGAAGGAGAGGGAATGAGCGACACTCGGGTCAAGTTCGTGCTCGGAGAGCAGGACATCCCGACTCACTGGGTCAACCTGATGGCCGACCTGCCGGGCGAGGCGCCACCGCCGCTTCATCCCGGCACCATGCAACCGGCCGGGCCCGACGACCTGACGCCGCTGTTCCCGCTCGGATTGATCCGGCAGGAGGTCTCCTCGGAGCCTCAGATCGAGATCCCCGACCAGGTGCGCGATGTCTACAAGCTGTGGCGCCCGACGCCGTTGTACCGCGCGCACCGGCTCGAGCGCCACCTCGACACTCCCGCCCACATCTATTACAAGTACGAGGGCGGCTCTCCCCCCGGGTCGCACAAGCCGAACACGGCCGTGGCGCAGGCGTACGAAAATGCAGCGGCCGGGATCAGCAAACTGACGACCGAGACCGGCGCCGGCCAGTGGGGCTCGGCGCTCGCGTTTGCATGCCGGTTGTTCGGTCTGGAGTGTGAAGTCTGGATGGTCGGCTCGAGCTATGACCAGAAGCCTTATCGACGGTCGATGATGGAGGTCTGGGGAGCCACGGTCCACCGCTCGCCGTCGCAGGTGACGGAGGCGGGGCGCTCGCAACTGGAGCACTCGACCGGTTCGCTCGGAATCGCGATCTCGGAGGCGGTCGAGGTCGCGGCGCGGGCGCCTGATACGAACTACTCGCTCGGCTCGGTCCTGAACCACGTCCTGCTGCACCAGACGGTGATCGGCCAGGAGGCGCTGGCGCAGCTGGCGATGGCCGGGGAGGAGCCGGACATCGTGATCGGCTGCGTCGGCGGCGGCTCTAACTTCGCCGGGCTCTCGTTCCCGTTCCTCCGCCGGGTGATCCGGGAGGGGGCGCAGACCCGCTTCATCGCGGCGGAGCCGGCCGCCTGCCCGACGCTGACCCGAGGCCTGTACGCGTACGACTTCGGCGACACCGTCGGCCTGACACCGCTGCTGCCGATGTACACGCTCGGGCACGGCTTCGTGCCGCCTCCCGTACATGCCGGCGGCCTCCGATACCACGGTGACGCGCCGTTGTTATGCGGCCTCGTCAAGTCGGGTCTGGTGCAGCCGCGCGCGTACCGCCAGAACGAGACGTTCGAGGCGGCGGTGCGATTCGCCCGCGCCGAGGGAGTGATCCCGGCGCCGGAACCGGCCCACGCGATCCGCGCCGTGATCGAGGAGGCGACGGCCGCGCGCGATGCCGGCGAGCGTCGCGTGATCCTGTTCGGGCTCTGCGGGCACGGCCACTTCGACCTGAGCGCGTACGACGCGTTCCTGAGCGGGGGACTCGAGGATCCGGAGTTCTCACAGGACGAGCTGGACGCGGCGTTGGCGAGCTTGCCGCAGGCCCCGGCGCTCGCCTGATCGTCCTGCACGCTACATGCATGAACCCCCAAAGCGCACGCGCGCCAGCGGCTTTGGGAGCTGATGCATCACATGCGTGCATGTTGGCCAAAACCTTCCTCGCCCGTGCCGGTTTGGGATCTCATACAGGTGCCGCTAGCGCGGTAGGCCGGCGCCGGGGCCGCGCAGTCCCGCGTCGGGCCGGGCGTCGCATCTTGCGTCGGTCGGGGTCACGTCTTGCCTTGGGCGGGGTCGCGCCTCGCGCCGGGCGGGGTCGCGCCTCGCGCCGGGCGGGGTCGCGCCTCGCGCCGGGCGGGGTCGCGCCACGCGCCGGGCGGGGTCGCGCCTCGCGGCGGGCGGGGTCGCGCCAGGCGCCGGGCGGGGTTGCGCCACGCGCCGGGCGGAGTCGCGCCTCGCGCCCGCAGTACCGCCTCGCAGATCGCCCGACGGGGACCAAACCCGCTCCTGGTCGTGCGCCCCTGGCCTTGCGCCAGCGGGCGCCAAGGCCGCATCTTCGGCGCACGCATAATAGCGCGATCGTTCTAGAACCGATCCGTTACTAAAGATGGCGAGCCATGAGCTCCGTCGCATCGCCGACGGACGCCGGAGCGTCGCTCGAGCGCCGACGCAGACCGGAGCTTCACGCGCGCGGCGAAAGGTGGGTCACCGTGGATCTGAGGAAGCTGAAGGTGCCAATCGTGCAAGCGCCGTTGGCGGGCGGGGCCTCGACGCCGCAGCTGGCCGCCGCGGTCGCCGCGGCCGGCGGCCTGGGGTTTCTCGCCGCGGGCTACAAGACCGCCGCCGCGTTGGCCGAGGACATCGGCGAGCTGCGCCGGCTCTCCAGTGAGCCATTCGGCGTCAACATCTTCGCTCCGCCCACGGCCGCGCCTGACGCTGCTGCGGTTGCTGGCTACGCCGCGCAGCTCCAGGCCGAGGCCGCCCGCTGCGCCGTCATGCTCGGCGAGCCGCGACACGATGACGACGACTTCGGCGCCAAGCTCGAGCTCGCGGCAACGGAGCGGATCCCGGTCGTGTCGTTCACGTTCGGCTGCCCATCGAACGAGGTCGTCGAGCAGCTGCACAGCGCTGGATCCAGCGTCTGGGTCACCGTCACCCACCCCGAGGAAGCGAGTCAGGCGCAGACCGCGGGCGCGGACGCACTCGTGGTGCAGGGCTTCGAGGCCGGCGGCCACCGGGCGTACTTCTCCGACGGCTCCGAGCGCGAGGACCTCGGCCTGCTCGTACTACTGCGCCTGGTCCGTGACCGTGTCTCGGTGCCGCTGGTCGCGGCCGGCGGGATCGTGGACGGCGCCGGCGTCGCGGCGGTACTGTGTGCGGGCGCGCTCGCCGCGCAGCTCGGCACCGCGCTGATGCTCGCGCCCGAGGCGGGGACCTCTGCGGTGCACCGTGCGGCGTTGCGCGCGGACGGCGGCACCGCGATGACGAGAGCGTTCAGCGGCCGCCAGGCGCGTGGGATCGTCAACCGCTTCATGCGCGAGCACAGCGAACAAGCGCCGAGCGCGTACCCGGACGTCCACCATCTCACGACGCCGATTCGTGCGGCCGCGCGCAGGGCTGGAGATCCCGACACCGTCAACCTCTGGGCCGGGCAGGGGCACGCTCTCGCGTCGCAGGCGCCGGCCGCCGAGATCGTCGACCGCATCGCCGCCGACGCACGCGAGATCCTCGTCGCGCTGGCACGCAGCCTCAGCACTGAACCGTGAAGATCAGTGCGCCGACGTCCCGCTCGATCGGCCGCCGCCGGAGCGTCCGACCGAGACGGCCGCGGCTGTGACGAGCTCGGCGCCGGTGCTGCTGATCGACGTGCTGACGATCACGGGATGCCCGATCGCGGCTACCTTCGGACCTACCCCGCGCTCCGGTCGCTCGCGACGTTGCTCGACGATCGCCAGCGCGCGACGACCGTCTCGCCGCCACGGCTGGCCGAGGCGCTCGTTCAGTCCGCCGTCCTTGGGGTCCCAAGTGGGACGACCGAGCTGTCCGCCGGGTGATGCAAGCGTGAGCGCAATACTGGTTCACATATGCACGTGCCACCCGCGCGCCATCTGTTGCGGGCCAGGGACCTCGCAGACGAGCGCTATTCGGAGCCGCTGGCGGTCGATGACCTTGCGAGCGCCGCAGGTCTTTCCCGCGCCCACTTCAGCCGTGAGTTCCGGCGCGCATTCGGCGAGTCTCCCCACGCGTACCTGCTGACACGTCGCCTGGAACGCGCCGCGGCCCTTCTGCGCGCGACCGACCACTCGGTCGCGGAGATCTGCCTATCGGTTGGGCTGCGCAGCCTTGGATCGTTCACCACCAGCTTCACCCGTACCTACGGCGTGTCGCCGACCAGGTATCGATCGGCGTTCCCGCCCGCCGCCCATTACGCGCTGGTCCCGACGTGCGTCCTGCGCGCATACGGCCGGCCGCAACACCGCACGTTTCGAGAAGACAACGGCTGGGGACCGAACTAGCCTGGCAGGCGACCGCTTCAGCGACGGAGGAAATGATGTTCAAGATCGCCAATTACCAGTTGTGGGTGCACGACCAGGACGAGGCGCTGGCGTTTTACACGCAGAAGCTCGGGATGGAGATTCGCGCCGACGTGACACTTCCCGAGATGGGGAATTTCCGCTGGCTCACGGTCGGTCCGCCCGCTCAGCCCGACCTCGCGATCACGCTGATGGCGATTCCGGGTCCGCCGGTCATGGATCCCGAAGCTGCCGAGCAGGTGCGCAATCTGATGGCGAGAGGGTTCGCCGGTACGGTGTTCCTCACGACCGATGATTGCCAGGCGTCCTACGAGCAGCTCAAGGCCCGTGGCGTCGAGTTCAGCGAGGCGCCCGAGGAGCGCCCATACGGGATCGACTCCGGGTTCCGGGACCCGTCGGGAAACTCCTTCCGCCTGACCCAGCTCCGGGAGCTCGCGGCGACCTGAAACGCACCGGGATGGCGCCCGTGCGCGGGCCCGGGTGCGCCGCCCGGGCCCGCAGCTTCACCACCGAGACAGCCGCGGTCACGAGACCGTGACCCCGCTGAGCTCCACCCGTCCGAGCGAGGGGTTCAGCTCGACGTCCTGCGAGACCCCCGGCGGTGGAATCGTGTCCATCACCTTCGGCACGCTGTCCGGGTTCACGGAGCAGATCGGGCTTGCGTCGCCGACGGGACAGACGCCGAACGTGAACGCGCCGGCTGGCTGCGTGAAATCGCGCGCCTGGTAGGAATTGAAGCCGTTCTGGCCGGTCAGCGCGACCGTGAACATCATCCGGCATCAACCGTGCCGAAAGTCGACTGCGGCAGGATCAGCGTTGCGGTGCCACTCGGGTCATTGACCACGAACTGCCCCCGACAACCCCGCCCCAGAACCAGCGCGACGCCGACCAGCCCGCCGAGAACCCAGCCCCAGGGGGGACCGAACGTTACAAACCCCAAGCGAGCCAATCGTTTGTTGCGGTCGCGGGCGCTCAGGTCGTCACGTCCCAGCGGCCGCGTCGGCGGCCGTTGGCGTACCGGCCGGATGCGCGGGCCCGCCCGGAGTCGAGATATGTCGACAGGCGCACGAGGTTCCGCCGACAGTGAGGGTGGGTCGACAGGCGCGAAGGTTCGGTCGACGGGCCCGGAAACGGGGTCCACAGGCCCGAAGGCGGGTCGGGAGGCGGATGTCGACGGCCCGCGGGAAGGTGGGATCGGCAGACGGGGTCGGCAGGCCGCGGGCGTTGGGCCGAGGCGCGCTCTCGCGCGGGGGCGCTCAGGCCTGCGCGGCGCGCACCCCGGCGACGAGCGCCCGTGCAACTGCATCCGCGGCCTGGACTTCGATCGCATCGTACGGAGCGGTGACGGCACCCGTCGCGAGGCAGAAGATCGTGTCGCCGTCATACATCGTGTGCGCCGGGCGCACCGCCCGGGCGATGCCGTCATGCGCGATCGTCGCCACGCGGTTGGCCTGCTCCTTGGTCAGCTCCGCATCGGTGAGGACAGCAGCCAGCGTCGTGTTGGCGCCCGGCAGCAGTCCAGAGGCGCGATCCCAGTTGGTGAGCGGCGCAACCCACTGATGGCGCTCGTCGTCCCAGATCCCGCCCACGCTGTTCGCAACCGCCACCGCGGCGACGATCGCCTCGCCCACCCGGGAGCTCGCGATCCCCATGCCGCCCGGCCGCACCTCGCTGCGATCTCCAGCCTTCGCGACGGTGGCGCCCGCGCCGGCGCCCACCGCTCCGAGCTCGGGCTCGCGCGTCGCGGCTGCGCATGCCGCATATCCCGCGTCAGCGTTCGGCCTTGCCCGCCGATCGCCGACGAACAGATCGAAGATCACCGCGCCGGCGACGATCGGCACTCGCACGTCGCCGAGCTCGAGCCCCACCTCCCGCTCCTCGAGGAAGCGCACCACCCCATCGGCTGCGGCGAGGCCGAACGCGCTGCCGCCGGTGAGCAGTACCGCGTGCGCGCGTTGGGTCGCCCTGCCGGTGCGAAGCGCGTCGGTGCCCAACGTCCCGGGCGCCGCGCCGCGAACGTCGACCCCGGCGACGGCTCCGTCGGGGGCAAGCACCACGGTGCAGCCGGTGCATCCCTCCGCGTCCGTGAAGTGGCCGACCGACAAGCCGCGCGGGAGCACGCTAGGGCTCCAGGCGGAAGTCGAGCTCGGCCTGGACGTCCTCTATGTCCATCTGAGCCTTCTGGAGCTTGCCCGCGTAATCCCAGTTCAGCGCCTGCCAGCGAGTGAACTGATCCAGCACCCACACCCCCGAGAGCCGAGAGCCGTTACCGGACCGCCCGTTTCCGCCGAACGGCAGATGCGCCTCAGCGCCGGAGGTCGAGTTGTTGACTGACACCATGCCGGCGCTGACACGCTCGCGAAAGCGAAACGCGTTGCGCGCGTCGCGCGTGTAAATCGCGGCGGACAAGCCGTAACCGTGCCCGTTGGCGAGATCGATCGCCTCGTCGAACGTCTCGAAGCGTGTGACCGCGACGATTGGGCCGAACGTCTCGGTTCTGTACAGCTCGTCGTCTGCGTCGACGCCGGCGACGATCGTCGGGTGATAGAACAGCCCGAGCTCCGGGTCGCCGATGAACCCTGCGCGCGGATTGGCGCGAGTGATTTGTCCAATCCCACTCGACCCATGAACCGTGTGGTGGCCGCGGATCAGCTCCAGCCATATCTCGAAGCGCGCGGCGAAGCGCCGGGACATCATCGGGCCATACAGGACCGCCTGCATCGGGTCGCCGATCGCAGCCTGCTGTGTCGCAGCCGCAAACCTGGATAGAAACTCGTCGCAAATCGAGTCGTGGACGATCACCGCGCCGAGCGACGTGCAGCGCTGACCCGCGGTGCCGAACCCACTGAACAACGCGCCCTCGACCGCCAGCTCGAGGTCCGCGTCGGGCATCACCACGAGGGGGTTCTTTCCTCCGAGCTCCAGGCAGGGACTCTGCAGATGGCGTCCGCACAGTTCGCCGATCCTCACACCTACGTCACTTGAACCGGTGAAGCCGACCTTGTCGACCAAGCCGACGTCCAGGGCCGTCCGGAGACCGCGCTCGGTCGCCGGTCCATCGCACAGCACCATGTTCAGTACGCCGGGGGGAAGTCCGCCGGCCAGGAACAGCCGCGTAAATGCGTCGGCGATCGCCGGCGTGTACTCCGCCGGCTTCCAGCTGACGGAGTTGCCGCACAGCAACGCCGGCACGAGATACCAGGCGGGTACCGCCACCGGGAAATTGCCCGCCGTGATAATCGCGGCAGCGCCGACTGGCACGCGAAATGTGAACAGTTGCTTGTCGGGCATTTCGCTTGGCACCGTCTGACCGTACAGTCGGCGCCCCTCTCCGAGGAAGAAGTCACAGGTGTCGATCACCTCCTGGACCTCACCGCGGGCCTCGGCGAGCGGTTTGCCGATTTCGCGCGTGATCAGTCGCGCGAGAGTCTCCTTGTTCGCCTCCACGATCCGACCGATCTGCTGAATCGCCCGCCCGCGCCGTGGCGCCGGGGTTGCGGCCCATCCGCGCTGCGCCGCCCGTGCCGTCCGCGCGGCATCGACGAACGTGTCCCCGTCGCCGAGGCGCGCGAGCGCGACGCGCTCCTCCACGCGCGCCGGATTGTACGACGCAGTCGGCTGCGAGGTCTGTGGAGCGACCGGCTGCCCGTCGATCAACGAGCTGACGATGCGTCCCGCGGCCCGGTCATCGGTGCGGGATTCTGATGCGGCAACGGACACGATCGAGCCTCCAGCGGTCGGGAATCGGGGCGAGCGCCCTTACAGACGGTAAGCATGCAACACGTCCGATTGAATCAGTCGTCTCCTGGAGCACGCCGCCGATCACGTGCGGGAATCGCCCGCCGAGCTGCCGGCCCGTCCGGTCGGACGGTGCCAGCGAGCGAGCTCGTCGGCGGGGGCGGCAGCCCGTCCGGCAGCGCGGTACCAGCGCGACGAGGTCGTCGCCGGCGGCGGTATTGACGCGCGTACGACGAGCATCGAGGGCTCAGCGAGCGCGAGGTGCCGCTGGAGCGAGTTCCGCATCGACGGTCCCACTCCGGTGACCTCATCGACGGCAACACCGAACGCGGACGCCAGCAGAGCCCAATCCGGCGTCAGGAGATCGACTCCGAACGCTTGTGCGCCCACTCTCTCCTGGTCATAGCGCAGCATTCCGTAACCGCCGTCGTCGACCAGCATCACCGTGAGCGGGAGCCGCTCTTGGGCGAGCACGGCCAGCTCCCCGCAGGCAAACAGAAACCCACCATCACCCGACACGCACAGGACCGGGTCTGACTGGCCGGCCGCCGCGCCGATGCTCGCCGGAAACGCGAACCCGAGCGTCCCCCACCCGACCGGGTACGCCAGCCGTCGCGGGCGGCGGAACGGATGCAAGGCGGCAATCCAGTAGCCGGGAATGCACATGTCCGCGAACACGACCGTGTCCGCTGTGAGCGCGGCCTGCATCGAGCCCAGGAACTCGGCCCCCGCGGGCTCCTCCCGGGTCAGGCGGCGCCAAGCTGTTTGACGCAGTGCTTGGAGCTGGTCGAACGGGCTCTCGCGCGGCCTCAGGTCGCCGAGAGCTCGCTGCAGCGCCGGCAGCGTATCCCGCACGTCTCCCTCGATCACGACATCGGCGAGGTAGTTCTTGGTCGCGTCGGCACGATCGACGTTGAGAGCGATCAGCTTCGGCGGCTGTGGCATCGCCCAGTTCTGGGTCATCATCGCGTCGAGATCGCTTCCGATCGAGAGCACCAGATCGGCGTCGTCCCACAGCTGACCCGCCTCCTCGAGGTGCGGCGGGAGCCCGACCCAGCACGGATGGTCGGGATCGACGGCCCCGCGAGCCATGTACGTCTCGATCACCGGAGCCCCCAGACGCCTCGCCAGCTGCGCCGCAGCGCCCCCGGCGCCGGCGCGCATCGCGCCGCCGCCCACCCATAGCAGGGGTCGCTTCGCCACGGCGCAGAGGGCCGCGGCCGCCTCGACCTCCGACTGATCGATCTGACCGGAACTGCTGCCGAAGTCGGTCGCGTGCGACGGCCGCGCTGGAGCTTGCGGTTCAAGGCGGGTCGTCACAGGCGCTCTCAGCAGGTCGGTGGGAAGCTCGATGTAGACCGGACCGGACGGCGCCGTCAGCGCCTGCGCCGCCGCCGCGAGTGTCAAACCGGCCATCTCCTCCTGGTCGCCCACCCGAACGACTCGCTTGACGACCGGCGCGAACATCGCCCCCTGGTCGCGCGTCTCGTGGAGCGCGCCGCGATAGACGCCTGGCCGTCGCAGCGCGGTCGGAATGTCAGTCGTGATCACCAGCACCGGAGAGTGGGATGCCCACGCCTCGCCGGTGGCGGCCACCGCGTTGGCCGCTCCCGGACCGGTGGTGGTCAGCGCGATCCCGAGCTCGCCGGTGGCGCGCGCATAGCCGTCGGCCGCATACGCCGCGCTCTGCTCGTGCCGTGTCCCGATCAAACGGATCCGAGAGCGCGCGAGAGCCTCCCAAAGCGGCAGGTTGTGGACCCCCGGCAGCCCGAACGCGACCGTGACGCCGCAAGCCTCGAGCGCCGACACGAGCGCATCGGCACCCAGCTCCGCACGTCTCGCCTGCGCCGTCATCGCGCCCATCGTCGCACGCGATGCGCGCGACCGTCGCCGCTGCCAAGCTTGTCCGCCAATGGTCAACGGATCGCGCGCTCCGAGTTCTCGACGCGGACTGCCACGACACGCCAGCACGGTGATCGTCGGCGGCGGCGCGATCGGCGCCAGCATCCTGTTTCACCTCTGCGAGGCGGGGGTGAACGACGCGGTGCTGGTCGAGCGTGACCAGCTCGCGAACGGCTCGACCGGCAAGGCGGCAGGCGGCGTGCGGGCTCAGTTCTCCGACGAGCTGAACGTTCGCATCGCCCAGCGCAGCATCTGCGCGTTCGAGGACTTCGAGCGCCGGCCCGGCTGGGAGATCGAGTTCGAGCAGGTCGGGTACCTGTTCCTGCTCACGCGACCGTCCGAGGTCGAGACGTTCCGCGACGCGTTGGCGCTTCAGCGGCGTCTCGGCGTCCCGAGCCAGATGGTGAGCGCGGAGCAGGCAGCCGAGCTATGCCCGTTGATCGACCCTGCGGGCGTGCTCGCGGCCACCTTCTGTCCCACCGACGGGCACGCGACGCCGGAGGGCGTCGTGTCCGGGTACGCGACCGCGGCCCAGACGCTCGGAGGGCACATCGAGACCGGCTGCCAGGTCGGCGCAATCGAGATCGTCGGCGACCGCATCCGTCGCGTGCGCACGAACAAGGGAGAGATCTCGACCACCGCGGTGATCTGTGCCGCCGGTCCGTGGTCACGTCACGTCGCTGCCCTTGCCGGCGTGGATCTCCCAGTCACCCCGCTGCGGCGTCAGGTGCTGTTCACCGGCCCGCTGCCCGGCCTACCGGCCAGGCTGCCGATGACGGTCGACTTCACCACCAGCTTCTACTTCCACCGCGAGGGGCCCGGACTCCTGATGGGGATGCCCTACGCGGGCGAGCAGCCCGGCTTCAGCACCGAGCGCTCGGACAACTGGATGCCCGAGTTGGTGGCGACGATCACGCGGCGCGCGCCGCGGATCCTCGACGCCCCGATCAGGGGTGGATGGGCGGGGCTGTACGAGCTCTCGCCGGACCACAACGCGCTGATCGGCGAGGCGCCGCGCGTGGCGAGATTCCTGTACGCGACCGGGTTCTCCGGTCACGGCTTTCTCCAGGCCCCGGGCGTCGGGGAAATCGTGCGCGACCTGTACCTCGGGCGGCGGCCGTTCGTCGATGTGAGCGACCTGTCTGCCGACCGGTTCGGCCGCCGGATGCGCCCGGAGCATGCGATCGTTTGACCTCGTCGCCCGCGTGGCGACCGTCGTCTCAGCGCCGGCTGGTGGGCGAGCCGCGCGGCGAGCGTCGTCTCAGCGCGCTCGGTGCGGCGGCAGTCGTCTCAGTGCCGCTTGATCGACGAGCGGCGCGCTCGCACGAGCAGCGCCGAGCAGGAGCGCGTCTTGCGGCCGGACGTCGCCCCGATCAGCGCAATCCCGCCCGGGACCATCGCGAGTACGACCATGCACGGTTGAGCGGACAGGAACGGGGGCGCGAGCGTCGCCGAACCGTTCGCCACCTGTCCCGCGAGGACCGCGATCGCCACGACCGACGCGATCACAGCAACGCCGGCGACGCAGAGGAGCGCCGGGAACCCCCAGTTAGGCCGCTCCCCGAACAGGTGATCGATGCGGACCGGGTCGATCCCAACCGAATCATCAGCGGCCGATGCATCGCAGAAGCTGAGCATCGCCCGCGCCAGAGCCGACCGGCTGCCCGGCGCGGCGGCGATTGCGCTCTCGTCCGCCCCCAGCTCGGCGAGCACCTGGTGGCGCCGCATCAGCGCCGTCAGTCCGGGCACGAAGAACAGCGCCCGCGCCAACACGCGGCCGGTGGCGAGTCGCAGCGGATCACGCCGGCGAGCATGGTGGCGCTCGTGCGCCAGAACTGCGTCCAGCGCCTCGTCGTCGAGCAGCGCCAGCGCGCCGGTCGAGACAAACACCTGCGGTCGCAATAGGCCAGTGCAGAACGCAAGCGGACGCTGATCGTCGATCACCAGCGCGCCCCTCACCGACGTGGGATTGCGCTCAGCCAGGCCGCGCTGCAAGCGCCTGGCCGCGGCGAGCTCGCGGATCGCTCCGACGATCGTCAGCGCCGTGACCGCGAGTCCCGCACCCGCGAGCACGAGGATCACGATCGCGTCGGCGTTTGCGGTCGGATAGCTGAGCCGCTGTCCGAGGATCGAGATGTGGCTTGCGGTCGCGTCAGGCGCGAGCCGCCAGGTCTCGAACAGGCGCGCGACCACGAACAGCGAGCAGCCCAGTCCGAGCGCCCCGAGCATCAGCCCGGCGCGAGAAACGCGCGCCGCGGCGACCGCTGCCGGCTTGTCACCGTCGTCGCCGAACGGCCCCGCGGTGACCAGCGGCGAGGAGCCGACTTGCCCGTTGATCGACGGTATCGCCATCTCCTACGGTGAATCGTAGACGATCGGGGATGCCGACCGGATCCTCATTGCTACACTGCGTCGTAGATGGTTGGGCGCGCGAGCAAGCAGTCAGATGCCAACGCCGCTCCCCCGGCGCTGCAGCCAGATGCCAACGCCGCTCCCCCCGCGCTGCACGAGCTCGAGTCCGAAGTGATGGAGGAGCTGTGGACGCGGGGCGAAGCTTCGGTCCGAGAGGTGATGGCAGAGCTCAACGCCCGGACGAGCAAGGAGCGGGCGTACACCACGTACATGACGATCATGGCGAGGCTTCACAGGAAGGGACTCCTGGCTCGCCGGCGCGAGGGCAAGACTGACTTCTACGCACCCGCGCTAGCCCGCGACGAGTACATGGAGCGGCGCGCACGCGTCGAGGTCGAGGATCTGGTCGCACAGTACGGCGACGTGGCGCTCAGTCACTTCGCCCAGCAGATGTCAGCACTGGACCCGGCTCGGAGGCGAGCGCTCCAGCGGCTCGCGCGGAAGGGCTGAACCTCAGAGCGGCGCACGCGTGCGGCGATCCCGGTTCTCGCCGGCGAACGCGGGTGACTGTGAGTGACAGGACTGACCGAGTTGGGTAACGTCATCGCGGGTCGATCATGCAACCGGACCGAGACGCTCAAGCGAGGCTGAGGACCGAGCTCGCCGACGCGACCGCCGAGCTGAAGGCTCACATGGTGAGCTGGGAGTATGCGTTCGCGATGGGCAGCGGGCGCGACGGAGCTCGCGATCACCCGCTGCACTGGGAGACCAACGCCCGTACCGACCGGCTTGTGGCCCGCTGCGACAGCCTCCGCGCGCGGCTCGCCGAGTATGACGCGTGACACCGCCCGCGGTCGACAGGGCCGGTCCGACGACCACGAGCGATCGGATCGGCGTGTTAACGCGCCGGGGTGCAAATCCGGCGGGGTCTAACTACGCGATCGTCAAACGCTCACTGCGAGTGAGCTGTACGTTTCCGGGATGAACCTACGCACGCTCGGCAACACCGGAGTCAAAGTAAGTCCGCTCTGCCTCGGGGCGATGATGTTCGGCGCCTGGGGCAACCCGGACCACGACGACAGCATCAGGATCATCCACCGTGCGCTCGACGCGGGGATCAACTTCATCGATACCGCCGATGTGTACTCGCGGGGAGAATCAGAGGAGATCGTCGGCAAGGCACTCGCCGGCGGCCGGCGCGACAACGTGATCCTGGCGACCAAGGTGCATGGGACGATGGGAGCGGACCCGAACGAATTCGGCAACTCGCGCCGCTGGATCGTGCGTGAGGTCGAGAACAGCCTGCGCAGGTTGCGAACCGACTGGATCGACCTGTACCAGATCCACCGTCCCGAGGCCGACACCGACATCGACGAGACGCTCGGCGCGCTCACGGATCTCGTCCGCGACGGCAAGGTGCGCTACGTCGGCTCATCCACGTTCCCCGCGAGCCGGATCGTCGAGGCGCAGTGGGTGGCAGAGAAGCGCGGCCGGCAACGCTTCGTGTGCGAGCAGCCGCCGTACTCGATCCTGGTTCGCGCGGTCGAAGCGGACGTGCTGCCGACGTGCAAACGGCACTCGATCGGGGTGATCTCATGGGGTCCGCTCGCCAGCGGGTGGCTGAGCGGGCGCTACCGCAAGGGGACGGAGCTCCCGCCCTCGCGCCGTGCGGAGCGGCTGCCGGGCCGCTTCGACATGTCAATTCCCGCCAACCAGCGCAAGCTCGAGGTGGCCGATCAGCTCGCCAGGGTTGCCGACGAGGCGGGGATGACCTTGATCGAGATGGCGCTCGCGTTCGTCATCAACCACCCCGCGATCACGGCAGCGATCATCGGTCCGCGAACGATGGAGCATCTCGAGTCGCAGCTGCCGGCGGCCGACACACACCTGGCCGACGCCGTGCTCGACCGGATCGATCAGGTCGTGCCGCCGGGCGTCAACATCAATCCGCACGATGGCGGGTGGCAAAACCCTGCGCTGGAGCCATCGGAACGACGGCGCTAGTAGCAGTCGAGGCGAGCGTCTCGCGGCCGAGACGCTGAAGCTGGCGGAGATAGTCGAGGTGCGCTGCCCAGCGCACGTCGTCGCCGCAGTCATGTGCCAATCGCGCTGTGTCGTCGTGAGCATCCAGGAGCTCGTAGATCAGCTGCTGCAGCGTTTCGGTGGACGCTGCGGACGGTGTCGCGTTCCAATCCATGAGGGCCTCTCACGTCGCCCTGTTCAAACTCGCGCAGCATCTTACGCCGGTTACCGGCGGCAAGCCCGAGCGCAGGCGCCTCGAGCCCGCAATTTGGGGGGCGTGGGAAGCCGGCCGAGTTCGAATCGGGCTGCTGGTTGCCCCGGCGTTCACACGATAGTCACACTTGGGTGCAGCATGAGTGGTGCCGGAGACAATGTGGCGGCGAACAGCGAGGAGGATCTTCCAGTGCCGCTGACGCACGCGCCGGCGATGTACACCGTCGGCCACTCGACCCGATCGCTCGACGAGCTTGGCGCGGTGCTCGACGCGGCCGGGGTCGGCCGGTTGGTCGACGTCCGCACGGTGCCGCGCTCGCTACGCAACCCGCAATTCACGCGCGAGTCGCTGGCCCGGTCGCTGCCCGAGCGCGGGATCGAATACCGGCACGAGCAAGCGCTCGGGGGGTTCCGACGCCCGCGCCCCGACTCCGTCAATGGAGGTTGGCAGCAACAGGCGTTCCGCGGTTACGCCGACTATATGCAGAGCGCTCAGTTTCGCGCGGCGCTCGATCGGCTCGCGGCGCTCGCGCTCGAGCGTGCCACCTGCGTGATGTGCGCCGAGGCACAGTGGTGGCGCTGTCACCGTCGGCTGATCTCGGACGCACTCGCGATTCGCGGCTGGTCCGTGCGCCACCTCGGCCTGGAGGCGGAGCCGATCGAGCATGTGCTGACCCCATTCGCCGTCGTCGGCCCGGATCGCGCGCTCACCTACCCGCCCGCGCAGGGGGAGCTGTTGCGGTGAACCCGGACTCGGCGGTCCGAGCGCCGTGACATGCTTGCCGCGACTCGTGCCCGACCCGCTCAGCTTCGACCCGATCGACGAGGCCGGCCGCCAGTGGTCCAAGCACTGGGGCGCCTCACCGGTCGCGCCGATGATGGCGGTGACGTCCGTGATGCGGGTGCAGCAGATCCTGCTGGCGCGACTCAACGAGACGCTGGAGCCGTTTGGATTGACGTTCGCACGCTACGAGGCGTTGATGCTCCTCTACTTCAGCCGCGCGGGGTCCTTGCCGCTCGGCAAGATCGGCGCCCGGCTTCAGGTGCACCCGACGAGCGTGACGAACCTCGTCGACGGTCTCCACACCGCAGGCCCTATCATCAAGTCGAGAGATGGCAGTGGCCGGCAACATCCCCGTCTCTGAGCAGCAATGGCGCACGGCCTATGGGCTCACGGCCGAGCGCGATGCGGCGTTCACGACGCTCTCGGACGAGGAGATCAAGCCGCTCTACACCGAGCGCGACCTGCCCGCGGAGGCGGAGGCGTCGATCGGGCTGCCCGGTCAGTTTCCGTACACGCGCGGCGTGTACCCGTCGATGTATCGCGGGCGGCTGTGGACGATGCGCCAGTTCGCCGGGTTTGGCACACCGGAGGAGACGAACGAGCGCTTCCGGTACCTGATCGAGCACGGGCAGACCGGGCTCTCGACGGCGTTCGACATGCCCTCGTTGATGGGCCACGACTCCGATCATCCGCGTTCGCTCGGCGAGGTCGGACGCGAGGGGGTGGCCGTCGACACGGTGCTGGACATGGAGACTCTGTTCCGCGGTATCCCGCTTGACGAGGTCACGGTCTCGATGACGATCAACGCGCCGGCGGCGATCATGCTGGCGTTCTACGTCGTCGCTGCCGAACGGCAGGGCGTGCCGAGCGACCGTCTGGGCGGCACGATCCAGACCGACATCCTGAAGGAGTACATCGCTCAGAAGGAGTGGTGCTTCCCGGTCGACCCGGCGATGCGGCTGGTGACGGACATGGTCGAGTGGTGCTCGCGGCAGATGCCGCGCTGGCATCCGATCTCGATCAGCGGCTACCACATCCGGGAGGCCGGCTCGACGGCGGCTCAGGAGCTCGCGTTCACGCTCAAGGACGGCTTGACGTACGTGGAGCACGCGATTGCGCGGGGACTCGACGTCGACGAGTTCGCTCCACGGCTGAGCTTCTTCTTCAACGCGCAGATCGACTTCTTCGAGGAGATCGCGAAGTACCGCGCCGCGCGGAGGATCTGGGCGCGCGAGATGCGCGATACGTTCGGCGCGCGCAATCCCGAGTCGTGGCGGATGCGGTTCCACACCCAAACGGCGGGCGTGTCGCTGACGGCGCAGCAGCCTGTCAACAACATCGTGCGGACGGCGATCGAGGCGCTCGCGGGCGTGCTCGGCGGCACCCAGTCGCTGCACACGAACAGCTTCGACGAGGCGCTGGCGCTACCGACCGAGCAGGCCGTGCGAATTGCGCTGCGAACGCAGCAGATCCTCGCGCACGAGACAGGGGTGGCGAACACGATCGATCCGCTCGGCGGGTCGTACTTCGTCGAGGCGCTGACCGACCGCCTGGAGGAGCTGTGCTACGACTACTTCCACAAGATCGACGAGCTGGGCGGGATGGTCCAGGCGGTCAAGGACGGTTTTCCGCAACGTGAGATCGCCGACGCGGCGTTTGCGCTCCAGCAGGAGATCGACCGCGGCCGGCGGATCGTGGTCGGCGTCAACGCGTTCGTCGAGGGCGACGAGCCCGACACGCCGATCCTGCGGATCGATCCCGCGCTGGAGCGCAAGCAGGTGCAGCGTCTGGCGGCGGCGAAGGTCGACCGCGACCTCGGGGCCGTGGAGAAGGCACTCGCCGAGCTCAAGGCCGCGGCCGCCACCACGCAGCGCAACCTGATGCCGGTGCTGCTCGACGCCGCCCGCGCCCACGCTTCCGAGGGCGAGGTCGTGGGAGCGCTCCAGCAGGTCTGGGGCGACTACCGCGAGCGCCCGTTCTTCTGACGCGCCCAGACGGCGGCCGCGCCGGCGGCGCGCTCAGGCTGGCGCTGCGGCGAGCGCGCCGAGCGCGTCCGCCGTACTCGCGTCGGCGGGGAAGAACGCCTCGATCGAGAGCTCGGACACGGTGATGTCGACCGCGGTCCCGAACGTCGTCACGGTGCTGAAGAACGACAGCTCGCCGGCATCGGTTACGTCGGTGGCGAGCCGCAGCATGATCATGATGTCTACGGACGACCCGAGCGGCGCCTCGGAATCTGTGTCGCCGGGATAGCCGAGCACGTCGTCGCGCAGCTCCACCACCCGTTCGTCGCCCGTCAGCGCGATCTCGCGCTCCAGGCGGCGGAGCAGATGGCCTCGCCACTCGCCGAGATTGAGGATGCGCGGCGCCATCCCGTCCGGATGGAGTGCGATGCGGATGCAGTTCGCCGGTGGCTGGAGCAGCTCGGGCGCCACGCCCTCCAGCAACGGACCCAGCGCGCTGTTGGACGCGAGCAGGTTCCAGCCGCGGTCGACCGCGATCGCCGGGTATGGCTCGTGCCCGGTGAGCACGTGGCCAACCGCATCGCGGATCGGTGTCATCTCCGGATCCTCGAGCGCACGGGCCGCGTACTGCGGCGCGTACCCGCCGGCGAGCAGCAGCTGGTTGCGCTCGCGCAGCGGCACCTGGAGCTGCTCCGCGAGGCGGAGCAGCATCTCAGGACTGGGCTTTGCGCGACCGGTCTCGAGGAAGCTCAGGTGCCGGGTCGAGATCCCAGCATCGAGCGCGAGGTCGAGCTGGCTCATCCGCCGTCTCCGGCGCCAGTCTCGTAGCAACGTACCGATCCGGTTGCCGTTCATGTTCACACGCGTAACCATGCTCACACCGCCGCTCTCGTCGGCGCCGGCAACAGCCGAGTGAGCACGGCCACCGAGATCAGGATCGCGGCGAGCGCGGCGAGGCTCAGCTCGAACGCCGTCGCGAACCCCGAGTGCAACGCCCCGAAGAAGATCACGCCGATCACCGCCACGCCGAGCGCGTTGCCGACGTTCTGCATCGTCGACAGCGCACCGGACGTGGCACCCGCCTGCTCGGGTCGCATCGTCGACATGATGATTGTCGCCAGCGGCGCGATCCCGAGTCTCCGAGCTGCTGCACAGTGGCCGCTTGTCTGGTGGCGCACAAACATACGTGTCAAATCCGCAGTGGCGCAACGGTGTGCGTACCTTGATTGCCTGGCGTTCAACTCGTGGGTTCTTGTACCAATCAGCATCCGGCACCACGAACACGGTCTTACCTTGCAGACGCTCGGCAAACGCAATCACATCAGCAGCTTCCCAGCTAGTGACACTTGGGACACCAAACGACACATAACCCGCTGAGAGAATTGCATCAGTCGTGGGCGTGCCTTCAAGCACGAAGAACACGATGTCCGCGTCAGGCAACCGGTGCTCAGCCAATGGATGTATGTCAATTCGCTGACACGCACCCTTCGGGCCAAACAGGAGATACTTAGGGTCACGGGGCGCGTGCCTGTGCACGCCGTCTACTGGCACGCCGTTGTGGTTGCCTTCACCAGTCGCCACATCGTAGAAGTCATCATCCTCAGCGTTACCCTTATTGACGTGTGCGTCAGCGGCGGCACCAGTTAGTGTCAGCTTGCGCGGTAGCCTCTTTGGCTCTGGTACGTCAAACCCCGACCAACCAAGCGCGACGTTGTACGCAGCATCATCAGCAGGGTGAGGAAACTGCGGCCACTCATCCCACATATCGCGCTGACCATGCCAGTGCACCTTCGGTCGTCTATCCATGATGCCAGGATCGAGCGGACGCAATTGTGGCGGGATCGGATCGAAGCCAAACGGTGCGTGCTTCGGCATCAGCCAACCTAAACCTTGATTGAGAGCTTTCGTGATTGCTGCCAGACGCGATTCGGAATCATCATGTCCAGGCTCAGGGTTAGTGAAGAATGGTCGAAACGCATCTGTCACCCATGTGTCGCCTGGCTTGTACAGCCGACAGCCACGTGCGAACCAAATCTCAGGATCGATCCCACGCTCGGATAGAAAGTCAGTCTGCTGTGTCATAATTCTCAGCTTGTCTCAAGTAGTGGAGTGCCGACCAGTGCGACCACTTTTCACAGCGGTGAGAGTGCTCGACACTCCGTTGGCACTTCGACTAGGGATGGGCGACCCGTAGAATGCCGTCACTCTCGCGCCTAAGGTCACCATTGGCAATCAACTGCTCGCGCTCAGCATGAGTGGCGTAGATAGCGCGCCAGCCATCACCACACCGTGCGATCCTGCCTTCGCGCATTAGCTGCTTCGTGTACTCTGGTGTTACCTTCGTCTTGGATTTAGACATGGTGTCTTTCCTTCAGTCCGGGTTGATAATGCGTCAGCAGACTACTTGTCAGCGGGTATCGGTTGCGGAGATACCGTACCGCCGCTGTCGGTATCGTTTCAGTAGCCATGCTCTGCAGGCTACCGCTGCCGGTGCTCCCGTTTCAGTAGTAGTTGCTGGACATGGCACCAAGGTACCTCGCGAGGTGGTAGCGTTTCAGTAGCCATGCTGTGCAGACTACTTGTTACCGTGATTCCGTTTGAGTAGTAGTAGTCACCGTGGCAGCGTACCGCTTAAAGTGCTCCCGTTTCAGGAGTCACCACACGAGCTAGAAGCTGACTTGCCAGACGCATGTACCGCTGAGCCGTCCGCACGTCACCGTCGAAGTTCTTCTCAAGCCAAGGCAACCAGTTGCCATAGTCAACCTTGGCTTTGGCTGCCAGTAGCAACGCTCCTGCATGATGCGCGCATGCAACCGCGCGGCGACATGCTTTCTCGTAACAGGCATGCGCCGCGTTGATCTCTGCTGCGAGCTTGGTTAGCTCGTACTCCGTGGAAGTTGCTTGTGATGGTGTTCTGCCCGCATTCTGATGATCGGTCATCGGAGCAATTCGCACAAGTCGGAGCAACTACGTATCTTTCGGCTTCGGGTGCGGCTGAGTACGTGGTTGCTACTGATGTAACCAACGGGCGCAAGTGGTGTTACGCACCGGAAGTTAGGCGGCAGGCTCGAAAACTCAGCAGCAACCACCGATGTGGTCGAGCTGGTTGAGCGCTACCGTGCACCGTCGGAAACAGACAACCGAAGGGGTGACGCCATGGCAATCGAAACCGCTGAGGGATCAATCGGCGAACCGATGACTACACGTGGGTTATCGGACACTGTTCCGCTCGCGTTTGTGCTTGAATGCCCGCACCACATCATGTCCGCAGAGCACTACCAAGAAGACGGCTCCTGCCGATGCGACGATCCGGGGCACCTGGAGATGCGAAGCTGGGGCTTTGTTTGGCGTGGAGACCGTTGGAGCTGATCGCGATGGCGCGCGCAAGCAGCAACCTGTACAAGTTGGCCAGGTGGACAAGGACTGCGGAGGCAATCGAGCGCAGCGAGGAGACTGGTGATCCGCGCTACGTGGAGCGTCGAGCTAAGAACATCTTGCTGGGCCGGTTGCTTGGCCGAGCTGGAGTCTGGCGTCGTCTATGGGGCTAACCCAACCGGCCGAGTGGTGTATTGAGAGCATGAGCAAAGCAGACGCACGAGGGATCGTCCAAGCAGCGATCCTGCATGAAGCTGTCGAGCGTGTTGCGGCGGCGGATGACCTACGGCGGACCACGCACGAGCTGGCCCACGCCAACCGGCTGATTGACGCGATGACGCGGACCGGCACTCTCAGACTCGTGCTCTCCTGAATCGCAGCCTAGCGGGATGAGCGGCCTACTTCGGTGGGTCGCTCGTTCGTTGGGAGCTTCCGTCCGAGGCATCTGGTATGGAGCACGGCATGAACACCACAAGACTAATCGCCATATCTGGGCGCGGCCCGTTCTATATACGCCGCGTCAACCAACCCAAAGAGCAGATCCGCGTCGGGATGCGGGCATCGGACGCAACTGCCGGGATCGTCTATGCAGCCGGAAGTCGGGCGGCGAGGATTGAGGATCTAAACGCGATCATCAGCGAGTGGCAGTCGGCCGGGTACATCATCGGCATGGATAGCTGGTTGTCGGACAAGCTCAACCGGATGTAGGGGCGACGGATGAGCTGAGATGCCCCCTGAGAGCCCACGGGAGCCGGCTGGAGCCGATCCTCGGCTCGGGCGTGGCCTACCGTACTGGCCGCCGGGAAAGTAGTCTTCACGCCGGACAGGCAACGAGGTTAGAAAGACTTGAGCCAATGAGCGCCGCGATAATTGAGAGAATGCGCCGCATAGCCATGATTGCGCTGGCGGTAGTGCTCGGCTCCTCCACGTTCTGAGTGGGTGTCACGCAACTGCCGGGCCAGCGTTTAGCTTGCCGGCGACGAGGTAGATCATCGCGATGTAGTTGCGGTTGGTGCGGTACCCGCGGGCTCTGCGTT
>Ga0187766_10000083_pt1 | contig 45188 bp, 37 predicted proteins | sample 0216_QUI02_MP05__4_FD_132971 | JGI IMG/M metagenome (GOLD analysis project Ga0187766, IMG submission 132971) | Tropical peat soil microbial communities from peatlands in Department of Meta, Colombia - 0216_QUI02_MP05_20_MG | ecosystem: Environmental > Terrestrial > Soil > Wetlands > Peat ... | reverse complement strand
GAGGCCAACATTACGCTTCTCGACGCCCGCGCCGGTTCACCGCCGTCGGCGGTCGAGCTTCTGCGGCGCCACGCCTCGGATCACGGGCGGGAAGCGATGCTGGAGCTATTGCGCGACTGGGAACGCTGGTCGGCCGACCTGTTGGAGAGCCACCTGTCGTATCCGGTGCTTTGCTATTTTCGTTCGCAGCACGACAACCAGAACTGGCTGGCCGCGCTGACCACCATCCTGGATGCCTGCGCGCTGGTGATCGTCGGCATTGAGAATATGCCGCGGCGCCAGGCCCAGCTTACTTTCGCCATCGCCCGGCACGCGGTAGTGGACCTGGCGCAGATCTTCAGCGCCGCCCCCAGCCATGGGCCCGACCGGTTACCCGCAGAGCAGGTGTCCGAACTGCGCACGGCGCTGGCGGAAGCGGGTTGGAAGCTGGAAGACGGCCGCGCCGCCGACGCCAAGCTGGAAGAGCTGCGAGGTATGTACGAACCTTACGTCATCTCGCTCGGACGCTACCTGCACTTCGCCCTACCGGGCTGGTTCCCGCCGGCTCGCCATCGCGATAACTGGCAGACCAGCGCCTGGGGACGCATTTCCGGCAGCGCCGCCGACTGTTGCTCGGTTGAAGCCCGCCACGACGACCACTTCTGAGGGCCCGCGCTAGAACTTATCGTAGAGACGCAGCATGCTGCGTTTGCGTTTCTACAGTCGGGAAAGTGACCTTTCGAGACGAACTGAAGCCGCCCACGCTGTAACAACTCATGTAGAGGTGCGCCTGTTCGGAGCCAAGTTCGTGTCGAGACGACACGTTGGCGCGGCTGGGATTACGCCGCACAATCCCCGCGAGTGGGACCACGACGAACTTCGCCCGGACAAAATCTAGAAACCAAGGAACCATGGAGAGACGCAGCATGCTGCGTCTCTACAATGATGAGGTGCGCCTGTTCAGAGGCAAGTTCGTGTCGAGACGGCACGTCGGCGCGGCTGGCAGGCTGCGTTTCTACATCGGCTGCTGTTTTCGCCCGGCCAAGGCTCTCACCAGCCCGGGGATGGTGTATTCCTTGGCCTCAACATCCACGGGCAGGCCCAGTTCGCGCAGCGTGGCCGAGGTCACCGGGCCGATGGAAACGATGCTGATGCCATGCAGGGCTTTCGCCGGTTCGTCCGAACCGAGCAGGGCCATGAAATTCCGGGCCGTGGATGAGCTGGTGAAGGTGATCGCCGTTGGGCGTTGGCGGGAATCAGAGAGCGCTTTCTGCAAGCGCACGCGCGACTCCTCCGGCGCGACCGTCTCATAGGCTTCGACCACGTGTACCCGCGCGCCCGCCTTGCGCAGTTCCTCCGGAATCACGTCCCGCGCGACCTTTGCGCGTACCAGCAGCACACGCTTGCCGCGTACCTGCTCCCACAGAGCCGCCACCACCGACTCTGCGACGTATTTCTCCGGCACCACGTCCACCGGCAGGCCGTGCACTTCGATCGCTTCTTCGGTCGCCGGGCCGATAGCGGCGATGTTGAGGTGCAGCAGCTTCTCGGGACCGAATCCCAGCGTTTCCATGCGGGCAAACAGCGCCTCGACCCCGTTGACGCTGGTCAAGATGAGCCAGTCGTAGTTCTCGATGTTGTTGAGCGTGGCGTCGAGCGCTGCGAAAGAAGCTGGCGGACGGATCTCGATGGAGGGAATCTCGATGACCGTCGCCCCTAGCGCTTCCAGTTCCGCGGCCAGGCTGCCGGCCTGGTCTTTGGCGCGCGTGACGAGTACACGCTCGCCGGCCAACGGCTTGGCTGTGTGCACATGTTTGGGATGGGACTTGCCGCTCATGGTTGTTGCGGCGCAGCCGCCGCCTCGCCATACACCGCTCGTAAGATGCCATCAGCGCCGCTCGCCAGCAACGCTCTGCCGACGCGCATCCCCAGCTCTTCGGGGTCGTTCCCGGTCTGCTGGTCGCGCAGTACTTCGGAACCATCAGGCTGGGCCACGACCGCGGTGAGCCGCAGCGCGCCGTCCACAGCTTCAGCATACGCTCCGATGGGCACCTGGCAACCGCCGCCGAGAGTCCGAAGAAGCGCACGCTCGGCTGCCGTGGCGCGTCGCGCGGCGCGATCGTCAAGGAATGCCAGCTCCTGGAGCGTGGCCGTATCGTCCGCTCGTGCTTCGATACCCAGCGCTCCCTGCCCCACAGCAGGACACAGCACGTCTAGCGGTAGCACCTCGCGTACGCGCTCAGTGCGGCCTAAGCGATTGAGGCCGGCGGCAGCCAGGATGATGGCGTCGAACTCTCCGCTTTCCAGTTTTCGCAGCCGCGTATCCACGTTGCCGCGCAAGGGAAAGATGTTAAGGTCGGGCCGCACCGACTTGATCTGCGCCTGCCGCCGCAGGCTGCTGGTGCCCACCCGCGCGCCTTGGGGAAGAGCGGTGAAGCGCTCGTAGCGCAGGGAGAGGAATGCATCGCGCGGGTCCTGCCGCTTCATCACCGCGGCCAGCGTAAACGTAGATGCCAGTTCCGTGGGCAGGTCTTTCAAACTATGGACGGCCAGGTCCACGCGCCCTTCCGCCAGCGCCTCTTCGATCTCTTTGGTGAACATTCCCTTGGTGCCGACCTGCGCCAGCGCGACTTCGGTGATTTTGTCGCCGGTGGTCCTGATGACTTCGATCTCGACTTCGTGCCCGCGCTCGCGCAGCAGGCCGGAGACGTGATTGGCCTGCCACAAGGCCAGTTGCGACCCGCGCGAGCCGATGCGCAGCCTGGCCATCTAGTCCTTGCCGCCGTTGCCGGCAGACTTGGCCTTGTCTTCCAGATTGAAGATGCGGCGGACCAGCTCCACCAGGGGACCTTCCCCCTGGTCGCGAGCCGCGCTCTTCAGCGTCGTGATGGGAGTGTGGAGAATTTTGTTGATGATGCCGCGCGTAAGGGCTTCTATGGCCGCATCCTGCTCTGGAGTGGTCTGACCGAAGCGCCCGCGCAGGCGTTCCACTTCCGCCTGGCGTATGTTCTCCAGGTGTTCCTGCAGCGAGACGATAGTGGGCACCACGGCGCTGCTCTGCAACCGCGCCGCGAAACGCTCGACCTCGGTGTTAATAATTTCTTCCGCGTGCGCCGCTTCCTTCTTGCGGTCGGCCACGTGCGCCGCCGCCACCTGCTGCAGATCGTCGATGTCATAGACGAAGATGCCGTCCAGCTCGTTCATCGCCGGATCCACGTCCCGCGGCACCGCGATGTCGATGAAGAACATGGGACGGTTCTTCCGCCGAGCCAGGAAGCGCTCCCCGTGCTCGCGCCGGAAGATGGCGTGCGGCGCGCCGGTGGAGGTAATAACGATGTCGGCCTTGTCGGCGGTGTCGTAGAGCTTGTCGAAGTGGATGGCCTCTCCGTGGAAGCGCCCAGCCATCTCCAGCGCCTTCTCGTAGGTGCGGTTGGCGACGAAGATGGCGCCGGCGCCGTGCGAGAGCAGGTGGCGGGCTGCCAACTCGCTCATCTTTCCCGCGCCGATCAGGTAGACGGCGCGTCCTTCGAGAGAGCCGAAGATCTTCTGCGCCAGCTCCACCGCTACCGAAGCCACTGACACGGCTGAGGTTCCGATGGCGGTTTCCGAGCGCACCCGCTTGGCCACGGCGAAGGCGCGGGTGACCAGCGCGTCCAGGTGCGAGTTGACGGCGCCCACGCCGCGCGCCACCGCGTAAGCCTCTTTCACCTGTCCCAGGATTTGCGGCTCGCCCACCACCATGGAATCGAGGCTTGCGGCCACGCGGAAGAGATGGCGTACCGCGTCGCCCGCTCGATATTCGTAGAGGTGCTGCTCCACTGTGCAGGGCTCGACCTGAAAGTATTCGCGGATAAAACCACGCAGATCGGCGGTGCCGTTCTGGGCGCGGGCCACCAGCTCCACCCGGTTGCAGGTGGAGACGATCATCGCTTCCTCAATGCCGGGATGCCCGGCCAGCCGCTTGGTGGCTTCTGGCAGGCGCGATTCAGGGATGGCCAGGCGCTCGCGCACCTCGACCGGCGCCGTCTTGTGGTTCACGCCGATCAGCAGGAAGCGGTTCATGGGGCGATAAACCTGTGTACTCCGCTCACATAATTCGCCGCCCAGGCCAGGATGGCCGCCAGGAAGGCGAAGGTGGAAAGATACGCCGCTTTCCTTCCGCGCCAGCCGTTGTTCCAGCGCGTGTACACCAGCAGCATGTACACCGCGTACATCAGCAACGAGAGCACGATCTTGGGATCAAGGAAGTAATGGGCTCCGAACTCCGCCTGCGCGATCACCGACCCCGCCACGATCCCAAAGGTCATAAAGGGAAACCCCAGCAGGAGCGAGCGGTAGCCCATCTGGTCGATGACTTCGAGCGCCGGCAGCCGCGACATCAACCCCACCGCATGCTTTGACTTGAGAGTTTTCTCCTGCAGCAAGTAGAGCAGGCTGGCGGCGAAGCTGAAGAATAGCGCCGCGTAGCCGGTGAAAATCAGCGCAACATGCACGATGATCCACCCGCTGCGCAGCACCGGCGAGGTGAACTGCGGCGGCTTCAGCCCGACCGCGGCCGAGAAGGTCAGCAGAAAGACCAGTGGGAAGACGAAGATCCCCGGCGCGGTCGTCCGATAGCGGATGTATACCCCGGTGAAGAACACCATGATGAGGAAGGCCAGCAGCGACTCCGAGGTGTGGATCGAATCCGGCATCAGCCGGCCCACGTTGGCGTAGTGCTCGGTGAGGGAGACAAAGTGCAGCACGAAGCCGATGCCGATCACCGGCATGATGATGCGGGAGATGATGTCGTGGCGGCGGGCCAGGGCCAGCAGGGCATAGAGCAGCCCCAGGCCGTAAAAGCCCACCGCGACTCGCAACCAGAACAGGGGCATAAGGTTGTATTTTCCGCCGCGTCCCGGCCCACCCCCCCAGGGTCTCCTGGCGCGCATGAATCAACAAATTATAGTAGTTGACGGGCGTCTGCGGACAGTAGGTCCGCGGTCACAGGCGGGTGTGAGCATGGTCACACGGGCCGATCCTCCCCCAGGTTTGGCGCGTAGATCCAACCCAGTTAGTGAGATGGGGATTTATCGGCAGTGGTGTTGGCATGCGGCAACAGCAGCACGGGCGTCTCATTTTTTCGCTGCTGGCGGGGCCTTTAGCTCGACCTCAATCATTTCGTATTCTTCGTTAGTGAGATTCTCCACCGCGTGTTTTAGGGCTGGGCGATAGACTACCTCTCCAGCCTTACGCGTGCCCTCCCGAACCGTGCCGTCCCCGCTGGTGACTTTGGTGTGACCGTTGGTTAAGGCGACCAGCACCATCGCAGGATGCTCGTGCATAGGGGTGCTTTCCTTCGGTCCCAAGTGGAAGCGCAGGACACGCACTTGATCATTGTCGACCTCCACTTTGTTGTGCTTCGGGTCTACCTGCACTGGGTCTTGTGCCATGGCCGCTGTGGCGGCCAGACAGACCCACAGACACGACAAAAACAATGCTCGAAACATTTTGCAACTCCTTGTGATTTGCGAACGAGGGCTGGTTTTTCAGTCTTCATCAGGAGGGTTCGGCTGAACGGGAGCACAATACGCGTAATGCTTATACAGTCAAGAACTTTGTTTGAGATCGTTAACAGGCTAATGTCAAGTACGTCGCCTAGCACGTGCTTCCGTCCCTGGGGTCGCTCCCAGTTATTGATAGCGGGGGTTTTCGCTAACTGAGAATCTGCACTGCTTCTGGTGCAAAATCGTCGTTAGCGATATGGATTTTTCGCCAATCATCCTGCCCCTGATTCAGGGATGATGCTCAGCGTGGCCAGCAGCATCATGGGGCGGTGGATTTCCGCCCGGCGACGGTGCCAGATCGGTTATGGAGATGGAAATTCATCAACAACTACGTGACCCCCCTGACTCTGGGACTGTCATCACTGCCGAATTCCCACGGCGAAAGTAGCGTGTAATGTTCGGGGAACGAGTCCGGGCTGGCACGCCTAGGCTGGGCGCTGGTACCTAACTCTGCGGTTCCTGACAACACGTTTGGCAGCCTTGATGGTCTTTGCCCTGCCAGATAACCACACGCGAAAGATTTCGGCGATTTCCAAGGCTTTCTCCGGGCACTCCGGACAGTACCCTTGGAAGCCGCCAGCATGCGCCTTGTACTCTTCCAACAGGTTGTTGATCTCGTGAACGTCAGCGCCGGTCTTGCGCCTCTCTACGGCAAGCACGAGGCCAGCGTCATACAAAGGGTTCCCAAGGGTGGCTTCGGACATGCTGTCCGCCATTCTCCCCACATCCCAATTAGGTGCTCTCGTGGCGACGAAATCACATCTTGTCAGGAGAGCGCACAATGATTCGGGAGGCGGTGACGCAGGTCACAAATGGCGGGAAGATTCAGTTGATATCTTGTGGAAATTCATGGCGACAGGAAACACTCCAGAAGCTGCCGGTAGCCGTCGTGTCAGCACAGTGTGTCAACGCGACCAGTTGTCGATAACAGGGCTCTTCGCTAATTGAGAATCTGTGAAAACGGAATTTCCGCGGCCTACGATTCTGCACCGCTCCCGGTGCAACCCCGTTGTTAGCGAAAAGACGATTTTTCACTAACTATCCGCGGTTCGCACGTTTTCTCGATGCCTTTCATTGACTTGGGGTATTCAGCAGCCCTACGATTAGCGCCTCCAGACGCTGCCTTTCTCACATGATTGGCCAGACCATCTCGCACTACCGCGTCGTCGAGAAACTGGGCGGCGGCGGGATGGGTGTCGTCTATAAGGCCGAGGACAGGGAACTCGGTCGTTTCGTCGCTCTCAAGTTCCTCCCAGCTGACGTTGCCCAAGACCCCCAGGCGCTGGAACGCTTTCGCCGGGAGGCGCGGGCGGCATCCGCACTCAATCACCCGAACATCTGCACTATTTACGAGATCGGGCAATCCCAGGGGCAGCCATTCATCGCAATGGAGTTCTTGGATGGCACCACGCTGAAGCACCGGATCACCGGACGACCACTCGATACTGAAACCCTGCTTGATATGGCGATCCAGGTCGCAGATGCACTGGACGCCGCCCACACCAAGGGCATCGTTCATCGCGACATTAAGCCGGCAAACATCTTTGTCACCGAACGCGGTCAGGTGAAGGTGCTGGATTTCGGGCTTGCCAAGGTCCTGGAGCCAAAGGTGCAAGCCGCAGGTATGGATGCAACGGCGGCCACCGCGGTCAGCGAGGAACACCTGACCAGCCCCGGTAGCACGCTGGGTACTGTGGCTTACATGTCCCCCGAGCAAGTGCGCGGGAAGGAACTGGACGCGCGCTCCGACCTGTTCTCCTGCGGGGTTGTGCTGTACGAGATGGCGACCGGCACGCTGCCTTTCCGGGGTGAGACCTCGGGCATGATTTTCGATGCGATTATGAATCGCCAGCCGACGCCGCCCGTGCGTCTGAATCCGGATCTGCCGCCGGAGTTGGAACGTGTTTTCGCTCGGATACTCGAAAAGGATCGCGACCTCCGCTACCAGAGTGCTTCCGACCTGCGCGCCGAACTCAAGCGACTGAAGCGCGAGACCGAATCGGGACGCTTGGCCGCCGTTGCCATCGCCCCCGAACCAGCGCCGACAGCCCCGAGCAGCAGTGCGAGACAGGTTCCGGTGGCCCCAGCAAGCGCTACGAGTGCCGTAACCATCCCCGCGACGAAGTCCCCCAAGCGGTGGGTCGCGCTGGCTGCGGGCGTAGTTCTCATTGCCGCAGTTGCAGTAGCGGCGGTGTTCGTTATCCGCAGCCGCAGCACTGAGCAGATCGATTCTCTGGCCGTGTTGCCCTTCGTCAATTCCACAGCCGACCCGAATACGGATTACCTGAGCGACGGCATCACCGAAGGGGTGATCAACAACCTCTCGCAACTGCCTGGGATGCGGGTCATGGCGCGAAGCACTGTTTTTCGCTTCCAAGGTAAGCAAGAGGATGTGAGGCAGATTGGGCAAGCGCTCAACGTGCAGGCGGTGCTCACTGGAAACCTCAAGCAGCGCGGAGATGAGATCAACATTCAGGCGGACCTGGTCCGGGTGAGCGACGGTTCACAGATCTGGGGCGAGCAATACACGCGGAAACTGGCCGACGCCTCGAGCCTGCAAGGAGAGATTGCGCGAGACATCTCGATGAAGCTGCGGTCCAGACTGACGGGCGAACAAGCCAAGACTCTCGCCGGCACCAGCACCGGAAACTCGGAAGCTTATGAGCTCTATCTCAAAGGGCGCTTTCACTGGAATAAGAGAACCGATCAGGACGTGCGGGAAAGTATTGATTACTTCCAGCAGGCAATCCAGAAGGACCCGAACTACGCTCTGGCTTACGTGGGTTTGGCCGATGCGTACGAGGTTAGCACAGGATACGGTCTCCACACGTCCGCCGAGGCCCTACCCAAGGCGGAAGCGGCTGCGACGCGAGCTTTGCAACTGGCTCCGGACTTGGCAGAAGCTCACTCGTCTTATGCGGCGCTGCGAGCCGACCAGCGCCGCTGGCTCGAGGCTGAGCGCGAGTTTAAGCGCGCCATTGAACTGAAGCCCGGATACGCGAATGCGCACTACTTCTATGGGCTGAGCGTGCTTTTATCAACTGGTCGGGTGGATGGTGCCATCCGTGAGTTCAAGCAGGCCTTAGACATCGATCCCTTCGCCACCATTATCATAGTGAACTATGGCTTGATCCTGATCATCGCAAATCGGGAACAAGAGGGGGTGGAACAATATCGGAAGGCGCTCGAGCTCGATCCCAACTCGCGGGCAGCTCACCTCTATCTTGGTGACTACTACACCATCAAAGGGGAATATCAGCGAGCAGCGGAAGAGCTCGTCAAATCAGATTCCAGGCTCACGGGCATTCTCGACGGCTCGGGCCGGGAAGCACTGCTGAAGTCACGCATTCATGCAGATGTCTACGTCACGCATATGGCGGATACCAAGCCCTTTTTCATCGGAGGGCTATACGCAGTGTTGGGGGATAAGGACAAGACTTTCGAATGGCTGGAGAAGGCCTACCGCGAGCAGGATGTGCTAATGCCCTCGTTCATTCGGGGACCTTTCTTCGATAGTATTCGCTCCGATCCGCGCTATGCCGATCTGATGCGTCGTCTTGGCGTCCCACAGTGAGCGCGTGCCCTCGCTGTTTATCTTCCTAACCCTCTGGAAAGACGCCGACCCCGACATCTCCATCCTGAAAGAAGCCAAGGCGGAACACGCGAAGCTGCAGTAACTTTTTGGTTGGGTTGGTTGTCAGTTGGCGTAAACAGGGGTTTTCGCTAACACAGAATCTGCACTGCCCTCGGCGCAAGGCGTAGGCACTGATATGGGGATTCTTCGACAGCCATCGTTGCCCGACGGTCGAAGGCAGTCAGGGTCGGGCTTTGTCGTCGGGAGGATCGATACCAGCTACGCTCTGGAACCGTGTCCAGTACAAGCCACGGGCAGGAGCGATGGAAGCATCAATCGCCTGATGCCCTGCTCACCCGATTCCCAGCGGCTCGAGCAGTTCCTCGATGTTCTCTCCGTCCACTACCAGCCGGCGCCCGTGCTCGATCATGTGCTCGATCTCGTCGAAGGCGCGCAGCAGGCGCATCTTGGCGGCGGCATACTGTTCCGTCTCGGTGAGTTCGCGGCCGTGAGCCGCGCCCCAGGCGCGTAGCGCCTCGAGCTTGAAGAAAACACTGGTTGCGAAGGTCGTCTTACGGTCGGCGGTAACGTCAAAGATGAACTCGATGGCCGGGCCCTCCGCTGGCGGCGCCGCCGGCCGCTTGCCCACGAAGTAGTATTGGTAAACGTAGCCGGTGGCCCCGGTGTAGGTCTTCATGCGGCGGACGGGGATGGGCTCCGGCTTCATGGCAACAGTCTATAACGTCCGCAGTGACGCGCCCGCCGATATCGGATAATCTTACCCTCCCAAGGAGATCGCAATGGCGGAACCGAGCTATGAGGAGTTGAAGGCGCGGGTGGCGGAACTGGAGCGCAAGAGCGAGCGGGCCGGTAGCCTGGAATTCCGAGTCGGCGAGAAAGGAGGCGTCAGCGTGTACGGTCTCGGCCGTTTTCCGGTGACCCTCTACTATGAGCAGTGGGTCCGTTTGCTGGACGCCGCTCCGCACCTGCGAACCTTCCTCGAGAAGAACAAGGACAAACTGAAGCTCAAGCCGAAGTGACGCTTGATTGGTCCAGATAAACGCCCTGCGGGCGCCCTGGACAGCCCTCCCGAACCACGAGGGCAAGTGTGTGAAGCGCCTTCATGTTCTCTTGCGAGACCGCTCTCAGCGTGACATGCCGATGCGCTCAGTGTCCGCTCAGAGTGCGGCGAGTCGGAAAGGGGAAGCACGGTGGCCGAAGCTCGGGAAGTAATGAACCTGCGACAAGCGGCGCAGTATCTGGGGGTCACTCCGGACACGCTCTACAAGTATGTCTCCGAGGAGAGCGTCCCTGCCTTCAAGCTGGGCAACCGCTGGAAGTTCAAGAAGAGCATTCTGGATGCCTGGATGGTGCGCAAGAGCCACGAGCCGCACGCACCACAGCACAAAATGCCCGTACAGCTTACGATCAAGAAACCTGTGCGTTCCGTGTCTCGCCGGCGAGTGACCAGCGGCGCGCTGTAGCCACCCCCGCGGCCAAGGAGAAGCCCGCGGCCCTGCGCCGGAAGGCCGCGGACGTATCCGCCAGCCTTATAATTCCGATTGTCGCGCGAGGGCATTCGCAACCAGGAGCCGTGATTCCCCGCGAGGAGAGCAACCATGTCTCTGCGCAAACTGTGCTTTTTCACCCTGCTGGCCATCATGGTTGCCTTCGCGACGGTGAGAACATTAAGCGATCCCGCGCTTGCCCCCGACGGGTCGCTCGGGTACGCGGGCCCGGCAGCCAACCAGCCAGACCGATCGCACCGGGTCAGGACATTCGAACAGAACGAGGTCACGCCGGCCCTTTTTCTTCCCGTCCAATCCAAGAACACCAAAGATCTGGGCGCAGGAAAGTTGCTGGTGGCCAGCCGGGAGCTCGGCGACCCGAATTTCGTCGAAACGGTCGTGCTGCTGGTTCACTACGATGCCGAAGGGGTGGTGGGACTGATTCTCAACCGGCGCTCGCATGTTCCGCTCTCACGAGTGCTGGAGGGGCTCAAGGCGGCCAAGGACCGTTCCGACCCGGTCTATCTCGGCGGTCCGGTCGAAAAACCAACGGTGTTTGCGTTGCTCCAGTCGCCGGCCAAGCTGGAAGGAGCGGAGCACATTTTCGGAGCGGTTTACCTGATTTCCAGGAAGAACGTCTTCGAACAGGCCATCTCGGCCCGGCCCGACCCCGGCGTCTTTCATGTTTATCTGGGCTACGCCGGATGGAGTAACGAGCAACTGCGGAGAGAAGTGGAGCTGGGCGCGTGGTTCATCTTTCCCGCGGATACCGGAGCAGTCTTCAATTCAGATCCGGATTCCCTGTGGTCGCAGATGATTCAGAAAACAGAGCTGAAGTTGGCCGAGAGCCAGCCCGCGGACGCAAATCAACCGACGCTCACGCGATGACAATTTGCCCAGCATGACACCTCACCAGCGTTCAAGTGTCGCGAGCGGGAACTTCGCGGAGGGTTTTTGGAACCGGCAGCGTGGAAGCGCGCTGCTTGAAAAGCTGGCCGGGACCGCCTCCCTTTCAAGTGAGAGGGAACTAGCCCGACTTGCCTCCGGCCCTGGCCAGCCTTAGCAGTCTATTCGACTGTACGCAATACGTGAAGAGGGACGATCGGCAAGCGAGCGGAAGGCGGCTTCGTTACCCGCGCGAGCGCGGTTTGATCGCAGTCAGTTCCGCCAGGAACTCATTCCGAGTCAGCACACCTTTTCTTTCCAGAAGCTGCAACAGAGCTTCCAGTTGCGGCGTGATGTCAGCCGCAGCGGCCGCATTGGCGAGAGCGGTCCCGGGACGAGGCGCCGCCTCGGCCAGGCGGGCAATAAGCTGATGCAGGCGCAGCCAATCGTCTGCCAGCATTTGCGTGAAGGCGATCCCATTTCCTATGGTGGGATGCGACGTTCGCACCTTTCCCCGCCCATGAATTTTCATGTCGTCGAGATGGATTACCAATTCGACATTGGTCTGCACCGGGAGCGGGGACATGGTCTCCACGTAGCATCCGCCCAGGCCGATGTCGCCCAGTCTCACCCATACGGGAGGGCCCGCGTTTTCTTTGCTTATCTGCACGCCACCGCTGCACTGGTAACGCGGATAGCGGCGTCGTTCGCCACGAAACTCGCCGCCGGCCTCAGCCGGCAGGGGCGCGGGCGGCGCCAGGTCCTGGCTGGGGACCTCCGGCTTCCGTGCGGTTTCCTGCAGGGCCTCCGCCCAAATGCATTTGTCGGGATCGAGACAGGCAATGCCGATCTGGCCCTGTTCCGCCGTGTCCGGCTCCCCGATCCACACCACGCGAAAGCGCGCCTTCTGGCTTCCGTGCTGCACGCCGATGACTTCGCCAATGCGGTTCGGGCAGGTGACGCCCGCCAGCCGCGCCCCTTTGGCGCTGACCTCAATGGTGCGCGCGTTCTGGAAGAAGGGTTTGCCCGCGACATCCATGCCCCACACGCGGACCTCCAGTTGCATGGGAACGCGCAACTCGCGGAGCGGTTCCATCACTCGCCTTCCTCGTGTGCGGACACAACCGGGTTGAAGCGGGGGCGGATGGGGTTGCCTCTCTCTAAGCGTCCCCGGCCCCGGCACTTAGACGGTATCAAACCATTGGCCTTTGTGTTACGTGACTTTAGGCCAGTGGCAAACTGGCCTGCCGATTAACAGGTGCGAGGCAGGGATAGGCGCCTGGCCAAGGAACGCTACAGCTCATGCGAATGACGGCTACTGCCCGAGCATCCCTTTTTTCAGATCCGCAGTCGGCGGCTTTGGCCCCAGCCACACCGAGAAGAGCACTTGGCCGAAGGCCGGAGCGGCAATGGTCAGCTTCTCCTTGCCGTTGATGGCGAAGGTCGTGCCCGTGCCGGGGATGTAGGTGAAGACCATCTGGTCGCCCTCCTTGACGGGCTCGAGCGCATCGAGCAAACGGTCGATGTCAGCCTTCATGGTTTTTCTGGCATCGGGCGTATTGTTGTCGAACGACTCGTTGAATGCATCCGCCAACTGGCTCTTGCTCACGCCGCGCACAAACTGCATGACGATCCGCCTGGGCGCCTCGGCCTTGACGATGGCGTCAGCGTCCGAGGACTTCTGTTCAAGGTAGAGCCCCGCGACGTACACCTTCACCACGAACTTCTTTCGCAATCCCAGGCCATTGAGCACCAGGGTCTTGCCCCCGACCTGCACCGTGTCCGGCAGGGTCACCCCCGCCAGACTGGCCGCATGGAGATCGAACATCGAGGCCACTACGAACACCGCAACGGCAAGACTTGATCGCATAGGCTTCCCTCCCTGTCTCCTGGATGCTGAGATTACTGCCTGACATCGCGGCCAGCCGCAATGATACAGAGCACACGTCGCTGTGATCTGCGCAGAGTGGTCTCCTGGCGGATTTGTGCCGGTTGAGGTCGCACGAAGGCCAAGCGTAGAATGACGTTGCCGCTTCCTCCCCATGCCCAAACGCCCAAAAGACGAGCCACGCCACATCCAGATGCCCGCGTCGCGGACTACCACCCGCTGCGCGCTGTGCGGGGCGCTGGTCCAGCCGCTCGACGAATCTTCGGGACAGTGCTCGCAGTGCGGCGGATCGCTGCACTGCTGCAAGCAGTGCACGTATTTCGACACCTCCGCCCGCTACGAGTGCCAGCAGCCCATCCCAGAGCGCATCGCGCGCAAGGACGCCGCCAACCAGTGCACATTTTTCTCAATGCGGGTGCGCGTGGAGCGCGAGACCACTTCAGCCGGCGTCAGCCGCCCGGAAGACGCGCGCAAGGCGTTCGAACGGCTGTTCAAGAAGTGACCGCGCATTCCGCGGCCCATCCTGATTCACACAATGCTGTCATCCTTCGCGAGGCGAAGCCGAGCGGAGGATCTGACGAGAATGCCTGCGCCGCCTGAACCGGTTGCGCAGCCGATTTCGCCAGATTCTCCCGCCTCCCTTCGGTCGGCGGAAGAATGACAGCTTCTAGCTTAGTAGGAACGTGCCTCCAGAGGAGGAACCTATGCCACGAAATACTTCGCGTCGGGATGGTGCACCACGATGGCCGAAGTGCTTTGCTCCGGTTCGAGCAGGAAGCCCGTGGTCAGGCGGACGCCGATCGCTTCCTCGGGATGGAGGAGCGCGAAGATCTTGGTCTGGTCTTCAAGATTCGGACACGCGGGATAGCCGAACGAATAGCGCGAGCCGCGGTACTTCTGGTGGAACAGATCGCTGATGCGCGGGGCATCGTCACCCGCTATGCCCAGCTCGGCGCGCATCTGCTTGTGCAGCAGCTCGGCCAGCGCCTCCGCTGATTCCACGCTCAGCCCGTGCAGGTAGAGATACCTGGTGTACTCGCCAGACTCGAACAGCCGGGCGGTCTCGTGCGATGCGCGCTCGCCGATGGTGACCACCGAGAGGCCGATCACATCCACGCGGCCGGAATTGCGCGGCGCGAAGAAGTCGGAGATGCAGAGTTTGCGTCCTTCCTTCTGTCTCGGGAAGGTAAATCGCTGGATCTCACGGAGAGTTCTCTCCGGGGCTAAAGCCCCGGAATTGTTGCCAGCCTTGTCGGCACGGCTGAAGCCGTGCCCCTTCACCAAATCTCCCTTCACCAAAGCTTCAGGGTCGTAAATGACCACGTCATTCCCTTCGCTCTGGCAGGGGAACCACCCATAGACGGCCTGCGGCTGGAACCAGCCCTGGCGGATCACCTCTTCTTCCAGGTCGCGCAGGATGGGCCGGTACTTCTCCTCGACCAGCCGCGCGTAGTCCGACTGCGAGGCGGTCTTGAGCTGCCACTGGTTCTTGAACAGCGCCGTCTCGTTGATGTGCAGGAAGACCTCGCGCAGGTCGAAGTCTTTCTTAACGCGCACACCGTAGAACGCTGCTGCGGGGATCTCGACCATCTCGGCCACGGCGGTGGAGCGGGTCGCCGCGACTTCGCTTTCGCCCGCGCTGGCAGCCTTCTTCACGAACTCCTTCACCGTACGGCCTTCAGCCAAGCGCTCTTCGCGCTGGCCGTCGGTGGCGCACAGGTCCTTCATCAGGTTCAGGCCGGCGAAGGCATCATCGGCGTAGAACACGGCGGAGGAGTACTCGCGTCGCAGATCGTCTTCCACGTACTTGCGGGTGAGCGCCGCGCCTCCGCAGATGACGGGGAACTTCAGCCCCTGGCGCTCCAGGTCCTGAATGACGTACTTCATCTCGACCGTGGACTTCACCAGCAGGCCGCTCAGGCCGATGGCGTCGGCGCGGTGCTGGCTGGCAGCCTGGATGATGGTGTCCGCCGGCTGCTTGATCCCCAGGTTCACCACGCGATAGCCGTTGTTGGAGAGAATGATGTCCACCAGGTTCTTGCCGATGTCGTGGACGTCACCCTTCACGGTGGCCAGCACCATGGTGCCTTTCTGCGTGCCTTCGATCTTTTCCATCCTGGGCTCGAGATAGGCCACCGCCTGCTTCATCACCGATGCCGAATCGAGCACCGACGGCAACTGCATCTTGCGCGCGCCGAACAGTTCGCCCACCGTGCGCATGCCGTCGAGCAGGACATTATTAATAAGGTCGAGCGGCGTGTAAGTGGCGAGCGCGGATTCGAGCACCTGCTCCAGCGACTGCTTGTGCGCGTCCCGGCCGACGGATTTTTCGCCATTGATGATGCAGTACTTGAGCTGGTCCTCGACCGAGAGCTTTTCCACCTCGACCGTCGGCGCTTCTGCCTTTTTCTCCATGCCGGCGAAGTGGTTCATGTAGTTCTGCAGCGGATCGCCCTGGGAGGTGTCGTAGTGGATCAGTCGCCGCGCCAGCTCAACTTCTACTTCAGGTATTTTGTACAACGGATAGATTTTGCCGTAGTTGACAATGGCGATGTCGAGGCCATTATCCACCGCCTCGTGCATGAAGACAGAGTTCAGCACCCGCCGCGGATACGCCGCCAGACCAAACGAAATGTTGCTCACCCCGAGGATGGTCTTCACCTCGGGCAGTTCCTGCTTGATGCGCCGGACAGCCGCGAGCGTCTCCAGTCCCGCGGTGCGGTACTCCTGCTGGCCGGTCGAGATGGGCAGCGTCAGCGCGTCGAAGATCAGATCGACGGGACGGATGCCGTACTTCTCGGTGGCGAGCTGGCAGATGCGCTTGGCGATCGCAACTTTCTTATCGGCGGTGAGAGCCATGCCCTCTTCGTCAATGGTCAGCGCGATCACCGCCGCGCCGTAGCGTTTGGCCATGGGCAGGACCTTCGAGGTGCGCTTCTCGCCGTCTTCCAGATTGATGGAGTTGATGATGGCTTTGCCGGGAATACGCTTCAGCGCTGCCTCGATCACGTCAGCTTCGGTCGAATCGACCAGCACCGGCGCGGGCACGCGCGTGGCGATCTTCTCCAGCACCGCGCTGATGTATCCCTTTTCGTCCTCGCCGACGATGGCGCAGCAGAGGTCGAGCATGTGCGAGCCTTCGCTCACCAGGCGCTTGGCCAGCGTGAGGATGTCGTCGTACTTCCCTGCCCGCACCAGGTTGCGGAAATGCTCGACGCGAGTGGTGGTGTTCATCTCTTCCGCAACGATCAGCGGCTTGGGATCGAGGTCCAGCGGGACCGAGGTGTAGGCGCTCGACGCCGCCCCGACAAGCTTCACCTCGCGCCGCGCCGGTTCGAGATTCGCGCAGGCATCAACGACGGCCTTCAGGTGCTCGGGCGAGGTGCCGCAGCAGCCGCCGACAATGCGCACCCCATACTCGCTGATGAAGCGCTTGTGATACTCGGCCAGCTCCTCAGGCTTGAGCAGGTAGACGGCGCGCCCGCCGACGTTCTGCGGCAGGCCCGCGTTGGGCAGCACGGAGACGTACTTGGGCGAGCTCGCGGCCAGATGGCGGACAGCGTCGTTCATCTCGCGCGGCCCGGTGGCGCAGTTCATGCCGATGACGTCAATGTCATAGGGCTCAAGCGCGGTCAGCGCCGCGCCGATCTCGGTGCCGAGCAGCATGGTGCCGGTGGATTCGATCGTGACCTGCACCGTCACCGGCAGGCGCTTGCCCGTGCTTTTCATGGCGTCAAAGACGCCGGCCAGCGCGGCTTTCGCCTGCAGCAGGTCCTGGCAGGTCTCGATCAGCAGCACGTCCGCGCCGGCTTCGATCAGCGCCCGTGCCTGCTCCTCGTAGGCGGCGGCCATGTCGTCGAAGCCGATGTGCCCGAGCGAGGGCAGCTTGGTGGTCGGCCCGATGGACCCGGCGACGAAGCGCGGCTTGCCGCCGCGCGAGAAATCGGCGGCGGCTTCGCGAGCGATCTTCACCGCGGCGCGGTTGATCTCCGCGACTTTGTCTTGCAGGTCATACTCGCCGAGCACGATGCGGGTAGCGCCGAAGGTATCGGTCTCGACCACGTCGCAGCCCACGTCGAAGAAGCTGGCGTGGATGTCGCGGATGATATCCGGACGGCTCAGGACGAGGATTTCGTTGCAGCCTTCCTTGCCCCAGAAGTCGTCAGGCGAAGGCTGGCGCACCTGTATGTTGGTGCCCATGGCGCCGTCGTAGATGACGACGCGGTCCCGCACGGTTTGGAGAAAAGACGACATGCGATTGAGTCATTTGGCCATTGAGCCATTGGGTCATTCCTGTGAATGACTCAATGACCCAATCACTCAATGGCTCAATCTATCTCCCCACTCCACCGTGCTCCCGCTCCGCCTTCAGGTGCGCCTCTCCGCTGATGCTGTACATCGCGTTCTGCCCCTGAAACGCCGGATGCGGGGCCAGCATCTGCTCCTTGCGATAGACCAGGTCGCTGGCGTTGAGCGATGCTATCTCGAAGCCGTGGCCGTGGGTAATGGCGTCGGTGGGGCAGGCCTCCACGCAGTAGCCGCAGAAGATGCAACGGTTGTAGTCGATGTTATAGACCTTGGCGTAGCGCTCGGCGCCGGAGATGCGGTGCTCGGCGGTGTTGTCGGCGGCCTCGATGTAAATGCAGTTCGAGGGACAGGCCGCCGCGCACAGGAAGCAGGCCACGCACTTCTCCAGCCCGTTCTCGTCGCGCTGCAGCACGTGCACGCCGCGATAGCGTTCCTGGAACATGGCGCCGCGCAGCGGGCCGGGACCATCAGGATAGTTCTCGACGATGGTGGGCGAGAGCATCTCCTTGAAGGTGATGGCCATCCCCTTGGCCACCGCCGCCAACCCGCTGAAGAAGTTCATAGCTAGTCAGTATAAATGGTGATGGCCGGGGAATGCAGGGGTCGGGGCGCTATAGGAGGTTGCAACCGCCGCGCCCATCCACTAAAACAGTGGCAGCCGCTTGCACCAAGGTTCCCTAGATCCGCCGATGGCCAAGGTTTCCGGGACTATAGCTCGTTACTCGGCTGGGTGGAGCAGGCCTTCAGGCCTGCACTCACGGCGTTCCTTGAGTTGTGGGCTTCAGCCCCTGAGGGATTCTTAAGTGAGGCAAGCGAGAGCATGGACAAACTCTAGCGCCTCAGCGGCTAAAGCCGGAGAGGAGTGGCGGCATCATTATGCAGGGCTGAAGCCCCGCTCCACCCAAAATCGATCCGATCTCACGCGTGGCGCAGACCGGCGGAAGTTCTCCGCATGGACGCTGCTGCTCGTCCTCCTGCTGGCCGTGCCAAGCATGGCGCCGCGCCTGGACGCCGCTCCCGCTCCCGCCCGCGGCACCAGCGAACTCGAGCAACTGCTCATCAAGCTGCACACCACGGCGCGGCTGATGCACACGGTCGCCCATCCTGACGACGAAGACGGCGGCATGCTGGTGATGGAGGCGCGCGGTGAGGGCGTCACGGCCCTGCAGTTGACGCTGACCCGCGGCGAAGGCGGACAGAACCGCACCGGCAGCAACCTGTTCGACGAGCTGGGCGTGCTGCGCACGCTGGAGCTGCTGGCCGCCGACCAGTATTACGGCGTGGAGCAGCGCTTCACCCGCGTCGCCGACTTCGGCTACTCCAAAAGCCCCGGCGAGACCTTCGACAAGTGGCACGGCCACGACGTCGCGCTCGCCGACATGGTGCGCGTGATCCGCACCTTCCGCCCGGACGTGATCGTCACCCGCTTCCAGGGCACGGCGCGCGACGGCCACGGTCATCACCAGGCCGCCGGCATCCTTACCCGCGAAGCCTTCCGCGCCGCCGCCGACCCTTTGCGCTTCTCCGAACAACTCAGCGAAGGCCTCGAGCCCTGGCAGGCGAAGAAGCTCTACATCCGCGGCACGAGCGACGATTACACACTGGCACTCGACAGCGGCGCGCAATCGCCGGTGCTGGGGATGAGCTTTGCGCAATTCGCCATGCAGGGTCTGCGGCACCAGCTCTCGCAAGGTGCGGGCGAATGGCAGCTTTCGGCGCGGCCGCACATGAGCTACTACAAGCTGGTGGATTCGGTGCCGCCCATGCCCGCCGAGGGGACGCACGAGCGCGATTTCTTCGACGGCATTGACACCACTCTGGCCGGGCTTGCGGACCGCATCGGCGATGAGGAGTCCAAGGCCGATTTTCTGCGCCCGGCGCTGGTAGCGATCAAGCACCGGGTGGACGAAGCCACGCACCTGATCCCCGGACCGTCGTCCCGCCTGGCCGCGCCGCTGCTGGCCGCCGAGCAGCAGGTAGCGGAGCTGATCGACCAGATCGAGCAATCTCAGCTCTCGCCGGCAGCGAAGTCCGACTTGCTGGTTAATCTGCGCACCAAGCGGCAGCAGTTCCAGCGCGCCGCCGAACTGGCCCTGAACCTGGAGTTGCGGATCGCCGTTACTCCTCCCGGCAACCCCATGGTGGTCCCAGGACAGACGGTGCGCCTCGTGGCTGAGCTGCGCAACTCCGGCGACGAAGCGGTACAAGTGCAGGAGATCGCGCTCGACCTGCCACAGGGCTGGAGCGCGCCTCCGGTGTGGATTCGTCCGGCGCAGCTCCGACCTGGCGACAGCACCACCGTGAGTTTCAACCTGACGGTCGCACCCAACGCCGAACTCGCGCGGCCCTACTGGCATCGCAACGATCCGGAAACCGATACCGTGTACGAGATCGACGATCCCCGCTACCTGACGCTTCCCTTCCCGCCGCCACCGGTCGCGGCGCACGCGGTGTTCGGTTTCGGCGGATACCGCGGCACGGTGCGGGCCGTCGCTCGCGCCTCCATGGCGGAAAACAGTCCGCCGCTGGCGGTGGTGCCGCCGTTCTCGCTGCTGGTCGCGCCGCGGACCCAGGTAGTTCCCGCCGATTCCACCTCGCCCACCACGGTCGAGGTCAATGTCCGCGGCTATGCTTCCGGCGAGGCCAGCTTGTATCTGCGCGCGCCGCAAGGCTGGACGGTCAATCCTGGCTCCGTGCCGGTCCGCTTCGAGCGCAGCGGCCAGGAGAAGAAAGCCAGTTTCAAGCTGACGCCGCCAGGCGGAGCATATCGCCCGGGAAAATCGCGCGTGCGCGCCGTGCTCGAAGCTGCAGGCCGGCAATATTCGGAAGGCTTCACCGTGGTGACGGGCGAAGATCTCGGCACTTTCTACTACTACCAGCCGGCGATCCAGCAGGTGGCCGCGGTGGAGGTGAAAGTGCCGACGGGGCTGAAGATCGGCTACATCATGGGCGCGGGCGACGACATCCCCACCGTCCTGCGCGGGCTCGGCTTGAGCGTGGAGATGATCTCGCCCGAGCAAGTGGCGCACGGCGACCTGCAGCGTTTCGACACCATCATTCTCGGCATCCGCGCCTACGACGCCCGCGCCGACGTCCGCCAGAACAACCGCCGCCTGATTGATTACGTGGACCGCGGCGGCACGCTGCTGGTCCAGTACAACACCAATCCCGAGCAGTTCAACGCCGGCCACTACACGCCGTATCCGGCCGAACTCAGCCACGACCGCGTGAGCGTGGAGGAAGCGCCGGTCACGCTGATCGAGCCCTACGACCGGCTCTTCCGCTTCCCTAACACCATCACCGAAAAAGATTTCGAGGGCTGGGTGCAGGAGCGCGGGCTCTACTTCATGGACAAGTGGGACAACCACTTCCGCGCGCTGCTCTCCTCCGCCGACCCGGGCGAGCCGCCACGCGAAGGCGGCCTGCTGCGCGCCCGCTACGGCCGCGGCACTTACATCTATACCGGCTACTCATTCTTCCGCCAGCTGCCCAGCGGAGTCCCCGGGGCCATTCGCCTTTATGTGAATCTGCTGAGCGCCGGTCATGGCAAGCCCTAACCCGCCCGACCGCCCCACCCTGGTCCGCGGCGTAGGACTGGGCTCGGCCACCGCGCTGAACATGATCGACATGATCGGCGTGGGCCCGTTCATCACCATCCCCCTGATCATCAGCGCCGCCGGAGGCCCGCAAGCCATGCTGGGATGGGTCCTGGGCGCGGCCCTGGCGCTGTGCGATGGCATGGTATGGGCCGAACTGGGCGCGGCCATGCCCGGATCGGGCGGCTCGTATCGCTATTTGAAAGAGATCTACGGCCCCGCCCGCCTGGGACGCCTGATGTCGTTTCTCTTTGTCTGGCAGCTTTCCTTCAGCGCGCCGCTCTCCGTCGCCTCAGGCTGCATTGGCCTCGCGCAGTACGCCAGCTACCTGCTGCCCTCGCTCGAAAAGACGTACGTCGCAACGACACTTGGCCTGACCCTGCCCGGCCTCGGGCCGCTCGAAGCACGCGTGCTGGTGAATCGCGCCACCTTCGTGGCCATCGCCGCGTGCGCGGTTGCCGTCCTGCTGCTTTACCGGAGGATCGGCGCGGTGGGACGACTCTCCAAGCTGCTGTGGCTGGGCGTGCTGGCCACGGTCGGCTGGGTGATCGTCGCCGGTCTCACGCACTTCGACCGCGCCCGCGCCTTCGACTTCCCCGCCGGCGCTTTCCGTTTCGACCACGCCTTCTTCGCGGGCCTGGGATCGGCGCTGCTCATCGCCACCTACGACTACTGGGGCTACTACAACGTCTGTTTTCTCGGAGACGAAGTCAAAGAGCCGGCGCGCACCATTCCGCGCGCGCTGGTCTACTCGATCCTGGCCGTTGCAGCGATCTACGTGGTGATGAACGCCAGCATCCTCGGGGTCGTGCCCTGGCGGGAACTGGCGGCGGCAGGACAGAGCGAGACGCGCTACTACGTGGCGTCACTGATGATGCAGCGCGTGTACGGAAGCTGGGCGGGATACGCCGTCACCCTGCTGGTGATCTGGACAGCGTTCGCCTCCGTCTTTTCGCTGCTGTTGGGATATTCGCGCGTGCCTTACGCAGCCGCGCTCGACGGCAATTACTTCCGCGCCTTCGGCCGCGTGCATCCCCAGGGACGATTTCCCCATGTGTCGCTGGTGGCGCTGGGAGTGGTGGCGGCGTGCTTCTGCCTGTTGCGCCTGGCGGACGTGATCGCAGCGCTAGTTGTCATCCGCATCGTGATCCAGTTCCTGGTGCAGGCGATTGGACTGCTGATTCTGCGCGCGCGGCGACCGGAAGCGCCGCGGCCCTACCGCATGTGGCTTTACCCGCTGCCGGCGCTGGTAGCCATCGCGGGATTTCTCTTCGTGCTGGTGTCGCGGCAGAATTTCCTGAAGGAACTACGCTACGCAATTGTGATCTTGGCGGCGGGGCTTCTCATCTTCGTCCTCCGCGCCTGGGGACGGCGCGAGTGGCCGTTCCTGTCGGAGACGCCGTGAATGGTTGCCCGCCGGCTGAGGAAAAATTCCGCCGACCACGCTCCAGCATCGCCCACTGTCACAGAACTGCGCCGTCACTTTCGTGTTTAATAGTGCAGAGAGTACCTCTGGCCTGAGGGAGACGTTTATGAAAGCGCAAGTGTCGAAATTCTTGATAGGGGCCCTTGCGATCTCGCTTTTCGCTTTAGTCTTTCAATCCCCGCCGCTGGCCGCGGCGCAGGACTACGAGCAGGATCCGCCGAGCCGCGTAGCGCGGCTTAATTTTTCCCAGGGCGCCGTCTCTTTCCAGCCCGCCGGCGACGAGGAATGGCTGACCGCCGTCCCCAACCGCCCGCTGGTAACCGGAGACACGCTGTGGGCCGACAACGGCGCGCGCGCCGAGCTGCACGTCGGCTCTAGCGCCATGCGCCTGGGTTCCGGCACCGAGATCACGCTGCTCGAGCTCAGCGATCGCGTCATGCAGGTCCGCCTGGCGCAGGGCTCGATGATCCTCCGCATACGCCATCTGGATGACGACGACACCTACGAGATCGACACTCCCAATCTGGCCTTTTCACCGGTCACGCCCGGCGATTACCGGATCGACGTTGATCCCCAAGGCACGGAAACCATCACCACCGTGTGGCAGGGCCGCGGCCAGGTCACCGGCGGCGGACAGAACTATGAGGTGTTCGCCGGTCAGCAGGTCCGCTTCCGCGGCGAGGGCGCGCTCGACTTCGACATCGAGCAGATCGCCCGCGCCGATAATTTCGCTGCCTGGGCCTTCCAGCGCGACCAGCGCGAAGACCGCGCCGACACCGCTAACTACGTCTCGCGAGAGATGACCGGCTACGAAGACCTCGATGACTACGGCCAGTGGGGCTATGTCGCCAACTATGGCACGGTTTGGTTCCCGACCGCCGTTCCCCTGGGATGGGCGCCGTATCGCTTCGGGCACTGGGTCTGGATCCGCCCCTGGGGCTGGACCTGGGTCGAAGATGAGCCCTGGGGATTCGCTCCCTTCCACTATGGACGCTGGGCCTTCGTCAATGCGAGGTGGTTCTGGGTCCCCGGACCGGTGGCGGTGCGGCCTGTCTATGCGCCGGCGCTGGTGGCCTTCGTCGGCGGAGAAGGGTTCCGTGTGGCCGCCGGGCCGGGCGTGGCCTGGTTCCCGCTGGCGCCTGGCGAAGTTTACGTACCCACGTACCGCGTGAGCCGGGTGTACATAAACAACATCAACATCACCAACACCAGAGTCGACGTCGTCCACATCAACAGCGTCTACAACTACTACAGCACCAACAATGTCATGCGCGTGACCTATGTGAACCAGCACCTCGGCAACGCGGTCACCGTAGTCACGCACGATACCTTCATCAACGCGCGCCCGGTGTCGCGCAACATGGTGCAGATCTCGCAGCGTGAGATCGAGCAGGCGCCGCTGGCTCGCGAAGCGCCGGTCACGCCTGTCCGCACCAGCGTGTGGGGAGCGGGCCAGCCCGCGCGCAACGCTCCGCCGCCGATGGTAGTGAACCGCCAGGTGGTGGCGCGGCGAGCATCGCCTCCGCCTCCGCCCGCGCCCTTCTCGCCCAAGCAGGCGGAAGCGCACCGCGCCTGGGGACAGCCGCAGCCTGTGCAGCAACCGGTGCAGCAGCCCGTGCAGCCTCGTGGCGAATTCCGCCAGGAGCCGGTGACGCCAGCACAGCAACCCCCGCCACCGGTCCAGCAGCCGCGGGTTGTGCAACCGGCGCCTTCCGCCGGCATGGAGCGCGGCACGCGAACCGAGACACTCCCGGCCAACCCGCCCGCGCGCCAAGCGCAGGTTCAGGCTCCGCCGCATCCGCTGGTGAAGCCGGCCCCGCCGGTTCAGGAAAAGAGCCCGCAACAATGGCAACAGGAGGAAAACAAGCAGCGGACCTGGCAGCAGCAGCACGCCAAGCAGGCGCCTCCGGCCAATCCGCACGTCGAACAACCGCAAAAGGAGGAGCACCACTAGGCGGCGGCATCATATGCCGTGTCGGATGGCGGCACCGCGCGAAAACCGGCGGTAACGGTACTCGGGTAATTTGGTGATGTTGGCGCCGGAGTGCATGATGGTTGTGACCTCCTGAAATCGTGCTCCTCCGAGGAGCAAGAAAGCCCCGACAGTCGGGGCTTTTTTGCGGGATTTTCGGCCCCTCGCAAAGGCCGGACCATTTCGAGCGATTCGGATTGCACAGGAAAAAGAAGAACCGCGGGCGCCCCTATCTCCAAAGCACTGCACGATCAATGTCCTTGATCGTCGGCCGTCCGAGCAGCCCCATGGCCATCTCAAGTTCGGTGCGCAGGATCTCAACTACGCGCTGCACGCCTCGCTCCCCTGCCACCGCCAATCCGTACAGATAAGGTCGCGCGATGAGAACGGCACTGGCGCCAAGCGCGAGCGCTTTGACTACGTCTGTTCCGCGACGTATTCCCCCGTCCACCAGCACCGGAATGCGTCCTGCGACTTTTTCCGTGACGCACGGCAATGCGTCTGCTGTGGCCGGAACCGTATCCAGGTTGCGAGCGCCGTGGTTCGATACGATGATCCCTGCCACGCCTTCCTGCACTGCGCGCTCGGCGTCATCGGGATTCAACACTCCTTTGAGCAATACCGGTATGTTGACGATTGATCTCAGCCAGCTGACATCCCGCCACGTCAAAGCTGGCTCCGTCCAATCGGGAAACACCTGCGATCCGGTCGCGCTGCTCGTCTTCCCGGGTCGCGGCAAGTGGGGCCGGCTGAGGCCCGGCGCCAACTCGTATTTCGCCCGCGCCTGCCGGTTACGCGCCCCAAAAGTTGGCGTGTCCACAGTTACACAGAGCGCCTTGCACCCGGCCGACGCCGCGCGCTGGACAATATCACGCGTGAACTCACGATCGCGCTGCACGTAAAGCTGAAACCATAACGGCGCGCGGGCGTGCCGGGCTACGTCCTCCACGCAAGTGTTGGTGAAGGAGCTGAGCACAAAGATAGTGTTCGTGCTGCCCGCTCCGCGCGCGGTTGCCGCTTCCCCGTCGGGATGGATCATGCGGTGATCGGCGGCGGGCGCCAGCAGAATCGGGTGCGCGAGTTCCTGCCCGAAGAGTCTGGTGCGTGTGTCGATCTTCGACACGTCAACCAGCACTCTCGGACGCAATCGCAGGCGATCGTACGCTTCGCGATTCCACCGCAGCGTGATCTCGTCGGCGACCCCGCTGTAGTACTCCCAGACCATGTGGGAAATGCGGCGCTCTGCCGCCGCTTCAAAGTCGAACAAGCTAACCAGTTCGTCGAGATGGGTAGCGGGATCATCTGTGGACCTGCTGGCCAGAGTCTGCGCGGCATCCGCCGAGCGAGCCGATAGATTCATGGCAAACCTCCAAGTTCACAGAGACAGCTCAGGCGAGCGGGGTCATTGCCGGATCAATGCCCATGCTGTGTCCCTGCTACGATTTGGGCAGAACCTTTCGCCACGGTTTGATGGTGACGCTCGAGAAGAGACCGGCCTTGGCATAGGGATCGGTCGCGGCTAGTGAGCGGGCGGCGGCCATGTTCTCGCAGTCGACGATTATCAGGCTGCCCACCATGGCCGAGCTGTCCTCGCTGAGGAGCGGTCCGGCCAGAAACAGCCGTTCTCCCAACCCGCCGAGAAACGCAAGATGCGCCTCCCGTTGGGCAGCGCGTACACCGCCCGCCTCCGGCTTGTCAGTGCAATAAAACGTGTACAGCATGTCCGCACCTCTAGGGTGTCGTTACGAAAGGCAGTGCATGATGCGGCTAAGCCGGACGGATGCTAATCCTTCTGCGACGCTAATGTACACTCACTAGTCGGTATACATTCACCTGCCGTGGGGTACCAAGATGCCCAGGGAAGGCCTACAAACCAGGCGGCGGATCATCGACACCGCCTACGAGGTCTTTTACAAAGGCGGCTTTGCGCGTGCCAGTGTCGATGCCATCGCTGAGGCGGCAGGCGTCACCAAGCGTACCCTCTACTACCACTTCGACAGCAAAGACGCGCTGCTGGCCGCCGTGCTCGACAATCAACATGAGCTGGTGCTCACGCGCATTCATCGCTGGGCAAAACGGAGCTCCGGCGATCCGGCGAAGATGGTCGAGATCCTTTTCGAGGAGTTCAAGACGTGGGCCAGCAAGCCCGGCTGGCAGGGGTCAGGATTCACTCGCAGTACTATGGAGCTTGCAGACCTGCCCGGACATCCGGCACGAGCAGCGGCCCACCGGCATAAGGCAGCCGTCGAAAACTGGCTTGCCGGACAGTTCGCCGCTGGTCGCATCCAAGGTTCGCGGGAGCTGGCCCGACGGGTGATGCTGTTGATCGAGGGCTGCCACTCGCTCGTGCTGATTCACGGCGACCGCAGCTACATAGACACGGCGTCTGCAACTGCGCGATTTCTAGTCACCGCTAGAAAGCTACCGATCAGCGCTGCAGCGCCGCCGTCCGGCTCCGCACCTCGCCCACGAAAGCGGCGTCGGTCAAATCTTCCAGGTTGATCTCGACATTGGCGAGCGCGCCGGTCACCGCGGCCTGGGCAAGGGCGGCGGCCACGCCAAGGTCGGACGCCATCTTGGGATTCGTGATCGGCTTGAGCGTCTCCACGATTCGAACTACCTCTCGCGCCCGCTCGGCCACGCCGAGGGGGACATTGGTCGCGCCTTTCAGAGCCTCGGCGATCGCCCCGTCAGACTTGGCTTTGTAAGCCCTCATCACCGCGTCGTACGAAGCTGCGTCGGCGTCGATGGCAGTCTTGAATTCCTCGCGTAGCATACTCAAGCGCGCGAGGGCGTCGCTCAGCTCGCGCTCGTACTGGAGATAATTCTTTTTCCCGCGCGACATGCCGGCGACCATCGAGGCCAGGGCCGCGGCCATGGCGCCCGCCGCCGCCGATGCGCTGCCGCCGCCGGGCGTGGCCGTGGGCGCGGCCAGTTGTTCGACGAAGGGCTCGACCCCGGCGCGCAGTCCGCCGACCGCCATCTTCCCGCCCATGATCGCCTGCAGCCGGTTCTCCAGGATCAGCGAAGAATCGAAGTTCTCGATCTGCAGGAACCACTCCGAAGCCATCTCCAGAGCTTTCTTGGGAATCAGCCCGACGATCTCGCTGAACGCCGGCGCGACCCCGTAGCGCGCCGCCTCGCGGCGGACGAATTCGAAGACGCGCGCGATCGGCGTCTGCTCGAAGTCGGTGAGGTTCATCGAGACCTGCGCCAGCCCGCGCACCGGGAAGCCCGCCGCCTTCACGTAGCGCAACCCGCCGTTCGAGAAACGCACGGCTTTCGCGACTTGCTTGGCGATCTCGACGTCCGGGGTGTTCAGATAGATGTTGTAGGCGATGAGAAATTTGCGCGCTCCCACCACGGTTGCGCCGGCGGTAGGATGGATGCGCCGTTCGCCGAAATCGGGACGCCGCGCCCGGTTGGTGGCGATCTCTTCGCGCAGGCCTTCGAATTGTCCGCGACGGATGTTTTCCAAATTCTGGCGCTCAGGCGTGGTCGCGGCGGCTTCGTAAAGATAGACAGGAATCTGGTAGCGCTTCCAGATTTCTTCCCCGACGCGGCGCGCGATGCTGACGCAATCCTCAATCGCGAGGCCTTCGATGGGAACGAATGGGATTACATCGGCGGCGCCAATGCGCGGGTGCGCGCCCTGGTGCTTGGTGAGGTCAATCAACTCGGCGGCGCGCCCGACGCCACGAATGGCGGCCTCGGCGATCGCCTCGCGGTCGCCCACCAGCGTAATCACGCACCGGTTGTGGTCGGCGTCCATCTCGCGGTCGAGCAGATAGACGCCCGGCAGCTGCATGGCCGCGATGATCGCGTCTACCTTGGCCCGGTCGCGGCCTTCGGAGAAATTGGGAACACATTCGACGAGCGTGGACATGGCAGGGGAAGGATAAAGGAGATTGGGTCATTGAGTCATTGGGTGATTGAGCTATTGAAGGTTTGGCCCGGTTGGTGTGGAAACCTCGGCGCTCTCGGCATCTCGGCGGTAAAATTCCATGCCATGCGCGCTGCCATCATCACCCGCCCCGGCGGACCGGAAGTGCTCGAGGTCCGCGAAGTCCCCACTCCCAAGCCCGCCGCCGACCAGGTGCTGGTCCGCGTACACGCCGCCGGCCTCAACCGCGCCGACATCCTGCAGCGCCGCGGACACTACCCGGCGCCGCCCGGCGCGCCGCAGGACATCCCCGGCATGGAGTTCGCCGGCGAGATCGTCGAAGTTGGGCCCGAGGCGCTCCTGTGCCGGAAGGGTCAGCGCGTCTTCGGCATCGCCGCCGCCGGCTGCTATGCCGAGTACCTGGTCGCGCACGACCGCGCTGTCGTCGAGTTTCCCCAAAACCTCACCTGGACGGAAGCCGGTTCCATCCCGGAGGTGTTCATCACCGCGCACGACGCGCTGTGGAAGCAGGCCGCGCTGCGCCCCTCCCAGACCGTGCTTATTCACGCGGTAGGCAGCGGCGTCGGCATCGCCGCCGTGCAACTGGCGCGCGCCATGAACGCCATTCCTTTCGGCACTTCCCGCACTGCCGACAAGCTGGAGCGGGCCCGGGAGCTGGGGATGGAAGATGGCGTCGCGCTGGACGCCTCGCTCGCGGCGCTCGCGCCGGCGGTCGAACGCTGGACCGCCAAGCGCGGCGTGGATGTGGTGCTCGATTGCGTGGGCGGGCCTTATGTCAGCGCCAGCCTGAAGGTGATGGCCCCGCACGGACGGCTGATCACCATCTCGCAATCGGCTGGGTCCACGGCCGAACTCGACCTGCGCGCCCTGATGTCTCGCCGGCTTATGCTGCGCGGCACCACCCTGCGCATGCGTCCGCTGGAAGAGAAGATCCTGGCCACGCGCGCCTTTGCCGAGGAATGCGTTCCCTTGTTCGCTCGCGGCGTTCTGCGGACGATCATCGACAGCGAGTTTCCTCTCGACCAGGTGCAGGCCGCGCACACGCGCCTGGAATCCAACCAGACCTTCGGCAAGGTGGTGCTGCGGATTTGATCGCGACCGGGGGACGAGACTCTCGGGTCAGCTCACGTAATTCGCGATCTCGATCAGATTCTGGTCCGGATCGCGCACATACACGGAAAGCAGCTTCCCCACGGCGCCGACCTTCTCGACCGGTCCCACCTCGATGGCGACGCCCTTCTCGCCCAGCTCCCGCCGGACTTCCTCGAGCGGAGTGGACGTGATAAAGCAGAGGTCGACCGACCCCGGTGTCGGATGCAGCGCCTTGGGCTCGAACTCTTTTCCCGCGAGGTGCAGATTCAGCTTCTGCCGTCCGAAGCTCAGACCCTTGCGCCCGCCCGCGAAGGCCACCACCTCAAACCCCAGAACGCGCTGATAGAAGTCGCACGTCCGCTCCAGATCGCGGACTGTGAGAACCACGTGATCGATGCTCTCGATCTTCATTGCCGCCTCCGCGACATGGGCCCTAAGCGGCCTTGCGCCCGGTGCGATGGATGCGTTCGGAGAGCAGCCGTTTAGCCTTTTCCAGTTCAGCGCGCCGCTCTGCGCTGAGCCCTTTGCCCGCGCGATTGATGAAGAAGAGGAGCATCCTCATGCCTGAGACCGGTCCCTTGGGTGAGACCTCCTCGGATGCCAGCGTCCGGGCGATGGTAGCGGCGTCTTTGGTGAACAGTCCCGGAGGCGGGTAGGTCGAGACGGTCTTGACGTCGGCGATCCACCGCCTGCCTTTTTTCTTCGCAGCCATGGTCTTCTCCTGTGAGTTGAGATGCGCTCCGCGGCCAGCGAGAAGCCCGCTGCCCGGGGCGGTCATTTCAGTCGACGGCGCGCCATCTCCTCCAGTTCGAGCTCGCAGCGCCCCAGGTTCTTCTCCATGATACGGCACAGTTCGGCAACGGCACGCGCCTCGTGCGCGGTGATCTGCCGGCTCAGCACCATGTCCACGGCGCGCCCCAGCGTCCCCTGCAGGCTGAGCGCGTCCTCGGGAAGCGGCAGCGCCTGGATCGACACATGCAACGAGTGCCAGCGGAAGTGCCGCAGACACTCCTCGTAGCCCTCCATCGCAGCCTCCTCGCACTGCCGGCCGTCGGTGCGCAGCCGCCGGCAGCGCCGCACCTTGGGATCGGGCGCCGGCGGGTTAAACGGAATCTCAATGACGATGGGCTTGGCGCGCGTGGCCAGGTCCGCTTGCTTGCGCTTTTCTCTGTTTTCGCGGATCTGCTGAAAAACGTGCGGCCGCTCCTCCGCAGGTGTCATTGGCTATTTGCTCCTCTACTTCCAGTATGACCGATTGACCCGCCCCAAAGTGCCACCTGCTCCCGGATCGAACGGCTGTGATTTCAACTACATCCAAGGAATTCTTCAGTTGCCCCTCTTGACAAACTTGGAGCAGTCCGCCGCAATGAAGCCCATCGCCGGGCCGCGCCCAAAATTGTTGCGCTCTATGAAGCCGGTCCCAACTGGAGCAAATTGGAGCAGTACACGCCTCTCCACCTGGACTATCTGCGCGCCCAGCTCAAGAAAGGCGCCTTCGCGGCTGGCGGACCTTTTCTAGGTGAAAAGGGCGGGCTCATCATATTGAATGTGGCTGACGCGAAGGAAGCGGAAGCGCTCGTGCAGCAGGACCCTTTCGTGATCAATAAGGCGGTGACTTACACCATGCGGCAGTGGGCGCATTGCCGCGCGGAATCAGCGGCGCCAGCCAAGTGAGCCCCCGAGCGAAGCCGAAGGACCTTCGGTCGTGCTGCATTTCATGGCCGGCCAAACAGGTGAAGGGGCGTCCTGAGCGAAGCCGAAGGACCTTGGTCGTGCTGCATTTCATGGCCGGCCAAACAGGTGAAGGGGCACGACCTTGGTCGTGCCGTCACCGAATGATTAAATGAACCGGGCAAAGACCAGAGCCTTTGCGTAAACGGGAGGCCCGGAGGGCCGCAAGATAGTAGCCCCGGGCGTAAGCCCGGGGTAAGCGACGTAATAATCGTCGAGCGCGAGGGAGCGAAGCGACTGAGCGCGAGCGGGAAACACTCCGTCTGTCCCCGGTTTTCCGCCCGCAGAGAGATTTCTTGTGATTCCGCAATGCTTGTGATAGGGACATTATCAAGGCTCGATGTCGTTTCGGTCCCTCAAATCGTTTTTTCCTACAGCTGACGACTTGCTGAGGCAGGATTTACCTACGCTTTGCGCGATTCTGGTCACGCACCTGAAAAGCTACGAAGGGCTGAACACGGTCTATCAATACGCCGGTCTCAATTGCGCGTATTTCCGGGCTATGCTTGAAAACCGGAATGTCGGCCTTGGGACGCTGCCCAAGGAGCCGGAATACGGAGCCCGTCAGCCCGAAGTTACAAAACGTATGATGGAAGCGTGGAATTGGCTGGAGAGGCAAGGGCTGCTAATTCGCAATGACGAGCAAGCTGCTGACTGGTTCATTATCTCCACTGATGGAGAGAAGTTGCTCAAGTCGGGTGAACTTACCTTACAAGAAAATTCGGGGGTTGGCGTTTCGCCGCACAAAACAGCTTCACAGCTATTCCGCTGGGAAGACCTGGACAGGCGCTTCATGCTTCTGGCTATCGAAGAGGCGAAAAAGAGTGTTGCAGAAGACGACAGGCCGCACCCGTATGTTGGTGTGGTCATCGTCAAAGACGGCAAAATTTTAGCCACGGGGTATCGTGGCGAATCGGGCGACGGGGATCACGGGGAATATTGTGCTCTGAAAAAGTTAAACGAAACCGACGTGCAAGGGGCGACTGTCTACACAACCCTTGAGCCCTGTTCCACTCGCAAACCTCCAAAGAGGTCTTGTACTAAACGTCTGATCGACAGCAAGGTCATGCGAGTTGTATATGGTATCGCGGATAAAGATGAGTCGGTATACGGGCACGCTTCCCTTGCCGAAGCAGGCATCGAGATTGGAGTTTTCCCTAACGATCTGATGCAAGAACTTCTCGCTCTCAACAAAGCTTGGTCTGACTCACTTAGAGTTAAACCGATTATTCCGCCTAATGACACTTCTCCACTCGCCAACGCGTCATATTACAAATTGGGAACGTCCATGCACGACAATATCCACCTCTTTGTTCGACCGCCGAAGAATGCCGGAGGTTTTTACACGGTAGAGGACGCCGCTAAGAATGTTTTGGCTCACGGTCGGACAATCGACGAGATTGCCGTCGAATGGCATCGAATTGATCGCCAAAAGGTGATTGTAGAAAAACTTGTTCGTCAAGGTTCGGGTAGCAGCAACCGACTCCTGAACCTTGTCTAAGGTTTCAAACCGGAGTTTCAAACCGGGGACAGACGGAATGTTTTCAGGCTCGCGCTCAGTCGCTTCGCTCCCTCGCACTCGACGCTTATTGGTTCGCCTACCCCGGACTTACGTCCGGGGCTATTATCTTTCGGCCCGATGGGCCTCAGCTCGTTGGTACATTTGGGCAGGTCGGAATAATCATGGCTTGACGTTTGTGCGGCAACAACAAAGCCCCCGTGTTCCGCGGGGCAGATGCCTTCTCCCTCGACTCGGGCTGAAGCCCTCGCTCGGGATGACAAATCAAGAATGGAGCATGAAAAAACAACGGGGCTGGCAAAACGCCAGCCCCACGTGACACAAGCCAACAGCTAAGAGCTAACGGCTAATAGCTGCCTTTAGTACATTCCGCCCATGCCGCCGCCGTGGCCGCCGGGCATTGCCGGTTCCTTCTTCTCTTCCGGAATCTCGGAGACCAGGGCTTCGGTGGTCAGCATCAGCGAGGCGATCGAGCCGGCGTTCTGCAGCGCGGTGCGCGCCACTTTCGTCGGGTCGAGGACGCCCGCCTTCACCAGGTCTTCGAACTCCCCGGTCTGGGCGTTGTAGCCGAAGTTGGGGTTCTTCGATTCGCGGATCTTGCCCGCCACGATGGCGCCTTCCTCGCCGGCGTTCTCGGCGATCTGGCGCAGCGGCTCTTCGAGGGCCCGCTTCACCAGGTTGACGCCGATCTGCTCATCGCCATCGAGCTTGAGCTTGTCGAGTGCCGGGACGCAGCGCATCATCGCGACGCCGCCGCCGGGCACGATGCCCTCTTCGACGGCCGCGCGGGTAGCGTGCATCGCGTCTTCCACACGGGCCTTCTTCTCTTTCATCTCGGTCTCGGTCGCAGCGCCGACTTTAATCACGGCCACGCCGCCGACCAGCTTGGCAAGCCGCTCCTGCAGCTTCTCGCGATCGTAGTCCGAGGTGGTCTTGTCGATCTGGGCGCGGATTTCCTTCACCCGGCCTTCGATCTCGCTGGTCTTGCCGCGGCCTTCGACGATGGTGGTGTTGTCCTTGTCCACCGTGATCTTCTTGGCCCGGCCCATGTCCTGCATCTGTACGTTCTCGAGCTTAATGCCCAGGTCCTCGGTGATGGCCTTGCCGCCGGTGAGGATAGCGATGTCCTGCAGCATGGCCTTGCGGCGGTCGCCGAAGCCGGGCGCCTTGACGGCGATGGCCTGCAGCGTGCCCCGCAGCTTGTTCACGACCAGGGTCGCCAGGGCTTCGCCCTCGACGTCCTCGGCCACGATCAGCAGCGGCTTGCCGCTCTTGGCGATCTGCTCCAGCAGCGGAAGCAGGTCCTTCATGGAGCTGATTTTCTTCTCGTAGATCAGGATGTAGGGGTCCTCGAGCACGGCTTCCATGCGCTCGGGGTCGGTGACGAAGTAGGGCGAGAGATAGCCGCGATCGAACTGCATGCCCTCGACTACTTCGAGCTGGGTTTCGAGCGTCTTCGATTCCTCGACGGTGATGACGCCGTCCTTGCCGACCTTCTTCATGGCCTCGGCGATGATGTTGCCGATGGTCTCGTCGTTGTTGGCGGAGACGGTGCCTACCTGGGCGATCATGTCGCCGGTGACCTTCTGCGAGTACTCGTCGATGGCGCCCTTGCCGCGGTTGCCTTCCTTGTCGAGCTGGCCACAAACGGTGGTGATGGCCTTCTCGATGCCGCGCTTCAGCGCCATCGGGTTGGCGCCGGCAGCCACCGTCTTCGCGCCCTCGCGATAGATGGCCTGGGCGAGCACGGTGGCCGTGGTGGTGCCGTCGCCGGCTACGTCACTGGTCTTGCTGGCGACTTCGCGCACCATCTGTGCGCCGATGTTCTCCAGCGAATCCTTCAGTTCGATTTCCTTGGCGACCGTCACCCCGTCCTTGGTGATGGTGGGGGAGCCGAATTTCTTCTCCAGGACCACGTTGCGGCCCTTGGGGCCGAGCGTGACCTTGACGGCGTCCGCCAAGGTGTTGACGCCGCGCAGGATGGCCTGCCGCGACTCTTCACCATGTACGATCTGTTTTGCCATTGCTTATTTCTCCTCGTTAAATGTCTGAAATTCTCCGGGCGCCTTGCGCCCGAAATGTGTTTCTCCTGCCACGAAGCTTCTAGCTCTTAGCTTCTAGCTAGTAGCTAGTGGCTCGTAGCTCGTAGCTACGAGCTACCGCCGCGCTCCGGCCTTCTCGCGCTCGGCATGCTTGGACGCGCCCGCGACGAGGCCCAGGACCTCGTCTTCCTTCATGATGAGGAATTCCTCGCCGTCGATCTTGACCTCCGTGCCGGCGTACTTGCCGAACAGGATGCGATCGCCGGCTTTGACGTCCAGCGGGAATACCTTGCCGTCTTCGTTGATCTTGCCCTTGCCGACGGCGATCACTTCGCCCTCTTGCGGCTTCTCCTTGGCCGTGTCGGGGATGATGATGCCGCCACGAACCGTTTCCTGTTCCTCAATCCGCCTGACCAGAATGCGGTCATGCAGGGGAGTCAGCTTAGTAGCCATTCTTATGCACTCCTTCCATAGCCTTTTGTTTTGTGTTGGTTACAAACAAGATGCGCTACGGACCATCGCTGTTAGCAATCTAGCGCACCGAGTGCCAATTGTAGAGGCCGCTTCTGGACTATGTCAAGAGGTGGGGTGCGCGGAATCGGAAGGGCGTTCTGGCAGAGGTAGTCAGATATCCAACCTAACTAAATCATATCAGTTTGCCCACGCCTTTCAGTGCCAGGGAAGCCGACTTTATTCCCCGGGCAGGACGGGCGCCTGCGATGCTTCGAGCGTCAACTGCTGGCGGAGCTGCAGGTGCTTCTCCCGGAAGTGGCGTTTGGCGCGCTCGCCCCAGGCGCGGACGAAATAATAATTCAGCCCAGCGCCGATGGCCGAACTCACCAGCGGGATGAGCCTCCCCGCCCACTTCTCGACAATCTCCGTGCTGGCCTCAGCGGCGATGGCGCGGATCACCCCGGGCACGAAGCGGTTCACCACTTCCTTCTCCAGCACTTCCCGGCTGATGTCCACGCCGGCGGCGCTGGCGGCGGCCATCCACAGCTCGGCCACTTCCTCGTCGGTGTTGAACTCGAAGCCGTAGATCAGGCTGAGCTTCTGCAGCGTGCGGAAGGTGATGACGGCGAGAATGCTGAGGTCGGGAACCAGCGTGACCAGCCCGCCCAGCCCCATCCCGGCGCCCTCGGCCGCCGCCAGTTTCATCCCTGCGCGGATGGTCTGGTCGGCCACCGCGTCCACCGTCTCGATGGGCAGCGTAGCCATGCCGCGGAAGGTGGCAACGGGCAGCCCGTGTGCGGTGCGCAGGTAGAAAAGGTAGCGGTCAGGATCGACGCGCAGAGTCTCGTATGCGCGCGCGAATCCCTCGCGCAGAGCGTCTTCAATGCGACGCGCGAGCCAGGAGCGGGGTGGTGACGACATTGGTCTTAGTCTACTTGAATTGCGATGGCAACGGGTCAGGGGTCAGCCCTTCCGCCAATGGGGTCTTCTTACTCCTGAAGTACCTTCCACTCCCGCATGCGCCGTCTCTGAACGTCGACTCAGCGCAGGCTGTTCTCCACCTCGCTCAGCCAGTCCGGCTTCTTGAGCACCTCGCGCGGCTTGGGACCGTCGGGGCTGCCCACGATGCCGTCCTTCTCCATCAGATCAATCAAGTGGGCGGCGCGGCCGTAGCCGATGCGCAGTCGCCGCTGCAACAGGGAGGTGGAAGCCTTGCCAAACTCGATCACCAGCCGCACCGCGTCTTCGTAGAGATCGTCGTGCTCGCCTTCGCCGGAGTCTCCCTCGATCTCGCTGGCGTAGCTCCTCTCTTCTTTGGGCGCCTGCAGGAATTTCTCTTCGTACTGCGCGACCGCTTGTCCGCGCCAGAACTCGACCACCGCCGCAATCTCTTTTTCAGTGACCAGAGGCGCGTGCAGGCGGTGGACGCGCGCCGAACCTGCGGGAAGATAGAGCATGTCGCCGCGGCCCAGCAGCGATTCCGCTCCGTTGGCGTCGAGAATAGTGCGTGAATCGACCTTGGTAGCCACGCGGAACGAGATGCGGGCCGGAAAATTGGCCTTGATTAGCCCGGTGATCACGTCCACTGAGGGTCTCTGCGTCGCCAGGATAAGGTGAATGCCCACGGCACGCGCCATCTGCGCGAGGCGCGTGATCGACTCTTCGACGTTGCCCTGGTCGAGCATCATCAGGTCGGCCAGTTCGTCGATGACAATGATGATGTAAGGCAGCCGCCGCTCTTCTTCTGGTTGCTCGTCGAACAGGCCGGGTTCGTCATCGTCGAACAGGCGGTTGTACTGGTCGATGTTGCGGACGCCTTTTTCCGCCAGCAGCTTCAGCCGCTGCTCCATCTCGCGCACGGCATTGCGCAGCGCGTTGGCCGCCAGCTTCGGCTCGGTGATGATCGGAGTGTAGAGGTGCGGCACGCCTTCGTAGACGCCCAACTCCAGGCGCTTGGGATCGACCAGGATCAGGCGCGCCTCGTCCGGCGTCGCCTTATAGAGCATGGACATGATCATGGCGTTGATGGCCACGCTCTTGCCGGTGCCGGTCGAGCCGGCGATGAGCAGGTGCGGCATGGCGGCCAGGTCGGCGGTCACGGTTCGTCCGTTGATGTCCTTGCCCATCGAGAGGGTGAGCTTGGATTTCGAGGCGGCGAACTCCTGCGACTCGATGATCTCGCGCAGCCAGATGGTTTCGCGCTCGCGATTCGGTACCTGGATGCCGACCGTCGATTTCCCGGCCATGCGCTCGATCAGGATGCTCTCCGCGCGCAAACCCAGGCAGAGATCGTCGGCGAGGCTGGTGATGCGGCTGTACTTGATCCCCGCTTCCGGCTTGAATTCGTAGGTGGTGACCACGGGACCGGGATTGATCTGCGTCACCTGTCCGTGGACCTCGAATTCGGCGCACTTCTCCGCCAGCACCTGCGCCAGGCGCTTGAGTTCGTCCTCGTTGACGCCCTGCTGCTCATCCAGACGGTGCAGTAGTGCGCTGGATGGCAGTTTGTAGGTGCCGCGGATCTTCGGCATCGTGGTCCTGGGACGCGTAGCGCTGTCCGCGCGCGTGCCGAAAGCTGGCTCAGCCGCGAGTGTCCCTGGTGGCGAACCTTGCGCCGCTGGCAATGCCTCTTCTTCTGCCATGCGTTCGATGCCGGTCTTGGCAGGCAGGACTGGCGCTGTGATCAGCCTGGCGTGCGTTGGCGTTGCTGGTTCGGCCGGCGCTTCCTGAGTGACTACTGGCCGCTGCGCGCGGCGCTTTTCAAGTTCTTTCAGAGCGCGGGCTTTGGCGCGCGCCATTCGCCAGTCCTTGAAGCGCTCCAGCGCGGCGAACACGAAGCTGAATCGCGTCTGCGCCCAGGTTGTGAGCGTGGCACACGAAAATGTGGTGGAGAGATAAAGTCCGATCGCCAGCACCGCTGCGCAAATAATGTAAGCGCCTGCCAGGTTGAACCAGTGGATCAGCGCGTCGCCGACGATCCTGCCCAGCAGGCCCTCGATCGGGATGGCATGCTGCCAGCGCAGATGTCCCGGCAACAAGCCCAGCATTCCCGGAGCGAATACCAGCAGCATCAGCGCCCCTGTGCACTTCACTCCCGGCGAACCGACGTTGCGCGAGCGGAACCAGCGGGCTCCCAGAAAGGCCAACATCAACGGAAGCAGGAAGGCCGCAATGCCGAGGGCTTGCAGCAGCAGGTCGCTTCCATAGGCGCCCAGGATGCCCACCCAGTTGCGCGCCGGACGCGATGCCGGAGAAGGGCCAACCGTGTTCAGCGAGCGGTCAGCCGGGGAATACGACACCAGGGCGAGAAGAAGGAGGATCGCGGTAACAAACAGCAGGAAGCCGATCAGCTCATTCAGCCGGCGGTTGCTGGTGGGCGTGTATGCCCGGGAAAATGGATTCATCGTGGCGTCTTCGCATTTCCGCGCACACCCACACCGGCACGGCCAGATGCCGGTTACAAACTGCCATCACGTAAGGCAGGGCGTGTCTCCCGGAAAATGCGCGAATCGCGCCAGAGCAGAGAGATTATGACAAAAGCTGCGCGCCCAAACCAACTGGATTTTAGTCCATGTCCCTTGCTGGATACGGGTCTTAGCGAACCACCGGCATTGCCTCCGAGGGGCGGCCGGACGGTTGGCGTCGTTAACCCTGCCTAGAAAGCAGACCCTCAATTAGCGAAAACCCCTGTTCTCGCCAACCATGCGGGAGCATAATGCCTTACGATGCCACTCGGAATCGCGGATTTTCTGATCATCTCGGGAACTTTGGGAATCGCAGAAAAATGTCTCCCGAAGGATTCTTCTTCTAAATGATGAAGAGGAATGGAAGGCAGTTGGTGAAGAATCGCCTTCGCGTAAGTTTGCGGAGTTGCACCATCTCCGGTGCGAAATCGAAAGTTACGCGGACGCCTGTTATCAACAGTTATTCTGCGGAGCATCGAGCATGATCGTCACGATGCTATCAATGGTTGCTGCCCACGCCTTTTCCACCTGCGCTGTGCATTCTTCTGCGAGAATGGCGCGCACCGAATCGAGGAATACCCGGCGGAAGATCGTATAGTGCTCTGCAGCTACGCCATACCCCGCATGCCGCCGTGCGAGTTCATGCAGTCCAAGCGTCATGGTTTCTGGGCGGCTCATAGCATAGACCAAGAAGTGAAGCATATGGGTGAGCATATGCCCCTGGCTCTCCATGTCGCCCCGGAACAACTTTCTGGCTGCAGGAGCTACGGCAAACAAGCGTCGGTAGAGTTCGCTGCTAAATTTCTCTGGTTGCTGCAGGAGGATGCCCACTGTTTCTTGGACGAGCAGCGCTGGGTCGGGCGGTGCGAATCCCATCACTTCCATGAGGGGGAATGCGCCTTGCTTGCCTTTGAGCAGCGCTTGAGTTCTTCTGCCCTCGACGGGCACACCGGGTATTTGGCTGAACAGATCTTCTGACACCAGAAATTTTGTTCCCAAAGTTGTATTCATCCCTTCTATCCGGCTGGCAATATTGATGGCATCCCCGATGACACCAAACTGGCGATAACTTGGATGGCCAATCTCCCCGACGATAATGGGTCCAAAATGTGCCCCGATGCCAACTTCAAACGTTATTCCGAATTCTTTTGACAGATTTGTATTGAGTCCTTGCAATGCTTGCAGCATCCCCAACCCGGCTCGAATGGCTTCGAGACAGCTTTTTGAGGCTGGGTCGCCACCAACGCCAAATAGCCCGATGATCTGATCTCCGACATACTGATAGATTATTCCGTTGTTGAGTAGGATTGGCTCGCCCAGCTCGGTAAAGAAGCGGTTGAGCATGTGCACCACGTCATAAGGGAGATGTTGATCCACAAACTGTGTGAAGTTGCGAATGTCGCAGAAGAGTATCGCAAGGGGCTTTTCTTGCCGCTGCTCTGTCGGAATTTCCTCCAGTTGCAGGCGGGTGATATCTCCCCCGCTATTGATCAGGCGCTGGATTGTGACGTCGCCCGTGACACGAGTCTGGCAGGCAAGTCGTGTGAAGCTGTCCCACTTGCGCGCCCGAGCTACCCCCTCTTCCAGAGAAGTCCTTGGCAGGGCGTGCTCGACACCATCGAGAATCCGGATGCGGCAGGTAGTGCATCGGGCGTGCCCGCCGCATTCCCGAGAGTGCGCGATTTTATGCGCGATCGAGACGTCCAGGATAGTCATATTGGGATCATCGACGGGCACGGCCCTTTCCTCACACGTATAAAAAATCTTGGTCATACATGCCCCCACTACGGCGTACTAGTGTCTTTTGACGGCGCGCATTTCAATAAATCTCGATCAGCTAAACAGAGGAGGCTTCCATCCTAACCCGGTACGGCATTTTTTATTAACCGACCATCTCGAATCGAACCACCCAATACGGTACACCGTGCCTTGCGCAAGCGGTAGCCCACCGGAAACTAGGCTTCGGGGTGGTGTTGGAATGCCGCGGGTTTGGGCAACTGTTGAAAAATCGCCATTACTCTAACTGCCCGTTTTGCACCGGGAAGTACAAACTCTCAGTTGGCGATAACCCTCCCCAGAAAAGAGTTGTAGCTTATTGGAAACAGGTAGCGGGCGTGGAATCTCTTTTCATGCGCTGTGTTGACCGGGAACGGTCATGGACCCTGTTTAACCCTGTTTGGGGCCCTGATCCGGCGTCTTGCTCTCGGGCGTCGGCTTGTCGTCGCGCACGGCCTGCTTAAAGGATCGGATGCCCTCGCCCAGACCCTTGCCCAGATCCCCAAGTTTCTTCGGCCCAAACACCAGCAGCGCGATCACCAGAATGACCAGCAGATGCATCGGCTGAAACAGTCCCTCGAACATTTACAACCTCCCAGCTCATCTTAGATGAGAGCAGCACCTTCCACGGTGATGAGCGTCACAATCAAGGGCAACGGCAATCACCTTAAGGTCAGTAACCCAAGTAATGGAGATAGCCCACGAACGCCGCGGCAGCCAGGCAGTAGATGCCAAAAAGGTGCCACTGACCGTGCTCCAGCCAACGGCTGAGCCACTTCAGGGCAAGGAGCCCGGCGAGAAAGGCGAACACCGCACCGAGCAGGCTGGGAAATGCCGCTGATGCCAGGCTCGCTGTACGCGTAATGTGCTCGGCGCGAACCAGCCGCATGGTCTCGCGCGCAACAACCGGCGGGGTCAGAACCACGGCCAGCGCAAAACTGAAGGCTTCCGCACGCGCTTTTGCCGCCCCCGCTAGCATGCCCGCAGAGATGGTCGCGCCGGAACGCGAAAAACCTCGAAATGGCAAGCAGAGTCCCTGCACGGTGCCGATGATCGATGCCTGCTTTGTGCTGAGATCATTCGTTTGGCCTGCCGGGCTCCGGCGGTCATGGATGCCGGCGACCAGAATCAGAATTCCTGCCGCGGCGAGGGCGGGAGCGATCAATTCGAGATGTCTGAACAGTTCCTCAATTTCGGCGTGCGGGGCACCGCGAAAGGCGGTCTTTTCAATGATTTTGATGATGGCTTCGCCCACCAGTCCGGTAAGGAGGGTCGCCAGGACCACAAGCCCGGCAAATGTCTTGAAAGCCGCCACGCTCTCGAAATATGTGCTTCGCCATTGTTTCCAGAAATAGACGATCACAGCAAACATGGTGCCCGTGTGCAGCATTACCAGGAGCAATGTCATGGGCGGCGAAGAAGGATTAAGGCCCAGCAGCTTCTCCGCTACCACCACATGCGCCGAGCTCGACACCGGAAGAAGTTCGGTCAGCCCTTGTACGATGGCCAGGATGACGACGTGCCAGAGTGACATGCGGCGATTCTAACCTACGTGAGCGGGAGGTCCCTTATTGGATGGTATTACCCGACGTCGGGATGTCGTGCTCGATCGAGTAAAGGAGCATCTGGGCGCGCGCTCCCCAATCCGTCTGCGGGTACTGACTGGCAATCTGCCGCGCCAGGCCGATGGCTTTGTTGCGCGCGCCGCCGGAGCGGCCGGCGTTGCCGTCATCTTTATACATCTGAATCAGCGCCGCCTGCCGCGACGCCGCCTGGTACAGGGCTTCGGCCGCCTTGGGCGACTGCGGTCGCTCGCGCACGTACTTCTCGTAGATCTCCGTTTCCTTCTCCGGACACTTGGTGTCGCCCGCCCATTCACCGCACAGCTTGTTCTCGATCAGATGATAAGCCGCCATGTCGGCCCACTTGGTGCCGGGAAACTTCTTCATCACCTCGCGCATCCAGTCTTCGTCGATTTCGCCTCGCAGCAAAGGATTGCGCTCCCTGGCTGAAGGACGGGTGTTCACGTCGAAGGCGTCCTCCTGCCAGCGGATGTCGGCGGCACGGTAGAGCGCCTCGCCCGCCAGCGGAGATTGCGGGAAGTACTCCGCCATGCGACGGTAAAGGCGCATAGCATCCTTGTCCGCGCCCTTGCGTCCGTAGCGCCGGCTGGCCTCCGCTTCCGAATCCGCCGCCGCGCCGAAAACGATTTTGTCGCCCTCGAGAGTTGAAATGCGGACCACGCCCTTGTCCAGGATCCAGCCGGTTACGTTGCCATCCACTTGGGTAATGTGCAGCCACTCGTGACTGGTTTCCAGGATGGCAACTTCCTGCCCGCGAGACAGGTTCGCCATGCGCGTGGAACTCTGGTCGGGAGAAATATAGATGTACGCTTCCCGCACCATGATGGCCCGCTCCGCCGGGGCAGCGCGCAGGGACGGGACGGAGCACAGCGCCAGCAGGGCCAGAGGCGAGCCAAGGCGATTGAGGGTCTTTGCCAAGCCTTTTCCCATTGTCATCCTGAGCATGCGACCGCGTGATGTTTCCCTTTCCGGCCCGCAGGGCCGCGTGGTCACATGCGAAGGATCTTGAGAGTGCAATTCGTCCTTCAGGACAGTTTGCTGAGCGGCCGACGCTCAGGATGACAATTCTATTTTTTTTTGCGTTATCGCTTAGCCGGCTTCGTCACGGCAAGGATCAATCACTTCATTCCCGGAGCGGCGCTGCTTTCGAACATCTGTTCCGCCTTGACGATGGTGATGTTTTCGCGCGGGATATTGAGCTTGTAGGCCCTCCACTCCTCGTCCTGCGCCAGCATTTTCTGCTTCTCTGGCGGCACCGGCTCGGAGATGTGGTACTCCTCGCGTGTCTTCGATACTACGTTGCTGTCGGTGGCAATATCATCGGCCAGTTTCTGCGCCACGCTCTCGTTGGTGACGATGACGTACTTCAAGTTTGCGGCCTGCAGATACTTCTTGATCGCCGCATTCACCTGATCTGCGGTCACCGCTTCGAGGTTGGCCAGCATGTCGATCAGGTAGCCGTGATCCTTCATGCCATAGAACATGTCATCCAAACGATACCCAAGTTGTCGGCCCTTGCTGGCCGCGTAATTCAGATAGAGCGTGCGCGCCTTTTGCTTGGCCGCCGACACCTGTTCTGATGTCATACCGTTCCTGATGAAGTTGTCCAGCTCCCAGGTCATGGCTTTCAGGAGGAAGTGCGCGTACTGATGTCCCACCGGACGGATCCACAGGCTGAAGTACTGCTGGTCGCGCGGCGTGGCCGGTGGTGGGAACAGCGCGAACGGCCGCGCCGCGTAGTACTCGATGTAGGAGTAGTCGCCATAGTTATATCCGCGCTCTTCGCGGATGTCCTTGTACAACCGCCCGAAACTGTCGCGATGCGCGCCGAAGAAGGCGCTGGCCACAAACAGCGGCCAGTAATCCGGATCGCCCCGCCGCACCGGGATGGGAAAGCCAAGATGGAGTCCGGTGGCGATAGCGTTGGGCTGGGTGATGATGAGCAGGTGATGGCCGGCGATAGTTTGGGGAGGCAGAGCCTTATACCACGTTCCCGCAAAGGCCGCCGGCAGGGCGGAACGCAGCATCTTGAGCGTTCCCGGATCGGTGATGCTAGCGGCGACAAACATGTTCGGTTCCTGATAGTGCGCTTTGTAATATCTGTCCAGATCATCGCGGGTCACTGCTTGCAACCCTTCAACGGTGCCCTGCGCCAGGTGGGCGAGGGCAGTCCCCTGTAGCACCCAGTCGTCCAGAGCAAGCAGCCCCAGTTGTTCCTGCTGCTCGAATCGCAAGTTCGACCGGATACCGACCAGCGCTTCCTTGCGGATGCGCTCCAGTTCGGCTTCCAGAAACAGCGGCTGGGTGAGCATCGGCTTCAGCACCCGCGCAACGAACTGGGGAAACGCATCGCGCGGCACTGTCACGCTGAAGGTCGTGCTTTCCTTCTCCACGCGCACCTGGGGATACGCGGCCTCGCCCCACGGGCGCGTGATCTCCGCCAGCTTCTCCTTGGTTACCGGGTTCTTGGGGTCGCCAAAGCCGCCCTCGAGCATCATCCTGCCCAGTAGGCTGGCTGTGCCTTCCTTCTGCGGCGGGTCCTCGGCCGAACCCGCGCGCACCATGATCTGGATTTCGTAGAGAGGCGAGGGCGAGGCTAGTGTCACTACACTCGCCGGCAGTTCGGCTGGGGCTGCCGACTTCGGCTTCGTTGCCGCCTGCTGCGCCGGCAACGTCGTCACCCCAACCAGCACCAAGAGGAAACTGAGGACTGAGTACTGAGTACCGAGTACGGCCTTCCTCATCACCGCACCTCCGTCTTCTTGGGTGCGGCCTGCGGCTGCTCTGGGCCGTGCCACAGCGTACCCACCAGGCGTCCTTCGCGCGTGAAGTACTTGCCGGCATAGTCGTCAATGTCCGTCGGCTGCAATTCCTCGACCGATTGCAGCAGCGTATCGAGCACGTGCGGATCGCGGCTGAAGCGGTAGAAAGTGGCCAGGCTC
>Ga0187766_10000082_pt1 | contig 45314 bp, 42 predicted proteins | sample 0216_QUI02_MP05__4_FD_132971 | JGI IMG/M metagenome (GOLD analysis project Ga0187766, IMG submission 132971) | Tropical peat soil microbial communities from peatlands in Department of Meta, Colombia - 0216_QUI02_MP05_20_MG | ecosystem: Environmental > Terrestrial > Soil > Wetlands > Peat ... | reverse complement strand
CCACTCGGCGGCGTGCGGGATTCGACACCGATGCGCTGCGGACTTAGCCTGAGACCCAACTGGCCGACGCGGGCAATGGCAGAAAGGACAGAGGCTAGCCATGGGTTTCGTGCTGATGAAGGAGCACCGGCTCGATTGCGCCACCGAGTCATTGCCGTTGGCACTGGGAATACTCCACACCGAGTGGCAGCAAAAGCGTCGCGGTCGCGCCATGCCACCCCCGAGCGACATCGACCCCTCTGAACTGCATTACAACCTCGTGGGACGTGTGCACCTTCTCGAAGTTGAGGGACCCTCGCGTTTCCGGTATCGCCTCTATGGCAGAAAGATGGCCAACCCCGGCGCTAGCGATATGACCGGGCTTACGACGCTCGATTACACGGATATGGTATTCGGCACGCTCGTCACGCGGCATTTGAGCGAGTGCGTTCGGGGTCGGAGCCCGATTTGCTACGAAATTCGCGGGGTACTCGATGGCGAGCCTTACGAATACACCCGGCTCGCGCTGCCGCTGTCGTCCGATGGGGATCGTGTCGATATGATTCTCGTAGCCAGCATGCGCGGCACCGTTCCCGAAAAGGCAAAGCGCTAATTTTGACGTCTAATGTATCGTCCGGTCGCGCGCACAAGGAAAAGCCCCGTCGGCAAGCGGGGGAATTGAGCGCGAGGGTAGGATTGATGAGACGCGTGCACCCGTTTCGGGTGCTGCGAACGTGCACCGACTCCGGCTCGCCGGCATAACAAGTACGCGGCCGGCTCCGGGCATGACGACAACAAAAATCGAGCTATAATAGCCGGACTGGATACCCTTCGCGCGTGGAATAATGACGGAGCGAGCACGTGAGGGGCGGCAGGCAAAAATATGAAGTCGATAAAGACCTGGTGCAGGCGTTCGCCGGGCACGGGCCGTGCACTTATCTCCTGCTGGCTCTGATCGGTACCATCCTGGTCTATCCTTACGCGCACGGTAACGCCATTGGCCGAGTCATATTGGCGGCCTTTTATTCCCTGGTACTTGTCGGCGGAGCATTCGCCGTGGGCCAGAATAGGCGCATGCTGATTGCGGAACTCGGGCTGGCCGTCCTTGCGATTGCCCTGCTGTGGGCGTCGATTTTGACTGCTAACGAGGTGCTGGATCGGCTTGCAGTCGTTATCTTCATCTTCTTTCTCTTGCTTACAATTGGCGAAGTTCTCCGGTACATCCTAAAGAGAGGCCCTGTCACAGCCGACAAACTGCACGGCGCGCTTGCCAGCTACATCATGATTATCTTCCTTTTTGCCTTCATCTATTCCGTGGTGGAGAGCTTCACGCCGGGTTCGTTTAACTTTCCGCAGGCGGATGCGACCGATCCGCATGCGGTCTTTCGCCTCCTCTATTTCAGTTTCACGACTCTCACGACCGTGGGCTATGGCGATATCGTGCCGGTCACGGATCAGGCCCGCTCGTTCGTAATCATCGAGGAATTCACGGGCGTGTTTTTCGTCGCAATCCTTATTGCGCGCCTTGCGGGACTTTATCCCCAGGCGAGCAAGTGACATGACGTGGCTCGGAATCCGGAGCGCTCGCATAGCTGAGGAGCTGAAGCCCATGTCTCGTTGGCACACGGAACGTTGCTCAGTGATTTTGGGGATTTGCGCGCTGATCTGCCTTGTCGCAGGACCGCCTCTGAGTGCCGAAAATGCGTTCGACGGCGACTACATCGGAACGAGGACGCTGGTAAAAAGCGGGAGCGAAAATGCAAATTGTCCAGCGACGGACGATGTAACGGTTACCATCAAGGGTGAAACGCTGACATTTACCAACAGCGCACTAAAGAAATATACGATGGCTTTTGATCCTAACAAGGATGGATCATTTCAGGACGTTTCAATCGATGTGGACGGCGGCACAGTCGATATTCATGGTCGTGTCGTTGGAGATGTTATCGACGCCGATGTCAATAATCCTCCTTGCAAGCACCACTGGCATCTAAAGAAAAAATAATTGCGAGTGTCCCTGTATCGCGAGCGGCTTCATCCTTTTGCCGCAGCGGGCCGTCGTCGCCCCGCTGCTGCATTCCATGACACCTGCAAGCATAGAATCGCCCCGTCTCGGGCGGAGGTGGGGCTTGAGGTGCAAACGGTCTCGCCCCCTAATTTGGCGAATTTCGGATTCGCCACACTAGCCGGGTGCACAGCCGTCAGCGAATTTTGGATTCCAAGCCGCACGAGCCGTGCCGGCCGGCCCCGCCCGCCCCGACAACGTGCTTATGACGGCGGCTGTCCCGCTGGCGCCGGCAACGTGGTGCGCCCGGCCGTCGTCGCACTGCGCGGGGTGCTCTTCCATTCGACGCAGGTCGGCGGATTGGCGACTTCGGGGTCATCGACGCGCACCTGCGAATAGGTGACACGGTAGGTGCCGTGATCGTCGTAGAGAAAGACGTGGAGCACGCATCCGCTTCCCGCATATTGCCAAAGCTGGGCATTGCCGTCCTGGCGCAGGAGCGTCGGTTCGCCAAGTGCCGCTTTGAGCTGGCCTTCACTCAGGCCCTTGAGGCGCGCGGGCGTGGGCAGCGAGTCGGTCTTCGAGGATTTGCCGTCGGGCTCGAGGGACGACAGGTGCTCCGGATTGGCACTGTCCCCTGCCGAGCCGTCTATCGTGCTGGATGCCGGTCCATTGCACGCGACAAGGGCCAACATGGCTGCGTAGACGGCTACGCGCAGCCCCGGCCTCCGACTTCGCGGCGAATTCGCCCTGCCGTTGACCCAATCGCCCCTGCTTTCAGCCGCATGGTGGTCTTGGAAAATGCCCATGTCTTAGAAAGTGCCAGTGGCGATGCGCGCCGGCTTCGCGACCGGCAATTTCAGGCACGGCATATCAGTCTTCGCCCCCATTTTTGAGCGCGCGCAAACCGACTGCCCCCTCGGCAAAGAGCTGTGTGCCTTTTTCGGGCACCGCCGGTCTATCGGCCGCAAGGGATTTCACGTCTCCGCCGATCGTGCCGCCGGCCTCGATCTCGAGCCGGCCATAGCGCACGGTACCCTCGACATGGCCGGTGCGTTGGATCGCGAGCGTTCCGGCGACGGTAAGCGCACCCTCGAAGCGTCCGGCGATCGTGGCGGTTTCCACCGTGGCCTTGCCCTCGAAGCGCCCGCCCTCGATCACTTCGATAGTGTGGCCATCGGCAAGATCGCCTTCGACGCTTCCTTCGACGATGAGCCGCTCGCAGGCGCCGATCTGGCCGTTGAGGGTGATATCCCGCCCGATCGTCAATCTTCCGCTCTCGGGCAGGGACGAGGTGCTTGCTTGTGCCCGCGGGGGCGACGTGCTGGCGGCACGGCTGAGGGGCTCGGCCCGTAGCGCCGGTGGTGCTGATTTCGCCCCGGCGTCAAGCCGCCCTTCAAGCCCCGCCGAGGCTGCCGTCGATTGGACAAGCGGGCGCACCGGTCGCACGCTCGGACCAAGGGGCCGATCGAGTGCGTCCGTTCGGCGCCCGTCAGTGGGAGGTGCTGGCGATTTCTTCCGTCGAAAGATCATCGGTTTCCTATCGTTGTCTTTTCCCGCTCAACCAGTGATCGGGCATTCACAAAAAATCGTCAACTGGAAGATGCATCTCGGGACGTAAAACCATGAAACACGTGAACCATGAGCATCGTTGCGAGGATGGGGGCCAGAAGGTTGACGACCGGCACGGTGAGCAGAAAGGCGATGAGCACTCCCGTCAGAAGCATCGCGACCGGATGAGCCAACCGAAGCCTCCGCGCCTCAAGCGGCTCGACCCGGCGAAACGCGACCAGCTCGAAATATTCGCGGCTCAGAAGGTAGCCGTTCACACAATAGAAAACCAAGAGATTAATTGCGGGCACGAACAAATAGATCGGGAGTGCGAGAAGATTGACGAGAATCGCAACGCCTGCAAATTGGAGACCTCCGACGAGAAGCTCACGGATCGTTTGCCGGCGCGCGAGCCCCAGTCCCGGATAGTGCTTTTCCTCGACCGAACCGGCGACCGTATCGAGAAAAAAGCTGACGATCACGCTCGCCACGACCGCGAAGAGGATCCACGCGAGCAATATTTCTGCAAGCACGCCCAAAAGATCGATCAGCCATTGCAACCAGTGCTGCGAAACGTGGATCTGTTCGATCCCATACCAGAACCCGATCAACAGGACGGCCAGGATCGCGACGGTCAGGCCGATGCTCTTGAAGAGGACCGCGAGAATGCGCGGGTCGCCCAGCTGAGCGATCGTGCGTGAAATGTTGTCGAGCATGCCGTGAAGCCTGTCATTCGGTGGCGCGCGGTCCTGATTACTCCCTGCGATGCCGAACGGCAAGTGCCGGACCGTCGGCACTCGCGTGGCGCATCCGAAATTCGCCGAATCTTGCGGCGAGGCCGTGAGCGAATTTCGGATTCAAAGCCACACGAGCACTCTATCGAATCGCGTGTGGCCTTCGGAATTGAAGTTCCTAAACGTGGACACCTCCAAGATCATAGGAACTTCAAATCCATCATAGGATGCTTGCCGCGGTGAAATGGGCCGGGCTAAAAATCGCGCCGGCTTGAGAATGGCATCGGGCCTCTAATCGCGCGGGCGTTCGGCAGTCGAATATTCTTGCGGGAGTCGTGCATGACGAGCGAGGTTCGATTCGATTTGGCGGGTATGCGTGCGGGTGCCGTTGCCAGCCTGCCGATCGCACTTTCGGTCTTCGCCTATGGCTGCGTCTTCGGCCTCCTCGCGCGCCAGGCGGGAATGCGAATGACCGACGCAACGCTGATGAGTTCCCTCGTCTATGCGGGGTCCGCGCAATTCGTCGCTCTCGGCCTTTGGATATCACCGCTCCCGATCGGCGCCCTCGTGCTCACTACGCTCGTGATCAATCTGCGGCATCTGCTGATGGGTGCCGCGATGCGGCCCTGGTTCGGCGCACTTCCCCCGCTCGTCGCCTACGGCTCCATGTTTTTCCTTGTCGATGAAGGATGGGCGCTCTCGATGCGCGAATTCGCGCGCGGCGAACGGAATGCAGGTTTCTTCGTCGGTGCCGGCTTGCCGATCTTCCTTGCGTGGGTGAGTGCCACCATCGTCGGGTTCACCGCGGGAAGCGCCATTCGGGACCCCGCGGAATTCGGCCTCGATTTCGCCTTCACCGCGGTATTCATCGCACTCCTTGTCGGGCTCTGGCGCGGGCGGCGCGACATCGTCCCCTGGGTCACGGCTGCACTCGTTGCCGTCGCCGCCGAGCACTATGTCCCGGGCAAGTGGTACATCCTCATCGGCGCGCTTTCGGGCACCCTTGTCGGCGCACTGATCACACCCCGCACGCCGAAAGGGCCTGGCGATGCCGAGTGAGTCGGAAACACTCCTCGCCATTTTCGGCATGGCGGCCGTGACCTATTTCACGCGCGCCGGCGGCCTGTGGCTTGCGCGCCGCATCGCGCCGTCGGAGCGGCTGAGCGCGGTGCTCGGCTATATCCCGGGTGCGGTGATCATCTCGATCGTGGCCCCCAATGTCCTCGGTCGCAGCCCGAGCGAGGCGATTGCCGCCGGGGTCACCGTGCTCGCGAGCATTCTGAGCGGGAGCCTGCCGCTCGCGATGGTCGCGGGTGTGGCGACCGTTTGGCTCGGCCGTCATCTCGGTGCCTTTTGAGCACTCGCCATCCCGTCGCTTGCGAGCGCTTGCTTGCCCGCTATACTGCGGCCGCTCGAATTGACGAGCCCGGCTGTGACGAGTCGAGTGCAACGGGAACAACGAAAAGGATTGGCAAATGAGCGTGGCGACGCGAAGTGACGTTCGTTTCGACGTGGCCGGGATCGGCAATGCGATCGTCGACGTACTCGCCCACGCCGACGATGCAACGCTGTCGCGGCTCGGCCTCAAGAAGGGTGCGATGACCCTCATCGACGAAGGCGAGGCGGAAGCGCTTTACCGAAAGATGGGGCCAGGGATCGAGTGCTCGGGCGGATCTGCGGCCAACACGATCGCTGGCGTCGCCTCGCTCGGCGGCCGCGCTGCTTTCATCGGCAAGGTCAAGGACGACCTGTTCGGGCAAGTCTTCCAGCATGACATCCGCGCGCTCGGCGTGAACTACGAGACGCCGGCCGCGGCCGCCGGCCCGGCGACGGCCCATTGCCTCATCTTCGTCACACCGGATGCGCAACGCACCATGCAGACCTATCTCGGCGCGTGCGTCGAGCTCGGCCATGAAGACATCGATCCGGCGACGGTCGCGAGTGCCAAAGTCACCTACCTCGAAGGCTATCTCTGGGACCCGCCGCGCGCCAAGGAGGCGATCGTCAAGGCCTGTGAAATCGCCCACCGGAACGGCCGGAAGATAGCCCTTTCGCTTTCCGATCCCTTTTGCGTCAACCGCCACCGCAAGGAGTTCCAAAAGCTCATCGCGGATCACGTCGACGTTTTGTTCGCGAACGAACAGGAAATAATGGCGCTCTATGAGGTGCGAAGCTTCGATGCCGCCCTTCAGGCCGTGCGCGGCAACGTCGAAGTTGCGGCATTGACGCGCAGCGAGAAGGGCTCCGTTGTCCTGCGCGACACCGAGGTCCACGTGATCGATGTCGCACCGGTCGCGAAGGTCGTGGATTCGACGGGTGCCGGGGATCTCTATGCGGCGGGATTTCTCCATAATTTCACCCGGGGGCGCGACATGGCGACGTGCGGCCGGCTCGCGAGCCTTTGTGCCGCGGAAGTGATCGGCCATGTGGGTGCGCGCCCGGAAACCTCGCTTGCCGAGCTTGCCAAGGCCGCGAACCTCGTTTGATCGCTTCCTTGTCATGGGCGGCGCAGATCCCCACCTCGTGAAGGCTCGCCGCAATATGCGGGGTTGTTAATAGGGTTCCGAATCACTATGTTACGGCCGTCCCCGGCGGCGGGGATTCGGCCGCGACCCCAATTCACAGTTCGGCTCCCATGGACCTTCGCAACCTTGCGATCATCGCGCACGTCGACCACGGCAAGACGACGCTCATCGACGTCCTGCTTCGCCAAAGCGGGGCGGTGCGCGCGAACCAGGCGATGGCCGAGCGCGCCATGGATTCGAACGATCTCGAACGCGAGCGCGGGATCACGATCCTCGCCAAGTGCACGTCGGTCGAGTGGAACGGTGTCCGGCTCAACATCGTCGACACGCCGGGACACGCGGATTTCGGCGGCGAGGTCGAGCGCATACTCGACATGGTGGATGGTGCGGTCGTGCTGGTCGATGCAGCCGAAGGACCATTGCCGCAAACGAAATTCGTCCTGACGAAGGCGCTTCGGCTCGGGCTTCGCCCGATCGTCCTCATCAACAAGTGCGACCGCCAGGACGCCCGTCCCCATCAGGTTCACGAGGAGATTTTCGATCTCTTCGCCGCCCTCGGGGCAAGCGACCAGCAGCTCGATTTCCCCGTCCTTTTCGCGGCCGCGCGCGAGGGCTGGGCGGCGGCGAGCCTCGATGCGCCGCGCGAGAACATGGCCCCGCTCTTCGATCTGATCGTCAAGCACGTTCCGACCCCCAAGGTGAGCCCGGACGGCCCCTTCGCCATGCTCGCGACGACGCTCGAATACGATTCCTATCTCGGGCGGGTGCTGACGGGGCGCATCGATTCGGGGGTCGCGCGCGTCAACATGCCGGTCAAGGCGCTTTCCCATGACGGCCAAGTCCTCGAAGAAGGCAGGCTCACCAAGCTGCTTGCCTTCCGCGGCCTCGATCGCGTGCCGATCGACCGCGCCGAGGCGGGCGACATCATCGCCATCGCCGGGATTACGGAGGCGACGGTCGCCGACACACTCTGCGCGCCCGAGGTGACCGAGCCTCTCCACGCCCAGCCGATCGATCCGCCCACGATCGCCATGACCTTCTCGGTCAACGACTCCCCGCTCGCCGGCAAAGCGGGCAACAAGCTGACCTCGCGCGAAATCGGCGCGCGCCTTCTGCGCGAGGCCGAGGGCAATGTCGCGATCAAGGTGCGGGAGAGCGACGGGAAAGACGCCTACGAGGTCGCAGGGAGGGGCGAGCTGCAGCTCGGCGTGCTCATCGAAACGATGCGCCGCGAGGGTTTCGAGCTTTCGATCAGCCGCCCCCGCGTCCTGTTCAAAAGCGACCCCGAGACCGGCCAACGCCTCGAGCCGATCGAGGAGGCGGTGATCGACGTCGACGACGGCTATACCGGCGTGGTGATCGACGGCATTTCCCAGCGCAAGGGCGAACTCATCGAGATGAAGCCCTCGGGCGGAGGAAAGACGCGGCTGAATTTCCTGGTGCCCTCACGGGGCCTCATCGGCTATCAGGGCCAGTTTCTCACGGATACGCGCGGCACCGGCGTCCTCTCGCGCCTCTTCCACGGGTACGCACCCTTCAAGGGGCCGATCCAGGGCCGGCGGAATGGCGTTCTCATCTCGACGGTCGACGGGCAGATGGTCGCTTACGCGCTCTGGAACCTCGAGGAGCGGGGCGTGATGTTCGTCAATCCCGGCGAGCGGACCTACCAGGGCATGATCATCGGGGAACATAGCCGCGGCAACGATCTCGAGGTCAATCCGCTCAAGGGCAAGCAGCTCACCAACATCCGCACCACGAGCAAGGACGAGGCGGTCCGGCTGACGCCGCCGCGACTCCTGAGCCTCGAACAGGCGATCGCCTATATCGACGATGACGAGCTTGTCGAAGTGACGCCTGATGCGATCCGCCTGCGCAAGGCTAGCCTCGATCCCCATCTGCGCAAGAAGGAGGCGCGCGCCAGGGAGGCGGGATAAGGGGAGCTGAAACTTCAAATCCACCACACCAGCTCATCGGCTGCCCATTCGTTGATCGCTGGTATGAGCCGTTTCGCCTCCCTATGATCGGCGGCGATGGAAATCGAGCGGGGATTGCCGTGATTCGCGGTTGGCTCGACGCGCTGCGCGTATATCGAGACAGGCGCATGCTCGCGATCCTCGCACTCGGCTTCTCGAGCGGTCTGCCGCTCCTGCTCACTTTTTCCACCCTCAGCACATGGCTCGCCCAGGAGGGCGTGAGCAAGACGTCGATCGGCCTCTTCGCCGCGGTCGGCCTGCCTTACTCCTTCAAATTTTTGTGGTCGCCCCTCGTCGACGGACTGCGTCTGCCGCTCTTCAGCCGCCTCGGCCAGCGGCGCGGCTGGATGATTGCGACCCAGCTCTTGCTGATGATCGCCGTCGTGATGCTGGGCAGCCTGACGCCCAAGGACCAGCCCGCACTCACAGCACTTTGCGCGGTCGTCGTCGCCTTTCTCTCCGCCAGCCAGGACATCGTGATCGATGCCTATCGCGTCGAGATCTTGAAGACGGACGAGCAGGGTGCGGGTGCGACCATGGTCCAGATCGGCTACCGCCTCGGGATGCTTACGGCGGGTGCTGGTGCCCTCTACGTCGCCGACGCATTCGGCTGGCAGGTCGCCTACCTCGTCATGGCGCTCCTGCTCAGCGTCGGCGTGGCGACCGTGCTTGCCAATCCGGAGCCAGGCACACTGCCGAGTGAGGCCGCTGCGGGGGACGAGGGCCGGCTCGCGGCCTGGTTCCGAGAGCACGTGATCGCACCCTTCGAGGATTTCATGCGACGGCCGGCCTGGATCGTCATCATCCTCTTTATTCTCCTCTACAAGCTCGCGGATGTGGTCGCCGGCGTGATGGCAAGTCCGCTCTATATCGATCTCGGTTTCTCGCTCTCCGAGATCGCAAGCGTTTCGAAGATCTTCGGATTTTTCGCAACCTTGCTCGGCGCCTTTATCGGCGGGCTCATGGTGACCCGACTCGGCATATTTCCAAGCCTGCTCATCTGCGGGATCGCACAATCGGCTGCGAACCTGATGTATGCGCTGCAGGCCATCGCGGGTCACGACATGGCGATGCTGGCAGTGACGATCGCGACGGAGAACGTGACGGCCGGCATGGGCTCTGCGGCACTCGTCGCCTATCTCTCCGGCCTCTGCTCGCTCGGCTATACGGCCACGCAATACGCATTGCTCTCCTCGCTCACGGCCGTGGGCCGCACGCTTCTGTCGACGCCGAGCGGCTGGCTCAAGGATCAGATGGATTGGGTAAGCTTCTTCGCGACCGCCACGCTCCTCGGCGTTCCCGGCCTATTGCTGCTCCTCTGGCTCATGCGCCATTCACGGGTCACAACGGCCAGGGCAGTCGCGGGTTAAGGTGCCGCGCCGAGGGTAGATTGCTACGCTCGAGACGTGCCCCCATCCGGCCCCCTCATGGTTCGAAACGGCTGCTTCGCAGCCTCCTCACCACGAGGATCATTTTTTATGCCCTCATCCTGAGGAGCGAGCGACGGCGAGCGTCTCGCAGGACAAGGCTCGCGCCGTCATGGTTCGAAACGGCTGCTTCGCAGCCTCCTCACCATGAGGATTATTTTTTATGTCCTCATCCTAAGGAGCGAGCGACGGCGAGCGTCTCGCAGGACAAGGCTCGCGCCGTCATGGTTCGAAACGGCTGCTTCGCAGCCCCCTCACCATGACGATTATTTTTTATGTCCTCATCCTGAGGAGCGAGCGACGACGAGCGTCTCTAAGGATGAGGCTCGCGTCGTCATGGTGCGAGACGCGCCATGAGGATGTCTATTGCAGGAGCGAGGCGCGTCGGAGGGTTAGGACCGTGTGGCAGCACGGTGTGCTGCGGCGAAGGCTTCCATGGTGGGGAACTCCGCATCGGGCTTCACGGGCTTGGGCGGCGGCTTCGTAGCACCCCATCCCTCTTTGCCGGCCCGGCGGTTTATCCACACGGTGGTCATGCCGAGGGCCTTGGCCGGCACGTGGTCGTGGAAGAGGCTCTGCGCCACATGGAGGATTTCGCCTCTCGCGACGCCCAAGTCGGCGAGCCGTTTGAACGCCTCGTGGAAGTGGGCCGGGTTCGGTTTATAGCTTCCCACGTCCTGTGCCGTCACAATGGAATCGAATTCCACGCCGAGCCTTTTGTTGCTGTCTGCAAATGACGCACGGTCGACATTCGAGACGATCGCGAGCTTGTAATGCCCCTTGAGATAGGCAAGTGCTGATGGGCTGTCGGGGAAGGCCGGCCAATCGGGAACGGAACCGCCAACCGCATCTTCGTCGGCGCGATTGGGTGTAATGCCGAATCGTGCGGCGAGGGCGCGCTGTGTGGCGCGCAGCACGTCGGGGTAGAGAAGCTTCGGCTCCGTGGCTTCGATCGCGGACTCGGCCTCGGCGAAGGCGGCGAGGAGCGCTTCGTCGCCGAGGGCGCTCGCATGCCGTCTCGCCCAAGGCCGTAGGGCGGCCAGAATGCCGCTTTCCCAGTCGATCAGGGTGCCGTAACAGTCGAAGGTGAGCGCTTTGAAGGAACCATAGTTGACCGCCATACCATCCTCCCGAAAATCGTCCATCCGCGCTTTACCGCCGGGCCCCTTGGCGCGATACTCCGACACTCCCTAGCCTCGTGCTCCGTATAACATGAAGGGTGCATCATGCGCGTCGGCGTTCCAAAGGAAATCAAGACACACGAATATCGGGTCGGGCTGGTTCCGGCCAGCGTGCGCGAGCTTATTCATCATGGCCACGAGGTCGTCGTGGAAACGAATGCCGGTGCCGGCATCGGGTTCGACGACACCGCCTACCGCGCGGTGGGTGCGAAGGTGCTTGGCTCGGCGGAAGAGGTCTTTCGGACGGCCGAGCTTGTCGTCAAGGTGAAGGAGCCGCAGATCGCCGAGTGCAGGCAACTTCGCGAAGGCCAGGTGCTTTTCACTTACCTGCATCTGGCGGCGGATCCTAAGCAAGCCAAGGCTCTCATCGATTCGGGCTGCACGGCGATTGCCTATGAGACGGTGAGCGACGAAGCGGGCGGTTTGCCGCTTTTGGCGCCGATGAGCGAGGTCGCCGGCCGCATGTCGATCCAGGTCGGCGCCCATTGCCTTGAAAAGGAGCAAGGCGGGTCCGGCGTGCTTCTCGGCGGCGTTCCCGGCGTGCCGGCCGCGAAAGTCGTCATCATCGGGGGTGGGGTCTCGGGGACCAACGCGGCGCGCATGGCGATGGGGCTCGAGGCGCACGTCATCGTCATCGACAAGTCCTTGAGGCGTCTCTACGAGCTCGATCTCCAGTTCGGCGCAAAGCTCCACACGATGTTCGCGACCATGGACGCGATCGAACACCACGTTCTGTCGGCCGACCTCGTGATCGGTGCCGTGCTCGTGCCGGGTGCGGCGGCACCCAAGCTCGTCACGCGCGCCATGCTCCACAAGATGCGCCGCGGCTCCGTCGTCGTCGATATCTCGATCGACCAGGGCGGGTGCTTCGAGACCAGCCGGCCGACGACGCACGCAGAACCGACCTACGTCGAGGAGGGTGTGGTGCATTATTGCGTCACCAACATGCCGGGTGCGGTTGCACGAACGTCGACGTTCGCCCTCAACAACGCGACCCTGCCGTTCACGCTGGCACTAGCCGACAAGGGCTTTCGCAGAGCGAGCGAGGAAAACCGTCATCTTCGCAACGGCCTCAACGTCCATCACGGCAAGATCACCTACAAGGCGGTCGCAAGCGACCTCAAGCTCGACTATCTGCCGGCCGAGGAAGCGATCAAACATTGATCGTACCGATTGGGGTGCCGGCAACGAGGCAGCCGGCGTCTTGAATAACCAGGAGGAACGCCCGTGTCGGCTCCGCCCCTCAAGATTCGCAATCTCCGAAGCCGGGGGGTGCGTCTCCCCATGCGCCGACCCCTCGCAACCAGCAGTGGGACGATCGCTGCCGTGCCGCTCGTCCTCGTGGACCTCGAAACTGAGGAGGGCATCGCCGGTTGCAGCTATCTCTTTTGCTTCCAGGACGGCATCGTGCCCCTGGTCCGCTCCGCCTTGGCCGATCTCCTGACGCTCGTCAAAGGAGCCGAAGTCGCACCCGTGACACTTTTCCGGAATGCTGTGGCGCGGTATCGCCTCATCGATCCGAACAGCGTCATCGGCCTTGCGATCTCCGGGCTCGATACCGCGTGCTGGGACGCGCTTGCCAAGGCGGCGAACCTTCCACTTGCACGATATCTGGGCGCGACGACAAAGCCGGTCAGGGCATACAACAGCTGCGGCCTTGGGATGATCTCTCCGGCGGCCGCGGCGGACGAGGTGCTGGCCCTTCTCGGCGAGGGATTTTGCGCGGCCAAGGTCCGTTTAGGGCGTGCAGAGCGGAAGGATGACCTCGCGGTCGTGCGGTCGGTGCGCAAGGCGATGCCGACCGACACGATATTGATGTCCGATTACAACCAGGCGCTCACCGTGGCGGAAGCGATCGCCCGGGGCCACACACTCGATAGCGAGGGCCTCTATTGGATCGAGGAGCCGATTCGCCACGACGACTATTCGGGGAATGCGAGAGTCGCCGCGGCCCTCGAAACACCGGTTCAGATCGGCGAGAACTTCGTCTTTCCCCACGCCATGGCCGCAGCACTGAATGCGCATGCCTGCGACTACGTCATGCCCGACCTCCAGCGCATCGGCGGTGTTACCGGATGGCTGCGCGCGGCGGCCCTCGCCGATGCGGCGGGTGTCGAGATGTCGTCGCACCTCTTCCCCGAGGTGAGCGCGCACCTTCTCGCGGCGACCCCGACGGCCCATTGGCTCGAATACGTCGACTGGGCCAACCCGGTTCTCGCGGAACCCCTCGTCGTGAAGGACAGCATGGCAATCATCCCGGATCGGCCGGGGCATGGCATGGCGTGGGACGAAAGGTCGGTCGGGAAATACGCAATCGATTGACGGCACCGCGCGACGCAGTGCCGGGGCCGGCAAGGAGACGGCCATGAGCCGGATCGTGGAGGTTTTCGTCGGCGACATTACGACCCTGACAGTCGACGCGATCGTGAACGCGGCCAACACGAGTCTGCTCGGCGGCGGCGGTGTCGACGGCGCCATTCATCGCGCCGCCGGACCCGAACTTCTTGCCGAATGCCGAACCCTCGGCGGTTGTCCGACCGGAGACGCCAAAATCACCAAAGGTTATCGCCTTCCGGCCAAGTGGGTCATTCACACGGTCGGACCGGTCTGGGCGGGCGGTTCGCGCGATGAGGATCGATTGCTCGAATCCTGCTATCGCACGTCGATGGCCCGCGCACGCGAAATCGCGGCGGCGAGCATCGCTTTTCCCGCGATCTCGACGGGCATCTATCGCTTCCCCTTGGAGCGGGCCGCGGGCCTTGCACTCTCGACCGTGCGGCAGGAGCTTGAAATTTCACCGGGCTTGGCGCGCGTCGTCTTTTGCTGTTTCGGGGCGGATGCGGCTCACGTCTATAAAGCGCTCTTGGCTGCCGATTAGCCTTGGCGGCAGCGGGATAGCGGGTAGTCCAATTTCAGCCGCTTGCGCTAAATCTTTGCGGTTCAGGGATATTCAAGTCATGCTGCGCCGCAGCATCGAGTGTCGCCACAGGACAATCCGGTAGGGTCCCATGAGCGTGCGCAACCTCGCCAGCCTCTTCGCACCGCGATCGATCGCCCTGATCGGGGCGAGCGAGCGGCCGAACTCGGTCGGTGCCGTGGTCGCGCACAATTTGTTCCATGCCGGGTTCGCCGGTCCGGTGATGCCCGTCAATCCGAAGCACCGTTCGGTCGAGGGCGTTCTTGCCTATCCGGACGAGGCGAGCCTGCCCATGACGCCGGACCTTGCGGTAATTTGTACCCCGGCAAGGACGGTACCCGGCATCATTTCGGCACTCGGCCGGCGCGGCACCAAGTCGGCGGTGGTGATCACGGCCGGCTTCGGCGAGGGCGATGACCGGGTCGGGAACGACCTCAGGCAAGCCGCCCTCGATGCGGCGCGACCGCATCTTCTGCGCATCGTGGGGCCGAACTGCCTCGGCCTCCTCGTGCCCGGTATCAATCTCAATGCGAGCTTCTCCCATCTATCTCCGCTGCGGGGGAACCTCGCCTTCGTGGCCCAATCGGGCGCAATGGTGACGTCGGTCCTCGATTGGGCCGCATCGCGCGGCATCGGCTTCTCCCATGTCGTTTCCCTGGGCGACATGATCGACGTCGATATCGGGGACATGCTGGACTACCTGGCAAGCGATGGGGCGACGCGTGCGATCCTGCTCTACGTCGAAGGCGTTACCCACGCCCGAAAATTCATGTCGGCGGCCCGCGTCGCAGCTCGCGGCAAGCCCGTCATCGTGGTGAAGTCCGGCCGGCATGCGGAGAGCGCCAAGGCCGCAGCCTCCCACACTGGTGCGATAACCGGCTCGGACGAAGTCTGCGACGCCGCTTTCCGCCGTGCGGGTATGTTGCGCGTTCTTGAACTCGACGAGCTGTTCGACGCGGTGGAGACACTGGCGCTTTGCGGCCCCGCGCGCGGGGACCGGCTCGCCATCCTGACCAATGGCGGCGGCGTTGGGGTCATGGCGACAGACAGCCTCCTCGACCGGGGCGGCCACCTCGCAGCACTGTCGGCGTCGACGATCGAAAGGCTCGACAAGGTATTGCCGTCGACCTGGTCGCATGGAAATCCGGTCGATATCGGCGGCGAGGCGACGCCCGAGTGCTATAGAGCGGCTCTAACCGCCCTGTTCGAGGACAAGGACGTCGATGCGGTGCTGGCACTCAACTGCCCCACGGCAATCGCCTCTTCGACCGATGCCGCGAAAGCGGTGATCGAAGCGGCGGGACCGCGAAAATGCAATCTCTTCACGAGCTGGATCGGCGACGCAGCGATCGCCGAGGCAATGCATCTCTTTGCCCAAGCGCGCATCCCCGCCTACGCCACCCCCGATCATGCCGTGCGCGCCTTCATGTACATGGTGCGCCACTGGCGCAACCAGGACATGCTCGTCCAAGTGCCGCCCTCGACGCCCGAGGACTTTGCGCCCGACACCGAAAAGGCGCGCGCAACGATCGACGCAGCGCTCGAGGCGGGCCGCGAATGGCTGACGGAGCCCGAAGCCAAGGAGATCTTGCTTGCGTACCGGGTTCCCGCCCAGCCCACGCGTGTGGCGCGGACTGCGGAGGATGCCGCCCTCCTCGCGAAGGCGTTCGATGCACCTTGCGCGCTCAAGATCGTCTCCCCCGACATCACGCATAAGACCGATGCCGGTGGCGTGGCACTCGGCCTTCCAACACCGCAAGCGGTACGCGAGGCCGCCGAGGCAATGATGGCGCGGATCGGTGCTGCGTTCCCGCGGGCTCGCATCGACGGTTTTGCGATTGAGCCCATGTTCGACAATGCGGGCGGCCACGAACTCATCGTCGGGATGACGGAGGACGATCAATTCGGCCCCGTCATCCTCTTCGGCCAGGGCGGGGTGGCGGCAGAGGTCATCGCCGACAAGGCGTTGGCGCTTGCACCCCTCAACATGACATTGGCGCACTCACTGATCGCGCGCACGCGCGTCTATCGACTGCTCCAGGGCTACCGCAAACGGCCGCCGGCGGCACTCGACGCCATAGCGCTGACGCTCGTAAAAATTTCCCAGCTCGTGGTCGATTTCGCGGAAATCGCCGAGCTCGACATCAACCCGCTCGTGGCGGACGCACAGGGAGTGACCGCACTCGATGCCCGTATCCGAGTGAAGCGCTTCCACGGCGACCCTCAAGCACGGTTGGCAATTAGGCCCTATCCGACTGCACTCGAGGAGACCGTGGCACTGCGCGATGGGCGCAGTTTTTTGATGCGCCCCGTTCGGCCCGAGGACGCGCCCGCTCTTGTATCCGCGTTCGAAAAGCTTTCGCCGGAGGACGTGCGCTTTCGCTTTTTTGCGCCCAAGAAGGAACTTTCGGCGGATATGACCGCCCGCCTCACGCAGATCGACTACGACCGTGAAATGGCCCTTGTGCTAAGCGAACGATCAGTACCTCCGGGCCGTGCCGAGATTTACGGCGTCGTCCGAATCGTGGCCGATCCCAACAACGAGGAGGCGGAATACGCGATCGTCGTGCGCACGGATATGAAAGGCCAGGGCCTCGGCTATTTTCTCATGCACAAGATTATCGCCTACGCCCGCGCGCGAGGTATTAAGCGCCTCATCGGCGACGTTCTGCGGGAGAATGAAGCGATGCTGAAAATGTGCCGCGAGTTCGGCTTCGCAATTCACGCGGTCCCCGAGGAGGGCGACATATTCCGCGTTGAGCTCGGCCTTTAAGCGAGCGCGTCGTCGAGTGCATAGCCCGCGGAGCGCACGGTGCGAATCGGGTCCGTTTGGGTGTCGGCGTTGAGGGCCCGACGCAGGCGGCGGATATGGACGTCGACGGTCCTCGGCTCGACATACACGTCGCTTCCCCAGACCGCGTCGAGAAGCTGCTCGCGCGAGAAGACACGGCCGGGATGCTCGAGGAGATAGCGCAGCAGGCGAAATTCGGTCGGTCCGAGATGAACATGCCGGCCGCCCCGGGTCACCCGATGCGCCGCGAGGTCCATGATGATGTCGCCATAGGCGAGTTTTTCCTCGGCAAGTGCCGGGCGCGCGCGCCTCAGGACCGCACGAACCCGCGCTATCAGCTCGCGGGGAGAGAACGGCTTCGTCATGTAGTCATCGGCGCCGCTGTTGAGGCCGCGAATCCGATCGCCCTCCTCGCCGCGCGCGGTCAGCATGATGATGGGAATATTGCGCGTCTCCGCGCGCCGGCGCAGTTGACGGCATACATCGAGCCCCGACATCAGCGGAAGCATCCAGTCGAGCACGATGAGATCGGGTAAATCTTCGGACACCATGACGAGGGCTTCCTCGCCGTCCGCCGCCGACGAGACGCGGAAGCCCTCCTGTTCGAAATTGTAGCGCAGCAACTCGACGAGAGCGGCTTCGTCTTCCACGATCAATACGTGCAATTTCATTTGCTCGCTAATGATGGCTCACCCTCCGTTTTTCCCAGGCTTCTTTTCGGCGCTCGGCGCCACGACGGCGAAGCTCGACGTATCGCCCTTCGGACGCCCGTCGAGAAAGGGTCCGCCCTCGACGACGAAATGGACGGTCTCGGCGATGTTGGTCGCGTGATCGCCGATGCGCTCGATATTCTTCGCAATGAACAAAAGATGGGTGCAGGGCGTGATGTTGCGCGGGTCCTCCATCATATAGGTGAGCAATTCGCGAAAAAGGCCGGCATACATCTCATCGAGTTCCTCGTCGCGTCGCCAGACCTGGAGTGCTTTGCCGCTGTCGCGCGAGGTGTAGGCGTCGAGGACATCCTTGATGAGCGACTGGGCAAGTGCCCCCATTCGCGGGATCGCGTAAATCGGATTTACGACCGGGCTCTGGACGAGAGCCTGGGTGCGCTTCGCGACATTCGCGGCGTAATCCGCGATTCGTTCGAGCTCGCTCGATATCTTCAGGGCCGCCACGATGCTGCGGAGGTCTCGCGCCATGGGCTGGCGAAGTGCCAGTAGTCTCACGACCTGGTTCTGAACCTCGTGCTCGAGTTCGTCGATTCGCGCGTCGGCATCGACTGTCCTGGCCGCAAGGGCCGAGTCGCGCTTGACGACCGCCTCGATCGCATTGGCGATTTGGATTTCAGCAAGACCGCCCATCTGGGCGATCGCATTATTGAGCTGGTCGAGCTCCTGATCGTAGACTCGGACGATATGATCGGAGGCCATCTCCAACTCCCGCGCAGTTCCGAACTGTGGCCGGTCCCGGCCGAGTCGCCGTCACTCAGGAAGCGCAACCCCCGCCTGCCGCGCGCGAAGGAGAACGCCTATTGCGCGAGGCAAAAAGGCGGTATCGCCGGAGCTTTGGGCAAGGTAACGAGGGCTTGACGATCCAACACCATCTCAGCACGTCATGGGGTCATTCGTTGACGCCGCCGCTTGAGCGACGGCAAGCCTAACCCCCCGCCGCGAAAGATTTAATACAATAATGTGACAGTTAGGTTACCGATGGGGCTCGATCTGGCGCAAGGCGATCCTTCCGAGATCATTGCTTTTCCAAGGACGATTCCTCGACGTGGGATGGGCTGCGGGCGGCCGGCAGGTAGACGGTGAACGTGCTGCCATGGCCTATCTCGCTCTCGATTTGCAACGCTCCGCGATGGCGATTCACGATGTGCTTGACGATGGCGAGGCCGAGACCGGTCCCGCCGAGGGCGCGAGATCGCGCGGCATCGACGCGGTAAAACCGCTCCGTGAGGCGGGGAATCTGCTCGCTCGGAATGCCTTCGCCCCGGTCGTGGACGGCAATGCCTGCGAGGCCCGCCGCAGGGACTCGACTGATCGGCACCGGGCACTGGTCCGCCTTGAAGGCGTTGATGCGGATCGTGGTGCCGCGCCGGCCGTACTTGAGTGCATTGTCGATCAGATTTTGAAAGACCTGGGCGAGTTCGTCTGCGTCGCCCAGCACGGGCGGCAAGGCGCCGTTCGTTGGCTCGATGGCCACGGTCATCTGACGCGCCTTGCTCTGCGGCTGGAGCGCATCGGCCACCCCGCGCAGGACTTGGAGCAGGTCGACCCGTTCCGTCGGTGGGGTGTGTTCGCGAAGCTCGATCCGGGAGAGCGAGAGCAGATCGTCGACCAGGCGCGACATTCGGCCGGCCTGGTATTGCATGATCGCGAGGAAGCGCTCGCGCGCCCGGGCATCCTGGCTGGCGGGCCCTTGAAGTGTTTCGATGAAACCGAGGAGAGTTGCGAGCGGGGTGCGAAGTTCGTGGCTCGCGTTCGCGACAAAGTCGGCGCGCATTTGCTCGGTGCGCTTCTCCGCGGTCAGGTCGTGAAGAACGACAATGAGCGAGAATTCCGCGTTCGTCATTCCGGCCAAGCGCTCGACGCGACCGACGAATGAGCGCTTGACCGGGCTCGCGAGTTCGAACTCGACGCGCGAGCCGACGCCGCGAAGCAAAGCCGATTGGGCCGCTTCGAGAATCGCCGGCACCCGGAAACTGGCCGAAAGGTCGCGGCCAAGCGGATTGTCGGTCAAAAGCTCGCTCGCCGCACTGTTGGCGCGCACCACCCGCAGGCGGTTGTCGAGCATGATGAAGGGATCGGGCAAGCTGTCGAGCACGGCGTCGAGGGCCGCGATCCGTCGGGTAAGCTCGTCGCGGCGCTGCTGCCAGCGGCGCTTGGCGCGGGCGACGGCGGAGGCGAGTGCCGCCGCGAACGAGGGCCAGGCCGGGCTCGGCGTCGTCCGATCCTCGCCATCCGCGATCGCGTCAAGATGCACCGTGATGCGCACCACACCGCCAAGATGAAATGTGAGGAGTGCCCCGATCGCGGCTGCGTTGACGGCCAGTGCGAGGATTGCTGCCCAGCCGCCCAACTGCCCGAGTGCAACGAGGGCCGCCAATGTGAGGCCGAAGGGCAGCATGAGCCACGCTGCGGTCGCGAGGATTGGACGGAGTGGCATCGGCTCTTTCGGCATGGCGGACACTTTCCGCCAATCGTATGTCCCTTTCAAGACAAGCGCCGAACGAAATGCGCTACGCGAGCGGGCCTCGTGCTATGGTGACGTCGCCCCGATCCGCCGCGGAAATCGACTGTGCGAGCGCAAGGCCGACCTTGTCATCCCGAATAGAGCCACGCCAAGACAACGCCGGACCGGCCGCGCCGGCGAAGGAGGTGCCGCTCGAGAACGCATCGCCCATGATGGCCCAGTATCTCGAGGTCAAGCGCGCCCATCCCGATTGTCTCCTCTTCTATCGCATGGGCGATTTCTACGAACTCTTCTTCGACGACGCCGTCCGGGCTTCGAAAGCGCTCGACATCACGCTCACACGGCGTGGCAAGCACGACGGCGACGATATCCCGATGTGCGGCGTTCCCGTCCATGCCGCGGATGCCTATCTTTCGCGCCTCATTCGCGAGGGGTTCCGGGTTGCGGTATGCGAACAAGTGGAAGATCCGGCGGCGGCGAGAAAGCGTGGGAGCAAGGCGGTCGTTCGGCGAGAGGTGACCCGGATCGTGACGCCCGGCACGCTGACCGAGGACACGCTTCTCGATGCGCGCCGCCACAATTACCTCGCATCGCTCGCTGAGGCGGGCGGCGAGCTTGGGCTTGCCTGGCTCGACATGTCGACGGGCGATTTCCACGTCCAGAGTACCGTGCGCCAAACGGTCACGGCCGCGATCGCTCGGCTCGACCCCGGCGAGTTGATCGTTCCCGACAGGCTTTTGTCGCGGCCCGAGATCGCCGGGGCGCTCGGCGACTGGAATGCCGTGCTCACGCCGCAGCCCGCCGTGCGATTCGACAGCGAGAGCGGGCGCCGCCGGCTCGAATCCTACTTTCGCGTCGCCACTCTCGATGCGTTCGGCAATTTCTCGCGGGCGGAACTCGCGGCGGCGGGCGCCATGCTCGAATACGTCGAGCTTACGCAGAAAGGCAAGCGCCCGCGTCTTGGCGTATTGCAGCAGGTCCACGCAGGTTCGGTCCTCGAAATCGATCCGGCGACGCGGCGCAACCTCGAACTCATGCAGACCCTTTCGGGGGAGCGACGGGGCAGCCTCGTTGCCGCGATCGACCGGACCGTCACGGCGGCCGGCGCGCGGCTCTTGGCAGCACACTTGGCATCGCCGCTGACCGATCCGCAAACGATCGACCGGCGCCTGGACATGGTGCAGTTCTTCGTTACCGACGAGCGTCTGCAAGAGGACGTCCGGGCGATCCTCAAGCGCGCGCCCGACCTGGAGCGCGCCTTGTCGCGCTTGACGCTGGGCCGCGGGGGCCCGCGCGACCTCGCGGCAATTCGCGATGGCCTCAGGGAGGGGCGCGAGGTCGGCCGCGCGCTTCTGTCGCCTGGCCTCGCCGAGCCGCCATCGGGGATTCGCGCATGCTCGGCAGAACTCGGCCAGGACGAGACGATCGTGGCGCATCTTGGGCGCGCCCTCGCGGCCGACTTGCCGAATTTGGCACGCGATGGCGGGTTCATCGCACCTGGCTATCATCCCGCACTCGACGAGCAGCGCGCGCTTCGCGATGAGAGCAGGCGACTTGTCGCCGCACTCGAGACCCGATATCGCGGGGATACGACCGTCGCTTCGCTCAAGATTCGCCACAACAACGTGCTCGGCTATTACATCGAGGTGACCCCGACCCACGCGGAAAAAATGCAATCCGGTGCGAACGGTCCGTTCATTCACCGTCAGACGCTCGCAAGCGCGGTGCGCTACACCACCACGGAGCTTGCCGAACTCGAGGAAAATATCAGCCGCGCCGGCGACCGGACGCTCGCACTCGAACTCGAAATCTTCGAGACGCTTGCCGCCGAGGTTCTCGCGCGGGCGGAGACGATCGCGCGTGCGGCGCGCGCGATGGCGGCACTCGATCTTGCGGCCTCGCTCGCGGCCCTTGCGGTCGAGCAGCGTTACGCGCGGCCCGTGGTGGACGGGAGCCTCGCTTTCGAAATCGCGGGTGGGCGCCACCCGGTCGTGGAGCCGGCCCTCGCGGCCCAGGGCGCCAGCGCCTTCGTCGCAAACGATTGCGATCTGGCACCCGGACAGCGCCTTTGGCTCGTGACCGGCCCCAACATGGCGGGTAAGAGCACCTTTCTCCGCCAGAATGCGCTCATCGCCATTTTGGCGCAGATCGGCTCTTACGTGCCCGCCGGGTCCGCGCACATCGGCGTCGTCGACCGGCTTTTCAGCCGCGTCGGTGCGGCCGACGACCTCGCGCGCGGGCGTTCGACCTTCATGGTCGAGATGGTCGAGGCCGCGGCGATCCTCAATCAATCGAGCGAACGCGCCCTTGTCATTCTCGACGAAATCGGACGAGGGACCGCAACGTTCGATGGCCTTTCCATCGCATGGGCGACTCTCGAGCACCTTCATGACGTCAATCGCTGCCGCGCCATGTTCGCAACGCACTATCACGAACTGACGGCACTCGCGGCGAAGCTTCCGGCCCTCGCGTGCTACACCATGCGCGTGAAGGAGTGGCACGGCGACGTGATATTCCTTCATGAGGTGGCGCCTGGCGCCGCCGACCGCTCCTACGGCATCCACGTCGCACAGTTGGCCGGACTGCCGGCAGTCGTCATCGCGCGTGCGGAACAGGTGCTGGCGACCCTTGAAAAGGGCGAGCAGGCGGGGGCCCTCGCCACACTGGCGGACGATCTCCCCCTTTTCAGCGTGGCCTCGGCGCGGCCCCCCTCACCGACACGAACGGGCCCGTCGCCGATGGAGGAATTGCTCGCGGCCGTACATCCCGATGAATTGACGCCCAAGGAGGCGCTCGAACTTCTTTATCGGCTCAAAGGCATGCTCGAGAGCGGATGATGCGTCGCTCAGGGTGCTGGGGCCGAAAACTCGAAATGCGATGTCTCGCCGTTCGAGTCGAGAAGCTCGACCCAAATCTTCCAGTCCTTCACGTCTTTGCGATAGGCCGCAGGATCCGCAAGCGTAATGCGCGCGCGCGTCGTCGTCTTCGACGGCACGCCGGTGTCGCGAATGCCGAGCGGCCTGTTGTCGAGCCCGCGCCCAACCGGGTCGTTGTCGAAGCCGTGCCCGATGCCGCCGCGCACGCCGCCATCGAGGCCGGCCGAACCGCCGAAGAGGCCGACCACGAAAGTCCCGGGCGGAACGTCGGTGCTGTAGCCGAAATTGCGCTCAACCGTGCGGGCGAGGGGGGCCGAGGCGATGCGCGCACCGTTCGGCCCGAGCAGTTCGACCTTCTCGACGCGGTATCGGCTCGAGGAATCGTCGAACTCGACAGCGACCACGTCCTCTTGAAGCGTCGCGTGCCATTCGAGGCTGGGTTCCACGCTTGTCGATGCCTGCGACCCCTCGGCAAGGCCCCCCGGCACATCCCCTTCGGGCGCTGTAGCCAGGAAGGCGGGATTGGGTGGGGGAAGTGCTACCGCCGGCGCTGCATTCGAGCGCGGCTCCGCCTGGGGCGACTCCGCCTCGGGCGACCCCTCCTGGGGTGAGCCGTCTTGGGGTGGCGGCAGCACCTCGGCACGCGGCAAGGCCGGTCGTTCGTACACATTCTCTTCCCACGCGCAGGCTGTGAGCAGGCTGAGAACCAGGAGAGCACTCGGGCGAATCATGGCGGCAAAGCTAGCACCGGTGTCGCGCGTCGACCAACGCAACTCTGCGAGAGCGGGCGCATATCACGTTCGTCGGGACCGCACGGCTCGGTCCCAAAGCCTGGTTCACGGCGGGGCAAGTGCCCGATTCCCGGACGTAGAAACGCCTGTTGCCGCTGCCATTCGCGATGGATGCATATATTTTCCCGGCGCAAGCTGTGGCAAAGTGCGGTCGCTCCGCGACGAGTGCCTGTGCCCCAGATGCAAGGCCGAAGCCTCGATGTCCGTCATCGCCAGTCCACGCTCGATCGTCAATCGCCGGGACCTCACGGTCGAGCTGGACCACGTCGTCGGTCGCGGGGGCGATCTGGCCCAACTGCGCCCCGAGATTCTGAACATCTTCCGCCGGACGCTCGAAAATGGGCGCCGGGAAATCCGCGAGCGCTTTGCGCGCCATCTCTCGGGCACGGACGCCGTCCGGGGGCTTAGCTACCTCATGGATCAGCTCGTGCGCGCGATCCACGAGTTCGCGAGCACCAAGGTCTTTCCGCTTGCCAATCCGACCGCAGGCGAGCACATGGCGGTCGTCGCCGTGGGAGGTTACGGGCGCGGGGAGCTTGCGCCCTTCTCCGACGTCGACCTGCTTTTTCTTCTCGCCTACAAATCCACACCCAATACGGAGCAGGTCGTCGAGTGGATGCTTTACTTGCTGTGGGATCTCGGCCTCAAGGTGGGCCACGCGACCCGCTCGATCGACGAGACGATCCGCCAGGCAAAGGCCGACATCACGATCCGTACAGCCCTTCTCGAGGCCCGTTACGTCTCGGGCGACGAGAAGCTGTTCGCGGCCTTCAAGAAGCGCTACGTCGACGACGTGATCACCGGCAACGGCATGAATTTCGTCGAGGCGAAGCTTAGGGAGCGCGATCAGCGCCATCAACGCCTGGGCGACTCGCGCTACGTCGTCGAGCCGAACATCAAGGAAGGCAAGGGCGGGTTGCGCGATCTTCACACGCTCTTTTGGATCGCGAAGTTCCTCTACCGCGTCGACGACGTGCATCGGCTCGTCGAGAACGGCGTCCTTGAGGAAGAGGAATACGTCGCCTTCGCCAAGGCCCAGGATTTTCTCTGGACGCTTCGTTGCGTGCTCCACTGGACGACGGGCCGGGCGGAGGAGCGGCTCACATTCGATGTGCAGCCCGAGATCGCGCGCCAGATGGGCTATACCCAGCACGCCGGCACACAGCGCGTCGAGCGTTTGATGAAGCACTACTATCTGGTCGCCAAGGACGTGGGCGATCTGACGCGCATCTTTTGCGCCGCGATCGAGGCCGAGCAAAGGCGCATTCCGCGTTTCTCCCTCGCGGGCCTCCTGCGGCGCAAGCGCGATGTCGAGGGCTTCCGGCTCGAGGGCGATCGGCTGACGGTTACCGATGCGAATGTGTTCCAGGAGAATCCGATCAAGCTCCTGGGCCTCTTCCACGTGGCGCAGCAGCACGGGCTCGACATTCATCCGAATGCGTTACGCGCGGTGCGCCGCTCCCTTCGCCTCATCGACAACAAGCTGCGCGAAGACCCGGAGGCGAATCGCCTGTTCCTGGAAATGCTGACATCTCCCAACGATCCCGAGACGACGCTCAAGCGTCTCAACGAGGCAGGCGTCTTCGGCCGGTTCATCCAGGATTTCGGGCGCGTCGTGGCGCAGATGCAGTACGACATGTACCACGCTTATACGGTCGACGAACATACCATCCGCGCCATCGGCCTGCTCCACGGGATCGAGCGGGGCCGGCACAAGGAAGAGCATCCGCTTTCGAGCGAGATCGTGCACAACGTCATTTCTCGCCGCGTGCTCTATCTCGGCGTCCTTCTCCACGACATCGCCAAGGGCCGTGCGGGCGATCATTCCGAACTCGGCGCCGAAGTCGCGCACAAGCTTTGTCCGCGTCTCGGGCTTTCCCCCGCCGAGACCGAAACGGTCGCGTGGCTCGTGCGCTATCACCTCTCTATGAGCAATACCGCGCAAAGACGCGACATCGGGGACCCGAAGACGATCACGGACTTCGCCTCTCTTGTACAGTCGCCGGAGCGCTTGCGCCTTCTTCTGGTGCTCACGGTCGTCGACATGCGCGCAACCGGCCCGAAGGTCTTCAACGCCTGGAAGGCGGCACTCCTGCGCGACCTCTATTACAAGACCGAAGACGTATTGACCGGCGGGCTTGCCTCGCGCGGCGACGCCGCACGCATCCAGCACGTGATGGAAAATCTGCGAAAAGCGCTTGTCGGATGGAGCGAGGAAGATTTCGCCGCCCATCTTGCCCGGGGGCACGCGAGCTATTGGCTGTCGATGGACGTCGACACGCTGGCCCGCCACGCGGCCATCATTCGCGAGGCGGAGCGCGACAAAGCCCCGATCGCCCTCGATTGGCGCGTGGATACGTACCGGGGCGTTACCGAGCTTACGGTCTACACTGCGGATCATGCCGGGCTCTTCGCGAAGATCGCGGGCGCCATCGCCATCGCCGGCGGCAACATCGTCGACGCGCGCATCTTCACCCTTGCAAGCGGCATGGCGCTCGACAGCTTCTCGGTCCAGGACATGGCGGGCGGGGCGTTCGATCGTTCCGACAAGCTCGCAAGGCTTTCCGCCACGATCGAGCGAAGTCTCGCCGGCCGCCTGTGGCCCGATGAAGTCGCCGCCGTGCGGCGCAATCGGCCGGATCGCATGGACGTCTTCGATGTCCCGCCGCGCGTGCTGATCGACGACAAGGCCAGCGCCACGCACACGGTGATCGAGGTCAATGGCCGCGATCGGCCGGGCCTGCTTTACGCCCTGACACGCGCCTTGACCGAACTCAACTTGCAAATATCCTCGGCCAAGATCTCGACCTATGGCGAGCGCGTCGTCGACGTGTTTTACGTGAAGGATGTTTTCGGCCTGAAGGTCGAGCACGAATCGAAGCTGCGCAAGATCCGCGAGCTTCTCATGGAGGCCTTGAAGGAAAAGCCGGCCGCGGGCGAGCCGTCCAAATGGAGCCGGCCAACCAGGTGATCAGATACCTGTGGCAATCAAGGAACGGGGGCGATCACGCACCGCGGCGCCTGGGCTTTGCGCCGTGCTGTGCCCGGCTGCGCCGTGGTTGCGCGAACCGGACGCTGCGCGCCTCCCGCCCGGCCGTCTTCGCGAGGGTTTGACCCCAGCCGGAGATCGCGCGCTCGACCTGGCGGAAGCCACGCCCGGCGTCGGTCAGGGCATAGGCGACGCGGACGGGCGGGCCGGGCGAGACATGCCTTTCCAGAAGACCGCGGGCTTCGAGCTCCTTGAGCCGACTTGACAGCATGCGGTCGCCCATGGCGCTCAGGCGTTCGCGCAGCTCGCTGAAGCGCAAGAAAGCGCGCTCCTCCAGCGTTGCGATGATCAGCCCGTTCCAGGGGCGCGCGAGGATATCCATGGCCGCCTGGAAATAGGGACAGAGGTGTTCGTATCGATGTTGCCTGAACGCCATTTTCGACCTCGGCTACAGGATCAGTATGGGGATTGCGCGTTCGAAAGAAAAGCGCTTGACTTGCCAAACCCCAAGTCCATATCTAAAAGCATGCAGCTATAGAAAAGGAAGCCATAGCGGAAAAACGTGTGCGAATCGACCGACTCCATCGAGGACGACCGGTCGGACTTGTATTCCAGCCATACCCACCGATCCTATGAAGGGAGTTGTCCATGAAGCTCTATTACACCCCCGGCGCCTGCTCGCTCTCGCCCCATATCGCACTGCGCGAGGCAGGAATTGCCTTCGATTTGGAGCAGGTCGATCTCGGGACCAAGCGCACCAAGGGTGGTGCGGACTACAAGGCGATCAACGGAAAGGGTTCGGTTCCAGCCCTTCAGCTCGATGACGGCCAGGTCCTGACGGAGGGAAGTGCGATCGTTCAATACATTGCGGACCGCGCACCCGAGAAGAAGCTCGCACCCCCGGCGGGCGCGATCGATCGCTACCGCCTTCAGGAGTGGCTGAATTATGTCGCCTCCGAGATGCACAAAGGCTTCAGCCCTCTCTTCAATTCAAAGGCGAGCGAGGAGTGGAAGCAGGTCGTGAAGGACAACCTCGCCGCCAAATTCGATTTCCTGTCGAAGAAGCTCGACAAAGGCACCTACCTCATGGGCGATACCTATTCGGTCGCCGATGGCTATCTCTTCACAATCCTCACCTGGGCGAAGCCAATGGGCATCGACCTCGCGAAATGGCCGGCCCTCAAGGCCTATTCCGACCGGGTGGCGAAGCGTCCGGCCGTGCAAGCGGCACTCAAGGCCGAAGGCCTCGCGAACTAAGTCAGCATCCGATAACCGGCGCACACCCCGGTGCCGAGACCACAGGGGTGCGCGGCCGGTCGGGTGTCGAGCCGCATTGGCGGATGCCGCGCGTCTCGCCGACCGATACTTCCTAAAGCGCGGGCTTTCCTCTAAACAAGCGCCATGGCGCTTTTGAAGTCGAGCATCACGGTCGGCGGCTTCACGATGGCGAGCCGCGTGCTCGGCTTCGTGCGCGACATGATGATCGCCGCGGTGCTCGGCGCGGGGCCGGTTGCCGACGCCTTCGTTGTCGCGTTTCGGTTTCCAAACCTGTTCCGCAACCTCGTGGCCGAAGGTGCGTTCAGCGCCGCGTTCGTCCCGCTCTACAGCCGCACGGTCGAAGGACGCGGCGAGAAGGCGGGAGTCGGATTCGCGGGCGAGGTCCTCGCCGTGATGCTCGCCGCCCTCAGCCTCTTCACCCTTGCGGCGATGGCGGCCATGCCGTGGCTCATGGCGATTATCGCCCCCGGTTTCGTGGGCGAACCGGAGAAGTACGATCTCGCGGTGCAGTTCACGCGGATCACGTTTCCTTATCTTTTGTGCATGGCGCTCGTGGCCCTTCTGGGCGGCATGCTCAATGCGCATTTTCGCTTCAGCGCCGCCGCGGCCTCGCCCATCCTTCTCAACATCACGCTCATTGCGGCGCTCTTGCTTCCGATCGGTTCCGATACGGCCCAAGGGTTCGCCCAAGCATGGGCGGTCGCGGTTGCCGGGATCGGGCAATTTCTGTGGCTCAGCTGGTCGGCCAGGCGGCATGGCGTCTTGCCGCGGCTCCCTCGCCCCCGCCTCACACCCGAGGTGCGAAAGCTCTTGCGCCTGATGCTGCCGGGCGCCTTCGGCGCCGGCGTCGTTCAAATCAATATCGTCGTCGCCACCATGATCGCCTCGCTTCTTCCAACGGGCACCGTCGCAAGCCTTTACTACGCAAATCAGCTTTATCAGCTTCCAATCGGCGTGATTGGCACGGCGATCGGCACCGTGCTTTTGCCGGAGCTTTCGCGCAAGCTCCGCTCGGGCGACAGCGCCGGTGCGGCCGAGAGCCAGAACCGCGCGCTCGAATTCGCACTTCTCTTCACGCTTCCCGCCGCCTGTGCGTTGATCGCGATCCGCGCACCGCTCACGACCGTGCTTTTTCAACATGGCGCATTCGGGGCCGACGCAGCACGCGTGACTGCGGCGGCACTCGCGGCCTTTGCCCTCGGCCTGCCGGCCTACGTGATCGTGAAGTCGCTGGCGCCGGCCTTCTTCGCCCGAGAGGACACGGCAACGCCGGTGCGCGCCGCGATCGTCGCCGTGATCACCAATATCGTTTTGAGCCTTTTACTGATCGGCCCCCTCGGCGCCTCGGGCATCGCACTTGCGACCTCGCTTGCGGCATGGACGAACGTCGCGGTGCTCGTCTATTGGCTCCGCAAACATGCGCATTTTTCGCTCGACGCCGGATTTCGCCATCGCGTGCCGCGCCTTGCACTTGCGAGCGTGTTGATGGCGGGAGCGCTCGTCCTGGCGGCCGATGCTTTGGCGCGGCCGCTACAAGCTGGCTTGGCGGCCAAGATCATGGCGCTCGCTATCCTCGTGCTCGGCGGGCTCGCGATTTACGGCGCCTTGGCGCTCGTCCTCGGCGCGGTCGAAGCAAGGCTGCTCAAGCGAGCGCTCGGCCGCCGCAAGGCCGCTTGACCGTATAGCATCGAGTCGCCATAACTCGGCCGCGCGACGAGACGTCGAAGGAGCCATTTTCATGGGCCGCATCTTCTCGGGCGTTCAGCCCACCGGCAATCTGCATCTTGGCAATTATCTGGGCGCGATCCGGAATTGGGTGCGGCTCCAAAAAGACTACGACTGCATCTTCTGCGTCGTCGATCTTCACGCGATCACCGTCTGGCAGGAGCCCGAGGTCCTGCGCGCGAGCACGCGCGAGGTCGCGGCCGGCATGGTCGCCGCCGGGATCGACCCCAAGGCCTGCATCCTCTTCAATCAAAGCCAGGTCCCGGCCCACGCGGAACTTGCCTGGATATTCAATTGCGTCGCACGGCTCGGTTGGCTCAATCGCATGACCCAGTTCAAGGAGAAGGCGGGCAAGCATCGGGAGAACGCATCGTCGGGCCTTTACGTCTATCCGAACCTGATGGCGGCCGACATTCTTGTCTACAAGGCGACCCATGTGCCCGTCGGCGACGACCAGAAACAGCATCTCGAGCTTTGCCGCGACATCGCGCAGAAATTCAACAGCGACTACAAGATCGACTTTTTCCCGCTCATCGAGCCGATCATCCTGGGTGCCGCGAGCCGGGTGATGAGCCTGCGGGACGGCACCAAAAAAATGAGCAAGTCCGATCCATCCGAATATTCCCGCATCAACATGACCGATGACGCCGATGCGATCGCCCAGAAGATTCGCAAGGCCAAGACCGACCCGGAGCCTCTGCCCGGCGAAGTCGCGGGTCTCGACGCACGGCCCGAAGCGGCAAACCTCGTCGGCATCTACGCGGCCCTCGCCGACATGAGTCTCGAGGACGTTTGCAAGCGCCATGCAGGCGCCATGTTCTCGAAGTTCAAGGACGAGCTCGCGGAGCTTGCGGTCGCCGTGCTCGGTCCGATCGGCGCCGAAATGCAGCGCCTCAAGGCCGACAATGCCTATGTCGATAGCATTCTCAGGAATGGGGCCGAGCGCGCGCGCACCCTCGCCGAACCGATCTTGCGCGAGGCGCAGGACATCGTCGGGTTCGTTCGGGTTTGACGGATTCGTCATGCCCCGAGCGCTGACAGACGTAGATGGCCGGGGCGCCAGGATCCAAGTCCGGGGGCGGGCATGACGCCAAGGAGAACGAACAATCGGAATCAGCGTTCTCAAAATATACTGTATCTAGTGTCATATTCGGATTTGAAGTTCCTGAACGCGGCTGCCGTCAAAATCACAGAAATGTCAAATCCGCCATACGAGGGAGTATTCGGCGATGATCCTTGAAATTGCGCAAATCGACGTGAAGCCCGGTCTCGAAGCGGAATTCGAGGCCGGCGTGGCGAAGGCGACGTCCATCTTCAAGCGCGCCAAGGGCTGCAACGGCCTGGAGCTGCAACGTTCGATCGAGAAGCCGCAGCGCTATCGCCTATTAATCCAGTGGGAGACGCTCGAAAATCACACGCACGATTTTCGCAACTCGGAGGATTTCAAGGCGTGGCGCGCGCTCGTCGGCCACTGCTTCGTTACGGGACCCGAGGTAGAACACATGAGGCAAGTGGCGAGAGGATTCTGATGGCGTTCGGCGAAAAGTGCGGCACTTATCCCGCGCACGTCCCATTCTTGCGCTTTCCACCTTATGATCGATCGATTAGGGTAGCTCGTCGCGGCCGAACGCCTCTCCGACGCCGCGGACCGTGCCAACGGGGTCCTACGCTGCAGTAGCGCCGCCACGCGCATGAGTGGGCGATGCGCCGAGACGGGTGCGACGAGCCATGCAGATCTATCTCCCGATCGCCGAGCTCTCCCTCAATGTGTTCGGTCTTCTTGGCCTCGGCGTGGTCGTCGGATTCCTTTCGGGCCTGTTCGGGATTGGCGGCGGCTTCCTCTTGACCCCGCTCCTCATCTTCATCGGCGTGCCGCATGCCGTCGCCGTGAGCACCCACGCGAACCAGTTGATCGCGGCTTCCGCGTCGGGTGCGCTTGCCCATTGGCGGCGCAACGCGGTCGATTTCCGCATGGGCCTGGTGATGCTGCTCGGCGGCTTCGTCGGCTCCACGCTCGGCGTTTGGCTGTTCAAGGCCCTCAGCCGGATCGGTCAAATCGAGCTCGTGATCTCGCTCAGTTATGTGGTTGTCCTGGGGCTCGTCGGGCTCCTCATGCTGTCGGAGAGCGGGATCTCCATGCTCCGCCAACGTCGCAAAGCGCCACCCAAGCCGCGCGCCGGCCGGCATCCCTATTGGGTGCGCGTGCTGCCGTTCAGGATGCGCTTCTACCGCTCGCGCATTTACATCTCGGCACTCGTTCCCTTCGTGGTCGGCATGTTCGTCGGCGTGCTCGTCGCCATCATGGGTGTCGGCGGCGGCTTCATCATGGTGCCGGCGATGATTTACCTCCTCGGCATGCCGACCGCGGTCGTGACCGGCACCTCGCTTTTCCAGATCGTCGTGATCACCGCAAACGTAACCTTCCTTCAGGCGCTGACGACGCAGACGGTCGACGTCGTCCTCGCGCTGATTTTGATGATCGGCGGGGTGCTCGGCGCGCAAGTGGGCGCTCGCACCGGCGGCTACCTCAAGGGCGAGCAGGTGCGGGGACTTCTCGCCCTGCTTCTGCTCGCGGTAGCCGGCAAGCTTCTTTATGACCTTGTGGTAACGCCCGCCGATCTCTATTCGATCTCGCGAGGCGGCTCATGAGGATCCAGCAGTCGCTGAGGCTAATGATCGCGCTCGCGTGCCTCTCATGCCCGCTCGCGGCGCACGGCCAGGCCCTCGTCGCCGATCTTTCGAGCCATCTTGTCGCGATCACGACGGGGTTCGCGGGGACCGACGTGCTGCTATTCGGCGCCGTCGAGGGTCCCGGCGATGTGGTGGTCGTCGTACGCGGTCCGGATCAGCGGGAAATCGTGCGCTATAAAGCGCGGGTCGCGGGAATCTTCGTCAATCGCAAGGAAATGGCGTTCTCGCGCGTGCCGTCGTTCTACGAGGTCGCTGCATCGGGCGAGCTCGACAAGATCGCCTCGGCTAGCGAGCGCGCGCGACTCGAGATCGGTTCCGAGAATTTGCGCTTGATCCCCGAAGTCGAGCGCGATCCGGCGACCGTCGCGGACTATCGTGCGGCACTCATCCGCAACAAGGAAGCCCAGGGGCTTTGGGCGCCAAACGTGGCGAAGGTCACCTCACTCGGCGCCCGACTCTTCCGGGCGAATCTATATTTCCCTTCGAATGTCCCGGTCGGAATCTATCAGGTCCAGGTTTTCCTGTTTCACGATGGCGAAGTGAGGGCGGCGCAAACCACGCCGCTTTCGATAAGCAAAATCGGCGCGAGCGCCGATATTTACGAGTTCGCCCATCGCGCGGATGCGGCGTATGGAGCCATCGCAATCGCGCTCGCGCTCGCGGCCGGGTGGGCTGCCAGCGCCATATTCCGGAGAGTCTGACCCAACGGAGCGATCCATGGCAAAGCGCGCGAAGGAACAGCCGACCAGGACATTTCTTGTCATGGTCGATCGCACCGAGGAACTCAAGGTGGCACTGCGCTACGCCTGCCGTCGCGCCTCCCATACGGGCGGGCGCGTATCGCTTCTTTGCGTGATCGAGCCGCCCGAGGGCATGGGCTGGATGGCGGTCGAGCAACTTGCGGAAAGCGAAGGCCGCCAGGAAGCGGAAGAGAAGCTTCAGGAACTCTCCGCCAAGGTCGTCGAATGGACCGGGCAGATGCCCGCAATCCATATTCGCGAAGGCCGTCCCCTCGATGAGCTTCTGAAGCTGGTCGAAGAAGAACCGACGATCTCGATCCTCGTCCTCGCTGCCGACGCCGGCCCCAAGGGTCCCGGACCGCTCGTAACGGCGCTGTCCGGCAAGCACGTGGCCAAATTGCGGGTTCCGCTGACGATCGTGCCCGGCAATTTGACCGACGCGCAGATCGACACGCTCACGTGAAGGGGCTGGCCCCTAATGTGGCGAATTCCGAATTCGCCGCACTAGTTGTCTCTGCGAATCGCCGCGCGCCGCACGATCGCCTCGCGGCCGGTCAGGGAAGGTGCAAAAATCTCTTCCGGTTCGGAAATGCCGCGCAAGGGGTGAAAGCCCAGGGAATCGACCGGGTAGACGCACGCCTTGGCGAAATCGCTCGACAATAAAAGCGATCGATCGAGCGCCTTCGAAAGCGCTTCGATGCGCACGACCTTGTTAACCGCAGGCCCGATCACCGTGAAATCGAGCCGTGCCGGCGTGCCGATATTGCCGTAGGCGACGTCGCCGACGTGAAGTGCTATTCCAAGCCGTATCACGCGCTTGCCCTCGGCCTTCCGCGCCTCGTTAAGCTTGGCGACGTTCTCGAGCGCTTCGAGCGCCGACTCCATGGCGAGGCCGACGCGCTCGCGGCCGCTCTCGGCATCGAGAGGAAAGATCGCCAGCATGGCGTCGCCGATGAATTTCAGGATTTCGCCGCCGCGCGTGAGCACGGGCTCCCCGACCGCTTCAAAGTAAGCATTCAACAGTTCGATCAACTCATCGGCGGGAATCGCGTCCGAGAGGGCCGTGAAACCGCGCAGATCGCAATACCAGAGGACGGCGTGAATTGCCTCGACCTCGCCCCGGCGAATGCTGCCGTGGAGCACGCGCTGGCCCGTCTGGGCGCCGAGATAAGTGTGGAGCACATTGTTGGCGATGTTGTCCGCTTTGTAACGCTCCACGAAAAGGCCGAAGAGGGGCAGAATGTCGTTGAGCAGCGTCAAGTCCGCGACCGAAAATCCGCCCGGGCGGTCGGACGCCCATGTCAATGCCGCCGACTGGCCCTGCCAGTCGGGTACGGCCATTGCCACATAGTCCGTAGCCCCCGCCGCGCGAAGCTCCCCGAGGATCGGGAAGTCGAGATGCGGATCGGGAACATCGAGCCGCCGGCGCAGGCCCGCAGCACCTTCGTAAATCACCCGAATGGGGCTGTTGAGGTACGCATCGGATTGCGACATGGCGTATTCGCGCAAGATCCGCTCGACCTCGGCGCCGCGCCGCCAGATCAGGTTGATCGCGGACAGTTGGGGATGCAGCACCCGCGCGCTCAAATTGGCGCGCCAGAGGGGCACGCCGCTTTCGACTAGTCGGTCGCAAAGATTGGAGAAAAATTCTTTGCCGTCCCGGATTCCGCGGCCGTCGGTCAGCATCCATTCGACTGGCTTCGGCAGCACGAGGCTTGGAGGGCGCGAGAAGGCAATGCCTGCTTCATCGTTCATCGGTCTTTCCCTTCGGTGCAATAGATAGGATGCGCTGCCGCCCGGGAATAGGGGAGAATGACAAAGGCCAAGACAACCCTTGATCTTGAATCGTTCTAGTCCCATCTAAGGGCACGCTGCGGGAATGGCCGCGGCTGGCAATGGCGTCGACGGGGCTTTGATGTTCATACAAACGGAACCGACACCCAATCCCGCAACTCTCAAATTCCTGCCGGGCCGGGAAATCATGTCCTCGGGCACAGCCGATTTTCCTTCCGCGGAAGCCGCCGGGCGGTCGCCTTTGGCGGAACGCCTGTTCCAGATTGATGGCGTGACCGGTGTTTTTTTGGGCTCGGATTTTGTGACCGTGACCAAGGGCGAAGATCGGAACTGGCAGGTCCTCAAACCGGCCGTGCTCGGCGTCATCATGGAGCATTTCACGGCCGGGCGGCCCATCCTGATCGAGACTGCGGTCGCGGCCGACGCGGAAGAGGGCGAGGCGGAAAGCGAAATCGTCTCGCAAATCAAGGAACTTTTGGACACCCGCGTTCGTCCGGCCGTGGCGCAGGATGGCGGCGACATAATCTTTCACGGATTCCAGGACGGCGTCGTCTATCTTCACATGCAGGGATCGTGCTCGGGTTGCCCGAGTTCAACCGCCACCCTCAAGGCCGGCATCGAGAACATGCTTCGCCACTATCTTCCCGAAGTGGTTGAGGTCAGGGCTGTTTAAGCCTCTCCATCGGATGCATGCTTTGCTGCGCTACTCGCAAATACGCGAGAACGGTGACAGATATTCGCGATCTCTGATATAATTCTCGCCTAATTCGTGGTGTCGGCGGTCCGTTGCCTGGAACCGCGCCGCCCTTCACGCAACCTGTGAATGACGGAGAATGCCCATGTGGACGCAATTTTCTCCAACCAAGCGCAAGGCTTCCCTCGCCACAGGTGCCGCCGCCCTCGCGGCCCTTGTGGGGAGCGTCTTCGCGCAATCGCCATTTTATGGGCAACTCGCCAGCATCGTCTTCTCCAATCCGGGCGAACTTCCACCCTTATCGGGCCTTGGCGGGCATGCGCTGATTTGGCCCTGCAGTTCGGTTTCGCCTGTCGTCCTCCCGCATGCGGCGGATGCGACCGGTTCGAACTTGGCCAACGAACGTCCCAGCCACGGCTTTCCATGGCTCCATGTCGACGCCCTTCGGCTAACCCTTCCGGCTGAAACAACACCGGCAGAGTGGACCCTTGGAGCTGGCCGCGGCGAATATCGGGCTGAAGGTGTGCGCACGGTTGCCGTCAACGATACGGCGGAACTCAGCAGCGCCTTTCAAAGCATGGGCTACCAAATCGACGATGGCGAAGATGCAACCGGGGCACTCGAGGTTCCGCGGCTGATCGTGACCGAATTGCCGAAGGATATGGCAGACGTTGACGAGCCCGATTTCCGCAAGGCGCTCTTCTTCGAAGTCATGCTTCCTCTCGTTCTTCAGGCGAACGAGGGAATCCTCGTGGAGCGCGATCGCCTCATCGCGATTCGAGCTCGGATCGAAGCCGGGGAAACGATGTCGGATGAAGAACGCAACTGGCTCGATGGCATCGAGGCCGACTATGGCGTGGCCAACGACGACTTCGGGGAGCTTCTGGCGCGCGTCGACGTGATCCCACCATCGCTCGCCTTGGCGCAGGCGGCCGTCGAGAGCGGATGGGGCACTTCGCGCTATGCGCTCGAATCGAATGCGATCTTTGGCCAATACACGACGGACGCCGATCTGAGTCCCGAGCCGGCTCCGGGCTCAAGGAATTCCGATTACCGGATCCACGCTTTCGGCGGGCTCTTCGAGGCCGTCGTCTCCTATGCTCGCAATCTCAACACGCATCCGGCTTATCAGGGATTTCGTCACCTCCGCGCACAGGAGCGCAAGGCCGGCGGCACGCCGGATGGCCTGGCGCTCGCCCGCACCTTGCAGCGCTATTCATCGCGCGGCGACGACTATATCCATGACATTCGGGCGGTCATACGAGCAAACGAGCTCGACGCCCTCGATGACGCTGCACTCAAGGGCGGCGAGGTAACGCGCGTGGTGCCGGGCAACACGTAGTCGCATGCTCGTGCGGCGAATCCGAAATTCGCCACATTTGGGTGCGGGACCGTGAGAGAATTTCGGATTCAAGGCACAGTAGCGCCTTGTGTCCGACAAATAATTCCGGACTTCTCCAATCGTCATGCCCGCCCCGGACTTCGATCCGGGTCTCGGCCTTCGGCCGGCTCGGCCATGACGTTAAATAGAACGAACCACCGGACTCAGCGCACTCACACGAGGTTGTCCATCGTGTGATATTCGGATTTGAAGTTCCTGAACGCGGATGCCACCAAAATGACAGGAACTTCAAATCCACCACACGAGCGCTGGATTGCACCTGCCGCCGCAGGTTCGATCAGTGCTGTTTCTCGATATAGAGCTGCGTGCCGAACCAGCGCCAGCGATGACCCTCCGCCGGCATCGTGCAATTGATGCGCATGCGGCCCGATGCAATCGGATGATCGGCGCGGACTTCGATGCGACGGGCATCGAGCGCCTCGACCTTGAGGTTTCGAGCGGAACCGGAGTAGCAATCGAGTCCCTTCAAGCCACCGACCGACGGATCCACCGTAAAGCCAAACGCCGGTGGGTTCACTCGCGTCAGGGGATCCGCCGGTGTTATGTCGACGACGGGCAGCGGAAGGGCGTTCGCCGCGACGCGAAACCGCTCGAGGTCGCCGAAAGTTTCGTCGAAGGCGAAGCGCGGGACGAAGTAAAGATCCCCACCCCCATAGGCGACACCGGAATGTTGGCCGAACGCCGCGATGTATCCTGCCTTCATCACTTCGCTGCGCACCGCGAGGCTCATTTCACCGTAAGGATAGGCAAAAAGCGTTGGCAAAGCGCCGAGTTCCGTCATGAATCGTGCATTCGCTGCGCGAATCTCCGCGCCATTTTGCGATGACGGCGTTTCGGTCATATGCCGATGCGAAGCACCGTGGGAACCGATCGTCACACCCGCCTTGGCGAGAGTGCGAATCTCGTCCCACGTCATGAAATCGCCGTTGGCGCCGTCGATTTGGTCGCTCGCGACGAAAACCGTGAAGGGAAAGCCCGCCGACCTGAGGCGCGGCCACGCCTGCGTGAACACCGAGCGATAGCCGTCGTCGATCGTGATTGCGACGGTCCGGTCGGGCAATGGCTTATGCGCGCGGAACGCCGCGATGATATCGGGCAGCGACATGACGGTATAGCCGCCCATCGACAATTCCGCGAGATGGGCGTCGAATTGGGCGATCGAAATAGTGGCGACAGTATTGGCGGGATCGCCAATTCGCTGATATGCGACTATCGACGCAGACTCGGCGGCTTGCGCACCGCCAGAGGCAGTGCCGGTTGGCGCGATGAAACTCAGCGCGATAAAACAAAGCGCCCCGAAAGATGGTGTTCGAAATTGTCGGCTGTGCGCGATCACGCGCGCACCATAGCTTCGTTTCCATGACAAGCAAACGATCTTCGTTCACTGGCGCGGCTCGCTTACATCATCGATTGCTGTAATGCACGGTCGGAGATCAGCGGATATCGGCGGGCATCGAAGAGCTGATAATGCCACCACTCGTTTTTATAGAAGTCCCATCCGGCTGCGCTCATAATCCCGAGCAGCAAATGTCGATTGCGTTGTGCGTCGCGCGACACAAGCGTGTCGCCGTGATGGGAGCGCGGGGTGAAGGCATCGAATGATGTGCCCATTTCGAGCTCGTCGCCGCGTGCGTCGACGAGGGTCAGGTCGAGTGCCGCACCGCGGGAGTGCGGTGAACCGCGGCGCGGGTCGGCAAGGAATTGCGGGTCGGGCCGATGGGACCACATGCGCCATTGCGCCTCGGTCGGGCGGTAGGCATCGAAGATCTTGAAGCGATAGCTCAGTGCCGCTGCAAGCTCAGCGGCGCGACCCAGGCGTTGGGCTGCTTCGGGATTGAGATAGCACGCCGCTCGCCGATAAATCGGGGCGCCGGTGAAATTCTGGGCGGTGGCATAAACCAATTCGAGTGTCAGCGAATGACTCGCGGGTGTAATCTCGACCAGCACCATGGATTCCCTCTTCTACCGTTGTGGCAGGCGGCGCACATGCAGCATGCACGATTGTCTCGCCTGTGGTCTGCGGGGTCACCCTCGCGAACCGGTCGCTGCCAGGATGATGACGCCAGCCGGATACGACGATCCTCGCTGCGAACGGATTTGCAAGGTGCCGTTGCCCCGTACACATCTTAGAGCGTGAAGCGGCAGGCAATGAAGGTCCTGGCATTCGACTGTTCCGGCGCGGCTTGCTCGGCGGCCCTCTGGGAGGACGGCACGACCGGCGCCCATCGCTTCGAACGACGCGAACGCGGACATGCGGAGCGTCTGCTGCCGATGCTGAGGGAAATCCTGTCGGAACGTGGAGCGACTTTCTCCGACGTCGACATTTTTGCGGCATCGACCGGGCCGGGCGCATTCACGGGCGTGCGTGTGGGCCTCGCGACATTGCGCGGCTTGGCCCTCGCTGTTGGGCGGCCGATGCTCGGTGTGACGAGCTTCGAGGCAATTGCCCATAGCACCGATGAGGGCGAGCGTGCCGGCCGCGATCTCCTTGTCGTCATCGAAAGCAAGCGTGCGGATCTCTTCGCCCAAACCTTCTCGCCATCGCTGCTGCAGGAAGGAGCGCCGCAGGCGCTACCACCCGATCGATTGGTCGAGCAAATCCTGGCAACCAATTCGAGAAATGCTCTTCTCGTCGCCGGCGACGGTGCCGGGCGCATCACCCCCCTCCTCCGCAAGACGGGCCGCGATGCGGTCGAGGCACGCGCTGCGGCGTTCCCCGACGCAAGCGCCATCGCGCGACTTGCGGCGACGTGGCGCGCGCGGGCGTCGCACCGGCCTCCCGCACCTATTTACCTGCGCGCCCCGGCGGTCACCCTACAGCACCCGGCGCGCGGATGAGGGCGGCGGCGACACGATGGCGCATATTGCCCGCGTCCGATGCGCACGCGCATTTGCTTGCCGAACTCCACGCTCGCGCCTTCGAAGTTCCTTGGTCAGCCGCATCGTTGGCGGAACTCATGGCCATGCCCCGCACCTTCGCCCTTCTCGCACATGGTGCGACAAGCACCGATGAGCCCGTGCATCCTGCGGGCTTCATTCTTTGCCGCGTTGCGGCCGAGGAATGCGAAGTGCTGACGATCGCCGTCGACGTCGCCACAAGGGAGCGTGGCGTCGCCAAGGCGCTGCTTGATGCCGCGTCGACAGAAGCGGCCGATCGCGGCGCCAACGCGATCTATCTCGAAGTCGCTATAAACAACGCGCCCGCTCGGCGGCTTTACGCCGCTGCCGGATTTTTCCCCGTCGGCCGCCGCCAGTCTTACTACCAGAGCGCGAAAGATCGGCCGAGTACCGATGCACTTGTCCTGATGTGCCCATTAAAACGTTCAAGCAGTACAAAAGCCTAATTTTCAACTGATAAAGAAGAAGGTTGTCAAAGACGACGACAGTATTTATAACCAAGAAGAAGTTCACGTAGAGGACCGGGGATAATGGCCGACCAAACGAATCCAAGCGAAATCTTGTCATTGACCGCCAAAATCGTCGCGGCGCATGTCTCGAAAAATCCCATTGCGGTCGATGAATTACCTAGTTTAATCAAATCCGTACATGCCAGCCTCCTGGGCCTGGATAAACCACTCGAAATTGTGCCGGAGCGGCCGCAAGCGGCGGTCCCGGTCAAGAAATCGGTGACGCCGGACTACATTGTATGCCTCGAAGACGGCAAGAAATTGAAAATGCTCAAGCGGCACCTCAAGACGGCCTACAACTTGACGCCGGAGCAATATCGGGAGCGTTGGGGCCTGCCGAGCGATTATCCGATGGTGGCCCCCAATTACGCGCGGCAGCGCAGCCGTCTTGCTAAGGAGATCGGGCTCGGGACTCGCGCACGTAAAGGCGGGCGCGGGGGCTGAACAGCGCCCCGCTCGGATGAGCGAAGGCCGACCCGACCGGATGCTTTTCTTAACGCGATGCGGCGCGTACTGAAACGGGCTCTCTACTCGGCCGATTCCGCCCCGGATACGCGATAGGCGGGTGTGGTCTTTTTGGCTATAATTCTTTAACGGTCGGAATTGGGAGCGAGCGGACTGAATCATGCCGTCGCGCATCGAGCGGCTTTGCACCGACAAGGGATTGAAGATGACCGACCAGCGCAGGGTGATTGCGCGGGTTTTGTCGGACTCGGCCGACCATCCCGACGTCGAGCAGGTCTACCGGCGCGCCATCCAGATCGACCCGCACATCAGCATTTCAACCGTGTATCGAACGGTACGCCTTTTCGAGGAAGCAAATATACTGGAGCGACATGACTTTCGCGACGGGCGAGCGCGTTATGAGGAAATCCCCGAATCCCACCATGACCATTTGATCGATGTGCAGACTGGCAAGGTGATCGAATTCACCAATGAAAAGATCGAGCAGTTGCAGCGCGAGGTTGCGGGCCTGCTCGGCTACGACCTCGTGGATCATCGACTCGAACTCTACGGCGTGCCGCGCGGCTCGGAGGGAAAGTCGAAAAAATGAAACGTGCCTGCCTTACTTTCCTCTCCCGCAAGACGGCACTTGTAGCAGGGAGGAGATTGACTTGAGCAAAGTGACCAGCCTTAGAAACGCGCGCGCAGCACCGGATGAGGTCACGCGCGTCAGCAACCTCGAGGTTCGTCTGGCCGCGGATCGCGCTGAGATCGAGGCGGCGATGGCGCTGCGCTACCGCGTGTTTTACCAGGAGATGTCCGCAAGGCCGACTCCTGAGATAGAGGCCCGCAGGCTCGACTTCGACCGATATGACGAAGTGTGCGACCACTTGCTCGTGATCGACAACGACCGGATCGGCGTGGCCGAGCGCGTCGTCGGCACATATCGCCTGATCCGACGAGGTGCCGCATCCAAGGTCGGCCAATTTTACAGCGAGGACGAATACGATATCTCGCAGCTCAGGGAATACCCGGGCGAAATTCTCGAGCTCGGGCGCAGTTGCGTCGACGCCAACTACCGTACGCGCGGCACCATGCAGCTTCTCTGGAAAGGTATCGCGGACTATGTGTGGCGGCACGAAGTCGCCTTGATGTTCGGGTGTGGCAGTCTGCCCGGGACCGATGTGCAAGCACATGCGAGTGCGCTCACCTACCTCTACCATTTCCATCTCGCACCCCCCGGCTTGCGCGCGCGGGCGGTTCCCGAACGTTATGTCGAGATGCGCGTGCTCGATCCGGCGGGAATAAACCCAAAACGCGCCCTTGCGGAATTGCCGCCCTTGATCAAGGGCTATTTGCGGATCGGTGGCTTTGTCGGTGACGGTGCGGTGATCGATCACCAATTCAACACGACCGACGTACTGATCCTGGTAAAGACCGGTTGGGTCACCGAGAAATATCGCGAACATTTCTCGATCGACCGCGCCAAGGGCGGAGGGACGCTGGATTAATACCATGGGTTCGCCGCTGCGTGGCTTCGTCCGACTGCTGCTCTATATCGGCTGGACGGTCGTGCTCATTCCCGTACAGGCGTTGGCAGTGACGTTCGGCTGGCGGCTGAGGGAGACCTTGCCGGTCTTCTATCATCGCTCGTGCTGCCGCATCTTCGGAATCGAGGTCGAGGTGCGCGGGGTGCGAGCGCCGGGTCGTCCCGCCCTCTTCGTGTGCAATCACACCTCGTACCTCGACATCATGGTGCTTGCGTCGCTCATTCCCTGTTCGTTTGTGGCGAAGAGCGAGGTGGCGAATTGGCCGCTATTCGGTCTTCTTGCGAAGCTGCAGCGCACTGTCTTCGTGGTGCGCGAACGGCGGCAGGCGGCTGTTCAGCGCGACGAGATCGGCGAGCGGCTTGCCGCACGCGAAGCCTTGGTCCTTTTCCCCGAGGGTACCAGCAACGACGGCAATCGCGTGCTGCCGTTCAAGAGTGCGCTCTTCGCCGTAGCGAACGAAACGATCGGCGGCGTCCCACTCACCGTGCAGCCGGTTTCGGTCAGTTACGTGGCCCTTGACGGCATGCCGCTCGGCCGGTTCCTGCGGCCTTTCTATGCATGGTACGGCGACATGGAAATGGCGACGCACATATGGCGTGTCGCGACCCTCGGTGTCTTGACGGTTGTCGTCGAATTTCATCCGCCCGCTCCGCACGAGGCCTTTCTTTCCCGCAAGACGCTTGCGGATTATTGCTTCAGGCGCGTTTCGACAGGTGTGGCACGAGCATTGTCAGGGCGCGCGCCCGTGTCCGAGCCACCGGAAGGCGCCGTCGTCGAGGCGGGATGAGTAAGCGGGACGAGGATTGGGGGGCGTGATACGCAAGCTTTTCATCAGAAGCTACGGTTGTCAGATGAACGTCTACGACGCCGAGCGCATGGCGGAACTTCTCGCTCCGCTCGGATTTGCGGCGACCGCTTCGCCCGACGACGCGGACATCGTGATCCTCAACACATGCCATATTCGAGAAAAGGCTGCGGAGAAGGTCTATTCCGAACTCGGCCGGTTGCGTGCCATCAAGGAGGCGCGGCAGGGAACGGGTGGGGAGCTGATCATCGCCGTGGCAGGATGCGTTGCACAGGCCGAAGGCGCGGAGATCATGCGCCGCCAGCCGGCCGTCGACATGGTTGTCGGGCCCCAGTCGTACCACCGGTTGCCCGAGATGGTGGCGCGCATCGTTGGCACTGGAAAGGGCGGCCGCACTCTCCTCGAGACGGACTTCGACGTCGAGCGCAAATTCGACGAGCTGCCGCGTGCGAGGGGGGTACGAGGGCCCTCCGCTTTTCTCACCATCCAGGAGGGATGCGATCGGTTTTGCACATTCTGCGTGGTTCCATACACGCGAGGGGCCGAGTATTCGCGCCCCGTCGGTGCTGTGACGGGGGAGGCGCGTCAACTCGTGGCAGGCGGTGCGCGCGAGTTGGTACTTCTCGGCCAGAATGTGAACGCCTATCACGGCGTCGCCGATGCCGGCGCCCCGAGCTGGGGCCTCGGCCGGCTCATCCGCCATCTTGCCGGGATCGAGGGGCTTGCGCGCATTCGCTACACGACGTCCCATCCCCGCGACATGGACGAGGAACTGATCTCGGCGCATCGCGATATCCCTCAACTCATGCCGTTCCTGCACCTGCCGGTGCAATCGGGCTCCGACCGCATTCTGGAGGCGATGAACCGGCGCCATCGGGTCGGGGATTATCTGCGCACGGTCGAACGTCTGCGCTCCGTGCGGCCGGATATGGCGCTCTCGTCCGATTTCATCGTCGGTTTCCCCGGCGAAAGCGACGCCGATTTCGAGGCAACGCTCGCCCTCGTGCGCAAGGTGACCTTCGCGCAGGCCTATTCCTTCAAATACAGTCCGCGCCCTGGAACACCCGCCGCGATCATGGAGCGCCAGTTGCCCGATCCGATAAAGGAAGAGCGCCTCGCGCGGCTTCAGGACCTTATCACCGCGCAACAGCGCGAATTCAACAGCAAGACCGTGGGTCGCCGACTTCCCGTGCTGCTCGAGCGCCGCGGCCGCCACAGCGGCCAGCTTGCCGGGCGCACGCCTTATATGCAGGCCATCCACGTCGAAGCATCCGAGGCGCTGGTTGGCTCGATCGTCGACGTCGAAATCTCGGCGGCCCACGCCGTCAGCGTGACGGGAACGCTTGCCGGGGCCGACCTCGGTTTCGTGCACGCTTGCGCAGGACGGCCGGCACCAGCACCGACACCCGCGGATCGAGGGGAGGACGTGAGGATCATCGCGTGAGGACGCGCCCGCCCGAGCGCGAAGGCGCTCCCGTTCGTTTGCAGTTCGAGGACAATCGATTGCTGCCGCGGCTCTTTGGCGAGCACGATCAGCACCTCGCGCGAATCGAACAACAGCTCGGCGTCGAGCTCAGCCAGCGCGGCAACCAGCTTTCGATCCAGGGGCCGGCAGACGGTATTGAAACGGCGCGGGAGGCCATCCGCAGCCTTTATCGCCGCCTCAAGAGCGGCAAGGATGTCGACCTCCACGAGGTCGATGCAGCACTGCGTCTCGCCTCACGCGGCGGTGCTGGGTCGGCGGAACCGGAAATCGAGCTCGCCACCCGCCGGCGGGTGATCGCACCCCGTTCGCCCACACAGGCCGAATATATGAAGTCGCTCCAATCCTACGAGCTCGTGTTCGGTCT
>Ga0187766_10000081_pt1 | contig 45762 bp, 44 predicted proteins | sample 0216_QUI02_MP05__4_FD_132971 | JGI IMG/M metagenome (GOLD analysis project Ga0187766, IMG submission 132971) | Tropical peat soil microbial communities from peatlands in Department of Meta, Colombia - 0216_QUI02_MP05_20_MG | ecosystem: Environmental > Terrestrial > Soil > Wetlands > Peat ... | reverse complement strand
GCTTCATAGACCCGCATCGGTCGGCCCTTTCGGCCGAAGCCCCTCAACTCGGCGCTCGTGTGGTGGATTTGAAGTTCCTGTCATTTTGGTGGCATCCGCGATTAGGAACTTCAAATCCGAATACCACACTAAATACAACATATTAATAGCGTGGCTTTGTATTCGGAATTCGCTCCCGGTCCCGCACCCGCATGTGGCGAATTTCGGATTCGCCACACTCGTCGCGCCGTTTGCCGGCAGCGAGTTCCAATCTGTCTCGTTCCAAGTCGCTCAACGGACTGCGGCACCGATTGAACGCCGCGAAAGGGGCAGTATGAAGAGATATCGAACCCCGAAATCTCAGCATATTATGGGTGAGCCGTTCAAGCGACGAATTGGGGAAATGACGATGTGTGAGAAAAGACCCATCCGATTTTGGGCTCGGTCCGGGGATGTCAAAACTGTATTCTGCAGGGCCCCAGAGACGCCTCTCTGCCTACGTGGGCGCCCAAATCGAGCTTGTTATACGCGAGGTGAAAGATTTGGGCAAAGTCGTGGGAATTGAATGACTTCAGGGCTGCCGCCCTGCATGCTATGATGCCGATTGCAAACGACGGTACGGGACGGCACGAGACGCCGAAGTTTTGTCATGGAGCATTGCGTGCGGGAAGGCGTTCGGGGTGTAACGAAGGCACGTCGGTGGGACGCACTTTTACTTTCGATTGTGTTCTACGTGGTCATGGCGGCCCCGATCGTACTTTCCGCCGACACGGTTACGGTAAGCCAGCGAGACCGCACGTTTTTTCCGGATAGCCTTCAGCTTGCGCCTGGTTCGGTCGTTCACATCGTGAACGACGATAAGGTTACCCACCACATCTACGTCGATTCCCCCGAGATGAAGTTCGACTCCGGCGAACAGCCCGTCGGAACGACGGTCGATCTGCGCTTCGATAAGCCCGGCACCTTCGACGTGCAATGCGCCATTCATCCGACCATGCATCTCCAAGTGACGGTCAAATGACGTTCAGCGCGGCAGGGTAGATACCGAGAAGGTCGTCGGCTCCTCCGTCAATGTTCCAAGGAACGCGACAAGATCGGCCTTCTCTTGGTCGGTCAGCCCGAGCGGCTTGATCAGTTCCGATCGGCTCGGCCGATCGACGCCGCCGCGATCGTAAAGATCGATAACCGCCTCGAGAGTCTGAATTGAACCGTCGTGCATGTAGGTTGCGCGACGCGCCACGTCTCGCAGTGTCGGGACCTTGAAAGCATGGCGCAATTTCACTGAGTTCGGGAACAGCCGTGCGCGCCCGATATCGTCCCCGTGGGCTGTCCCGATATCGTAGAAAGCGCCATCGGTGAAATTCCATCCGCTGTGGCACTCGGCACAGCCTGCCTTCCCGTTAAAGATGTCGAATCCGCGCTTCGCCGAATTGTCGATGGCGCGCTCGTCGCCATCGATCCACCGATCGAATGGCGACTGCCCGGAGACGATAGTGCGCTCGAACGTCGCAAGCGCTAATTCGATGTTGTGCCGCGTTATGGCGCCGTCGGGAAAGGCCTTGTCGAAGGCTTGGCGATAGTTCGGGATCGCCGAGAGTGCTGCGATCAAATCCTCTTCCTTGCGATTCATCATGGCGGGTGAAGTAATCGGGGCGAAGGCAACCGACTCCAAATTCGGGAACTTGCCGTCCCAACCCAAAATTCGGATCCAGGCAACGTTAAGAAGGGTCGGCGCGCGCCTCGGAAGCGGTTGTTGATTTTCGCCGATTGCTCGCGGCAACCCGTCTCCCCATGAGAGTCCGGGGTTGTGGCAACTAGCACAGGTGCGTGCACCCGAGCCCGAAAGGATCGGATCGAAGAAGAGCATGCGGCCGAGGTCCGCTTTCGCAAGCGAGTATTGGTCGTCGATGGGGAAGGGGATGTCCTCGGGGCGACGGAATTTGCCTTTCCACGTCTCGCGCTGCGAAACCGAATCCACGGGCGCGGATAGGGTGGCGCTGAGCAGGCATACGCAAAGAACGGATGCGCACAGCCGCCAAAATCCTGCTCGGTCGATCAATGGCGCCGATTTTCGCGATCGGAACAGATCAACGTCGTCGCGAGGCTGGTTGAGCGAATGCGCAGAGAAGCTACCGCCACATCCTTTGCCTCGCGTGCGTGCAAACCGTCGAAAGCTCTCGGCCGCCGTTGCGAAATGTCGAAAAAGTCGAGCCATGCGCGAGTTGGACATCTTATTCATGCGACCTCACGCGCGACACTTCCCGCCGGCAAAGTGATGGTGACTGTCGTACCCACGCTGGGGGCGGTCTTGATCGCTAAAGTTCCGCCGTGAAGCTCCACAAGGTTCTGGGTTAGTGGCAAACCGAGGCCGGTGCCCTCGTAGCGACGAGTAATGGCGCCGTCGATCTGCCGAAACGGCTCCAGCGCGATCGCGACGTCTTCCGGCCTCATGCCAATTCCCGTATCGGACACACGAAGCGTAATCTCTCCGGTGCGAAGCGCTCGCGCCGATATGACTACGCGGCCGCCCGACGGCGTGAACTTCACAGCATTCGACAAGAGATTGAGGATGATTTGTTTCAGCCGCCGTTGATCCGCTTGCACGAGCGGCAGATCGGGCGGAATGTCACGGACGAAATCGAGGTTCGCCCCACGCGCCCGATCCGCAATGATGCGGTAGCAGGCCGCGACGACCTCCGCGATATTCACATTTTCTTTGTAGATCTCGAGGCAGCCCACCTCGATCTTGGAGAGATCGAGCACATCATTGATCAGACTCAAGAGATGATTGCCGGCGATATGAATGTCATTCGCATAGTCGCGGTATCTGGCGTCCACCGGCCCCATGACCGATTCGCGAATGACCTCCGCAAAGCCGATAATGGCGTTCAGGGGCGTGCGCAGCTCGTGGCTCATGTTGGCGAGAAACTCACTCTTGCTTCGGCTGGCGGCCTCGGCCTGATCCTTCGCAGCCTGAAGGAAAGTTTCACGCTCCTTGAGCACGGTGATGTCGCTCGCGATGACGACAAATCCGCCATCCGCGACGCTGCTGCGACTTACTCGGAGCCAGCGGCCGTCATGAAGTCGGACCTCGCCGACCGGCTGCATAAGGGTCACTTGGAGGACAGACGGTAACTGTGCGCCATGAACGAGGCCGTCGATGAGCTCGGGAAAAAATTTGGCAACCTGCGAATTCGATATGAGGATTCGGTTTTTGTCGTCGACAAGGATGACGCCCTCGGCGGAACTTTCGATGGCGTTTTCGAGCCGGATTTGCGCCGTGCGGCGCGCCGCGATCTCGCGCTCCATCATGCGGCGGATGTTGTCGCGCATCACCGCCATCGAGCCGAGTAGCCAGCCGAGCTCGTCTTCGCCGGCCGATACGATTTCGACATCGAGCTCGCCGTCCGCAATGCGGCTCGCTGCGTGTGATGCGGCGGCTATGGGATGCACCATGCGACGCGTGAGCAGAATGGCGACGATCGTGCTGAGCAAAAGCGCTCCCATCGTGGCGCCGACGCTTAGTCGGCGGTAGGTCGCGATGGATGAGAGCGCTCTCTCGCGGTCCTTAAAGCCGTCTTCGGCCGTCAATTCCACCAGGTTGTCCAGGTCGGCGATGAGGGCGGCGGCACGGTTGTCGAGAATCGTACGATTTGCGTCGTCGCCCGCATGCGACAGAAGGCGACGCCGGAGGGCGTCCCACTCGGAAATGCCGCTCGCAATGCCGCGCGCCAAGGTGGCCGCTCCGCCCGACATCGACCGCGCCTCTGCGACCGCCAGGTCCTCGTGCAACGATCGCGCGAGCCCGTCCATGCGGGCTGCGAGCGATTCCCGCTTCGTGGCGTCCTGCGCGTCTCGCCATTGAGAGAGCGCGAGCTGAAGCGCGGTGAAATTCGACATGGCCAATCGCGCGTAGCTGATCGCCATCAGCGGTTTGTCGTAGGTTTCGACGACAAGCCTTCCGGACTCGACAACGTTGCTGACCGCATAAAGGCCGAGGAAGCCCGTAATCGTGGCGAGCGCACAGAAAGCCAAGAAGATCTTGCCACGGATCGTAACCGCCATGGCGCAAAGCTTCCGAGCCGCTGCTGCTGGCATATCCCTCAGGCAGGTCGCGAGACCACCGGGCATACAGTCAATCTCCAATCGACCGCGCTTTGCCTTGTGTTACGCTGTTTTCGCTTAATTTCCGATTAATATTTCCCCACTTGTATTCTGTCATGGATTGTAAAATTAACTCCATTTTTCAGAGATTTGTTCGATATATTAAGTAATTCTGTGAAAATCCTCCTTAAGATCTGTTAACGAATATTTCCCGGCCCTGCCTGAGTTCGGATAGATTTCGGGTGACAATGGGGAAACGGCGAGAGGTCAAGCGAGCGAAGCCTCGACACGTGTCGGCTCATCCAAAGGGAAGCTCGGAAAGCGGTTCAACGCATGGAATCGCGACGTGAGCGATTCGCTTCGTCATGGGTCGACGAGCACGACGTGCTCTCGCCGGCTACAGAATCGTCTCCTCCATCTGCTTGCTCCAGCGGACGGAAGTCCGTCTTTCGGCTATCCTTGCGAGACGCGGCGCACCACGGTTTAGGCGATCAAGTCGAGGGGGATTGAGATGGGGATACGTGAGCTGGCTATGAGTATCCTTCTGGTCTTTGGCGTGATGCTAGCGGGCAATTCCGCTCACGCGCAAAGGTCAAACTACCAGTTCGAGACCGGGAACACTCTGCTCGAAAAATGCGAAAGCCGACAGGGGACCACGGGATATTATATCTGTCTTGGTTACCTTGTCGGTGTAGCCGATACGTTCGACGCCCTTAGGCCGACAACACGCTTCGATTATTGCCTGCGGGAAGGCGCTACGAATGCCCAATTACAACGGGTGGTCGTCAAGTATTTGAAAGAGCACCCCGAGGAACTCGATCTTTCGGCGGGGTGGCTCGTTGTACTTGCGCTCACGGACGCTTTTCACTGCTCACCCGAATGAGGGTCGCGCAAAGAGCTGAACGACCGCGGCTCTGGCCGAATCCCGGACAGCCTTACCGCGATTTGCGCCCGTGGAGATCCGCAGCCTCCCGAGCCAGCTTGTCTTTCAACGGCTCGGCCTTCATGAGCATCTTGCGCGCCCTTCGCTCCTCCCACTCGTCGCTGACGGCGCCGACGAGGAAAGCGGCCAGCACGTTGAGTGCCGCCCACGCGGGGCGATCGGCGCCGGCGGGTATGAACACGAGGCCGAACGCGAACATGAGAAGCCAGACGATGGCGATCAATCTGCTCATTAGCGTGTCTCAATTCTTGACGCGAGATCGTGACGCTTTTCCTAGTGTGGTGGATTTCGGATTCGCCACACTAGGCTGGCAGCCGTGTTTTCGGCTGTGCAATTACGTCGCAGGTAATTGAGTGAAAGGGCGGCCGATGATATGCAGGCGCTTCAGCGAGCGGCAAGTCGGCCCATCAAACAATTCCGACGACGGAACCGATCCTCTGAGGAGAGATTATCGATGAAACTTTTGTATCAAACTCACTCGCCCTTCGCGCGGAAGGTGCTGGTGATGGCGCACGAGGCAGGACTCGCCAACAAGATCGATGTAATCCATCACGAAACCAGTCCGGTCCGGCGGAACGAGGCCGTGTACGCCGTGAACCCGCTCGGACAAGTACCGATACTGGTCTGCGACGACGGGCTGGCGCTTTTCGATTCGACGGTGATCTGCTCATATCTCGACAGCCTGCATGCCGGCCCCCGGCTGATACCGGAGGAGGGGCGCAACCATTGGCTTGCCTTGCGGCTTGAGGCGCTCGCTAATGGCATGATCGAGGCCGGCAGCCTATATCGTTGGGAGATCGATCGACGGCCCGAGACGCTACGCTGGAGGGCGATGGCCGAGGCACAGGCGGGCAAGCTGCGGACTGCTTACGATTTCATTGAGCAAAAGGTTGCTTTGGACGGCCCGCTCGACATCGGCCAGATCGCACTTGCAACCGCGCTCGGTTGGCTCGAGTTCCGCCGGCTTCCCTGGCTCGCGGATAGCCATCCACGGCTGACGAACTGGTATCGTGCATTTGCGCGGCGGCCGTCGATGGTGGCAACTCCCATGCAAGGCGAAACCTTCGACTAGTGTGGTGGATTTGATGTTCCTGTTGTTTTGGTGGCATCCGCGTTTAGGAACTTCAAATCCGAATACCGCACGAAAGACAACCTCTTGTGAGTGCGCTGAGTTTGATCGTTCGTCCTCTTTAACGTCATGGCGCGGCCGGCCGAAGGCCGAGACCCGGGCATTCACGCCTTTCAGCGCCCGAGCCTTGTTGAGTGGAGAGGCTCGATCGTGCAATTACCCATCCGGTAATAATTTGCAAGACTTCACCGAGGCAGACAAAATTCGGTCTGGAGACCTTGCCTGAAGGCCGTGAAAAAAGCCCCGCTGACCATGGGGGAAGGCGGGGCTAGTTTACCGTCGTCTCATCACTTGAGGGGACGTTTGACAGGCGACGGCAAATGACTTGCCTGCAACCCGAGTGCCAATGCGGCTACCCAAAAAGTACAGCCCCGCCGATTCGGGGCCAGGAGGGAAGCGGGTGGCACTGGACTGTGTCTCCTCGGGAAGATCGGCTTGGATGCGCTGCACCGCCGTCCACGAGGCCAAGCCGATGAGGAACGGGATCATGATGGCCCCGCCACGTAGAGCCAAGCCAAGGTGTAGATGATGATCAGGCAGAGCGTGGTGATGCCGAGGCTCGCCAGCGCAGTGTCAATCGTGGTCCGGCGCGAGACGTAATCGAGCCGCCATCGTTTCCGGCATGAATGACGTCCCGAACTCGCAAGGATACACGCAGGCAACGTGGTGGAATCGCATACCCGCGAAAGCGTCGGTGCTGATGGTATCGATTTCAGTCGCCAGCAACTTACTGCTCGGATATGGTGAGCACCGAACCCGCACTTTTCTCCTGTGGATCATGTCGGTGGTTGTATCCATCGCGTTCTTCCTCATTGCCGACATTGACAATCCGCGCCTTGGTCTCATTCGTGTGCTGTCAAAACGTCTGATGGTGTTTGCGGATTCAATCAAGCCCCATTAGCGCCGGCCGTTTTGTCGGCCCGACGAAGCGTTATCGCGAGGTAATGCCTGCATGTGCGGTCGCTATAGCATCACAAGCGCACCCGAAGCGATGCGGCGGTTGTTCAAGTTCTCGAACGCTTTGCCAAACCTACGCCCACGCTACAACGTCGCTCCGACGCAAGACGTTCCGGTGGTTCGTGCTACTGAGGTCGGCCGCGAGCTTGTTGCATTGCGCTGGGGCCTCGTGCCGCATTGGTCGCCGGACCTGTCAATCGGCGCGAAGCTGATCAACGCACGGTCAGAGACGGTCGCCGAGAAACCTTCGTTCCGCGATTCCTTCAGGAAGCGCCGATGTCTCGTGGTCGCTGACGGGTATTACGAATGGCAGAAGGCCGAGGGCAAAAAGCTGCCCTGGCGCTACACACTCAACGATGGCGGATTGTTCGCCTTCGCGGGCCTGTGGGCTCGATGGGACAAAGCGCGGGACAAAGTGCCGGTCGAAACCTGCGCCATTCTCACAACAGAAGCGAATCAGCTCGCGCGGAAAATTCACGATCGGATGCCGGTGATCCTCGCACCTGACGATTACGCGGCGTGGCTCGGGGAAGATGCGCAGCGCGAACCGACGGACTTGCTCCGACCGTACCCGTCGGAGGCCATGCGGGCCTATCGCGTCGGCGCCGTGGTCAGCAATTCGAGGAACGACGTGCCCGAGTGCATAGAGCCCATTGCGGCCTGACAAAATTGGGCTCGTGCGAATCTTTGTGCTTTAGGCTGCCACGCCATGCGCAATCGGCCGCCATGCGCAAGACGATCTGAGGACTAAATGATTTTCGTGCCGTAGATAGCGGCGTGCGCTCCATAGTAAAGAACGACGATGCCGAGGAGTGCCGCGCAATAATAGGCTGGCGCCAGGATCGGCCGCCGCTCCACCTTCGGCTCGTCGTCAACCGCTATGGCCACCAGGATCGTGACGATCAAGAGATGGCCGATCGCATCCAATTTTCCGAATTCGAAGACCGCGCTGACGAACATTGCCGTCAGCGCGATCGCTGCGAGACGACGGACAAGCGGGGTCCATAACAGTGCGAAGGCCAGGCCGAATTCAACGACCCCCGCGGCAATCATATAGAAGACGTCATTGAAGCCCATCGCCAATGTCGGATGCGTCTGCAACAGCGGAAACGTCCATTGCGGATAGGCCCATTTCTCCACGGACGCCCAGATCAAGGTTATGGCGGCCCCCCATCGCGCATAGTCGATCGGCCGCCGGCCGAACAAGCTGCGCTGCAAACCGCTCAGGCCGAGATAAATCGCGGCTCCCAAAAAGATCGGGTAGTCCATCATGTGAAACGCGCCGTAGCTATAGACGCCGAAGGCGAACAGAAAAGCGATGCCGATTGCGGAAAAGATCATGGTGGCGCGCCAGAACATTCCCACGGCAATAGCGAATTGAAGCCAGGAAATCGCGACCACATCGGTTTTGAGCTCTGGCGTCAGAATGATATTTCCCAAAACCCACAGCCCTACGAAAAACACCGCGGTGCAAGCACGGAAAATTGCCTCCGTGCGCGGCTGCAAGACCCGTCCCAGGCGATCGATCGTTCTTAGCAAAAACGCGCCAACGACCGTTCTCTCGACATGGGATAACAGCCAGATCGTGACCAATGAGCATGCAATCAGCAGGAAAAACATGGGACAGCACATCTCCGCCAACTCTTTCGGCTGGGCGGCGACGTCATAAGCGGCAAACCATTTGACATGGGCCGCGGCGCGCAACGGATATACGGCGACTAAAAAACCTGCAGACAATGCGGTGGTTTTGGCGAGGCGCCGCAACCCGGGCGACTGCTCGTGCATGTTCCCCTGATTGTCTTATCCCCCAAGCGGCCGCCAATCTATACCGAAAACCCGCAAAGATGGTTAACGGAACGGAAATTTTCCGCAATTTTATTGCGAATATTTTTTGCTGTGGCAGACCGGCATCGGGTCGACCAGCCTGCCCGTGGCCGCGCACTCCATTCGGAATGTCCAACGTGAGGCGAATGCCGCGGGATTCGGGGCGTTCGCCACGGTTGGATCGTTCGCTCGCTAAGGGTGGCCATCTTGGCACGGCCCGGCGGCCGTCTAACCGATTCTTCATACTCTAACGGCATAACGGACGAGCCTTGTGCACAATCTGGGGGCAAAAGTGCTCGCTACGTTCGGTGCCGTCGGCATCATTTTGGGAACGCTCGCCGCGGCCGGCGCGCGCTTGGTTCCCGCGCGCAAGGCTCGCCTCGAGCGATCGGCCGGGCTCTTGATCGTCGCGGGCGTGGTATTTCTGGGCTTGGCATTTCCGATGGTGTAACCGGTCACTCCAAAGAAAATTACCGGTCCACCAGTTTAACCGTGCAAGACCAATTTCTGCACGCGCCAGTTCAAGAGCTCCGCGACATAGAGCACGTTTTTCGCTGGGCATGCCATTTCGTGAATCCAGCCGAATTGCTTGAGCTGCTTGCCTGACTCGCCAAGCACGCCGAGGAGTTTGCCGTCGAGCGTGAGCTTGTAGATGCGGCCCGGATATGCGTCCGAGCTGTAGAGCACTTGGTCCGGTCCGGGTGAAATGCAAATCGCCCAGGGAGAGCCGGGTGCGAAGGTCCCGCCGGCGATCGCGGCCTCGTCCGGGACGTTCCCGATCGCGGGCCGCGCGCCTGGCGGCACGGGCACGTCGATGGTGAACTGGCGCTGAAAATTGCCCTCGCCGTCGAAGACCTGAATACGCCGGTTACCTCGATCGGCGACATAGACGAGGCCCTTGGCGTCGACCGCGATGCTGTGTGGCGTGTTGAATTGGCTTGGGCCGTTGCCGCGCTCGCCCCATGACTTAAGCCAATTTCCATCCTTGTCGACTTTGGCGACGCGGGAATTGATATAGCCGTCGCTGATGTAGGTGTTGCCGGCGGCGTCCCAGGCCACATCGGTCACTTGGCGGAAACGACCGGGCTCGGCCGGCAGCGGGGGGTTCGGATGCTTCAAGGGTCCGGTTTCCTCGGCCGACGCCTCCTGCTTGCGCCCGAACACCATTGCGACGCGACCGTCGGGCGTGAACTTGATCACCATGTCGGAACCCTTGTCCGTGACCCAGATGTTGTCGTGAGGATCGACCTTCACCGTGTGCGCGAACGACCACGCATAGAGGTTGTGACCGATCTCGCGGACGAACCGGCCGTCCGATGCGAATTCGAGGAGCTGGGTCGCCGCCGCACCGTACGCGGGACCCGTGGAATTCCCGCGCGAGAGTACGAAAACATGGCCCTTGGAATTAAGCGCCACGCCCGATACCTCGCCGAAATAAAGATTGCTAGGGAGCCGCAGCAGGTTGTGGACTGAGTCGTAGGCGATGGTCGGCAAGGCGTCGTCGGCCAAGCCGAAACCTGGCGACAGCGCCATTGCCGCGATCCCCCCACCGGCGGCAAGCATGAAGCGGCGTCGATTGAGGCTCGCGCAACAGGCGCAGGATCCCGAATGAAGCAGGCCCATTTCTTTCCCCCCTTGATCCGCGGGTGAGTTGTTTTCGAGCGGCGAAAGCCACTGCGACCCAAGTGCGACAGTGCCAATGGCCACGCCTTAGAACGCAAGGCGGCCGCCGTCACGCGCCCACCTCAATCTCAAGGGTGCCCCCTCAAGACAAATACAACCAGGGGTCAATTGCAAGCCCCTTGTGACGGCGCTACCTGCGCCGAGGGGGCACGGAGGCGACGGGTCGCTTCTTTACGAGCGAGCGACTATTCGAACTTAGCGAACCTGGGAGTCATGCGTGCTTGGAAGGGCCTCGGTTCTCGGAGTCGTAGTGGTACTTCGGTTGCCAGCCCGCAGCACCCTCGGGAATAAGATCGAAGATGTGCCAGACCGAGCAAAAATCGTCGCCAGGCCCGAACGAGGTATCCGACACGCGCACGATCTTGTCTCCGTCGCGCTTGAAAACCGAAACGCCCGGCCGTGCGCCGTCATCGGTACGGTAGCCCATGTCTTCGCCGAAGCTGCTTCCCTGGTACGACACCATGGGAAAGCGCCAGCCGCGGCTCACGGCGAATTTCCTCTGCTGATCCGGCGCATCCGGCGAGGCGACGACGAACGCGGCTCGGCTTTGCAAATGATCGTAAACCCCGTTGAAGCCGTCGGCCCAAAGTGTGCAGAAACGGCACCCCGCACCCATGTTGTGAATGACGATCAGGGTGTCTTGCCGGCCAAAGAGATCGGATAGCGAAACCGGTCCATCGGCGGCGGCCAACCGGTAGTTCTTCGTCACCTCCGGCTCGATCGCCGATTGGGCGTCACGCATTTTCTTGCGAATCTCGGCAATCTCCTCGCGATAACGCCCGACTTTTGCCATGCTATCTTTGTAATTCATCGTCCAGCTCCCATTGCGTTAAACAGTCGGCTGCTAGACCCTGGATTTAAGGCGGCGGGTGTTCCGCCTACGGCCTTTCCGCAATCTCGCTACCTTCTCCCGCTCGAGATCGTCGAGCGTGAGTGCGAGAAGATCGAATTGGTCTTTCCAGTATTTGCTGTAGCGATTGAGCCACACGGCCGCGTCATAGATCGGTCCGGTAACGAGACTGCATCGGCTGATCCGTCCCGTGCGCTCCTGCCGGACGAGCCCCGCGCGGACCAGCACCTGGATGTGGCGCGAAACCGCCTGCAGGGTGATTTCGAAATGGGCCGCGATCTCCGATACCAGCAAGTCGTGGCCATCGAGCTCGATCAGGATCCGGCGGCGAACCGGATCGGAAAGGGCGCCAAATGCCATGTCGAGCGCCTGTTCCTGGCGGTCGGCCTCCTGACCCAGCGTTACGGCGCGGAGCGTGAGAGCCTGTGCCATGTTCGGTCCATTGCCATGCAAGTCAATTTCTCAACAATATGGTTTATATTAAACCAATTTGTTGAGTGATTGTCAAGCCTGCGCGAACCTGTAGTCCGATTGACAGCGTGCCGTCAGTTTAGGGCACCGCGCACCTCACCTCAGGCGGCCCGAGCGCAAAAATTGGCCCGACAAATGCAGGAACTGGCCTGACAACCGCGAAATCTGGCGGAAATTGCGCAATATCCGTGCCACTTGCCGCATTGCTCGACGCGTTGCGGCCCGTTGGCGGGCGCGAGGGTCGCGTGTTAAGATAAGTCTTCCATGGTTTGTCGGGCGCCTACCATGCGAAAGACAGCGTGCATCGTCGTCGCTCTGGTCGTCATTCCTCTCGGCTCTTTGTCCGCGATGGAGGAAAGGTCGTATGGGCGAATTGGCCAATGGGAAGTCATCGCGTATTACAATGAAGTCGGTGTTTTCAGCCATTGCGCCTTGGGAATGGCTTCCCGCTCCAAACAAGAAAATCTGACGCTTACTCTGGGCGCCCAGGGTTATTTCGTCTTTCTGGACAATCCCGAGTGGGCGCTGCCGCTCGACGATCGGTATAGAGTACAGGCATCCATCGATCAGCAGATTTGGCAAAGTAGCGCGACCGTCTATTCCCCGACGGGTGTCTCGATGGCCTTTCCGTGGAACGTCGGATTCGGCGCTGCGTTTGCCAGCGGTTCCGACATGTCGGTCCGATTTTCGAACGGACGGAGCTGGACCGTTGCATTGAGAGGATCGAATGCCGCGATGCCGAGCTTCCTGAAGTGCCTGAACGAGAACAAGATCGACCGCAACCCCATGCGCGACGGGCCTGGAAACGGCGCGCAGAACTAGGCGAATTCCACACGCTGACATTCGTCGTGCACCGCTCGCGCGAGAAGCCGCGCACGGTTCGGATAAACCGCCGCCACCGCACATCGGACAAACGATAGACCCACCGGAATGTGCGTGCCGCCGGATAGAAATGCTATTGGCTCATCTGGGTCAAGGCGGCTTCAATCGGCGCGCTCGAAACGCGCATGAACCCCGTGTAAGGCTGATCGAGTTCCAGGATCAGAAAGATCGCACCCGCAACAGACAGCGCGCCAATCAATAACGCCGTAACGACGGTTCCGTTGAATCGTGTGAGAAGGCCGAAGCCGACGAAGAGAAGGACAAGCCATGACACGAGTACGATCAGAAACGGTAAGGCGATCGCGCTGCTTCGCTGCGAATACATCAGAAGGCGCGTGTGGTATATGCCCGTTGTGATCTGCAACGCTTCGCTCTTGATATAGCGCTGCTCGTCGGTTTGCGGTGACAAGGCCTGGATGTCCCTGAAGAACACCTCGGGCTCGGCCTTGTTCCTGAACAACTCCAAGTTCGGGGATACGGAACTGTCCCTCGGCCAAATCCGCTCCGCGGCTTCGACCACCGTCTGTCGAAGGGAGGTCCGAGCCTCCTTTGTGTCTGGCCCATAATTCGCCAGAATGCGGTCGAGCTCGATGATGCTTGCGGAAAGCTGCGCCACCTCGCTCGTCTGCGTGTCGTAGGTGCCTTTTGCCGATGCAACAAGCAGGCCGAGCACGAGTGCCGCCATTGTGCCGATCAGGCCGATGATCAGCTTCACCACATCCGATGAGGCTCCCGCGAGGTGATGGTCCGGCAGCCTGGGATTCAGAAACATTCCAGCGATGGCGCCGCAGAAGACGCACGCGAAAACGATCAACGCGATTGCCGTGGCGTTCATGGCTGAATTCCTCGAAAGATGCGGCGCAGACGACTGTCTTGATTTCCAGCTTGAATAGCACCCTAATTCTCGGTCGATCGCAATACAACGGTGTCGAATGTTATCGCGGGGTACGCGCGGTAGCGGAACCCGTGGCCAGGTTCTTGAAAAATTCGCCGCGCACAAACAAATAAGTAGGAGTAAAGTAACCTCGGGTGCCGCCGAAATGCCTTGGGCTTCGGCGCGTTATGCGGATCACCGATTGGATCGGCGAAAATGGGGAGTTATAGCCATGCAGAGAGGCGTATTTCTTGCGGCTATTGTCCTGCTTGCCCTGATGGGCTGCGCGCGTGAGAGTGTGACCTTGAAGAACCCGCAAACCGGGCAGCTCGTCACCTGCGGCCCTTATACGTTGAGCGGATCGAATTCGGCGGCGCAGATTGAGGCCGAGCGCAACTGCGTAAATGGCTACGGCAGCCAGGGTTACGACCGCGTTCAAACTGATTGAAGCCGGCTGCCTGCTGTCGGCCGGGTTCGGAAATGGGCCGCTCAACGGCAGAACCTGTTTTTCGGCTGGATTGGCCGATCCGAGCGCGAGGCCCGCTTGCGACGTTGTAAAAGTGTGTCCGGCAAGCCACCAGGAGCGGGGACGAGCCTTTACGATTCGGCTGTCTTGACGCGCTTCAGGTTGTGCCAGCTTCGGCCGACGGATTCCGTCACCAACACGGAGTAGGCCGGCTTTACGGCGATCGCCGCCTTCTTCGCCCTTGTGAGCACGTCGACCCGCGTGTCGGGCCCTTCGTAATGATATTCGGCGGGCGGCAGCTCGACGGTATGGCCGTCCGAGCCGAGGACATTGCGGGTGAAGCCTTCCATCAACATATGCTCGTGAAGCTTGAGATAGTCGGCGACGTCCGCATGGTGGAGGTAAACGCGTGTCGTATATTCAGGCATGTTCAGGCCCTCTTGTCGGGTCTTGGCCGAAGCGTTTCCGACGCATGCGCAGATGGCGGTACGAATTTACCCGACCGTAGAATACGGGTGTTAGTCCTCATTCGCCAAGCCGAACCTGCGCCCGGGCGGCCCCAAAATCGCGGGCCAGGGCGGTTTTGGGCCGTGAAAAAGCGGGCTTTGTCAAAGAACCATTGGGCGTCCCGGGGAAATCGCGATTGAACCCGGCGTCCAGATGTGTCACGCAAATCCAAGTGGCAAGGGGAGAAACGCGCGCCGTGGCATCGAGGCTGACCGCAATTTATCGCATCCGAGCCGACGAAGGATCGATCGATCGCCGCGCAGACGCGATCGCCACGGAGCAAAGCGTGGAAATGCCCATTTCCGCGATCGACGATCCCCAGATCCTCGCGGATATCGTGGGCCGGGTCGCGGGGATAAAGGAGATCGGCGAGCACCTTTTCGAGGCGCGCATCGACTTGGCCGTCACGACGACCGGCCTCGAGGCCGGGCAACTCATGAACATGTTGTTCGGCAACACCTCAATTCACGACGACGTCGTCTTGCACGACGTCGAATTTCCCCCCGAAATGTTCTCGACATTCGCCGGCCCGCGTCACGGCATCGATGGTTTGCGCGCGCTGACGGGTGCGAATGGACGTGCCATGACCTGTTCGGCACTGAAGCCGCAAGGCCTATCGCCGGCACGGCTCGCCGAATTGGCGGGGCAACTCGCCCGGGGTGGGCTCGATTTCATCAAGGACGATCATGGTCTTGCCGACCAGGCCTACAGTCCCTTCGCGGAGCGCGTGCGCGCTTGCGCGCGCGCCGTGCGGGAAGCCCGTGCGGCGACCGGGCGGCATACCCTTTATGTACCGAGCCTTTCGGGCGATCTCGACAGGCTTCGAATGCAGATCGATCTTGTCAGGGAAAACAGTCTTGCGATGGTGCTCATCGCCCCGATGATTGTCGGCATCCCGGCCCTCTCCGCTCTCGTCAATGACTACCCCGAGATCGCCTTCATGGCGCATCCAGCGATGGCGGGTGCGGCCCGGATCGCACCTCCGCTGCTCCTCGGAAGGCTTTTCCGTCTCTTCGGCGCAGACGCCACCATTTTTCCCAATCATGGGGGGCGATTTGGTTATTCCCGCGAGACCTGCCGGCAATTGGCGGAGGCCGCCGCCGCATCGTGGGGAGGGCTGCGCATGACAGCACCGGTGCCCGCCGGCGGGATGACGCTCGAACGGGTCCCGGAGATGCTTGACTTCTATGGCCCCGATGTAATCCTACTGATCGGCGGCGGATTGCTCGCCGCGCGTGAGCGATTGACCGAATCGACAGCGGCTTTCACGCGCTCGGTGCAGCAGCACCAATATAAGTGAGAATGCATGGACACGAACGACACGGGACGCATCCGCGATTTCCTCGACGGGTTTCGATGGGACAGGGTCGCCCATCTTCCTTATAAAGAGGAGGGGAGTGCGCCATTCAAAGACATAACCCGACAAGTTCTTTTCGCCGATCCGCGGCTGCATTGCGAACTGCGCTATTTCGAAATGGCGGCCGGCGGCTATTCCACACTCGAGCGCCATGCGCATATGCACGGCGTGATGGTTCTGCGCGGACGGGGAGAATGTCTCGTCGGCGGCGAGGTGCGTGCGGTGAAACCTTACGACCTTGTTTCGATTCCACCGTGGACGTGGCACCAATTCCGTGCCTCGCGGCGTGAGCCGCTCGGGTTTCTCTGCATGGTCAACGCCGAGCGCGACAGGCCGCAGCTTCCGACGGTGGAGGAACTCAGCGCCCTCCGGGCCGATCCCCACATAGCCGCCTTCCTCGACGGGCGCTCAGCGAGCTGAGGCTTGCAGATGGACTTTGCATCGTTCAAGCGCTCGCTCTCCGCCGAAACGCCGGCCGCGGAGCTGCGTGGCGCACTTCAGGCACTTTGGTGGGACGCGAAGGGCGATTGGGATAAGGCGCATAAATGTGCGCAGGCCGACAAAAGTAAATCAGGCGACTGGGTCCATGCCTATCTTCACCGGAAGGAGGGCGACGCATCCAATGCGGGCTATTGGTATGGCCGCGTGGGGAAGGAATTGTCGAAGCTTTCCCTCGAAGAGGAATGGCGCGAAATTTCGGAAGCACTGCTGAGGGAGGGCCTCTAAAGCTCAACGCGCCGCCGTGCCTGTGCTACTATGACGAATGACAAGCGACCCCCAAGAGGGTCGACGGAACCATAAGGGAGGCCAAAAATGACAACAGTTGAAAGCGCCAGTGCCACGCTATCCGATGCCGAGCATTCGAAGCAGCTTCGCCGCGCGATTGTGGCGAGCACGGTCGGCACCGCGATCGAATGGTACGATTTCTTCCTCTACGGCGTGGTCACGGCCAGCGTCTTCGCGAAGCTCTATTTTCCGAACGAAGATCCGCTGTCGGGAACATTGAATTCGTTCGCCATTTACGCCGTTGGCTTCATTGCACGCCCGATCGGGGCGGCGATCTTCGGCCACTACGGCGATCGCATCGGCCGTAAGGCGACGCTGATCGCAACACTCATGTTGATGGGTGTCGCAACCTTCCTCGTGGCTTTCGTGCCGAGCTACAGCAGCATCGGCATCTGGGGTGCGATCATCCTCACCGTCCTGCGGTTCGTTCAAGGTGTGGGGGTGGGCGGGGAATGGGGTGGGTCGGTGCTCCTTTCGATGGAATGGGCCAAGACGAGCTCATCCCGGGGTTTCGTGGCATCCTGGCCGCAATTCGGGGTACCCTGCGGTCTGTTGCTCTCAAATCTCGCTTTCCTTGCGTTCAGCGCGATTTCCGGTGATCAGTTCATCGTCTGGGGCTGGCGGATACCGTTCATGCTCAGCATCGTCCTCGTCGGTATCGGCCTCTACATCCGGCTCGGCATTCTCGAAACGCCCGTTTTCACGAAGTTGGTCTCGGAGAAGAAGATCGAGCGCCAGCCCATGCTCGAGGTGATCAAGCGGCACCCGAAGGAGATCATCGTCTCGGCGTTCGTGCGCGTTGCGGAGCAGGCCCCGTTCTACCTCTTCACGGTTTTCGTGTTCGTATATGGGACGAAGGCCTTGAATTTATCGCGGGATTTCATCCTCTTCGCGGTCATGGTGGCATCCTGCGTGTCGTTCGTTTCGATCCCGCTCTCCGGCCATATTTCCGATCGTATTGGCCGCCGAAAGATGTATGTGCTGGGTGCGATAACGGTCGGTGTGTTCGGGTTCATTTACTTCGCCATGTTGGACTCCGGCTCATCGGCGCTGATCTTCCTCGCGATCGTGCTCTCCCTGATCCCGCACGACATGATGTACGGTCCCCAAGCGGCCTTCATCGCGGAATCCTTCACGGGCCGGCTCCGCTACAGCGGCGCCTCGCTCGGCTACCAGCTCGCGTCGATCATCGCCGGCGGCCCGGCGCCGTTGATTGCGACCGCACTATTCGCTAAATACATGTCCGGCTACGCAGTCGCGGCCTATATTCTCTTCTGCGCCGTCGTTACGGTAATTGCGTCGATGATGATGAAGGACTACACGGGCAAGGACATCGAGGGCGAGTACGAGTAGACGCGACCGGGCCCACGAGGTCCCGGTACGGCATATTTCGCCTCGGCTAAGTTTGGAAACCGCGCAGGGTGAAACCGCCCGGCGCGGTTTTCCTTTATGCGACCCGCCATTCTTCAAACCCGACCGGCCGAGAGCGGCTTCTTGCCTCCGCCGCCTGGCACCGGACCCGCTCGGTCAGCGCCAGCCGAGTCGGTCGAAGAACGTCGCGATCTCCTTGGCCGCACGATCCGGGTCCTCGCGATGGGGGAAGTGACCGACGCCGGGGAACATCGCGAGATCGAGCTTGGCAAAAGTCTCGCCAAGACGATCGGTCCATGCGGAGGGGAAGAGCGGATCGTGTTCCGGCCATCGCACGCAAGTGGGTGGCGTGATCGGCGGCAATGCGGGCGCTTGCCCCTTCATCATCGCGATGCGCCCTGCGTGGCTTGCATAGTAGTGGGCGAAGCCACCCGCGAGGTTTCCCGGTTTCAGAAAATTGTCCGCGAATTCGGCAACGACGTCGTCAAAGGCGTTCTTGCGGAATGCCCAATGGCGGAGGAAGTGCGCGATGTAGGCACGGCATGTCTCCCGCGACGCCCCAACGATGGTCGGCGCCATTTCCATCTGATGGAAGGATTGATACCAAATCTCGATCAGCCGGTCGGGCGTGCCCATGCGCGGTCCGATGCCGGGATAAACGAAATCGAAAAAGACCAAACCGACAACGCGTTCCGGCGCCTTTCGTGCGAGCGGCTGCATCGCCGCCCCGCCGATGTCGTGACCGATGACGCCGACGCGGTCGATCCCAAGTGCCGTCAGCAACGCCAGCATGTCTTGCGCGTGGCCGTCCGGGCCGAACGGCCCGTTCGGTTTGTCGCTGTCGCCGAAGCCGCGCAAATCGGGGGCGATAAGGCGGTAGCGATCCGCGAGGCGTTGCATGACGGGTTCCCAGGTGAGCCAAAACTCCGGCCAACCGTGGAGCAGCAAGAGCGGCGCCCCTTGCCCGATTTGGGCAACATGAAATGAGGCGCCATTTGCGCGTACCGTCGCGTGTTGCACCTCTTCTCCCTCCCAAACCGAAGCCGTCAGGTCAGCCACCGACCGCATTGAAATCGTAGGCGCCGACACCCTGGAGGACACCGAACTTGCAAGCCCCTGCGTTCTTGCCGCTCACGCGATGGGCGCGTTTGGCGGGCACGACGCACGTATCGCCGGAATTGAGTTCGAAGATTTCCCTGGGTGCACGCGTCTCGACGACCATGGGCCCTTGCATGCAGAAGAAGCGATCGATGACGTTGCTGTGCCAGTGCCAGGGCACTTCCTGTCCCTCCGAGAGGGTCAGCACCACCATTCGCAGCTCTGGCGTTTCCGCCAATATCTCGTAGTCCGCGACTTCGTAGGTGAGGTTCTTTCGGTTCTCCATGAGACCTCCTTACGACCTGCCTGTTTTGGCCTGCCCGTGCATCGCTCACTTTTTGGCTTAACCGCATCGTACCATTGCGTCTCTGCATCGTGGCCGCTAAGAAGCGCCGGTTGCAATCACGGGTCCCGCCATCGCATGAATTGCGAGTGCGCGCTGTCGACCGTGGACGGTGTGAGAGCCAAAGTCCCGTGCGCTGACACCCTCGGGAAGTTGCGACACCCTCGCCAAAATATCCGTCGACGCCAAGAAATCCTGATCGAGTTCCCGGCATAGGCCCTCGAGCCTCGCGGTTGCATTAATCGTGTCCCCAAAATACGCGATCTTATGTTTGTCGATGCCGACCTCCGCGGTCACGATCGGGCCGCAATGCAGTGCGGCACGGAAGTGCGGCACGGTCTCAAAGTGCTTCCGCCAATAGGCCGCCTGATCCGCGATTTGCACCCGAATAGCGAAGACGCATCGGATGCAGTTGGCGTCCGCAACACCTGCTTGAATCGGCCAACTCACAATCGCGAGGTCGCCCACATAATCATCTATTCGGCCGCGAAACCGATGCACCGACTCGGAGACCGTCGCAAAAAAGGCGCCCAGATATTCCTGAGCACGAAGATCGCCGAATTTTTCGGCAAAACGCGTCGAGCCCGCGACGTCAATGAACAGAAAGACTCGATCCTCGCGTACCGGACGATGATACCGGCCGATCAGCAGGTCGACTAAAATGTCGTGCCCGATCAGATCGGTCATGCGCACGAAAAACGTAAGGGCCGCGGACATCGCGAGGGAATAGGCGATTACCTCCGGCGTTGCCAATGCGGCTTCTCCGAACGAGCCGCGGATAATGCCAAGCGACCAAAACAGCGTGCCGGCGGCGAAGTTGCTTACGAGAATGGAGGCCACACACAGGCAGATTGCCGTCGGCGCATAGATCGGAAAGGCCAAGCTGCGCAGCCATGCGTTCAGCCGGGGCAGCAGCATACCCCTCACGAAGGCAAAAATGGGTACGCCCGTGACAAGACCGAAGATCGCCGAAACGAAAATAACGGACTCGCGCGCAAGCAGGAAATGGTAGGCGACACCCGCCGCCGTGCTGACGAGGATAATCCAAATCCAGGCGTAAAAAGTGCGCAATGGCCCCGTGACCTTGCAAATCGTATTCGATGACTCGGCTCACACGCCAATGAACCGGGCCTGGAGGGACGATCCGAACGCAGGCACCCCATCGGGCATTTTCGCTCGCGGAGGCAAGCGACCTACTCCCAGCTCAAATGACTGCTGTCGACTTTCCTGACCCCGCGAATACCTTCGGCCAAGGCGTGCAAGGCGCGAACTTTCTCCGCGGAACCGACGAAGCCGGCGATTTTCACGACGCCGTTCTTGACACTGAAATTGATGTACCAGTCGGCGACCCAGCTTTCGGCCTTCAGCGCTTTCTCGAACCCGGCGCGGATGGCGCCATCGCTCTTCGAACTCTCATCGAGCTCACCGGCACGCAATAGCGCGCGGACGAGGTCGGCTCGGCTGATAATGCCCACAAGCCGCTTGCCGCGCATTACAGGCACGCGCTTGATCCGGTGAAGTTCGAGCGTTTCGGCGATTTCGGCGAGCGGGGTGGTTTCATCGACCGATATGACTCGCCTACTCATCACGTCCTCCACGCGGCGGCCATGCTCCTTGAGGTAGCCGCGCGCCCTGGAATCGTCGCTCGAGAACAATTCGAGCCACCAGGAGCGTTGGCGACCGGTGCCGATCTCGGCACGGCGGTAAAGGTCACCCTCGCTGACGACGCCGACGAGACGCCCGGATTCGTCGATGACAGGAAGGCCGCTTATTCGTCGGCTCAGCATCGTTCTGGCAACCTCCCTAAGCGATGTGTCCGGTGAAACAGTGATGACTCTGGAAGTCATGATGTCGTGCGCCTCCAACGCGCGACCGGCCGAGGCCGCAGCGCTCTCCTTGGAGGCGGGGCGGGCGGCCTTTCGTGCGGCCCGTTTGCTTCCAGTAAGCGTATTACTCGCCGATTCCCCGCCCATTTTGGTGCGGTTGGCCTTTGCAGAAATACTCCTCCGTCGCGGTGCGATCTTCGCCATTGTCGATCACCTCCGTTTTGGAATTCGAGCGAAACTATACCACGCTTCGGATTGCCCGGTGCTCGGGCAAAAATTGCGGCTTAGTCCAGCGTATGGACCGCAAATGCAAGTCGCACCAGAATAGGTGGCGGGCGTCCCGCAGTCCGTGGACGATTGGCAGGAATGGCAACGCCATGATTTACGACTATGTGATCGTTGGCGGCGGCTCCGCCGGCTGCGTGCTGGCTAATCGGCTATCGGGCGATCCGCAGATTACGGTCGCCCTCCTCGAAGCAGGGGTCGACACGCCGCCCGAACACATCTCCGAGCAGATCTACGCCTTGCCCTTCCTGCCGCATTACTTCGAGGAGGCATACTACTGGACCGAGATCGAGGCTTATTTGGACCCAATCGGCAACCACCCTCTTGCCGAGATCGCGACCTCGATGCGTCCGCGGCGCTACGAGCAGGCGCGCGTCATGGGGGGCGGCTCGACTGTCAACGGCCAGATCGCAATTCGAGGCCTTCCCTCCGACTACGACGAGTGGGAGGCGCTGGGGGCCAAGGGGTGGTCTTATCGCGAATGTCTTCCCTTCTTGCGCAAGCTCGAGCGCGATCTCGACTTCGACGGCCCCTATCACGGCAAGGAGGGGCCAATTCCAATCCATCGCACCTTTCCCGGCGATTGGGGTGGGCTCTCGCTCGCCTTCCGCGAGACTTTCCAAAGGAAGGGATTTGTCTATTTCGACGATTGTCACGCCAACTTCGGCGACGGTTGCTTTCCGTTCCCGAAGAACAACGTCTATGGCCACCGTGTCTCGGCGGCATTGGCTTACCTCGACAGCGCGACACGGCTGCGGAAGAACCTCCACATCGCGCCGAATTGCTTCGTCGAGCAAATAGAGTTCGAGCGTACACGCGCCGTCGCGGTGCGGGCTTCACGCGGCCGCGAGCGAGAGCGCATCGAGGGACGCGAGATCATCGTCTCGAGTGGCGCCCTTCACTCGCCGGCACTCCTCATGCGCTCAGGCATCGGGCCGGCGGAGCATTTGCGCGAACACGGAATTTCCGTCGTGGCGGACCGGCCCGGCGTGGGTTCCAACCTGCAAGAACATCCCCTGCTGGGCATCGGTCTTCACATCAAACCCGAAGGCAGGCTGCGACCGAGTTTGCGCAATAATTTCCTTCTTTGCATGCGCTTCAGCTCCGGTTATCCCGACTGCCCGAGCCAGGACATGAAGCTTTCGGTCTCGAATCGTTTTGCTTGGTCCAAAATTGGCTTCCAACTCGGCACGATCCAATTCGGACCAAATAAGGCGTTCTCGCGCGGGATCGTGCGGCTCCGAAGCAGCGATCCCCGGGAGGAGCCCCTGATCGCCTTCAATCTGTTATCCGATCCGCGCGATCTTCAGCGCACGATCGACGCCGTTCGCTTCGTCCATGAAGCACTCAATACTTCGCCTGCGAAAGACATGATATTTTCCGCCTTTCCCGGCATTTATGCGGATCTGCAACGAAATTTGACCACCAAGTCGAGGCGTAACAAGCTATTGACCGACGCCGCAGCCTGGCTGCTCGACGTTGGCGGGCCGGCGCGCGAATTCGCCATGCGCAATTTCATCGCGAAGGCGAAGTACACCCTCGATGAGCTCATGCGCGATGAGCGATTGATGATCGAATGGATCCGCAGCGGCGTTCAGGGCGACTGGCATGCCTGCGGCACTTGCAAAATAGGCGCGCTCTCGGATCGAATGGCGGTCGTCGGCCCCGATGCGCGCGTTCACGGCATTGAGAGCCTTCGGGTCGCCGACGCATCGATCATGCCGACAGTACCCTGCGCCAACACCAACATTTCGACCATCATGATCGGAGAGAAAATCGCGGACGCGATATTGAAAGGTGCAAAAGCCTAGACGGTAAAGCGACGCCAAGGATGGCAGGAGGATGCTCGGTTTGTCTTTGCGGCGCGCGGTAGGGGGCGCAACTCACGGCGTTCCTCAGACATGCTATCCTGCGTGAAGCCGGAAAGAGGAGGGGGCCGGCATGAACGGGACGAGCCGCCAAAAAGTTACCGTGATTGGTGCTGGAATCGTCGGGACGGTGGCGGCGAATTACCTCCTGCGCGAGGGCCACGAGGTCACGCTAATCGACCGGGCCGGGCCGGGGGAGGCGACCTCTTTCGGCAATGCCGGCGGAATCACTTGTGCCGCGGTGGTGCCGATTGCCTATCCCGGCATGATCAAGGACATTCCCGGATGGTTGCTCGATCCAAACGGCCCACTCTATCTCCATTGGTCCTACCTGCCGCAAGTCTTGCCCTGGCTCATCAAATTCCTGCGCGCGGGGCGCCGTGATCGCGTGGAGCGAATTTCGAAGGCATTGGCGACCCTCAATATCCCGACGTTCGATGCCTATCGTCCCCTGCTCAAGGACGCCGGGCTCGAGCATCTTTTTCACCAGACGGGTCAGCTTTTCGTCTATCGCAGCAAGCGCGCCTTCGAGCGGGACCGTTTCGGCATCGACTTGAAGCGCGCGACCGGTTTGCGCCTGGACGTCCTCGATGGCGATGAAATTCGCCAGCTCGAGCCATCGCTGGCGCCCATATTTCCCGCGGCCTATTTCATTCCCGATAACGGCCACTGCAAAAATCCCTTTCGGCTGGTGCAGGGCCTTGCCGAGTATTTCGTACGCCGCGGCGGCGCCCTAGTGCGGGAAGAGGTGCTGGGATTCGAAATGGGTGCGCGGGGACCCGGCACCTTGATCACGCGCGGCGGCCGTCGTGCTTCGGATGTGACCGTGATCGCCGCGGGCGTGTGGTCGAATGCGCTAACGAAGCAACTTGGATTCGACGTGCCGATCATTACTCAGCGGGGATATCACGTAACGCTTCCCGATCCCGGTGTCATGCCCCGGATTATGGTTCTGCCGATGGACAACAAAATCGCCATCACGCCGATGGAGATGGGACTGAGGCTTGCCGGCACCGTGGAGCTGGCCAAGCTCGAATCCCCGCCCAACTATGCGCGTGCGAAATGCCTCCTGCGTATCGGCCGCGAGATTTTCCCCGGCCTTCGCACTGAGGGATACACGGAGTGGATGGGCAATCGACCGTGCTTTCCCGACAGCTTGCCGGTCCTCGGCCCGGTGCCTGGCCTTGGCGACACCTTCGTTGCGTTCGGCCATGGCCATCATGGGTTGCTCAGCGCGTCGCAGACTGGCAAGGTGATCGCTGAACTGATCGGCGGCCGCCCCCCTTCGATCGACCTCACGCCGTTTCGTATCGACCGCTTTTCAAAAAATTCCTAGCGCCGGAGTGCCCGATCATGCGCGATCCTCGGTTCGATATCCTGTTCGAGCCCGTTCGAATCGGCCCAGTCGTGGCGAAGAACCGTTTCTATCAGCCGCCCCATTGCAACGGCATGGGCAGCTTCCGGCCGCAAGCCCATGCGGCAATGCGCGGCGTCAAGGCGGAAGGCGGTTGGGCCGTTGTCAATGCCGAGCATTGCTCGATCCACCCCACTTCGGACGTGGTGCCGGAGGTGCTCCATGCGTTGTGGGACGACGACGATATCCCCTATCTCGCGACGATGTGCGACGCGGTTCATGCGCACGGCGCTCTTGCCGGTGTGCAGCTCGCTTATGCCGCGTACTACAACTCGAACCGCTACAGCCGCGAAGTGCCGATGGGGCCGGTGGCGCGGCCTGTCGACAGCTACTACCCCGTCCAAGCACGCCAAATGGACAAGGCCGACATCCGCAAGCTGCACCGGTGGTGGGGCGACGCTGCAAAGCGCGCGCGCAAAGCGGGCTTCGACATCATCAATGTCGACGCGAATTTCTCCACCGTCGCATTCCAGTTCCTTTCACCGCGCAACACACGGGTCGACGAATATGGTGGCTCGCTCAAGAACCGCGTACGACTGCTGCGCGAACTCATCGAGGTGACGCAAGAGGCAGCGCAGGGCGCATGCGCCGTGAGCGTGCGTCTCATCATCGACGAGATGCGCGGAACGCTCGGTCTTCGGGCTAGCGAGGACGGCATCGAGGCCATTTCTCTCCTCGCGGATCTTCCCGATCTTTGGGACGTGGTGATCGGCACGTGGGCCGACGATTCGCCCACGTCGCGATTTGCACCCGAAAACGATCATGAGCCCTTCATGGCCGGTATCAAGGCGGTGACCAGGAAGCCAGTGGTCGGCGTGGGGCGCTTCACCTCGCCCGATACGATGGTCTCCCTGATCCGGCGCGGCATCCTCGACATGATCGGCGCCACGCGCCCTTCGATCGCCGATCCCTTCCTGCCCAAGAAGATCGACGAGGGACGCGAGGACGACATCCGCGAATGCATCGGCTGCAACGTTTGTGTTTCGAGCCATTTTCAGATGACCAATCTGCGCTGCACCCAGAACCCGACAATGGGAGAGGAATGGCGCAAGGGCTGGCATCCAGAGACAATTCCACCCAAGGGTTCCGAGGATACGGTGCTCATCGTTGGGTCGGGCCCGGCCGGGCTCGAATGCGCCCGGGCGCTCGGACAGCGCGGTTACCGCGTGACTCTGGCCGAGCGCGAGAAGCAGCTCGGCGGACGCGTGAGCCGGGAGGCCAGCCTGCCGGGTCTGCAAGAGTGGCTTCGTGTGCGGGACTGGCGTATGGGACAGCTCCACAAACTTGCCAATGTCGAGGTCTACAAGGATAGCAACCTATCCCCGGCGGACATCCTTCAATTCGGAGCGCACCGCGTCGTCCTGGCGACTGGCGCACGTTGGCGTGCCGACGGCATAGGCCGGATAAATCACCTGCCGATTCCAATCGACTCGGGCGTTTCGGTCATCACGCCGGACGACGTCATTGACGGGTGCGCGGTGAACGGGCCGGTCCTTGTGTTCGATGACGATCATTACTACATGGGCAGCGTTCTGGCCGAAAAACTTGCGCTCGCCGGGCTTGCGGTCACATTGGCGACACCGGCGCCTGAGATCGCAGCCTTCACCGCCGCGACCTTGGAGCTGCGGCGCATCGCAGTGCTGCTCGATGCGCTCAAGGTCCGCATGATCACGCATCACGGGCTCGCTCGCGCCGCCAACGGCGAAGCGCACCTCGTCCATGTCCATACCGATCGCACGCTGAGTCTCGCGGCGGCCACCATTGTCATGGTCACGGCCCGACTGCCCGAGGATCGGCTGTACCGGACCCTTGCCGAAATGCCCGATAAGGCTGAGGCCGCCGGCATAAAGTCGGTTACGGCCATCGGCGACTGCCTCGCCCCCGGTGCTATTTTTCATGCCGTCTATGCCGGTCATCGTTACGCCCGCGAACTCGATGCGCCGAACGCCGAGAGCGCCTTCAAGCGCGAGCGTATCGCGCTCACGGACTGACCCGACCTCGGCGCCGAATGGCTTGCCGCCGGTTTGTCGGCGCTACGTGCGCTATCGATGCCTCAGAAGGAGGGAGAAATGACCACGGACAGGGAGACGCTCCTTGCTTGGGTCGACGCGGAGAAGCAGGATTTGATCGACTTTTTGCAAGGATTCATTCGCGCCAAAAGCCCCAATCCGCCGGGCGATACCCGTGCGGCGGCGGATCATATCAAGAAATTTCTCGAGCGGCAGAAGTTGCCGTATCGCGTCATCGCACCTCGGGAGGAAATGCCGAACATCGTTGCAAGCTTCGATGCTCGCTCGGCCGGCCGGCACCTCGTGCTCAACGGACATATTGACGTTTTTCCGGTTGGCGACGGCTTCGGATGGACGCGCGATCCCTGGGGTGGCGAAATCGTCGACGGTAAAATCTATGGGCGAGGTGCTGTGGATATGAAGACCGGCACCACAGCTTCGATCATGACCTTCATGTTCCTCAACCGCATTAAGGATCGGTTGAGGGGCAGGCTCACGTTGACGGCGGTGTCGGATGAGGAGACCTTCGGGCCGTGGGGTGCGCGCTATCTGATGGAGCATCATCCGGAGGTTCATGGCGACTGTCTTTTGAATGGCGAACCGGGCAGCCCCTACTCGGTTCGCTTCGGCGAAAAAGGACCACTCTGGCTCGAATTCACCGTTCGCACGGCGGGCGCCCACGGCGCTTACACCCATAAGAGCAAGAGTGCCACGAAGATTGCCATGAAACTGGCGGGCGAACTCGAAGCCGTAACGAAGATAAAGCCGGATGTCTCGGACAACATTCGCGCGGCCCTCGAAATCGGGCGAGCGACGATGGACAAGGCGATGGGAGACAATGCGGCCGACACCGTGTCGCTGGTAACGCTCAATGTCGGAACGATAAGAGGCGGGCTCAAGGTCAATATGGTGCCGAGCGAATGCGTGTTCGAGGTGGATATTCGACTCCCGATCGGCGTCACCAAGGAGCAAGTGCTCAGCACCGTCGCACCCTTGCTGTCGCGATTTCCGGAGGCGACGATGCGTGAGATCGGCAGCAGCGCGCCGTCGTGGTGCGATCCGAATGGCGAGATGGTCGAGATCCTTCAAAGAAACGTCGAAAATCTGATGGGGTTCAAGCCGACGCCGATTGTGAGCTTGGGCGGTACCGACGCTCGTCTTTGGCGCTACCAGAATATCCCGGCATACGTGTATGGGCCGTTCCCCAACGGAATGGGTTCGCAGGACGAACACGTCGTGATCGACGAATTTCTGCACATCGTGCGCACGCACGTGCTCTCGGCCTACGACTATCTTACAAGGGAATAACGTGACACCCGAGTGCTGCGGTCATGGCGTTCACTCGTGGACGCGCACCGAAGGGCCGCAAAGTTTGGCATTCCAGAGTTCGCGCGCTATACTTGCCTCGGCGCAGTCGTTTACCGATCAAGGCCCTTTAGGCCGTGAAAACGGGCGGCGAATAACGGCGCAGGTCAGTTGACGCCGTGACGAGATTTACCGATTGTCTGCGCATCGATCCGGTCAAAGGAGCGATATCCCGCTGATGCGCGGAGAGATTCGTCAGTTCAATGGCGGCAAGGGCGTCGGGAAGGACGGATTTTATCCTCCGGATGGACCGCCGCGTCGCCTGGCCGCGATCCTCGCGGCCGACATTGCGGGTTACAGCCGTCTCATGGGCATGGACGAGGAAGGGACGCACGCACGCGTCATGCGGCATCGGCGCGAGCTGATCGATCCGACGATCGCAGAGCATCACGGCAAGGTTGTCAAGAATACCGGAGACGGCTTCATCGCAATGTTCGACAGCCCCGTCGAGGCCGTGCGTTGCGCCGTCGTCATCCAACAAAGCATGATCGGGCGAAATACGTCGCTTCCGCGGGAACGTTGGGTACTTTATCGCATCGGGGTGAATCTCGGCGATGTCATCGTCGAGCCCGACGATATTTACGGCGAGGGCGTAAATATCGCAGCGCGCCTCGAGGGCATTGCCGAGCCGGGCGACGTTTATATCTCCGGCGGTATTTACGAGCAGATCAAGAACAAGCTCGTATGCGGTTATCAGTCCCTCGGGGATCGGCGGGTCAAGAACATCACCGACCCGATCAGCGTCTACCGCGTGCTGCCGGATCCCGCCGCGGTGCTGAAGGCCCGAACGAGAGGTCGACACGCCGCACTCGCCACGGGGATTGTGGCCGGCTTTGCGATTGCGGGCGGCGTTCTGTGGTATTTCCTTATTGCCAACCACGCGCCACTGCCGAACGAGGCGTCAACGCCGACCTCCGCGCTGCAAGCGACGTCACAACCGCCGCCGCAGCCAGCGCCGGCTCCCTCACCAACGCCGGCGCAAACGACGACACAGGCGTCGCCGGCTCCGGCACCTGCGGTCCCGCAGGCGACACCACAAGCAGCACCGCAGCCGGCACCGCTTCCAGCACCCGTAGCATCTGCTCCCGCAACACCGGCGGCGCCGGAGGCTCCGCAAACTGCGATGACAGCACCCCCTCCACCGCCTTCGGCACGCTCGACCGGCGAGCCCGAAACGATACCGTTGCCGGGTGGCACGTTTGCGATGGGCAGCAATGAGGATTCCTCCGAGAAGCCCGTCCATCGAGTGACGGTGAAACCATTTGCTATAGGAAAATTCCCGGTTACCGTGGGCGAATGGAATGCCTGCGTCGCCGCGAAGGCATGTACCTATGCGCCGACTGGAATGAACGAGGCGCCGGTCACGAATTTGAGCTGGAACGACACCCAGCAGTACCTTGAATGGCTTTCAAAGACGACTCAAAAACAATATCGGCTCCCCACCGAGGCCGAGTGGGAATATGCAGCACGCGGCGGTACGGAGACGAAATATTGGTGGGGCGAGCGGATCGAGAAAAACGCGGCTAATTGCAAGGGATGCAACGAGCCGTACGATCCGGCGGCACCGGCCAAGGTCGGCAGCTTCATGCCGAACCCCTTTGGGCTCTACGATACCGGCGGCGGCGTCGATCAATGGGTCGAGGATTGCTGGCACAAGACATATCAGGGTGCGCCGACGAATGGTTCACAGTGGATGGATGCGGACTGCTCGTCGCACGTCATCCGGGGAGGGTCTTGGCGGAACGATCCGAGTTATGTGCGACCCGCGAGCCGTGACCACTACGACACGGCAGTGCGCTATCCAACACATGGGTTCCGCGTCGCTCGCTCGCTATAGGGGGTACGGTCATGTCGATCACCCGAAGGGCCCTGGTTTCCACGGCCCTGATGCTGTTGCCAGCCAAGGCATTCTCCCAGCACACGCCGGCCGCAAAGGACGCCTATCTTTATATCATCTGGCCGCTGAACGGCATGACCATTAAGGGCGCCTTCTGGTGCCGTTTCGGGCTGCGAAACATGGGCGTCACCCATGCCGGGGACACTTTCGCCAACAGCGGTCACCATCATCTTTTCGTCGACGTGGACGAACCGCTCGATCCAAATCAACCGATCCCGCAGGACAAACAGCATTTGCACTTCGGTGCTGGCCAGACCGAGGCGCGGATCGAACTGGCGCCCGGCAAGCATACGCTTCAGCTCGTGCTCGGCGATGCCAATCATTATCCATTCGACCCGCCGGTCGTCTCCAAGAAGATCACGATCACGGTGACATGACCGAGATACGGCACACGCCGCTGAGGCGATACGCAGGCCGGATCGAGGTCGCGCGACCCGACGCATGAAGCGTTGAGCCGTTCCGTGTCACAGCGCATCCCCGTCATCGACCTTTCCGACGCGTTCGAAGGCGTTTCAGCGGCGCGGCGCAAGCTCGCGTCACGACTCGATCGGATATGCCGCGAAATCGGATTCTTTACGATCGTCGGGCATGGCGTGCCGTCCACCACGCTCGACGATTTGCGCGATCGGGCAAATGAATTTTTTGCACTTCCGCCTAGCGAAAAACAACGCGCCATCCATCCGATCGCCGACACGCCGCGCGGTTATCGTCCCATCGGCATCGAGGCGTTGTCCTACGGCAATGAGAGGCAAACGCCGGCAGACCTCAAGGAATACTATCATTTCGGCCGGGAGACTTGGCCCGAGGATGCTTATTTCACGAGTGCCGAGGGTCGAAGCTATTTCATCCCGAACCTATGGCCAGAATGGCCGCCGGGCTTTGGCGGGGCCGCGCGCCGATATTACGCCGAAATGGAACGGATTGCCCTGGCGCTGATGCGGCTTGCCGCACTCGGGCTGGATGTTGACGAACATTTCTTCGACGACAAGATCGACCGCCATATCACGGCGATGCGCCTCAATTTTTACCCGGCGCAAGCCGCAGCACCATTGCCCGGCCAGCTTCGTGCCGGGGAGCACACCGACTACGGCACGTTCACGATCCTGAATGGCGAGAACGTGCCCGGCGGATTGCAGGTGTTGACCAGGGACGGCGATTGGGTCGATGTCGAAACGGACGCGCGCAGCTTCGTCGTCAATATCGGAGATCTGCTCATGCGCTGGACCAATGACCGTTGGATCTCGAACACGCACCGCGTCGTCAATCCGCCGGCGGACATCGCGTCTCGAGCCCAGCGCCTTTCAATCGCGTTCTTCCATCATCCCAACTACGATGCGTCAATCGAATGCATAGCACCGCCCGGCACCGCGAAATATCCACCGGTCAAATCGGGCGAATACCGTGACAGCAAATACCGGCGCACGCGGCTGATTGCCACAACAACATAACCTCAAGGGTTCGCCATTGTCTGCGGTGGGCGGCGTGGCGGAGATCGTCGAGCGGGCTCAAGTGGGGTACACCTTGACGCTGCTAGCGACGGAGTCGGCGACATGCTCCTTCGTGATCACACCGGCGATGCTTTCCGGCCTCGGTACGCCGCGCCCGAACGTGACGAGCGCCATGATCGCTTGCTTGCGCCAGATGCGCTGGATGACGTCGTAGACGATGTCGCCCTCACGAACGATGGTAAACTTGCGGTTCGCGATTTCGCGGAACGTGACGCTGGATATCGCTCCCTCTCTGCCCTGTCTCAGCGCCGTATTGACGCGAAGCACACCGAGGATATGTCGACCCTCCGTGACGACGACGTGTCGCATACGGCCTTTGTGTTCCGGCCATGCGAGAAAATCATCGAAGCTCGTCCCGGCCGGAACCAGAACGAAGTCCTTATCCATGACATCTTTGGCCAGCCGGACGAGAAACATGTTGGCGTGCAAAGCTTTTGGAATGACGTGTCCGCGGCGGAGCAGTTTGAACGTGTAAATATTCTCCCGCGACAAGAGACGTCGGACACCGACGCTCAAGGCGACCGCGAGGATCAACGGCATGACGATGTCGTAGTCGCGCGTCATCTCAAAGATCATCGTGACGGCGGTCATCGCAGCACCCGTGCCGCCGCCGACCATGGCGCCCATGCCAACAATCGCGAAAGATGGGATATTGATCGCAAACGGCAGATGAAGCTGAGACAGGATAGCTGCGAAAGCGCCACCGATCGTAGCCCCCATGAAAAGAGACGGCGAAAAGATGCCGCCGGAGGATCCCGACCCCAGACTTACCGAGGTCGCCAACATTTTGCAGAAAAATAGCAAGAGAAGTAATCCGCCAGCCGACAACTGGCCCAGCAGGATTGCCTGAACGGTCGAATAACCGACACCTTCGACATAGTAATGTCCGAAACGCTCGAAGAGCGCGTAGATGAGCATCCCGACAAGCAGCATGCCGACCGCATGGCGGGTGTACCGTTCGTTGATCCTGTCGAACAAATCCTCGATAAGCTGCAGCCCACGAATGAACCCCGTCGCAGCCACGCCCGTCAGGACTCCGAGCAGGGCGTAAAGGCAGAGGATGACGGCGGAGGTTACATCGGCCGCAAGTGGGGGCAATACGGGGACAGCGAACGCCGGCTGTTGACCCAAGAAAAAGCGTCCGATGAACGTTGCCGCGCCGGTCGCAATCGCGACGGGCAGAAAAGTGCTCACGCTAACTTCCGGCATCATGAGCTCGATGGCGAACATGACGCCGCCGATGGGGGTATTGAAGGTCGCGGCGATGCCTGCACCGGCTCCCGCCGCCACGAGTATAATCCGCTGCCCCGCAGGCATCCGGATGATCTGCCCCAGCGTCGATCCGAGTGCGGAACCGATCTGGATGATGGGTCCCTCGCGGCCGACCGCCGCACCGCTTCCGATCGCGAGAGCGGAAGCCAGCGACTTCACGACTGCCACGGCAGGACGGATAACACCACCTTTGTAGTATATCGCGTCCATTACCTCGGGAACGCCGTGGCCTTGCGCCTCGGGAGCGAACGTCGTGACGAGAAAAGTCACGCCGAGCGCGCCGATGACCGGCACCAGTATTACGAATGGGCCCCAGGGGCTCGGCGGGGTGAAGAGATTCGCGTCGTACTGGACAGACAAGTGGCCAAGAAAAAGAGCGTTGTGGATGAGGCCGATCAAGTCCCTAAAGGCGATGGCGCCGAGGCCGGTGACGATGCCCACGACGAAGGCGAGCACGGAAAGATGGGTTAGACCGATCCGACGGATGTCTTCCGCAACCATGCCCTCGGCTGGAGGCAGCGTCTCCCCGGTCAGAACAGAATTGGATTGATTTTCCGTGGGCCGAGCGGGATTTCCGGATTGTTCAGCCATGACGACCAGCGCCCACCGAGGAGTCAGGGTTCACTGCCAATTCAGCACCGGTTGTCTCGCCGTGCTCTTGCGAAGAAACTACAGCTACTCAACCGACCTTGAAACCTAAACCACTCGATGGGTGTTGGTCACTCTCTGGAAAGGGAGACGCCAGAGGCATCCAGCCGCGCCGTCGCTGATCGGCAAATTCAGGCCGCTTTCTTCCGATGGGGCGCCGCCTCGTCTTCGCCCCTGATGAAGAGCACGAGTGGCGTCGCACTGTTGCCCTCATGACGCGCGAAGCGAACGGCGTCATTGCACTTGAAGAACTCGCCGAACACCATGCCATCGGCGCTGCGCGCGCACCAGTGACCGTCGTGATTCTGGAAGATCTCAAAGATCGTAAAAGTGCTGGGACGGGTCTCGAGCCGCACGCGTGTCACATCATAATCGTTAGTCATGCAAGTTGCTCCCGATTGGAAAACTTGGCAGCAAAAATATGCATGCTCCTCGGGATAACCTAATAAAAACTTCATACAAAAAAGACGCACAAGACTAAAAGTGGCGTAAATGTCCCGCCGTCTCTAATACTTACGGTCGTGATGAAGATCATTTCACCTGGATCGATTGCTTTTTTAGAAGTTTTTAATTCTACGCGGGGAAAACACGAATGGAATTTTTATGGGAGCCATCCCTACGATTCGCGGCGATTGGAACGTCGTCCCTCAGGCGGCTGTTGCATAAATTGAAACGGCCTCGTGAAGCGGTCCAATTGTTCCCTTGGCAAGTGCAGGACCTGACATGATCGTAAAAAGCGACGGTATCGCCCCTCTTGCGGTCTACAATGACCTTCGCAAAATCGCGCTCGGCGATTACAAGAATAGGGACGCGCGTTTGGATGCGGTGGATGTTCGGATGACCCGCCTACGAGCCGAGATCGTCGAGTATGCCAAGCGATCGCGCTGGGAGGGCGAAGACTTGAGGGAATGGAACAATAGCCTCGCACGCAAGGTGAGGGAGGGCATGGCGGACTCGGGTCCGAGAATGTTCGCGGTCTTTCAGCGCGCACTCCACCAATTATGATGCCGCATCGACCCACGTAAGTCGTGGTTGGCAACCACACGAATTAGCCGGCATGCTCCCGGCAGAACGCGGACCCATTGCGCGTCTGCTGTTATTTCCGCTTGGAATTCCAAGTCTCACGCGCGACCCGCGTCATGTTTTCGCCCAGAATCCCGCGCACCTCGATGTCGCTGTAACCGCGGGCGAGCAGTGCCTCCGTTATCTCGGGAAAACGTTCAGGCGGCACGATCGCCATGTCGTCCAAATCGTACTCGTTGCCGGGCGGCCACCATTCGTCAGGGTGAGAGCCGGCCGGCAGGTCGCCGCTCAGCGCGCCGAAGACATAGTCGAGCCCAAGGCCGATATGGGCTGCTCCGACACGTTCGGCTATATAGTCGATGTGCCGCACGAGCGTTTCCAGGCGGATGTCGTTCGCCCCAAGAAAAATCCCGATTCCACTGACGGCGATGACGCCGCCTGTTTGCGCGCAAGCAACGATCTGGTCGTTACGGATGTTTCGCGCGTGATCTTTCAATTCCCGAACATTCGAGTGGGAGAAAATCACGGGCCGCGTGGAGCGTTCCATGACTTCCATACTCGTGCGATAGCCCGAGTGCGAGCAGTCCATAAGCAGCCCGACCCGGTTGATTTCCTGGACCACTTGGCGCCCGAAGGCAGTCAAGGGCGCATCGTTTCCGTGGCAACCGCCCGCCACGGAATTATCGCGGTTATACGCGAGATGAATTTGCCGGACGCCGAGATCGCTAAAAAGTTGCACCATCGCAAGGTCGTTTTCGAGCATAGCGGCACCTTCCAAATCGAAGGCGACGGCAAGCTTGCCTTGGCGCTTGGCGCGGTCGATGTCGTCGACGGAGTCTGCCAGCAGGAATCGGTCCGAATGCCTTTCGAGCCACGCACGGAAGTTCGCAATCACCCGCATGATTTGGGAGACCGGATTGAAATCCATGCCAACATTGACCGATACAAAAGTGACGCCCGCCGCCCGATGCCGTTCCAGCGGCTCCATGGATTGGCCGGGTGTGAGCGGAAGACAAGTGTGCGCGTCCCAGACGATGCCCGCCGAGTGAAGCGCGCGCCCTCTTGCCGAGATTTGCCAGTCTGTCATTGCGCTTTCCACTATTGAGTTTCGTCAGGCCGAACGCAAGCGCGTTTCAGGGAAGTCGTTGGCCGCCGCTCGCGAAGAAAGCACGGTCGACCGAAAGAAAGGCGCCCATTGCTAAGCCGGTATCGGGAGGCGTAGCTTGTCCCGCGATTGTGAAATCGCCGGCGCGGGGCCGCTGGCGCAAATGTTGGAGGCATCGTGGATTTGCGGCCATATGGGCTCTCGCACAGCCAGATCGAGCGCGCCGCGAGCGTGCTCAACTAACAGCCGTTCATCATCTCGGACGACATACAGACCGGGGTAGCCTGGAGCTGGGTCAGCGGCAGCGATCCGCGCATCTCGCCACCGCTCGTGTTTCGGCGCGACGAGTGGAACGGCAAGTGGGGTGCAATCGAAGACGCAAACGCGCGCTTGCGCACCATGTACGACGATTTTATCGCCGAGATCGTCAGCCGCTATCCGGGCGGCAGCCTCTTCGATATTGCCTGCAATAACGGCTACTTCCCGGTCAAGGCGCAGCTTTCAGGGATGTCGCGCTGTGCCGGCATGGACATGGGAGCGGCGTACAAGCACTCGATTCGGTTGCTCAACAAGGTGACGGGCGCGCGCGTCAAATTCCATCACGGAGCTTACGATTCTGTGCGTCACGAAGGGCCGATTCGCGGGCAATACGACGTGGTGATTTCCTCCGCCATCATGTGCCACCTGCCCGATCCGCTGAATTTCCTTGCCTATCTCGGTCGAGTGGCGCGGCATGCAATATTCTTTTTCGGCCAAGTCGTCGACACGGACGCACTTTTGGTTTCCTATTTGCCGCCGCATCCAACCCTTTCAGGCGTTCGCTCCTTTCCCTGCTCATTCAACGACAACACGCGGCTTTCGATGGGCCTCATGAAGTTGTCGCTCGACTCGATGGGCTTTCGCAAGCTCGTAGAGTTTCCCTGGCGCGACACATGGTTGTCGCGCGAAATCTTCGTCGGTCATGACTATGAGGCGCATCTGCCTTATATCCAGGCGGACACCGAGGATCGGCGTTCCTTTGCCGCCAAGGGTGCTCGCTTGCTGGAGGAGCTCCGGGGCGGCTCGCGCCATATGGCCTTCCTCGCCATGCGTTAGACGTGGTGCGTCAGCCCTTCTTCCGGGGCGTCGGTTGTCCCATTCTCATCCGCATTTGAACGTCGACAACTCGCCCGTCAGGATTCCGCTCGGGCAATCCTCGAGGGAGGGAATGTAGATTGCGTGCTTGCCATAAGCCATGCAGCGCTGCTCAGCCAGATCCGCCACACTTTGATAACTATCGAAATTGGTATCTCGACATATCGATACCATGTCCGGCGTCTCTCCGATCACACGAGGCGAGTCGGGCGAACAGCCCGCGTTCGCGGCCAGCAACGCAAATAGTCCCATGAAATACCCGCTTCTCCGGGGCGCCTGACGACGCCCTGTCAGTCGGAACCCTCGCCCGACGAGCTTTGTCGCCTCCTGCACCAGGTTCATATTCGCCTCCTTTTTCGTCATTTCGCGCGTGTTCAAGAATTCAGTGCGTTCGGCGATCATCTATGCCTTTTCGGCACTGAGTCGGGTCGTTCGGCTTCGACCGCCTCGTGCGAGGTAGACGCCGCCGAGGCAAAGCAACAGGCCGATAGCGGTGTACAGGGACAATGGCTGCCCGAACATTACCCAAGCCCATAAGGATGTGACCGGTGGAGCCAGATAGATAAGGCTGCTGGTTCGAACGACGCCCCAGCGCACGAGACAGATGTAGTAAAGTCCGTATCCGCCAAGTGTTGCAAACAAGATGGCCCACGCGACCGCACCGAAGAATTGCAGCGAGGGCTGAGGCCAAAACACGCCGTTGTAAATCGCGAGGGGAAAAAACAAAGCCGCTGTCACGAGCGTCTGAAACGCGAGCGAGGAAGGAAGATCGGCACCGTCCCACTTGGCCTTGGCGATCAGGGTGGCAATCACCATGGAAGCCATCGACCCAAAACAAAGGAGATAGCCGAGAAGTTGATTGCCGGCGCTGAGGCCACCTACCGAAAAGACGACGCCCGACAAGCCGATCGTAAGACCGATCCACTGCCTACGGGCGACGCGCTCGCCAAGAATTGGACCAGCGCATACGCCAGTCGCCAAGGGTTGCAGCGCCGAGATCAACGACGCGGTACCGGCCGGCAACCCGAGATTTATCGCCTCTATACCGAGGCCAATGCAGGAAAACATGCCGACAGCGCCAAGCAATCCATGAGTCAGGCACCACCGCCACGTCACACCGCGGCGAATAGCCCTCCACAGAAATGGTGAAAACAAGAGCGAAACCAAAACAAACCGCCAAAGGAGGACACGTATGATCGACCCTGTGTTGGAAGCGAGGATGGCGCCAAGATACGCAGAGCTCCATGCCAGAACCAAGCCGGCTTGAAAGATCACCAATGGGACACGGTCGAAAATCATCACCGGTTACTCAACGAGAGCTGCAAAAGTGATCTGTACCATCGCCACCGACCGAGGAATAGCGCCGACGATCGATTGTCGCACTGGCGCTCGGAGCGGAGCCGCAAGTTGACAAGTTAATTCGGCGCGATACGTGATGGCGGGGCGGTCGTCCTTCATTTTTGGTCGATAGCGGTCACCGATGAGTACCGTGTGCTTGCGGATGCGCGCGGTCGTTATTTTTCCGCCTCAATGTCTCGCGTACTCAATTATTTCCGCAATCGAATCGTCCGTCCCAGGAAAACGAGAATTGACCCAATGGGCAGATCGTGAACATGACAGCCTATTCGTATTCCACGCGTGTTACTCGCAGTAATGGGCGAGCGTGCGGATCCCGGGTAAGTACGCGGTATTCATGCGGAGTGGGCGGCACGATGTCTTGCCGATAGAAATGCCGCCTTGAGGCGGTATAAGGGCCAGTTCCACGGAGCATTTCGAGTGGCTGGGGGACCTGGATTCGAACCAAGATTCACGGAGTCAGAGTCCGTTGTCCTACCGTTAGACGATCCCCCAAATGAGATCGGCAAAATTACGATAGTCCGAAGTCGGCACCATCTAAAGCCGTCCGTGGGAAAATTCCAGCATTTTGTGTGGAGAACCGTGCCTCAAGCGCCGACAGGGATTCCGCTCGTTCGCTGTTTTGATCGCCCCATCGGCCCGATTGCGAATCGCAGGGCTTGGTTAGCACCCACCAACGAGGCATTATAGGGCTAACAGGGCAATGGGCCGGTACGCGAAGCACCGCCACGAAAAATGCAGCGCGCGGGCCGGTCGTGACACAGGGCAACGGCTTGGCGAGCGGATTACCTCAACGGAACCTCGGGGGAGGGCGCCACCATGACTGGCGGCGCCGTCCGCGTGGCCCTGTCTACGCCGCCCTCGATCTCGGCACCAACAATTGCCGTCTTCTTGTTGCGCGCCCCATGTCCTTCAATGGCAACGGTGCCGTCGGGTTCAAGGTAATCGATGCCTTCTCGCGTATCGTACGCCTGGGCGAGGGCCTCGGCGGCGCCGAGCGTGGCGCAGCACCCGTGCTTTCCGGGCCGGCGGTCGAGCGCACCATCGAGGCGCTCAAGATTTGCGCGCAAAAGATGCGTCGGTGCCGCGTGAGTTATGCGCGCAGCGTGGCGACCGAGGCATGCCGGCGTGCCGCGAACGGGGCGAGCTTTCTCACCCGTGTTGAGGCCGAGACGGGTCTTTCGCTCGAAGTCATCAGCCCGGACGAGGAGGCAAGGCTCGCCATGACCGGTTGCCTGCCGCTTCTCGATCCGGAGGTGCCGCATGCGCTTCTCTTCGACATCGGGGGCGGATCGACGGAGCTTAGTTGGCTAAGGGTTTCGACCGATCATGACGCGGGAACCGTTGCGCATATGCTTGACTCGATTTCCCTGCCCATGGGAGTGGTCGGCTTCGCCGAGCGCTATGGCGGTCGACACGTCGATCGTGCTGCCTATCGGGCGATGGTCGAGGAAGTCGGTGCAGCGCTGAATTCGTTCGACGCCGTGCACGAAATCTCTGCGGCGGTCCGGCGGGGTGCGGTGCAGATGATTGGCACCTCCGGAACCGTGACGACCCTTGCAGCCGTTTATCTCGAATTGCCCCGTTACGATCGCGCGACGGTGGATGGTATTTATCTCAGTTTCGATGTCATGGCGAATGCGACGCGCCAGCTCAAGGATATGACTTTCGTGGAACGCGCAGCACACCCTTGCGTCGGCACCGAGCGCGCCGATCTCGTCATTGCGGGGCTCGCCATCCTCGACGCGATCTGCCGGTTGTGGCCGGTCGGGAGATTGCGGGTCGCCGACCGCGGCCTGCGCGAAGGCATCCTGATCGGGCTCATGAAGCGCCATCGCGATTGGCCGCGTCATGACGACGGGGCGCCGGAGTGACGCTTCGGGCGCGCACGCATCCGCACGCTTACGCCGATGCGTAGGGGAAGGGGCGGCTCCAAGACATCGAAGCGCAAGGCCGCGACGCCAGGGGGTGGCGTGCGCGCGCCTGCCGTGCGGCTCAGCACCAAGAACGCTCGCACGCCATCGCAAAAGCGCTGGCTCGAACGGCAGTTGAACGATCCTTACGTCGCCGAGGCTCGTCGGCTCGGTTATCGTTCCCGTGCTGCCTTCAAGCTCGTGCAGCTCGACGATAGGCTCCGTCTCCTGAGGCCCGGTGCGCGTGTCGTCGATCTCGGCGCTGCACCCGGCGGATGGACCCAGGTCGCGGCAGCACGAACCCGTGCGGGCATGCCGGGCGGGGGGAAGATCGTCGCGATCGATATCGCCGAGATGAGCCCCGTGCCGGGTGCCGAGATACAGCACCTCGATTTCCTTGCCGAGGGTGCGCGCGCGGAAATTTGCACGACCCTCGGTGGGCAGGCCGATCTCGTGTTGAGCGACATGGCGCCGCCCTCGACGGGCCATCACGCGACCGATCATATCCGCATCATGGCACTCGCCGAGGCTGCGGCCGATTTCGCCGCCGAAGTGCTGGCGCCTGGCGGCGCCTTTGTCGCAAAGGTCTGGCAAGGCGGCGCCGAACGCTCGCTCCTCGATCGTCTCAAGCGCGACTTCGAGAAGGTGCGCCACGTCAAACCAGCGGCAAGCCGCGCCGAATCGTCGGAGCTTTACGTCGTGGCGACCGGGTTCCGTGGCGTCGAGGGGTGAGCGTCACGGTGCTGAATCGGCCAAAAACCTTTTGCCAAGGCCCTTTCTTTCGCGAATTTGATGTGTATATTGAGCCGCCACCCCCTACCTAGAGGAGGCGGCATGCAGATTCGCGAGGCGCTTACATTCGACGACGTTTTGCTCGTTCCTGCGCGTTCCGAGATCTTGCCGACCGAAACGGATACCCGCACACGATTGACCAAACGGGTAGAACTCGGCATCCCACTCCTCTCCGCGGCTATGGACACCGTCACCGAGGCGGCTCTTGCGATCGCAATGGCCCAGGCCGGCGGCCTCGGCATCATTCATAAAAACGTTACCGTCGCCGAGCAGGCGAACGAAGTCCGCAAGGTCAAGAAATTCGAAGCCGGCATGGTGGTCAACCCGCTCACCATCGGCCCGGATGCGACGCTCGCCGACGCACTCAAGCTCATGGCCGACCACAAGATCTCGGGCATTCCCGTGATCGAGAACAGTGGCAAGCTCGTGGGTATCGTGACGAACCGCGACGTGCGATTCGCAACCGACCCAGGCGAGCCGATCCACCGCTTGATGACCAAGGACAACCTCGTCACCGTGCGCGAGGGCGTCGACATGGTGGAGGCGAAGCGGCTCCTTCATAAGCATCGCATCGAAAAACTCCTTGTAGTCGACGGCCGCTTTCGTTGTGTCGGCCTTATCACGGTCAAAGACATCGAGAAGGCGAAAACCTATCCCAACGCCTGCAAAGACGAGAAGGGACGGCTCCGCGCGGGCGCTGCGGTCGGGGTAGGAGACGCGGGTGTGGAGCGGGCCGAAGCGCTTTTCGACGCGGAGGTCGATGTCATCGTCGTCGACACCGCACATGGCCACTCCAAAGGCGTCCTGTCGACGGTCGAACGCGTGCGCAAGCTCTCGAACTATACGCAAGTCGTTGGCGGCAATGTGGCAACACCGGAGGGTGCGAAGGCGCTCATCGATGCAGGTGCTGACGCCGTGAAGGTCGGGATCGGCCCCGGATCGATCTGCACGACTCGGGTGGTGGCGGGTGTCGGCGTGCCGCAACTGACCGCAATCTTCGATACCGCGGAGGAATGCCGCAAGCAGGGTGTTCCCGTCATATCGGATGGTGGTATCAAGACCTCGGGCGACCTTGCCAAGGCGCTCGCGGCAGGTGCCTCCTGCGCCATGATAGGCTCGCTCTTTGCCGGGACGGACGAAAGCCCCGGCGAAGTTTATCTCTACCAGGGCCGCTCGTATAAATCGTACCGCGGGATGGGCTCCCTTGGTGCGATGGCGCGCGGCTCCGCGGACCGTTACTTCCAGGCCGAGATCACCGACTCGCTGAAGCTGGTGCCGGAAGGGATCGAGGGACGCGTGCCTTATCGCGGGCCGGTCGCGACGATCCTTCACCAGCTTGTGGGCGGTCTGCGCTCAGCCCTCGGCTATACGGGCAGCGCCTCGATCGCCGACCTCCAGAGGAACGCCAAGTTCGTGCGCATAACCAACGCGGGATTGCGCGAAAGCCACGTCCACGACGTCGCGATCACGCGCGAGGCGCCGAATTACTGGACCGAGCGCTAAGCGCTCGGTACTTAGCCGGAAATGACTCCCTCCGCTCGCATCGAGGCCGCGATCGAATTGTTGCGTTCGATCGAAGGGCCGGCGCGTCCAGCCGACCAGGCGGCCTCCGAATATTTCCGTGCGCACCGCTACATCGGCTCGAAGGACCGCCGGGCGGTTTCCGATCTCTTCTACGGGATCGTGCGGCGGCGCGCGGCACTCGATTGGTGGCTCGCGCGATCGGGTGCATCGGATCTCGAGCCGCAACGCGCGCGCGCGATCGCGGCACTGGTCCTCGTCGAGGGATGGACTGCGGACGATTTCACGGCAGGTTTCGACGGGGTGCGCTATCACCCGAAAGCACTCTCGCCCGCCGAACGTGCACTCGTGCGCGCGCTGCAAAAGCACACCCTCGATCATCCGGGTCAACCCGATTGGGTTCGCCTCGAGGTTCCGGAATGGCTCATCGAGCGGCTGCGGCCCTTGTTCGGGGAGCGGCTCGAACGCGAGCTCGCGGCGTTGCAAGAGGAGGCGCCCTTCGATCTGCGCGTCAACCGCCTCAAAGCCACGCGCGAGGAAGCGCTCTCGGCCCTCGAGGCCGAGGGGATCGCAGCGGAGCCTTCTCCGATTTCGCCGATCGGCCTTCGCCTTGCCGTGCGCATTGCAATCGCGAATTCGAAAGCGTTTCGCGAAGGTCTGGTCGAAGTACAGGACGAAGGCTCCCAGATCGTCGCCCTGTTGACCGATGCTCGAGCGGGGATGCGCGTGTGCGATTTCTGCGCGGGTGCCGGGGGAAAGACGCTGACCCTTGCTGCGCAGATGAAGAACCAAGGGCAGATTACGGCCCTCGACGTGCGGGAGAGCCGCCTCGCGCGGGCGGCACAGCGCCTGCGTCGGGCGGGGGTCCATAACGTCACGCGTCGCGTGTTGGCGAGCCAGCGCGATCCCTGGGTCAAGCACCACAAGGAAAGCTTCGATCGCGTTTTCATCGACGCTCCCTGCACGGGTTGCGGCACGTGGCGGCGAAATCCCGATGCGAAGTGGCGCATCGAACCTTCGGATATTGCCGAGCTTGCAGCCCTTCAGGCCGACATCCTCGACAGTTCGGCACGGCTGGTGCGACGTGGCGGGCGGCTCGTCTACGCAACGTGCTCCCTTTTGCCTGAGGAGAACGAGGCGCAAGTGGTCAGGTTCCTCGCCTCTCACGACTCGTTTTGCCACCTTCCGGTCGAGGAGATTTGGCCGGCCGCAATCGGCGGCCGGTGTCCGTCGTTTGGACCGAACCTTCAATTGACGCCCGCGAGCCACGGCACCGACGGGTTTTTCGCGGCGATCTTCGAGCGAGGCTGACTCCGGCTGGAAGCCGTGATAGCGTTTCGTCATGTCGCTCGTGAGACAAGCATACCCTTGCGACGCTCCGGCAATCGCAAGGATACATGTGGAAACCTGGCGGGCGACTTATGCCGGTATTCTCCCCGAGGGTGCGCTTGCCCGCATGCGGGAGAAAAATCACCGCGCCAACTGGTCGCATCTCCTCCAGGGTCATCGGTCTGGGCTGCGGGAGGGCGAGCTGGTGATGGTCGCGGAGGAGGCGAAGGCCGGCGTCGTCGGTTTCGTCAGCGCCGGTCGTGTCCGGAGCGCCATTCCAGGCTATGACGGCGAAATCTATACGCTTTATGTCAGCCCCGATTTCCAAAACCGGGGCGTGGGCTCCAAGCTCCTGACCGGTAGCTTCCGAAAACTCGAGGCATGCCGGATTCATAGCGTCATGCTGTGGGTCCTCGCGCGCAATCCGTCGCGATTTTTCTATGAGGCTTCGGGTGGGCTCATCGTCGCGACTCGGAAGGAACGGTTTTGGGGGGTTGTGCTCTCCGAACTTGCCTATGGCTGGCCGGACCTTGCCCGGACCCTCAACCGCTCGTCCGACGGCGCCAGGGCGGATTGAGCCGCCGCGGCAAAACGCCTAGCCCCCTGGCATTTCGCCGGCACATGGAGTCATTCGACAAAATCGAGAAAATGAATTAGTTAGGGGCGCTCTCGGCATGCGTGGCGTATTTCATTGGCCGGAGCAGATGACCGATCGCGTTCTCATCATCGATTTCGGATCCCAGGTAACCCAACTCATCGCCCGCCGGGTGCGCGAGAGCGGGGTCTATTGCGAGATCCATCCCTTCAACAAGGTAAGTGCTGAGTCGCTTGCGGCTTTCGCGCCGAAGGCGATCATTCTCTCCGGGGGGCCTGCCTCGCTTACCAAGGCGGAAAGCCCGCGCGCACCCGCCGAGGTGTTCAAGCTAGGCATTCCGGTGCTCGGCATTTGTTACGGCTTTCAGGCGATGTGCGCGCAGCTCGGCGGCGAAGTCCAAGCCTCGGAGCATCAAGAATTCGGCCGCGCCTTCGTCGAGGTGACCGGCGATTCCGTGCTTTGGGACGGGGTTTGGAAGAAGGGCGAGCGCCAGCAGGTCTGGATGAGCCATGGGGACCGGGTGGTGCGCCTGCCGGTTGGCTTTCGCGCCGTCGGCGTGAGCGATGGTGCGCCCTTCGCGATGATCGCCGACGATGCGCGCCGATTCTATGGCACACTCTTTCATCCCGAAGTCGTTCACACGCCCCACGGCGCCGATCTCCTGCGAAATTTTACGCGCAAGGTCGCGGGTTGCGCCGGCGATTGGACCATGGCGGCCTTTCACCAGCAGGCGGTGGCGCGGATTCGCGAGCAAGTCGGGAAAGCGCGGGTAATCTGCGGGCTTTCGGGTGGGGTCGACAGCTCCGTTGCGGCGGTGCTCATTCATGAAGCGATCGGGGAGCGGCTTCATTGCATCTTCATCGATCACGGCCTCCTGCGCCAGGGCGAGGCGGAGGAAGTCGAGCGCCTCTTTCGCGGCCATTACAACATCCCGCTCGTCGCGCGCGATGCGAGCGGCTTGTTCCTCGCGCGTCTCGAAGGTGTGGGGGACCCGGAGCAGAAGCGCAAGATCATCGGCGCCACATTCATCGACGTGTTCGAGGAGGAGGCGAAAAAGCTCGGTGGTGCGGACTTCCTCGCCCAGGGAACGCTTTATCCCGATGTGATCGAATCCGTCTCGCCCCTCGGCGGTCCCTCCGTAACGATCAAATCGCATCACAATGTGGGCGGTTTGCCGGCCCGCATGAAGCTCAAGCTGGTCGAGCCGCTTCGCGAACTCTTCAAGGACGAGGTCCGCGCCCTCGGCCGCGAACTCGGCCTGCCGAAAGCGCTCGTCGG